>ERZ1645192.2907-NODE-2907-length-14117-cov-6.058953_pt1 | contig 14117 bp, 12 predicted proteins | sample MGYA00575354_ERZ1645192 | MGnify/ENA primary metagenome ERZ1645192 (study PRJEB40844, sample SAMN11349763) | freshwater sediment metagenome | isolation source: river sediment | host: Sediment | place: India: Faizupur Khadar , New Delhi | collected 2017-02-21 ... | reverse complement strand
CGTCAAGCCATACGTAACACCGGGAACAGCAGACATTCCCGTGAATCCTCTGACTCCCGGAACAACGTTTACGGTTTCTTTTACTGTATCCGGATTGGATGCCGGAGAATCTGTCTCCTATAGCATAGGCGGATTTGGCACCACCATTGCTTCTAATGGCGCTCATTCTGCAACGTACACATTACCCTGGAATGCGGCGAGTGCGGGTAATATTGTTTTCTCTTCGTCATCCGGTGTTAGCCATCAGTTTACCATCAGCAGTATTTCGGTTGTTCCGAGTGTGCTGAACGGGACGCTTGATGCTTCGCCCGATAGTCAGGGAAATGTTGCATCGTATGTTCCCGCACACGGCTCACTGGACTTTTACCAGGCCGTTATTAAAACTGGTGCCCTGCTGTCGCCGGCCGGAACAACTTCTCAGGATTTCGTGGATGCCGGCGGTGATAATATTGCTCTGATAACGTCGAGCTATGCGGGCGTCGGAACTTTTTACGATGATTTTGCCGTCCAACTGGATACGAAGGTAGGTGTGGGATTTTTACCGCCTATTCAGGAATAGCAATTGTTTTGTAAAGAAAGACTGGCACCTGAAACAAGATGCCAGTCTTTTTTATGTCTCAGATAAAAATAGTGAAGAACATTTTTGCTTATTATTTGACTTTTCGGGGTTATGTGTTATTTATTGCTTAGTTAATAATATTAAAGATGTTTCTGTTCAGGAGGTTAAAGAGGTGAACGTTTTTGTCAAAAAGGGAACGCTTGCGGAAACCAAAAGCCAGGCGGTGATTCTGACGTTGTTTGAGGACAGCAAGAAATTATCGGGGATTGCGCTGGAGATTGATAAAAAAAGCGGTGGATTGATCAGTGAATTAATCGTCAATGGCGATTTCGAAGGTAAGCCTTCGCAGGTATCCGTTGTTTATCCCTGCGGAAATCTTCCGTCGAAGAGACTGGTTCTGGTCGGTTTGGGAAAACAAAAGGAATTCAATCTCGAAAAATTACGCGTGGCATTCGCCAAAGTTATGCGTCATCTTCGCGGCATGAACGTCAAAGAAGCGGCGACGTCCGTGAATCTTAATCTTCTTCCGGGTAAAAAAGATCAGATTGCACAGGCCATCGTGGAGGGGGCTTTGCTCGGGCTTTATCAATACACCCCTTATAAAACCGTCGGACGGGAAGAATTCAAGGATATGGATGAATTCAGTGTCATCGCCGATTCGAAAGATTATTCTCTTGTGGAGTCGTCTGTGAAGAAAGCCAAAATCATTGCCGATGCCGTTTATTTCACGCGCGATATGATTTCCGCTCCCTCCAACGAAATGACGCCTTCCATCATGGCGCAAAAAGCGCAGGAAGTGGCAAAGAGAAAAAATGTGACGTGTACGGTTCTGGATAGAAAGAAGATGCAGGAATTGGGTATGAATGCTCTGCTGGCGGTGGCATCCGGAAGTCACGAAGAACCGAAGTTTATCATTCTGGAATATTCCGGCGGCAGGAAAAACGCCGCTCCCGTTGTGCTGGTGGGCAAGGGATTGACATTCGACAGCGGCGGAATCTCCCTCAAACCGGCGGATAAAATGGAAGAGATGAAAACAGATATGTCCGGCGGTGCTGCAGTGATGGGAGCGATTATGGCTGTCGCGGAGATGCAGATCCCGTTAAATGTCGTTGCGCTGATCCCGGCGTCGGAAAATCTTCCCGGCGGGGCGGCCTTCAAGCCCGGCGATATTTTAAAATCATATTCCGGCCGGACCATAGAGATTCTCAGTACGGATGCTGAGGGAAGGTTGCTTCTGGCGGACGCGCTGGCATATGCTTCCGAGTTCAAGCCGGAAGCTGTTGTTGACGTGGCCACCTTGACCGGCGCCTGTGTGGTTGCCCTGGGCGATGATGTCATTGGAATGCTGGGAACGGATGACAAGTTGAAAAAAGAAATCAATAACGCCGCGCAGAGCACCGGAGAACTCGTCTGGGAGCTTCCGCTGTGGGAGATGTATCACGAAATGATCAAGAGCGATATTGCCGATTACAAGAATGCGGGGAATCGCTCGGCGGGTACTATTACCGCCGCGGCTTTTTTAAGCAAATTTATCGGCGATTATCCGTGGGTTCATCTGGATATTGCCGGTCCGGCCTGGGCGGACAAGGATAAAGCTTATATTCCCAAGGGGGCGTCGGGGGTTGCCATGCGTTTACTTGTGGAATTCCTGCGCAATCGCGTCCGTTAAAAAGACAGAATATATGCCGCCATTGCTGCAAATAAAAGATCTAATGACCGTATTTGATTCCGCGCACGGAACAATCAAAGCGGTGGACGGCGTGTCTCTGAAAATCGATTCCGGCGAAACCCTGGGGGTTGTCGGTGAGTCTGGATGCGGCAAAACGATGCTGTCTCTTTCCATTATGCGTCTGGTCCCTCCCAACGGAAAGATCATCAACGGTGAAATTTTATTTTCCGGCCGGGACTTGCTGAAAATGTCTGAAGAAGAAATGCGCGCCTGCCGAGGCAGTGAAATCTCCATGATATTTCAGGAGCCGATGACATCATTAAACCCGGTCTTTCGCATTGGCGAACAAATTGCAGAAACGATCCGCCTGCATCAGAATCTTCCGGCCAAACAAGCAATGGAGCTCAGTGTTGACCTTTTGCGCGAAGTGGGAATTGCCGATCCGCAAAAAAGAGCAAGAGATTATCCGCATAACCTCAGCGGCGGCATGCGCCAGCGCGTCATGATCGCCATGGCGATGTCCTGTCATCCGAAACTTCTTCTGGCCGATGAGCCGACCACTGCGCTGGATGTCACTATCCAGGCGCAGATTCTTGATTTGATTTCCGATCTGAAACAGAAAAACAATATGGCGGTCATATTCATTACGCATGATTTGGGCGTCATTGCTCAGGCTGCGGAAAAAGTGGCTGTCATGTATGCGGGAAAAATTGTGGAAAGTTCAACGGTCGGGGCAGTATTCAAAAATCCCCTGCATCCTTATACTCAGGGACTGCTGGATTCCATTCCGGCGCGCTGCATTGAAGCGAGAGGCAGAGAGGATTATCTCCGGACTATTCCCGGGTCGGTTCCCGGTTTGTCTGATCTGGGGACGGGTTGCCGTTTTCATGACCGGTGCTCTTTCGCTTTTACAGAATGCGTTCAACGTGAGCCGGAGCTTGTTGAAGTTGAAAAAGATCATTTTGTTTCCTGCTGGAAATGCAGTGCGGCGAAAAATCATTAACCGGAGCAGTATGTCCAACGCGCTTATTGAAATACAAAAATTAGATAAAAAATATTTGCTCAGCGACGGTTTTCTCAGTTCTCAAAAGAGAATTATTCATGCTGTAAACCATATCGATTTGCAGATTCTCCGGGGTGAGACGCTGGGAATTGTCGGAGAGTCGGGTTGCGGTAAGTCGACGTTGGCGCGTTTGATCACGAGACTGGAAAAGCCTTCTTCGGGGAATATAAATTTTAAGGGTGGAAATATTTTTGATTACAATAAGGAATCTTTAAAAGCCTATCGACGGAATGTCCAGATGATTTTTCAGGACAGCTTTTCTTCCTTAAATCCGCGAAAATCGGCGTTAAGCATGATCAAAGAACCTCTGACCATTCATCAACAGGGCAACACAAAAGAACGCCAGGATAAGGCCTTGTCGGTGATGATGAAAGTCGGCTTGAAAAAGGAACAGGCAAACCGTTACCCGCATGAGTTCAGCGGCGGGCAGCGTCAGCGCATCGGCATAGCCCGCGCGCTTGTGCTGAATCCGGAGCTGATGATTGCCGATGAACCGGTGTCCTCGCTGGATGTTTCCATTCAGGCGCAGATTTTGAATTTACTCCGCGATTTGAAAAACGATTTTAATTTAACGTATCTTTTCATTTCTCATGATCTTAATGTGATCCGTTATATTTCCGACCGAATTGCCGTGATGTATCTGGGAAAAATCGTCGAACTCGCATTGAACGACGATATTTACCGAAAACCTCTTCATCCCTACACGCGTATGCTGCTTTCCGCCGTGCCGTCCTGTGATCCCGGTAAAAGACAAAGAAAAATTTCGATCAGAGGCGAAGCCGGCATGGAAAATGATCGGGGGTGCTCCTTTCAGAACCGCTGCGCTTACAAGCTCGAAATTTGTGAAACATTGGACCCGGAACTGAAGGAAGTTAATGAGCGAAGCTTTTGCGCCTGTCACAGGGCCGGGTTGATTTAGAAAAATGATGCGGGAAGAAAAGATATTCATCCAGAACGATTCCTTGTTGATTGAAGCCCTGCTGCACAGAACGTCCGGAGCACAGGGAACGGTCATCTGTCACCCTCATTCTCTCATGGGCGGTTCGATGTATAACAATGTTGTGGAAGCATTGCAGGAAGCGTTTGCCGGCGAAGGCGTTTCCACTTTAAGATTTAACTTTCGGGGTGTGGGCGGAAGCACGGGAAACTACGATGAGGGAAGGGGCGAGAGAAGGGATATTCTGGCCGTCTGCAATTATTTAAAGCATATGGGCATGTCAAACATATTCTTTGCCGGCTATTCCTTTGGTGCTTGGGTCGGTTCAAAGGTTATCGAAGATAACGATAATCCCTTTTCGTTCAGCATTTGTGTTGCGCCTCCGATTGATTTGTTCGAATTCAACTGGAATCAATTAAAAAATAAAATTGATTTATTGATTTGCGGCGACAGGGATCAGTTCTGTTCCGCTGACATCCTTGCGGATGAGGCAAAAAAAATGAATTCGGTTTTGGAAGTTATTCAAGGCGCTGATCATTTTTATGGGGGGAAGGAGAAGGAACTGATGGAAATTTTGCATAAATTCATGTTAAAAAAAACTTAATAAATTCATAAAAAAAACTTGATTTTGAAAAAAAACAGTGATAATTTTTAAACCAACGCATAAAAACTGAATAGGTTGTTGTGATTCATCAGAGATGATGAAAACGGTGTTCACCAGGAAATTTTAAGTGTTAAGGTTTACAGAAAAAGAAATTAACCGCAAAGAATTCTTGATTAAAAGATAGAATTCATGCGGTTTTTTTTGTTTTCTGCAAATTTAACCAGGCAGAAAACAAATATTTTTAAAGGAGGGTTTTAGCTTTGGCAGAAGGAAAAGTAAAGTGGTTCAACGAGAAGAAGGGGTTTGGTTTTATTGAAAACGATGAAGGCGGGGATGTTTTTGTTCATTATAGTGCTATTAACGGAACAGGATTCAAGACGCTTTATGAGGGTCAGAAAATTCGTTTCGATATTGAACAGGGAAACAAGGGTCCCAGTGCAACAAATGTTCAGCCACTATAATACATGCAATTAATTCATTTTAACTAAAAAAACCCTGCTTTGGCAACGAAGCGGGGTTTTTTTAGTGAGTTTAAAGTTTGGAAGCGTCGCGCATCAAATTTTGCCGGTTACCAGAATCTCAGCGCTACGCCGATATTTTATCAAAGTGTTTCAGTTCTTTCCTGGCCCAGTAAATCACCAGAAATAATTCTATGAATCCGGCCAGCGGCATGGCCAGCCAGGCTCCGGTTAAGCCCCAAAAGACCGGCAGGATGACCAGCAGAGGGACAAAAACTAAAATATCCCGGATAAAAAGGATAAACATGGCAAGGGCGCCTTTCCCCAATCCGATAAACATGTTGACATAAATTATGATGGGAGCGGAAAAGATAAGCGCGGCAACATGGATGCGCAAAGCAGGCGTGGCAATGGCCGTTAAAACAGGATCATTGGAAAAAAGCGCAATGATCTGAGTGGAAAATACTTCAAGGAGGACGATAGCGATTATGGAAAAAAATATTGATATCTGCAGCGCGACGGAAACGGACTCTTTTAATCGGTCAAAAAGTCTGGCTCCTAAATTGTATCCGACGATCGGCATTAAGCCCGCTCCAACGCCGAATAACACCATGGTGGCCAGACCGGTGACGCGGAAACATATGCCAAAGGCCGCGATTGCCTGAAAACCGAAATTTGCGAGAACATGGTTGTAAATGACCAGAACAACGCTCACGACCAGATTGGTCACCATCGAAGGGAAACCGGTTGAATAGATTGATTGGATGATTTTCAGATCGAGAGCAATATACTTCAGTTTAAAATCATACTTGGATGATTTTAATTGCAAAAAATATATGGAAAATATAAACATAATGATGTGTCCGATGATAGCGGCCAAAGCGGCTCCCCTGATGCCCATGCGGGGAAAGGGACCGATGCCGAAAATTAAAAAAGGATCGAGAATCGCGCTGGAAATCAAAGCGATTAACACAACATACATGGATAAAAGAGGCCGGCCTTCGACACGCAGCATGATGGCGGTCATCATGGAAAAAAAGAGAAACGGCGAACTGTAAACGGCGAGATAGAGATAATCGTGGCTGAGGGGCTGTATATCGGCGGATGCGCCGAAAAAAGCAAGCATGGCGTCACCGAAGAGCAGCACAAAACCGATGCTTCCGAAACCGAACAGCATGGAGAGAGAAAATGTCTGACCGGCTGTTTTCTGCGCTTCAAGAATCTTCCCGGCGCCGAACATTCTCGCGGAAAACGAACCGGCGCCGATGCCGGTTCCGACGCCGATGGCGGCGGCAATCAATTGAATTGGAAAACAGACGGTAAGCGCGGCTAATGCCTGAGAGCTTAAACGGGCAAGCCAGAACGTATCGATGAAATTATAAAGAGACATGGCTGTCATCGCTATAATTGACGGCCAGCTCATTTTTAAAATCAGCGGGAGGATTGCCTCTTTTCCTAAGTCCAGTGTCTTTTTCATTATTGATCGCTTGGTTCGTTCGGATTTAGTTGCTATCATATAAAGAAATATAATATCAAGATAAATATGGGAAAGAATCTTATCGTTATTCTCGGTCCGACGGCATCAGGCAAAACGCGCCTGGCGGCCAGACTGGCCTTCGATTTGAACGGTGAAATCATTTCCGCAGATTCCCGCCAGGTCTACAGAAGGATGAATATCGGCACGGGGAAGGATTTAAATGAATATGTCGTCGATAGCCATCTCATTCCTTATCATCTTATCGACGTCGAAGACCCGGAAAACGAATTTAATCTGTTTGAATTTCAGAAACGTTTTTATTCGGTATTCGATGCGGTCCGGAAAAGGGGGACGCTGCCCGTTCTGGTGGGCGGCACCGGCCTTTATCTGGAATCGGTGCTTTGTCACTATGATATGCCTGAGGCGCCGGTCAACAGAGAAAAAAGAAACGATCTTATGAAGAAAACCACAAAAGAGCTGCAGCAAATTCTTTGCGATTTAAAACCGCGGCTCCATAACACAACAGATCTCGAGGATAGAGAACGGCTAATCCGGGCGATTGAAATAGAAATGGCGCGAACAACTGCAAAAAAGAAAATGCCGGGAAAACCGGAGATGGAAGCGGCAGTTTTCGGTATTCAATGGGATAGAGCAGAACTGAGACAACGCATCACAAATCGTCTGGAAGAAAGACTGCAAAACGGCATGATGGAGGAAGTTGCAAATCTGCATGCCGCCGGATTAAACTGGTCCAGACTCGAGAGTTTCGGTCTGGAATATCGTTTTATCTCCGAATACCTGCAGCAGAAAACGTCATTTGATGTAATGAAGAATAAATTGGCAACGGCCATTCATCAATTCGCTAAAAGACAGGAAACCTGGTTCCGGCGCATGGAAAGAAAAGGTGTTGCTATCGAGTGGATCGCGCATGACGACTATTCCTCACTGAAAGCAAAAGTCGCCGATAGTTTAAAATGAAGAAAAAATCTTTACTGGATGATTATCTGCGGAAATATTCCGCCGGTGATCAGTGGGAGCTGATCGCCGACCATACGGATCATGTTTCGCAGGTTGTGGTTATTCCGGCCTATGCGGAAAAAGAAATGCTTTTTCACACACTCGCTTCTTTGGCGGGAAACGAGCCCTGCGCCCTGGAAGAAACTCTGATCACTTGCGTTGTCAATAACAAAATAAATTCACCGTCGGCGGTGATAGAAAACAATTCAAAGACCATCAAGCTTCTGGATGCCCTGATTAAAAAGAAATCGTCAATGGGTTCTGAAGAAGAAAAATATTTAATCAATCTTCTGAAGATAATATCCGAATCGAAAATGAAGCTGGGGTATATCGATGCGTCATCTGCCGGGAAAGCATTGCCGCACCATACGGGAGGCGTTGGCATGGCGCGAAAAATAGGCATGGATATGGCGTTGCGTGTCCTGAATAAAGGTTCTCTGTCCGACGGTGTAATTTTATGTCTGGATGCCGACACGCTCGTCCAGGAAAATTATCTTCATGTTGTCAGAGATCATTTTAAACCGAAGGTTAAAACAGCTATCGTAGCCTATGAGCATCCCATGCCGGATAGCCCGAGAGAGCAGGCGGCCATCTGTTGTTATGAGATTTTTTTGCGTTACTGGGTTCTGGGGCTGAAGTACGCAAAATCGCCCTGGGCTTTTCATGCGATCGGATCGACCATCGCTGTTTCCGCGGACGCCTACCTGGCCGTACGGGGAATGAACAAAAGAGAAGCCGGCGAAGATTTTTACTTTCTCGGTAAACTGGCGAAAATAGGCGGTATTGATTACCTCAAAGCAACGTGTGTTTATCCATCGGCCCGAGTATCAACGCGGGTTCCTTTCGGAACGGGAAAAAGGATGGAGAGGTTTCTGACGGGTGTTGCAGAAGACGAATATCGTTTATACGATCCGCAAATATTTTCCGTATTGGCCGACTTGCTCCGGCTCATGAACGATGGGATGAACCGGGAAGAAGAGGAAATTCTCTTACAGGCACAATTGATTCATCCCGGGTTGAAATGCTTTCTGGAATCCGCTGAATTCCCTCTGGCCTGGTCCAAAATAAGACGCGTTGCGAAGAAGGAAAAATCCCTTGCCGGACATTTCCATGTCTGGTTTGATAGTTTTCGAACTTTAAAAATGATTCATTATTTTACAAAAGAGTTCTATCCGCCGATCAATATGTTCGCGGCGCTGAAAAGACTTTTTGACCTGTCCGGTTTCTCCGGTTTGAAATCGGATGCCGGCGATACCGTTCCGCCTTTAAACGAACAAAGAGAGATTCTGAACTATATGCGCACGATAACATGATCAGGGTGATGAGGCTAAAATAACCGGAAAATTAGCTTGACGGATACCCAGAATTTACATATAAACTTCAAACATTTTTAAAACTTACAAAATTTTCGGGAGGAAATTCATGAAAACTAAGATCGGCAAAAACTGGCCAGTAATTTTTGTTTTATTTGTTTTTATTCTGTTTGCAGGCTGTTCGGATGACGGGAAAAAAGATGCCGCGTCGGCAGTCGGTGCCAATAATGTTCAGGAATCGGGTTCCGGCCTGCCGGCAACGGGCGATGCATCCAATGCCTTGCCTGAAAATGTTTTGCCGGGTGATGTCGCCGCCAGTGTTGACGGTAAAATATTAAAAAAATCGGATTTAGATAAAAGCGTGAAGGAAAAATTTGAATTGATCAAAAGTAAGATACCGTCCGACAAGCAGAAAGAATTCAAGGAGAATCTCAGAAAGCAGCTGGTCGATGTGTTCATCATCAAAACTCTTTTGGCAAATGAAATTGAGAAAAGAAAAATCATGGTCAGTGAACAGGAAATTAAGTCGGCCATGGATCAGATCAAAGGCAGCCTTCCTCCGAACAAAAATGTAGATGAATTTTTAAAAGAAAATAAAATTTCGAAAGACGATATCGTTCTTGCCGTCAAAATCGATAAATTCAGAAATATGGAGGGTGGCTCGAAGTTAAAACCAACCGAAAAGGAAATCAATAAGTTCTACAACGATAATCGTGAAAAACTTTTCGTCGAACCGGAAAGCGTTCATGTCCGTCATATTCTTGTAGCCGTGGGGAAGGGCGATACTGATAAAGTGAAGGCAGAGAAAAAAGCAAAAATAGAAAATCTGCGCAAGCAATTGGTCAGTGGCGGAAATTTTGCGGAGATTGCCCGTCAGAATTCGGATTGTCCCAGCAAAGAAGCCGGTGGAGATTTGAGCTTTATCAAGAGAGGCCAAATGGTGAAAGAGTTTGAAAAGGCCGCTTTTTCGCAGGAAAAGAATGCCATTGGTCCGGTGATTACAACAGAATATGTTTATCACATCGTTCAGGTTCTGGATCGCAAACCGGCGAAGAAAATTGCATTGAATGACGTCAAAGGTAAGATTGCCGACTATCTGGAAAAACGGAAAAAGATGGAGGCCTTTAATGAAATTGTCGCTAAATTAAAGGCCAATGCCAAAATCATCGTTAACTAAAAAAGCGTTAAGATACCTTTCGAAATCTTATTTGAAACTGTGCTCAATATCGGGGAAGTTGCTGCTCTTGACTTCCCCGATATAATTTTTTACCGCTTTCTTGATTTCGAGATTCAGGTTGGCATATTTTTTAACAAATTTTGGCGTAAAGCGGTCAGAAATACCCAGTAAATCATTAATGACCAGAACCTGTCCGTCACATTGAACACCGGCGCCGATACCGATAGTCGGAATGGAAAGACAACCGGTTACTTCAGCGGCAAGACCTTCCGGAACGCATTCCAGAACAACTGAAAAAGCGCCTGCTTCTTCCAGAATTTTGGCGTCTTCAATCATCTTTCGCGCGGCCTCTTCTTTTTTCCCCTGAACTTTATAGCCGCCGAGTTGGTGAATGGATTGGGGAGTAAGGCCCAGGTGCGCCATTACCGGGATTCCCGCTGAGGTAATTTTTTTCACTGTTTCAGCGACGTCTCTTCCTCCCTCCAGTTTAACCGCCTGGGCATTGGCTTCCTGAAGGAATCTTCCGGCATTCTGAACGGCGGCCTGTTCGGATACCTGATACGATAAGAAAGGCATGTCGGCGACAATCAACGCGTTATGAACGCCGCGCGAGACGGCTTTCGTATGATGCAGCATGTCCTCCATGGTGACGGGCAGTGTCGTGTCATAACCCAGAACGACATTCCCCAGAGAATCGCCGATGAGAATCATGTCAATATTGCACTCATCCAGTATCAAAGCCATTGCGTAATCATAAGCGGTGAGCATGGTGATTTTCTCTCCGTTGACTTTCATTTTTTTGATGTCCGCTGTTGTTTTCCGCGTTATTTTACTTTGCGTGCTCATGATGGTTCTCCTTTCAAAAGCGCTTTGATTTTTTTTGCCTGCTCCGTGTCGAGGGTTCCTTTCTGTTTGGCGACGTCCACTGTTATGAAACCCAGAGCAGAATAGAGCGATGCATATTGGGGAAGATTTTTATGGATTGCCGTTATATGTTTTTTAATGGTTCCATAATCACCGCGGGCAATGGGGCCGGTGAGTGACAACACAGAACCTGATTTTTCAATGTTTCTCAAACTTCCATAAACGAGAGGCAGATAGGCTTTTCGCGCATCTTTTTCTTTGATGCCTATGGCCCGGTAAATGGATTCCACGATGTTCATTAACGACACCAGATAGTTGGACGCAAAACAAGCGGCGGCGTGATATAGCGGTTTCTGGTCGTCGGAAATAACAATGGGAATGCCGCCCAGTTTGCGAATAATTTTTTTTGCATGCGGGAGCGCTGTCTGATCCGCTGTCACCCCGAAACAACTGCCGGGAATATTTTTTATGGCCTGGTCAATGGAAGAAAAGCTCTGCAAAGGATGAATGCTGGCAACGAAGGCCCCCGCTTTCTTTGCGGATGCAAGAAGGTCAAGTCCCCCTGCGCCGCTCATGTGAAACACATATTTTCCCGTGACGGACGGTGCGGAGGCGATTTCCCGGCAGGCGCAGGCAATATGATCATCCGGGGTTGTAATCAGAATACAATCGGCGTGTTGAACAGCCTCCGAAATCGTTTTGAACGGTTTCCCTCCGGTATAGGAAACAGCTCTTTTAAGGGCGGTCGAAGATTTGTCGCAGATCGAAACGACGTTGTAACCGGATTTTTTCAACAGAGAACCTATCGCGGTGCCGACCATACCCGTGCCGATGATGGCAACGTTATTTAAAATTTTTTTCTTCATGTGATCACGCATCGCTGTGCTTCTGATTCACTGAAACATTATTCCGGCCTGCGGCGGGATTGTTCGACTTGCGACTCAAATATCGCTCCGCTCATTTTTGTCGATATTCCACAATCCCCATTCGCTACGCTCAGGGGATAATGCGCTCTGAGACTATAGTCAAGGCTCATTAAAAAAGGCCTTCCGCATAGAGGAAGACCTTAGTTCGACATTTATGTTACCGTCTCAGTCGAGTCAAAAGATCCAAGCGGTTTCAATAGATTTTTAACACCGACCGGGAACATAGTCAAATACTTTTTCCAAGGTTATCCGAGATACCCTCAGCTTTGATCATATCTCTGTTGTCCTTCAAATAAAGGATACCAATATATCGGGATTGAAAAATTCGACTAGAAACATGCATTGCGCTATGCTTATAAATGTTTATTCTCATTACGTCCAACAAATTTCAGCGCGTTGCGCTTCTGAAATTCGGGACTCATCATAAGAAAGAAACTTGTGTTTATTAAAACACTTGGATATAGAGAGACGAGTGATCCATGAAGAAAATAGACCTGATAATATTTGATTTGGACGGTACGCTTGCTTCCACGGGCGATGATCTGGTCCAAGGTGTTAATTATACGTTAAAGACCCTTCTGCTGCCGGCAAAGAGTAAACGGGAAATTATCAGTTTCGTCGGCGATGGGATGAGCAGGTTAATGGAGAGAGCGTTGGGGCAGGATCATGCCGGACGTCATAGCGCAGCGATGCAAATCTTTACGGACTATTATGGTCAGCATCTGCTGGATAACACGGTTCTTTACCCTCACGTGGAAGAGGTTCTGATGCATTTTGAACATACAAAAAAAATCATCCTCACCAATAAACGCTATACATTTGCGTCCATAATCGTCCGCGGATTGAAGATAGAAAAATATTTTACCGAAATAATCGGAGCCGATTCTACGCCGTTTTTGAAACCGGATCGACGTATCATAGATTATGTTCTGGAGAAGAATATCGCGGCGAGAGAAAAGACGCTGATGGTCGGAGATGGTGTTAATGATATTGCGGTCGCCAAAAATTCAGGGATACTCAGTTGTGCGCTGTTGAACGGATTGGGCAACCGCAATGATCTGCTCCAGTTGAATGCAGATTATTACTGCGAGGATATTGGGGAAATCAACTCACTGTTTCATTAGAGAAATTCGTTGAATCGCTATGATTAAAAAAATTCAACAAACCATAGAAAAATACAATCTGCTGAACAAGGGAGAAAGCGTCGTGGTTGCGCTTTCCGGCGGGCCGGATTCCACCGCTTTACTAACGGTGCTTTGCTCAATAGCCGGGAAAATGGATTTGAAACTGATTATTGCGCATTTCAATCATGGGTTGAGAGGAAGGGAATCCGATGCGGATGAGCGATATTGCCGCGAACTGGCTGAGAAATCGGGGCTGATTTTTTGCCCGGGGAAATTGGATAAAAAAGCTGATACAAAAGGTATTTCGCCGGAAGATTTTTATCGTCGTCAGAGATATGAATTCCTTAATAGAACAGCTGAAAAATACAAAGCGCAAAAAATAGCGTTGGGCCATAATTTAAATGATCAGGCCGAAACCGTATTGTTGAATCTTCTGCGTGGCAGCGGGTTGGAAGGGTTGAAAGGTTTTCGTCCCATGCGGGATGACCGGATCATCCGCCCTTTAATTGAAACATCGAGACAGGAAATAATTTCTTTTCTGGACGCATCGCAAATCGCCTATCGTCAGGACCGTTCCAATAAAGACAATAAGCATCTGCGTAATAAAATAAGGAACGAATTAATTCCGCATTTAAAAAAAGAATACAATCCCAGAATTGATGAAAATCTGGCGCAGATGGCTCAAATATTACGGGTCGAAGATGATTTTATAAAACGGCACGTAACCGGCGCCCTAAAGAAATCTGTCCTGCAAAAAGATTCCAGTAGCCTTTCTTTGAAAGTCAATACGGTAAGGCAATTGCCTGATGCCCTCCGGTGGAGATTGTTGAAAACAATTATGGAGGATTTGACTCCTTTGAAAAACGGCATATCGTATGCCCATGTCAGGTCTGTCGATGATTTGGTGCAAAAAAGTGAATCGGGGAGAA
>ERZ1645192.2905-NODE-2905-length-14122-cov-6.406697_pt1 | contig 14122 bp, 12 predicted proteins | sample MGYA00575354_ERZ1645192 | MGnify/ENA primary metagenome ERZ1645192 (study PRJEB40844, sample SAMN11349763) | freshwater sediment metagenome | isolation source: river sediment | host: Sediment | place: India: Faizupur Khadar , New Delhi | collected 2017-02-21 ... | reverse complement strand
CGCCCTGTTCGGGTTTGTTAATAGCTTTTCATCGGGGCTAATTTCCTGTAATACATTTCAGCATTTTATTTTATGAAGCCCGGAATTGAAATATACGACACCACCTTGCGCGATGGCAGCCAGGGGGAGGGGATCAATTTGTCGGTGAACGACAAGCTGAGGATTGCGGAGCGGCTGGACCAGTTCGGGGTGCATTTTATTGAGGGCGGCTGGCCGGGGTCCAATCCGAAGGACATCGAGTTTTTTGCCGAGGCGCGGCGGCGGAAGTTTCGCCGGGCGCGGCTTGCGGCGTTTGGCTCGACGCGGCGGAAGGGGGTTGCGGTGGAGAATGACGACCAGGTGCGGCTGTTGCTGGAGGCTGAGACGCCGGTGGTGACCATCTATGGGAAGACATGGCTGCTGCATGTGAAGGAAGTGTTACGTGCGACGCCGGAGGAAAACCTGGCGATGATCGGGGACACGGTGCGGTATTTGAAAGATCATGGCCGATACGTGATATACGATGCCGAGCATGCGTTTGACGGGTATGCGAACGACGGGGACTACGCGATGGCCACGTGGCAGGCGGCGGAGAAGGCGGGTGCGGACATGGTGGTGCTATGCGACACCAATGGCGGGAGGCTGCCGGCTGAAGTGGGTCGGATCACGGGGACGGCGCTTGGGAAACTGACGATTCCGGTGGGGATTCACACCCATAATGACATTGGGATGGGACTGGCGAATGCAATTGCGGCGGTGGATGCCGGGGCCACGCAGGTGCAGGGGACGATCAACGGGTATGGCGAGCGGACGGGCAACTGCAATCTGACGAGCGTGATTCCCACCCTTGCGCTGAAGATGAAAAAGGCGAGCGTGCCGGAATCCTCGGTTCGCAAGCTGCGGGAGTTGTCGCAATTTGTGGATGAGATAGCGAACATCCGGCATGATCCGCGGCAGCCGTGGGTGGGGGAGGCGGCTTTTGCGCACAAGGGGGGGACGCATGTGAACGCGGTGCAGAAGCTGGTGAGCAGCTACGAGCACGTGGATCCGGCGCTGGTGGGTAATTCGCGGCGGGTGCTGGTGAGCGACCTGGCGGGGCGCAGCAACATCGTGATGAAAGCGCGGGAGTTGGGCTTTAATGTGGACAATGACACCCCGGAGCTGAAACAGATCCTTTCGGAGATCAAGAAGCTCGAGCACGAAGGCTATGAATTTGAGGCGGCGGAAGCGTCCCTGGCGTTGCTGATCAGCAAGGCCCTGGAGCGCCGCGAACCGCCATTCGTGGTGGATGGCTATCACGTATCCATCCGCCGGGACAAGGCCACATTTGCCTGTCAGGCGAGTGTGAAGGTGCGTGTGGATGGGAAGTTCGAGCACACGATTGCCGAGGGCGATGGTCCGGTGAACGCGCTGGACCAGGCACTTCGCAACGCCCTGGTGAAGTTTTACCCCCAGTTGAAAAAGGTGAGCCTTGCGGACTACAAAGTGCGCATCCTCAACTCGATGGCCGGCACCGGCGCGCGCACGCGCGTGCTGATCGAATCCACGGATGGGAAGAGTGAGTGGGGCACTGTGGGCGTACACGACAACATCATTGAGGCGAGCCTCCAGGCGCTAACGGACAGTCTCGAGTATCGGCTGATGAAGCGGGGCGGACGCTAAGGCGCTCCGGCTCCGGGCGGTCCGATCCAAGAGCGGGGGTGCGGTTGTAAAACCGTCTGATGGGTGCGTGTGAGCATCTGGCGGGCGGGAGGGGTGTTTTTTCTCTGCAAGGGAGGTTTCCGGGTGTGGCGTGCATTTTCCAAGACTCCAGAATTCATCCCGTGGAGTGTCTCGTTGATAGACAGGAGGTTCGCCGTTTTGGCCTTTTGAGGGTGTTTCAGCGGGGTGCAAGGCTCTGGACGCCCCCTTGGCACCCCTCGTGCTTTGAAGCCGGATAAATTAACTCAAATTGTTGGCGTTAATTAAAAATAAAATGAAAATTAAAGTCCGGATACTCACAATTGTCGGGGTTGTGGCTTTAGGCACGGCCCTGTTCGCCCAGGAAAACCCACCTGCTGGATCTCCAGCAGAGCAGCCAGACGCAACACCGCCGGCGGTCGAGCAAGCCGCCCCGGCAGCAGCTCCGGCTGAGCAGGCTGCGCCAGCGGAAGCTGCCCCTGCCGCCGAGCCGATGGCAGCTCCCGAAACGCCGGTAGTGCTGGCTGCCGCCGATACCGCCGCCGCCGCGCCCGCGCCGGAAGCCGAAGCTGCCAGTCCTGCGGCGCCAGTGGATGCCGGTGCTATCATTCCGTTGATTGTGATGGATGACGTGCCGTTGACGGATGCGATCAAGAATCTCGCCAGGCAGGCCGGATTGAACTACATGCTGGATCCGAAGGTGAACTTTGGGCAGAGCGGCGCGGATGGCAAGCCGATGCCGCAGCCGATGGTTTCGCTGCGGTGGGAGAATGTGACCTCGCAGCAGGCGCTGGACGCATTGTTGGGGAACTACAATTTGCAGATTGTGGAAGATCCCAAGAGCAAGATTGCACGGGTAACGGTGAAAGACCCGGCGGCCCCGGACCCGCTGATCACCCGTGTGTTGCAGCTCGATTACGCCAGCCCAAGCAATATCGTTAACGCGGTGCAAAGCGCCCTGACCGACAAACGGAGCAAGGTGAGCGGTGATGTTCGCACCAGCCAATTGGTGGTGCTTACGACTGAAAAGGAGATGGCGAGCGTGGAAGAACTTGTTGCAAGGCTGGACACGCCGACCCGGCAGGTGCTGATCGAAGCGCGGATCCTGGAGACATCTGTGAACCCGACCACGAGCAAGGGCATTGACTGGTCCGGCACTTTCCAGGCCCAGAACATGAAGTTCGGCAACAACCTGCGCGAGAACGATCCACAGACCTCACTCAACAACACCCTTGTGAGCGAGGAGGAAGGGCTGCCCAAGATGCTTTTTGATACTGCCAAAGGCTTTAATCCCAGCACCGCGTTTCTGGATGCCGATGGGGTCACCGCAGTGCTCTCCTTCCTGAACACACACTCTGAAGCCAAGGTTATTTCCTCTCCGCGCACTGTGACACTGGACAACGAGCCGGCGCGCATCGAGGTGACGAGGGCGTCGCCCATCATCAACGTTACCCCGGGCACCGTGCAGGTTTCGGGCGGTTCGCAGATTGAATACACGAACCTGGGCATCATTCTGAGTGTGACGCCGCGCATTTCGGCCAACAACCAGGTGAACCTGAAGGTTGTGCCTGAGGTGTCGCGCGTTTTCGGCACCGTGACGAAGTTTGTGAACAACGGCCGGTTCGAAGTGGACGAATACGACATCCGCAAGATGGAGACGCGGGTGATGATTCCGAGCGGCAACACGCTGGTTATGGGCGGTTTGGTCCAGGACGATGTGCGCAAGGGCAACACCAAGGTGCCTGTGCTCGGCGACATACCCGTGCTTGGGAATCTATTCCGGAGCGATTCCAAGTCCCGCCAGAAATCCAACCTGATCGTGTTTGTGACGCCGACAATCGTGAACGACATGGACTTCCAGCCGACAAAGTCTGATTACCTCCAGACCCCCGTGCCTGAGAGCGATTCCGTTGAGGATGACTGGTCCAGTTGGTGGGACAGCGGGAAGCCCAAGAACTGGAAAAAGCAGGCCAAGGCGGAGCCTGAGAAGGAATTTGGGAAGGTGGATGTTAACCAACAGGGCAACCGTCCGGAGATTGAACTCAGCAAGGTCCAATAGATGGCCGGCCCAAGGCTCAAAGGAGTAAATATGAAAACGACATTTAAACAAACCGTTGGCTCCGCTGCGGCAGTTGCGGTGCTGGCCTCGGGAGCGCTTCTGCTGAGTGTGGCGGACACACTGGCGCAGAGATCGCCGGTAGGCGCAGCGTGGGACTGCTTGATTGACGGGGCCCAGGGTGTGGGCGTGGCCTACATGACGTTTCACGACGACTTCAGTTTCACCGGTGTCTCAGTGATCCGGCCCAACCGGATCGTGAAAACCCCTGTGGACGATGATTCCGACGATATGCGAACGAATGGCGACGACACGGGCAGAGGGGGCGAAACCTCCAGCTCGACACCTACGGTCGCCTACAGCTCGCAGAACATCTACGGGTACGGGGCCATTGACGGCCGCTGGAACTATGATGAAGCGGGAAGAGTCGTTGGCTACTTCGTGCAATTGATCGACTTTGAAAGTGCCGATAGCGTCACCACGAACATGATCGGCTTCAGGGCGATTGTTGTCCCGGCGAGCCGGATGACCCTGACGGCTTATGTGCCCGGCGGCGGACGCTCCGTCTTCCGCGGCATCCCGATGCGGGAGATGCCAGACATGACCGGATCATGGTATGGTTTGCAGAAGACCAAGACCGCGAAACTCTACGAGTTTTTTGATGTGGCGCCGACGGAGCAATATGGCGCTTACACCGTTTCCGGCAGCGGTGCTGCCTACGACACGGAGGGGTATATGATTCTCTCATCCCGGGGCCGGATAGGGATGGCCATTTTGTGCGGCGATAAACTCCGCGCGACGGTGGGAACCTACAGTCGCCGGAGCCGGATAGCGGCGACGACCGGCATCCTCGAGCCCGGCGATGCGGTGCGTTTCAACGCGTATCATTATCCCGAGGTCGTGGTCCCGTTGGCGCCGGAGCCATAGGTTTCCGGAAACATCGAAAACTTGCAAAGCCGCCCGATGGGGCGGCTTTTTATTCGTTTGCGGTGAGCGCGCGCAGGTATTCGAAAGAATAGATGCCCGAGCTATGGCCGTCCTGCCACGAGGGTTGGACCGCGTAGGTGCCGACGCGCTGGAGTGTGACCAGGCGGAACGAGGCGGGTGTGAGTGGTTTCGCGGGCGGCTTATGGAGGTTTCCCATGACATCGCGTTCCCCCTGGCATTCTGCGCAGGGGCAGGCGCGCCGCAATGCATCCAGCCGGATGAAGGCTTCTGCGCCGTCATCCCATTTCAGGGCGAGTTCCTCGCCGATCACCTGCAGGTCTGTCAGTTTCATTGCATGAATTGCTTTAGTGTTTAGACAAACTGCAGTTTTGTTGTGGGCGCCTCCGGATCCCAGCCTCGTGGCGGTTTGCTGTTGATGGCTGCCACGTCCTTGATTGAAATCTGCCGTCCGCGGGTCTTGGGCCCTTTGACCTCGACCTGGGAGGGAACACAAGTTTGCTGATTGATTTTCTGGTAGGGAGCCGGTTTGTAGCGAATGTAGATTTCCTCGGGGGTGTCCGGCTCGAACAACAGGATGCGGCTTTTTGGCGGGATGCAATGGTAGATCTTATTGAGAATGCTTCCGCCGAAAGAGAACCGCTTCAGGAATGTTGCTTCGCGGTTTGTGTAAGCGAGGGTGAAGATGCGGTCTCGTTCCGGAAGGCTGCAGAAGACCACGTCGGGCCCCACGAACAGCTTTTCGGGGAGTTCGATCACCTGGTAATGGCCGTCGCGAAAAACCAGGAGCAGCTTGTCAAATTTCGTGCATTCCATTCGAAACTCCTCGCCTGTCACCTTGTGGCCCACGTAGCCGCTCTCGCGGTCATAGGAGACCTTAAACGCTTTGAAAGCGACCTCGCGCGCGTCCACCTCGTCGTAGCGGCTGGATTTGGTTAGCCGCGGGTACATCGGGCCATACTTGGCGAGCAGGGCTTCGAGGTGCGCGATGACGTAGCGGGTGAGATTCTTCAGGTTCTTTCTGGTCTCGTCGAGCTCGGCCGTATTTCTGTCCATCTCCTCGCGATGCCTGTTGATATCGAAAAGCGAGATGCGGCGGATACGGACCTGCAGCAGCTTTTCGACATCGGCGTCGGAGAGGTCGCGCACCATTTGCTTTCTGAAAGGCTTGAAGCCGTCATAGACCGCGGCGATGACAGCCTCGTTGGTTTTGCACTGCTCGATTTTTTTATAGATGCGCTCCTCGATGAAGATTCGTTCAAGAGTCCTGTAATGGAGTTCCGACTGGAGTTTGGCCTCTTTGAGCGTGAGTTCCTGCTTGAGGATATCGGTGAGCTGAGCCGTGTTTTCGCGGAGCACCTCCGAGACCGTCATCTCGACCGGCCGGTTGTTGCGGATGACAACGATTCGGCTGGCGATGACCACCTCGCAATTTGTGAAGGCGTAGAGTGCGTCCACAAGCTGGTCGGCGCTGACGCCCGCGGGGGCGCGGACTTCAATCTCGACCTCTTCCGAGGTGAAATCATTGATGCTGCGGACCTTGATTTTGCCTTTTCGAGAGGCGTCCTCGATTGAGGCGATGAGAGAATCCGTCGTGGTCGTGGGCGGGATTTCCTTGATGACGACGGTGGACTCGTCCTTGACCTTGATCTTTGCGCGAACCTTAACCTGGCCGGCGCCGTCCTTGTATTCGCGGGCGTCCATCAGGCCGCCGGTGACAAAGTCCGGCAGGCACTTGAAGGACTGTTTCTTGAGGATGGCGATTTGGGCCTCGAGCAGTTCGGGGAAATTGTGCGGAAGAATGCGCGAGGACATGCCGACGGCGATTCCCTCGGTGCCCAGCATGAGCAGCAGGGGCAGTTTGCATGGCAGCGCGACAGGTTCCTTGTTGCGCCCGTCGTAGCTTGGCACGAATTCTGTGATTTCGTCGTTGAAGACTTCTGTTCTGGCGAGTTCGGTAAGGCGGCACTCGATGTAGCGTGAAGCGGCGGCGACGTCTCCCGTGAACACGTTGCCGAAGTTTCCCTGGCCCTCGATGAGGTAGCGTTTGTTTGCGAGCACGACCAGGGCGTCGCCGATGGAGGCGTCGCCGTGCGGGTGGAACTGCATGGCGTGGCCCACGACGTTAGCCACCTTGATGAAGCGTCCGTCGTCCTTTTGGTGCAGGGCATAGAGAATGCGGCGTTGGACGGGCTTGAGGCCGTCTGCGAGGTTGGGAATTGCGCGGTCGCGAATGACGTAAGAAGCGTAGTCGAGGAAGTTGCGGTTGATGCGCTTATGCAGGGGCAGTTCCATCCGGGAAGGGACAAAAGGCTTTGCGGTGGCGGTGGCGGGCAGGGATTCTGCCAGCACATGAGGCTGGCCATTGCCGTTTTTGGTTTTAGCCTTGCTGTTGCCGCTGGTGGCCGGGATGCCCTCGATGGGCAGCTCGGGCTGATTCGGGTTGTTTGAATCTTTGTGAGCCATGTTAGGGAATGGTGGGAATCCGGCGGCCTACTCCTCGATGGGCACAACCAGGTGTTCCATGATGAAATCTTTTCTTTCGGGTGTGTTCTTGCCCATGTAGAAACTCAGGATGCCTGAGGCGTCCATTTTGGGGGCGTATTCGACCTTGCTGAGGCGCATATCCTTTCCGATGAACTGCTTGAACTCGGCGGGCGAGATTTCGCCCAGGCCTTTGAACCGGGTGATCTCGCAATTTTTTCCGAGAGACTGCGCGGTGGTGTCACGTTCCTGTTCCGAGTAGCAATAGATTGTCTGGTCCTTGTTCCGCACGCGGAACAGGGGTGTTTCGAGCACGAACAGGTGACCCTCATGCACCAATTGTTCGAAGAACCGGAAGAAGTAAGTGATCATCAGGTTCCGGATGTGGAGGCCGTCCACGTCTGCGTCGGTGGCCAGGATGACTTTATCGTAGCGGAGCCGCTCGATGCTATCTTCGATATCGAGGGCGCGCATGAGATTGTAGAGCTCGTCGTTTTTGTAAACGATATCGCGCTTGAGGTCCCAGACGTTGAGCGGCTTGCCCCGGAGCACAAAGATTGCCTGTGTGTTCACATCCCGGCAGCTTACGATGGAGCCTGCGGCGGACTGTCCTTCTGTGATGAAGACCATTGAACCGCGCCCTTTGCCCTTTGTCTTGTCGAGGTGCGTTTTGCAATCCCGGAGCTGCGGGATGCGAATCGTGATGGCCTTGGCGCGCTCGCGGGCGAGCTTCTTGACCTCCTGCAGTTCCTTTCTCAACTGGCGGGTGTCCTGGACCTTTGCCTGGATTTGGTCGGCGATGTCCTTGTTGCGATGGAAGAACTGGAGCAGCTCCTCGCGGACCCTGTTGACCAGATCGGTGCGGATCTCCGTGTTGCCCAGCTTGTTTTTGGTTTGGGACTCGAACACGGGGTCTTTGAGGCGTATGGCCACGGCTCCGACCATGCTTTCCCGGACGTCATCGCCGTCGAACTTTTCGCGTCCGTATTCGTTGATGGCCTTGAGAAGGCCTTCGCGGAAGGCGCTGAGGTGGGTGCCGCCGTCGGCGGTGTACTGGCCGTTCACGAAGGAGTAGAAAGTTTCGCCATAACGGCTATTGCTATGGGTGAAACAGAACTCGAGAGTTTTTTCCGAGTAGTGCAAAGGGGGGTAGATGGGCTCGCTGCCGTCGGCCTGGAGATCTTCCATGACCAGGTCCATCAGGCCGTTGCGTGATTGGAAGACGTTGCCATTGAACACGAGCTTGAGCCCGCTATTGAGGTAGCTGTAATGCCTGAGCCTGCGCTCGACGTGCTCCGGGAGAAACTGCACCTGCTTGAAGATATCGGGATCGGGAACGAAGCGGATGAAGGTGCCATCGGGCTCGCTGGTTTTGCCCTTGTTTTCCTTTTTCAGCCTTCCCTGCTTGAAGGAAGCCTCGACAAACTGGCCCTCGCGGAAGCTGCGGACGACGAACTCGCGCGAGAGGGCGTTGACGGCCTTGGTGCCCACGCCGTTCAAACCCACGCTGAATTGGAAGACGTCGTCGTTGTACTTGGCGCCGGTATTGATCTGTGAGACGCAATCCACCACCTTGCCGAGCGGAATGCCGCGCCCGAAATCGCGCACGGACACGCTGGAATCCTGGATTTCGATACGCACCTCGCGGCCATGCCCCATGATGAACTCATCGATGGCGTTATCGATGACCTCCTTCAGGAGAATGTAGCAGCCGTCGTCGTAATGCGAGCCGTCTCCCACGCGCCCGATGTACATACCTGTGCGCAGCCGGATATGCTCCAGCGAGGACAACGTCTTGATTTTGCTCTCGTCGTAAACGTGCTTCGTATTCTCTCCCATACTTACGAGAGCGCATTTTAGCAAACGACACCGTGGATGAAACAGAATTTAGACAACAAGGCAGGGGGGAATCGGAGGTTGTGAGACGGCAGCAGCATTGGACTCCGTTTTGGGTCCGTCCAACCAGTACGACATTGCGGCGGAACGGTTATGACTGCACGGTTGAAAAACAATAATGTCCGATGAAAAAGACGCTTGTTGGCTTAATGTTCGCAATGCAGGACGTTGTTGGTCCGTTACCTTCGATTATGCGTTGGAATGGCCTTTATTCTGGCGGCCGGGCCTGTCTGCGGGTGGAGACGGGCAGCTTTGCGCAAAGCGTCCGGCGCGGTTTTTTTTGGCATGCGGGACAGATGCCAAAGAACTGCAGTTCATGATATAGCTGGGCATAACCGTGAGCTGCGGCGACCTCACGTTGGAGAGACTCGCAGTGATCCCCGGAGGGCAGCTCTGCGATGGCGCCGCAGGTGCGGCAAATGAGGAAGTGGAAGTTTTCGCCGGGGACGTTCAGGACGTAGAAGCCGGCTTTGCCGGGCAAGGCGACCCTGCGGATGACCTCGATTTCCTTGAAGAGCATCAGGGAGCGGTAGGCGGTGGTTGCGTCGCATCGACCGTGAACTCCTTCTGCGGAGAGGACCGTGTTCAGGCTGGCCGGCACACGCTGGTTTGCCAGGAACTCGAGCAGCGACTGGCGGACCGGGGTGAGCCTTACGTGCAAATCCCCGCAGACTGCCAGTGCCCAATCCAGTCGTTGAGAGGGGGTTTTCATTGGGGGGCAACAGGGTGCGCGGTTTTGCGTGCCGGGGGAGTGCCCCGGGCCTGTGCCGCGATGTCCGGCACAGCCGTGTGCGCAGGTTGAGTGCGGATGTGCCTCCTGAGCGATTTCGGGCCGTTGGGTGGATTTCATGGCGGGTTCAGTTGCACACGCAGTTGGAAAAACCGTTTTGTGGCGGCAGCCTGGGGAGTTGAGTCGCGCAGGGTTACCGTCTCCGTTGTTCCGTTTGAAATGACAGAGGCGATGTTCGTCAGGGGTTCGCCTGCCCCGCCGGGGCTGTCCGAGCCGCGAACCTCGAATGCCAGGTCCGTGGCATCGGGAGAGCGGACGTAGCGTAACGCGCCGTAATTTGTCCCGTTCACAGAGACAAATGTAACATTTGGGAGGTTGGAGAGAAGTGTTTGATGCGGGTTGTTGCCGAAAGCGTATTCCATGATGTTGATCAGGCCATCGGCGTCCGGGTCGGCTCCGGCAGCGATGATATTGGTAGCGCACACACAAGGCCAGTTTGTGGCAACCCAGTGCTCGAAGGGGCGCAGCGGCAAAACATGGAATGTGAATGGCGTTTCCGGAGACAAAGTATTGGTGGATTGGCCGGCGCGCATTGCGGCAGCCTGGAAGTAAAGCCGGTACACCCCATTGGTTGTAAAACCCCAATTATGATGTTCGTGCCCGCCAACCGCCGGGGTGACCTGATCATTGGCATCAATGCCATCTCTCGAATCCATTTTGATATCGAAGATGCCGAAACTGGAAGATTGCCAAAGGATGAAGTGGCCCGGGCCTTCAATTCGTGTCAGGCGAATGGAAATCGGGTCGTTGAAAGTTCCCGGGGTCAATCGTTCCGCGGAGATACCCACGTAAGGCAAGCCGGGGTAGGGGCTCTGCGGCAGGATCCAGATGGGGTCGCCTTCGTTGCCGAAAGGAGTGCCGCCTGGCAGGGTGAATTGGGCGCCTTCGGAAGCGACGACGACGCACTGGTTGCTGGCGTAAAGGATGCCGCCGTGGGTGTCATCAGAAGCCACCAGGCTGAGCGTTTGGGTATCGTCGTTCCAAACGGCGGCCAGCACATCCACGTGTTCTTCTGTGAAGAGATGGCATTGAGCGTGCAACCGGCAAATGCCGACGCAGGTTAAATGCGCGGCAGCTAAGAGACCGAGAATTTTGATCATTGGATGTTTAAGGGTTTCGGGGGCGGACGGGCTTACTCGAGCAGGAGGCGGAAGAAGCCGGACTGTTGCGCGTTTGCAGGGGTAATCGAAAGCTCGGACCCGGTTCCGTGCAACGGATCGCCGTGATTGATCCAATCGCCCCGGGTCATATCTTCCCGGTGCTGGACAATGTAGTTTACGCCGAGAACGGACGGCCATTTCAGGAGCAGACCGGTCGGGCCTGAGGAAAGGTGCAGCTTTGGCGCTTCTCCGAGAACCTTTAAGGTGCAGGTGGCGGGCTCGCTGGTGGTGAATTGGCCGGTGGCGGCGAGTGTGCCCGACGCATCAAAGACAAGCTCGTAAATGCCCGGTGCGCTAAACGCCCAGTTCACGTGGCGATGTTCCCCTGTCGCCAGCACAACACCATCAGCAGGGGAGACGCCGTCCCGCGAGTTGAGGAGCACGGCAGGAAAGCCGAGAGCGCTGACTTCGTACAAAGCGAAGTGCCCCGGCCCGGCGATGGATTTTAGTGTCAACCTCACCTGGTTATTGGTGAACATGCCGGCGGGCAATTCCTCCGTGTCCAGGCCCAGGAACAGCAGCGCGGGATTCTCCACCTGTGGGAGAATGTAAGCTGGTGCGCCCGGTTCGCCGAGGAAACCAAACGCCTGGCCCGGGGGTATGAGGGTGCCGGCTGCCGGCCCGACCAGCAGCACGACTTCGTCCGGCGCGTATTCCGCCGGGGGCAAATCCTGGTGACGTCCGATGTGCAAATGCCAATTTCCATCTTCATAGCCGATGCCAAAATCCGTGTGGCCTCTGGACAAGGCAACCTGGGACGGGGCCTGGAGAGCCGCGCCCAGAAAAGCCGCGAGACAGATGGCGGCCGGGGCAGGCATGGTTGAGAGAAGCGATTTTGTCATGATGCCGTGGTTTGGTTTGCGTTGAGGAAGAAGCCTGTGTTCAAACTACTGGGGTGGTTTTGCGAAATTGACCCTGTTCGCGATGAGTTTCTGGAGCTTATCGGCCCGGATCATCTCGACATGAGCATCGGCGAAGAGGTAATTGGCGGAAGTGCCGTGGCGCGAGGGCTGAATATCCGCAGTGACAGCGCTCCAGCCGAGATGCCAGTTGCGCGAGTGGGTGTGGTCGTTGAAAAGGCCGATGCCGGCGGAATCGGAAATCTCGAAAGTGGTCATGGTGAGAGACGGGCTGCGGAGCGTGCTCAGCCTTCGGAACGATTCGGTGGATCTTCCGAAGGGATCGGTGAGATCCACGGCGGTGTATTCGTTGAGAGTGTAACTTGAGGCGCGGGCTGCCAGGCGCAGCTCGCGTTTCGGATCCGAACCGCAAATGCGAATGCGGTCAACGCTTGCGAGGTGCCCTGACAACAGATAGATCCACGAGTTATTTGTGCCGCCGCCGTGAGTGGTTGTGGGAAGCCAGCCATCGTTGTCATCGGCATACATGTGCATGGCGAGGCCGATTTGGCGGAGATTGTTCATGCACGATGCCTGTTTTCCCCTTTCTTTTGCCCGCGCCAGGCCTGGCAGAAGCATTCCGGCCAGGATCCCGATGATCGCAATGACCACCAGCAACTCAATGAGCGTGAACGCGCGGCGGCGTTTGCAGAGACCTACAAAATTCATATACCAAAACTGGATGCTGTTTTCGCTCCAGCGCATGGTGGAGTCGGTTTGCAGCGAACCTTAAAAAAAACGAATAAACAAATTTTTGCCGGGGAAACCTGTGCGGATGACACATCTGCACACGCCGGCAAAGGACCGGAAGGGATCAGGCCGGGGTCAACGGGGGTCCACAACTGGGAGGGAGGGAGAAATGAGCCCGGACGATCAAGATCGTTGGGATCGGGAACGAGGTTTGCTGTGCCGAACCATCAAGTCGTGATGGCGTAACCATCCAGAGAGGCGAGTCCACCTGCCCGGTCAGGAGCAGGGTCACCGCGCAATGATGGGCATCCTCGTCCGCATCGGCGTGTATCGCATGGTGCAATCGGGCGGACTGAGCCATTGCCAGCACCGAAAGCAGGAAGCCAAGCAGAAAAAGCGCCTTGAGCCGCCTGGGATCACAAGCGCTGCGATTCTTTTGCCGGTTCATGCCTTTCAACAGGAGTTAACTTAAAGGGCTTTCGCGCGGGCAACAACAGGGATTCTTGCAAGTAGCTTGCACTTACGCCGCGCGAGAACAAATCGGTTGCGTGGGGTGGGGTTTGCCGTCAATATATCTTTGGCAATGGGGTTTGCCGTCCCGGATACCGGGAGAACCGCCTGATTTGTTTCAGTGCTGATAACTCCTGCCAGCGTCGGGGAGCGGCGCGGTTGGAATTATGTGGAACGCATTGTTGATTTTTATTGGCGGCGGATTGGGCAGCCTGGCCCGGTGGGGGGCATCTGGCTGGATTGCAAACAACTTTGGGCAAACTTTTCCCTGGGGCACGCTCGTTGTGAACGTCACCGGTTCTTTCTTGATCGGCCTGTTTGCGACCTTGACCGGTCCTGAAGGGCGCTGGCTTGCGCCGGCTTCACTCCGCCAGTTTTTCATGCTTGGTTTATGCGGGGGCTACACGACCTTCTCTTCTTTCAGCATTCAAACCCTGAGGCTTGCCGAGGACGGTGAGTGGTTCAAGGCGGGGGCGAATGCAGTGCTGTCGCTGGTGCTGTGCCTGGCCGGGGTGTGGCTGGGCCATGTGCTGGCGCTGGAGATCAATACGATGAAAGGACCCTGATATGCAACTGCCGGGTGACGCGATGCTGCTGCGAATCTTTATCGGCGAATCCGACCGCTGGAAGCATCAACCGCTGTATGAGGCGATTGTTCTGAGGGCGCGCGAGATGCACCTGGCGGGTGCGACGGTGCTTCGGGGTCCGATGGGTTACGGGAAGTCGAGCCGGTTGCACACGGCGAAAATTCTCCGGCTTTCGATAGACCTGCCGATCGTGATTGAAATTGTTGATTCCGAAGAAAAGCTCAACGGGTTTCTGCCGATTTTAGACGAGATGATGAAAGGCGGTCTGGTGACACTTGAAAAAGTGCGAGTGATACATTACCGCGCGAATTCCGACCAGGACGCGACAGCAGGTTAAACCTTGGAGCAGCCTTGAGCGGTTGGTTTTGGCCTGCGGTTACCTTTGGACGGCGAGGCGCGTTCCCACGGGGGAGGTAGAGCAGCGGCCGGGGAAAGCGTTTATCAGT
>ERZ1645192.2903-NODE-2903-length-14130-cov-8.961279_pt1 | contig 14130 bp, 11 predicted proteins | sample MGYA00575354_ERZ1645192 | MGnify/ENA primary metagenome ERZ1645192 (study PRJEB40844, sample SAMN11349763) | freshwater sediment metagenome | isolation source: river sediment | host: Sediment | place: India: Faizupur Khadar , New Delhi | collected 2017-02-21 ... | reverse complement strand
TTAAAATATGATCCTTCGATCCGGCTGCAGGCTGTTATCCCTATCCATTCCTGGATACCATAAGCTCCTGCTTTGTCGAATGGTTTGAAGTTTTCGACATAGTATGAGATCTCCTCACCTGACATCTCTTCAAATGTCACCCTGGTAAGGTCGGTAAAAGTTTTCTCTTTTTTATCTGAGAGAAGCGTAACACCGGTAATCACATCGTGAACATTCCCCGAAAGTTCCCTGATCATGTTTTTTGCTTCCTCAGCATCAGCAGGTTTACCTAAAACTTTATCGTTGCACCATACAATTGTATCGGCAGTGATAATTATCTCATTATCTTTTATTTCGGCAAGATAATGCCTTGCTTTCTCTCCCGAGAGGTATTCTGCAATTTCCTTACCCTTCAGTTCCTCCGGATATGATTCATCGTAATCCCTGACAACTACCTCGAATTTAATTCCAAGCTCCTGTAAAAGCTGCTGCCTTCTTGGTGATCGTGAAGCAAGGATAATCCGGTATTTGTTCAGGTCATCAATAATCATTTTACCAGATTCCAGGTTATAATTGCCTTAACGACAAGCGAATAGAGTATACCTGTAAGCATCGCCAGTTTCACCAGGCTGCTTGCCCTGTGGATATTCTTATTGCCTGCCGGTGAATAAAGATGATATACTACCAGCAGTAGAGGTATTGTAACAAATACTGAGATATACAAAAGTGTTATCCTGTCGTGGACCAGGTATCCCCAGACCAGGAAAAGCAGGGCAATGGTTATTGCCAGCAGTACAACAACAATGGCTTTTGAGGCGGGTATTCCTGTTACAACAGGCAGGGTGTTTCTACCATAAGCCTTATCGCCTTCAAAATCTTCAATATCCTTAATTATTTCACGGGCCAATGTTGTCAGGAAAGCGAAAAGGGCAAATCCTCCCACCCAGTAAAAAAGAAAGGCAAGGCTTGTCATTTCAGCAACATTTGCTGCATAATGACGGTAAACTGCCGGCCATTCATAAAGAATTACGAGCAGCGGGACCATTGCAGTAAGTATTGCCACAATTATGTTCCCGACGAGAAACTGTCTTTTATAGCTTGCTGAATAGAAATAGAGGAGACCCGAAACGATAAGAAACAGTGTACCCATCCAGAAATAGCCTGCCTGTGCCGATACATAAAAGCCTGCTCCTACTCCAATGATGTTAAACAGTGAGTGCCACATCATTGCTTTTTGTCTCGATATTTTTGTTCCGACGATCACCTTACCTTTGTTAATAAGATCTGTCCTGATATCAAAATAGTCGTTGATCACATATCCGCCTGCGGTTATCGACACTGTTGCAATAACAAGGATCAGGAAGTCGTACCAGGGCAGCTGAAGGGTCATCTGAACAGCATTATCCGGTATCTGTATCAGGTTCACATAAACGAGGCTTAGCAGCGGGGCAACGACCATGTACCTCATCAGGATCATTGTCAGAACAACAATGACCAGGTTTTTCCAGCGTATAAGGTCAAGGAATTCTTTCATATTACCATGCAAATGCATCAGAGTCCATCCAGTTATTATGAAGCCTCAGCACCTGTTCAATCACATCCCTTACACATCCCTCTCCTCCTTTTTTGTCAGAGATGTACATCGACACCTGGCGAATCTCACTGTCGGCGTCTGATGGACATGCGGGGATTCCTGCGGTCTTCATTACCTCAAAATCGGGTATATCGTCGCCCATAAAAAGTATCTCATTGTCGCCCAGGTTGTATTTCTTCCGGAAATCCTTGTAATGACTTAGCTTGTCCCTGCTGTTAAGATAGATATCTTTAATACCCAGCTGTTTAAGCCTGTTAAGGTAATCTTTTGAGTTGCTGCCGGATATTATTCCTATGCGGTATCCTTTTTTCACAGCAAGCTGGAGGGCATATCCGTCGCGGAGATTAACTGTACGGTTGGGAACACCAAATACATTCAGGCTTATTGTCTGAAGCGACAGAACACCATCGATATCGAAAATGAAGGCTTTGACATTTGCCAGCCCTTCCTTGAAGTTTGTCATTCTTTTTTCTTCTTGTAATATGTAATAATTGAATCTGTCAATACCCTGTACAGATTCTGTAATTCAGGTGAGAAAGATAATAATTCCAGATGTTTTTTCAGTGTGTTAATGTCATTTCGTATGGCGGGTCCTGTCTGTGAATTTTCCGGTCCGTTCTCAATAGCTTTAGCGACTGTCTCTCTTATGAGCGGTTCAAAAATATCATCAGTTATCCCGGCTTTTCTGGTAATCTCACTCCCGGCCGTAAGCATGTGGTTGGTGAAGTTGCAGATAAAGACAGCCGAAAGGTGTACCAGTCGTCGTTGATCGGCAGTAAAATAATGAACATTCCCCTTTATGGCTTGTGCCAGGCCTGCAAGCTGCTGTCTGACTTCATTATCTGAGGCTTCTATAAGGAAAGGAATGCCTGTGAAATTCAGATGCCTTCCCTTTGAAAAAGTCTGCAAGGGATAGAAGACACCACGTCGTGTAATATCTGCAGGGAACACTTCAAACCCGTAACTACCCGCCGTATGGGCGACGACAGTGTGAGGATGACACCTGACCGTTGACAATACTTCATTAAGCTTATGATCGGGCACCGCCACAATAATAAGATCGGTATTTTTGTTGTAGGAGGGCTCAGGCGACCATTCTGCGTTGCAATCTCCGGCCAGTTTTTTCCCTTCCTCTTCAGAAGGCGAAACTACCTGGCTGATCCTGATCCCTGAACAGAACATTTCCCTGCAAAGTGCACCGGCAACTCTTCCGGCACCTGCAAAGGATACAACCATTTTATTCATGGGAACCTGCTATTTTCCGTAAAGATAGGATTTAAGCTCGGTAACGTGGATATTATAAAACTTATAATAATAGTAATAATTTGACTGGCCTGCCTGGGTTACATAATTACAATCCCAGAATACATCACCTGTAAGGAGGATCTGATCCTTTGAATTGATTTTCTGAAGTTCGGTATACATTTCAGCCGGGTTGCAGAAGTAATATGTATCGTACCCGATAGTAAAATATATGGTTGAACCTTCAGAAAGGACGGTCAGGTCAGAATAGTTCATCAGCCTCTTGTCCACAGTGAAGAGAACATCTCCGTCGCAACCGCATTTTTCCTGCTTATCGCAGCTGTTGACTGCAAATAGTGGTGTAATGACTATCAGTATTACAAGTATTTTTCCTGTTATATATCTTTTCATGAGATTCTTCCGGTTCCTTTCAGTATAACATGCAAAGTAAGGTTTTATTTCAATTATAACAAAAATATAACGATATCTGCTGCTGCATTCCCTGCCGGGAACATTAAATATCAGCTGATTACTGAATACCAGGATGCAAAAAAAAGCCGTCAGCAAATATTCTCTGACGGCCTGTTGTTGGAGTTATCTGGCTTTATTTCAGGCCTGGGCTGTAGGGCCTCCGAAACTAAGAGGCATAACAGGCCCTGACCCTTTTACTTCCTTGATAGGTCCATGGACAGACTCATACTTAGCGATATTATCCTGTAGTGCCGCAACAAGTCTTTTGGCATGTTCAGGCGTAAGAATGATCCTCGACTTAACCTGTGCCTTAGGTATCCCCGGCATTATGCGGACAAAATCCACAACAAATTCGGATGGAGAATGAGTAATGACTGCAAGGTTTGAATAGATTCCCTGTGCTACTTCCTCATTCAGCTCGATACTGATCTGGTTGGGTTCTTTTGGATCGGCCATGGCTGTTAATTGTTTACTTCTTTGTACTTACTTCTTCAGCTTCAACCTCAGGCTTTGTTTCGCTGCCTACAAGGTTTTCATACTCTTCAAGCGAACCTACAATGATACTGTTATATTCACGCTGTCCGGTTCCTGCAGGAATAAGATGCCCGACGATAACATTCTCTTTAAGTCCTTCGAGCTTGTCGACTTTTCCAAGAATAGCTGCTTCGTTAAGCACTTTGGTTGTTTCCTGGAATGATGCTGCAGAGAAGAAGCTGTTCGTCTGAAGAGCAGCACGTGTGATACCCTGGAGCACCTGGCTCGATGTAGCAGGAATGGCATCACGTGAATCAACTACCTTCAGGTCTTTTCTCTTAAGTACGGAGTTCTCATCCCTCAGCTTGCGTGCAGTAACTATCATTCCGGGTTTGAGAGTCTGTGAGTCACCTGAATCGATTATGACTTTCTTGCCATATATCCAGTCGTTCTCATCCATGAATTCAAGTTTGTCAACAATCTGGCGTTCAAGAAATTTTGTATCACCCGGATCGACGATCTCCACCTTGCGCATCATCTGCCTGACGATTATCTCGAAATGTTTGTCATTGATTTTCACACCCTGCAGACGATATACTTCCTGTATCTCATTAACGATATACTCCTGTACCTTCGTCGGGCCTTTTATGGCAAGAATGTCAGAAGGTGTTATGGCTCCGTCGGAAAGCGGTGTTCCCGCCTTTACGTAGTCATTTTCCTGGACAAGTATCTGTTTTGAAAGCGGGACAAGGTATTTTTTGATCTCATCGGTTTTCGATTTGATCGTTATTTCCCTGTTTCCTCTTTTTATTTTTCCAAAGGTAACTTCTCCGTCTATCTCTGAAACGATAGCAGGGTTCGAAGGATTACGTGCTTCGAATAATTCGGTAACCCTTGGCAGACCACCTGTTATGTCGCCTGATTTTCCGACAGCCCTCGGTATCTTTGCAAGGATATCACCTGCTTCAACAACCTTATTTGTATCGACGACCAGGTGCGATCCTACAGGCAGGTTGTAGATCTTAAGCTCTTCGCCTCCTTTGGGAGCAACGATCTTGATCGCAGGGTTCTTTGTCTTGTCCCTGCTCTCGATGATCACCTTCTCCTTAAAGCCTGTCTGTTCGTCAGACTCCTCGCGGAAGGTTATACCTTCAATGAGGTAATCATAACCAATCTTACCGGCAACTTCAGCAATAATAACGGCGTTGAACGGATCCCATTCGCAGATAAGCTTTCCTTTCTCGACTTCCTGTCCGGGTTTCACATAAAGCTTTGATCCATAAGGGATTGTGTGTGTCGTAAGGGCAATACCCGTTTTCTTGTCAATGATCCTTAACTCTGCAAGACGTCCTATAACGATATCTATCTTACCTTTTTCCGGATCTTTCTTGGGTACCGATCTCAGTTCTTCTATTTCAGCTATACCGGCATAACGTGCAACCAGTCTCGATTCAGTAGTTATGTTTGATGCGGTACCTCCCACGTGGAAAGTACGCAGGGTAAGCTGTGTTCCGGGTTCCCCGATACTCTGTGCAGCAATAACACCTGTAGCCTCGCCTTTCTGGACCATGCGGCCTGTTGCCAGGTTACGGCCATAGCATTTTGCACAGACTCCTTTCTTTGATTCGCATGTGAGTACCGAACGTATCTCGACCTGCTCGATAGGAGAATCTTCTATCTTTCCGGCAAGTTCCTCGGTAAGCTCCTGACCAGCCTCTACGATAAGTTCTCCGGTAAGAGGATGATATACATTATGTACTGTGGTCCTGCCGAGGATTCTCTCATAGAGTGATTCCACAACCTCTTCGTTTTTCTTGATAGCTGTTGCTACCAGCCCGCGGAGAGTACCACAGTCTTCTTCATTGATGATCACATCCTGTGAGACGTCTACCAGACGACGGGTAAGATAACCGGCATCGGCAGTCTTAAGAGCCGTGTCGGCAAGACCTTTACGTGCACCGTGTGTGGAGATAAAGTATTCGAGAACTGACAGTCCTTCCTTGAAATTCGAAAGGATAGGGTTCTCAATGATGTCAGATCCTGTCGAGCCTGATTTCTGCGGTTTTGCCATAAGGCCCCTCATGCCCGAAAGCTGACGGATCTGTTCTTTTGATCCCCTTGCACCGGAGTCGAGCATCATATATACTGAGTTGAAACCCTGCTTGTCGTTCGAGAGCTGTTTCATCAGCGACTGCGTAAGACGGGCGTTCACATGTGTCCAGATATCGATAATCTGGTTATAACGTTCGTTGTTGGTGATGAAACCCATGCTGTAGTTTGTCAGCACCTCTTCGACCTGGTTATAACCTTCAGTAACAAGCTTGTTCTTTTCTTCGGGGATGATAACATCGTCGAGGTTGAAAGACAATCCGCCTCTGAAAGCCATCTGGAATCCCAGGTTCTTGATAGCATCGAGGAAGTCAGCCGTTTTAGCCATTCCTGCCAGTTTCAGTACCCTTCCGATAATATCCCTTAGCGATTTCTTTGTAAGTATCTCATTTATAAATCCAACCTCTGCCGGTACATACTGGTTGAAGATGACGCGGCCGACTGTTGTCTCTATAATATGATTTACCATGGCACCGTCGACCCTGTCGTTTACCTTTACCTTTATGACTGCATGAAGGTCGATCATACCTTCATTGTAGGCAATTGTAACCTCTTCAGGTGAATAGAAGATGAGTCCTTCGCCCCTTACCTTTTCAGTTTCAGTGCTCTTACGACCCTTGGTAATATAGTAAAGACCAAGGACCATGTCCTGCGAAGGAACCGTTATCGGCGCTCCGTTGGCAGGATTAAGAATATTGTGTGAAGCAAGCATCAGCATCTGTGCTTCAAGGATAGCGCTGTTTCCGAGAGGAAGGTGAACTGCCATCTGGTCACCGTCGAAGTCGGCGTTGAAAGCTGTACATACAAGCGGATGGAGCTGGATAGCCTTGCCTTCAATAAGCTTTGGCTGGAAAGCCTGGATACCAAGTCTGTGAAGTGTCGGTGCGCGGTTGAGAAGAACAGGATGTCCTTTCAGTACATTTTCAAGAATATCCCAAACAACAGGATCTTTCCTGTCGACGATCTTTTTGGCCGATTTAACTGTTTTAACGATACCGCGTTCTATAAGCTTACGGATAATGAAAGGCTTGTACAATTCTGCCGCCATATCCTTAGGCAGACCGCATTCATGAAGGTTAAGCTCCGGGCCGACGACTATCACAGAACGAGCTGAATAGTCGACTCTTTTTCCGAGGAGGTTCTGACGGAACCTACCCTGCTTGCCTTTAAGACTGTCGCTGAGCGACTTAAGCGGCCTGTTGGCATCGGTCTTTACAGCATTTGCTTTTCTTGAATTGTCGAAAAGTGAATCGACAGCCTCCTGGAGCATACGTTTTTCGTTCCTGAGGATCACCTCGGGAGCTTTTATCTCGATGAGTCTCTTGAGACGGTTATTTCTTATTATCACACGCCTGTAAAGGTCGTTAAGGTCGCTGGTTGCAAAACGTCCGCCGTCGAGTGGTACAAGAGGCCTCAGTTCCGGTGGTATTACAGGAACGACCTTGATGATCATCCATTCAGGCTTGTTTACATGTTTGGAATCCCTGAACGCTTCGACAACCTGGAGACGCTTAAGGGCCTCATTCTTACGCTGCTGTGATGTTTCGGTATTTGCCCTGTGGCGCAGTGAATATGACATTTCATCGAGGTCGAGGCGGCTCAGCAGCCTGTAAAGGGCTTCTGCACCCATGTCGGCGATGAATTTGTCGGGATGTGAATCGTCGAGATACTGGTTTTCCTTGGGCAGCGATTCGACTATTTCAAGATATTCTTCCTCGGTCAGAAAATCAAATTGCTTGACACCGTCGACAGCTTTCACACCGGGATTGATGACAACGTATCTTTCATAATATATTATTGAGTCAAGCTTCTTTGTAGGAAGGCCCAGGAGGTATCCGATCTTGTTTGGCAGTGATCTGAAGTACCAGATATGTGCAACCGGGACAACCAGTGAGATGTGTCCCATACGTTCGCGACGTACTTTCTTTTCGGTTACTTCCACACCGCAACGGTCGCAAACGATGCCTTTGTAACGGATTCTCTTATATTTTCCGCAGTGGCATTCATAATCCTTTACCGGTCCAAAGATCCTTTCGCAGAACAGACCATCACGTTCAGGCTTATAGGTGCGGTAATTGATAGTCTCAGGCTTCAGCACCTCTCCGCTCGAGCGGTCAAGTATCTCTTCAGGTGAAGCAAGACCTATTGAGATCTTTGAGTAACTGGTTTTTGCTTTGTTATCTCTTCTGAATGACATATTCTGTTTTTTTTCTTTTCAAATAATTAAAAATCCCAAAAGGCGCTTAGTCAAGTATTACGCTTAGTCCGAGGCCTCTCAATTCATGAAGCAGCACGTTAAGCGATTCCGGTATACCTGCCTGAGGCATCGGTTCACCCTTGACAATGGCTTCATAGGCTTTTGCCCTTCCGACGACGTCGTCGGACTTGATAGTGAGTATCTCCTGCAGAATATGTGCAGCGCCAAATGCCTCGAGGGCCCATACTTCCATTTCACCAAAACGCTGTCCCCCAAACTGTGCCTTACCACCCAGAGGCTGCTGTGTGATAAGTGAGTATGGACCTATGGAGCGGGCATGCATCTTATCGTCGACCATGTGGCCAAGCTTAAGCATATATATCACTCCAACGGTTGCAGGCTGGTCGAAACGTTGACCCGTTCCACCATCATAGAGGTATGTCTTGCCATACTTAGGCAGTCCTGCTTCCTCGGTATATTCAGTGATCTGTTCTATAGTTGCCCCGTCAAAGATCGGCGTTGAGAAGAGAAGTCCCAGCTTCTGACCGGCCCAGCCGAGTACTGTTTCGTAAATCTGGCCCAGGTTCATTCGTGAAGGAACGCCAAGCGGATTGAGGACTATGTCGACAGGTGTTCCGTCTTCGAGGAACGGCATATCTTCCTGGCGGACGATCTTGGCAACGATACCCTTGTTTCCATGGCGGCCTGCCATTTTATCGCCCACTTTCACTTTTCTCTTTTTGGCAATATATACCTTGGCAAGGCGTACTATACCTGCAGGAAGCTCATCACCGATGGTGAGGTTGTACTTCTTGCGCTTGTAGATGCCGTCTATCTCCTTATATTTAATAATATAGTTATGGAGAAGCTGCTTTATGCTGTCGTTTTTCTTTTTATCTGTAGTCCACTTGTTCGGGTTGACATTCAGAAAATCGACTTCCTGAAGGAGCTTAAGTGTGAATTTGCTGCCTTTCGGAATGACATCAACGTTAAGGTAATCCTTCACGCCCTGTGAAGTTTTCCCGTTTACGAGAATGAAGAGCTTGTCCACAAGCCTCGATTTAAGATCTTCAACATTTTTGTTGAATTCATTTTCTATCTTATCGAGATGCGGCTTCTCGCTTGCTTTAGCTTTCCTGTCTTTTATCGCCCTGGTAAAGAGCTTCTTGTCGATGACAACACCTTCGAGTGATGGCCCTGCCTTCAGTGAAGCGTCTTTGACATCGCCGGCTTTATCGCCGAAAATTGCGCGCAGAAGCTTTTCCTCGGGAGAGGGATCCGATTCACCTTTTGGGGTTATCTTACCGATAAGGATGTCGCCGGGACGAATCCTGGCGCCCACCCTGATAAGACCATTCTCGTCGAGGTTTTTCGTTGCCTCTTCGCTGACGTTTGGTATATCTGATGTAAGTTCTTCGAGTCCTCTTTTAGTGTCGCGCACTTCAAGAAGGTATTCGTCGATATGCACCGAGGTGAACATATCATCCTGGACGACCTTTTCCGAGATAACGATAGCATCCTCGAAGTTATATCCTTTCCATGGCATGAAGGCCACCTTAAGGTTTCGGCCGAGGGCCAGTTCTCCCCTTTTTGTACCATAACCTTCGGTAAGAACCTGTCCTTTTTTAACCTTTTCGCCTTTTTTAACAATGGGAACCAGGTTTATACAGGTGTTCTGGTTTGTCTTTTTGTATTTCGGAAGGACATATCGTTTTGTATCGTCATCGAAGCTGACAAATTTTTCCTCATCGCTTCTTGTGTACCTGATTATTATTTCGTTAGCATCTACCGATTCGACCACACCATCGCCTTCGGCAACATACAGGATACGGCTGTCGCGGATAACCTGTGCTTCGAGGCCTGTTCCCACGATGGGAGCCTGAGGGTTGATCAGTGGTACTGCCTGGCGCATCATGTTAGAGCCCATGAGTGCCCTGTTGGCATCGTCGTGTTCGAGGAATGGTATCAGTGATGCTGCTATTGATGCAATCTGGTTTGGAGCCACATCCATGAAGTCGATCTTTTTGGCTTCTTCGATAGGATAATCGGCTTCGTAGCGGCATTTGGCCCTTGCGTCCTCGAAATGTCCGTCTTTTTTCAGAGGGGCATTTGCCTGGGCGATCATCTTTTCTTCTTCTTCTTCGGCGCTCATCCATACAATCCCGTCCTTCGAGAAATCGACCTGTCCGCTGTTCACTTTCAGGTATGGTGTTTCGATAAATCCGAGGTCGTTGATTTTTGCAAAAACGCAGAGTGAAGAAATAAGTCCGATGTTTGGACCTTCCGGTGTTTCAATCGGGCAAAGACGGCCGTAATGTGTATAGTGTACGTCTCTTACCTCAAAACCGGCACGTTCGCGTGAAAGACCGCCGGGCCCGAGAGCCGACATACGGCGTTTGTTTGTCATTTCGGCAAGCGGGTTGGTCTGGTCCATGAACTGCGAGAGCTGGTTGGTCCCGAAGAAGGAGTTGATGACCGACGAAAGTGTTTTTGAATTGATAAGGTCAACGGGTGTAAATACCTCATTATCTCTTACGTTCATTCTCTCACGTATTGTGCGTGCCATACGGGCGAGTCCGACGCCGAACTGTGCGTAAAGCTGTTCACCAACTGTACGTACCCTCCTGTTGCTGAGGTGGTCGATATCATCGACTTCGGTCTTTGAGTTGATAAGTTCGATAAGGTATCCGATGATTTTGATAATATCCTCGCGTGTGAGGATCTTCACCGACATCTCGGTATTGAGGCCAAGCTTCTTGTTTATCCTGTAGCGTCCCACCTCTCCGAGGTCGTATCTCTTGTCGGAGAAGAAGAGCTTGTCGATAACATCGCGGGCTGTTGCCTCATCGGGAGGTTCAGCATTACGCAGCTGGCGGTATATAAAGATCACAGCTTCCTTTTCGGAGTTGCAGGGATCTTTCTGAAGTGTATTATATATTATGGCGAAGTCGGACAGGCTTGTATCGTCCTTATGAAGCAGGATTGTCTTTGCTCCTGAATCACAAATAAGGTCGACATGTTCCGGTTCGATGACCAGTTCTCTGTCGAGGATCACCTCATTTCTTTCAATGGAAACTACTTCTCCGGTATCTTCATCCACGAAGTCTTCGACCCATGTTTTAAGAACTCTTGCAGCGAGTTTACGGCCGACGAGTTTCTTAAGGCTTGTTTTTGAGACTTTATGTTCTTCAGCGAGGTTGAAGATCTCGAGGATCTCTTTATCGCTTTCGAAGCCGATAGCGCGGAGCAGGGTTGTAACAGGAAGTTTCTTTTTCCTGTCGATGTAAGCATACATCACATTGTTGATGTCGGTAGCAAACTCGATCCATGATCCCTTGAAAGGGATGATACGTGCCGAATAGAGTTTAGTACCGTTGGCATGGATGCTTTGACCGAAGAATACGCCTGGTGAGCGGTGCAGCTGTGAAACTACCACTCTTTCTGCGCCATTGATCACGAAAGTACCTCTTTCGGTCATATATGGGACAGTACCCAGGTAAACATCCTGGATTACTGTATCGAAGTCTTCATGTTCGGGGTCGGTGCAATATAGTTTCAGCTTAGCCTTGAGGGGTACGCTGAAAGTAAGTCCGCGTTCGATACATTCTTCGATTGTATATCGAGGCGGGTCGATATAATAATCGAGAAATTCAAGAACAAAATTATTTCTTGTATCGGTAATGGGAAAGTTTTCTGTGAAAACCTTGTAAAGGCCTTCTCTTTTCCTGTTTTCGGGAGTTGTTCCGAGCTGAAAGAACTCGCCGAAAGATTTCAACTGAACTTCAAGAAAATCAGGATAATCGAGCTGGTTTTTCCTTGAGGCGAAACTTATTCTTTCGGTATTTTTTGATGGCATCTATAAAAAGATTAAGTGAACGTATAATTAAAAGAACGAAAGGGCTGGTCCCGCCAGTGGCGGGGCCAAACCCATTATAACCCAGCTATGAGGTATGACTTATTTAAGTTCAATTTCTGCTCCTGCCTCTTCTAACTGTTTCTTAATAGCTTCTGCTTCGTCTTTTGATATATTTTCCTTAACCGGTGCCGGTGCAGCGTCAACGACTGCTTTGGCTTCTTTCAGGCCAAGGCCTGTGATGTCTTTAACAAGCTTCACGACCTGAAGTTTCTGTCCACCGGCATTCTTCATGAACACTGTGAATGTAGATTTTTCTTCAGCAGCGGGTGCTGCGCCACCGGCAGCAGGTCCGGCAACTGCAACAGCTGCAGCAGCAGGTTCGATGCCATACTCATCTTTAAGTATTTTAGCCAGTTCGCTTACTTCTTTAACAGACAGGTTTACCAGTTCTTCTGCAAATTTCTTAAGATCTGCCATTTTATTGAATTTTAATTGATTATACTAATATTATTCTTGTTTTTTAGAAAGTGTTTCGAGAACACCATGTAATTTATTACCACCTGATTGAAGTGCAGAGATAACGTTTTTGGCGGGTGACTGAAGGAGAAGGATAATATCTCCGATAAGTTCCTCTTTTGTCTTGATGGAGACAAGTGCATCGAGCATATTGTCGCCGACATAGATTGATTCCTGAACGTATGCAGCCTTCAGAACAGGCTTATCATGCTGCTTGCGGAACTCCTTGATAAGTTTTGCAGGAGTGTTTCCGGCGTTAGCGAACATGATGGACGTAGTACCTTTGAGAACAGGAAAAAGTTCTTCAAAGTTCACACCAGACTGCTCAAGAGCTCTTTTAAGAAGTGTATTCTTCACAACGATAAGTTTAATATCGTTTTCGAAGCATTTTCTTCTCAGTGTGCTGGTATCTTCAGCGTTGAGCTGCGCAGTGTCAGTCAGATAAAAGTGGCTGTATTCCTTGAATTTTTCAGCCAGGCTGTCTATGATAGCAGATTTCTCTTCACGTCTCATAATTAATCTCCGAGTTTAAAATTATTCATCAAAACCTTTTGGATCTATCTTAATGCCCGGGCTCATTGTACTGGAGAGGAAGAGGCTACGGATGTAGGTTCCCTTTGCAGCAGCCGGTTTAAGTTTGTTTACCATAGAGATAAACTCTTTGGCATTCTCGGCGATCTTAATTGGTTCGAATGAGACTTTTGCGATAGAGGCATGAATGATTCCGCTTTTGTCGACTTTGAAATCAATCTTACCCTGCTTCACTTCTTTGACAGCCTTACCTATTTCCATGGTAACGGTTCCACTTTTGGGGTTGGGCATCAGTCCACGGGGACCGAGTATCCTACCGAGCTGACCGACTTTTCCCATAACGGATGGCATGGTTATTATCACATCCACGTCGGTCCAGCCTCCCTTGATCTTTTCGACATAGTCGTCAAGACCAACGAAATCGGCTCCGGCTTCATTAGCTTCATTTACCTTGTCGGGGGTGCAGAGAACGAGTACACGTGTCTGCTTGCCTGTTCCGTGAGGTAATGAAACCACGCCGCGAACCATCTGGTTGGATTTTCTCGGATCGATACCTAACCTTACATCCAGGTCGATGGAAGCATCAAATTTGGTAGTGGTCATTTCCTTTACCAGTGATGATGCTTCTTTCAACGTATAGAGCTTATCCCTGTCGAGTTTCTCAAGGGCAGCTTTACGGTTTTTGGTAAGTTTAGTCATTTTTCTCTAGTTAAATTTTGTCAGGGAAATCACCCTTGACGGTGATACCCATACTTCTGGCGGTGCCAGCTACCATCTTCATGGCCGACTTAACTGTAAAACAGTTCAGGTCTTCCATTTTGTCATTTGCAATTGTCTTTACCTGGTCCCATGTTACCTGGGCGACCTTATCCCTGTTAGGTTCTTTTGAACCTTTCTTCGACTTGGCTGCCTCAAGCAGCTGAACAGCAACCGGGGGTGTCTTAGTAACAAAATCAAATGATTTGTCACTATATACTGTTATCACCACCGGAATAACCTTTCCAGCTTTGTCCTGGGTCCTGGCATTGAATTGCTTGCAGAAATCCATGATGTTCACACCTTTAGAACCCAGTGCAGGTCCTACGGGTGGTGATGGATTTGCTGCCCCGCCACGAATCTGTAACTTTATCAGTCCAGCAACTTCTTTTGCCATAATTTAAA
>ERZ1645192.2901-NODE-2901-length-14135-cov-7.135298_pt1 | contig 14135 bp, 7 predicted proteins | sample MGYA00575354_ERZ1645192 | MGnify/ENA primary metagenome ERZ1645192 (study PRJEB40844, sample SAMN11349763) | freshwater sediment metagenome | isolation source: river sediment | host: Sediment | place: India: Faizupur Khadar , New Delhi | collected 2017-02-21 ... | reverse complement strand
GCCGGCGCGATCCGCGTACTCCAGGGTCAGGGCCGCCAGCCCCTCGGGGGTGAGCAGGGCGTCCCGGGGTGGAGTGTCGCCATGCCCCGGGAAATCGAAGGCATGCACCTCACGCATGTCCGCCAGGCTCGCCAGCGTCTCCTGCCAGTGATTGGAGGTCCCACGCCAGCCGTGGATGAGGATCAGCGGGATACCGCTGCCGCCCCGGCGATAGGCCAGTGGGCCGCAAGAAAGCTCGATGAGCTGGGTAGGAATGGGTGCAGCCATGGGAATGAGGTCCGGATGAAGGGTAAAGGACTGGCGCGGGGGAGGAAAAGGACGGATCAGGGGACTTGCCGGGCCAGGAGTTCGACCAATATACGCCGCTGGCGGGAGCATCAGTGGCCGACCCGCTGATCCAGGTCCACCCTGGCCCTGAGCCGGGATCGAGGCCACGAAGCGCTATGACCGCCAGCCGGCGAACGGGCGGACCTGAAGGGTGACCCGTACCTGACGCAGGAACGGGGGCAGGGGTCAGCCAGCGGGCAAGCCCACCGCCCCGGCCCGGCAGGCGCTGGGCGTGATGCCCGTCGCCTGCTTGAAGGCCCGGGTAAAGGCGCTCGGCTCGGAAAAGTGCAAGGTGGCGGCGATCTCGCCGATGGACATCCGGGACTCCTGAAGTAGCTGCCGGGCCAACTCGCACCGTACCTCGTTCATAATCCCTTGCAGACTGCCGCCTTCCGCCTGTAGCCGACGGAAGAGGGTACGCCGGCTCACCCCCAGGAGGCTGGCGATGCGCTCCGTGGAGGGGATGCCACCGAGGATCAACTCGATCAGGATCTGGCGCACGGCATCGGTGAAGGCATGGGGACTCGCCGAGCTGAGGAGGCCAATCCGTCGGGTCAGCTCTTCCCAGGCCTGCGGGTCCGCGCCCGGTATGGGTTGCCGCAGCCAGTGGCGCGCGAACACCAGGGCGGAACGTCGCTGGTCGAAGCGCAAGGGGACCCGGAAAAAGCTTTGGTAGGGATTGAGGTTGGCGGGACGGCCATGGGCGAAGGTCACTTCCACCGGTGACCAGGCCGGCCCGCAGAACCCGCGCATGAGGTGCATGCCAATGGCCAGGGCGCCGTCCATCACCTGGGCAGCCCCCGGCAAGTCGCGGACATGGAGGGTGTAGACCAGCTCCGCCAAGGTTGGGCCGCGGTGCAGGAGCGTCAGGACCGCGCCCCGGTCGTGCAAGTGAAAATGAAGTGACAGCAGACGCAACCCCACCTCCACCGTGGGGGCCTGACACGCCAGTTCGCCGATGACCCCCAGCACGGCGGCCGAGGCCCGCTGACCCACCAGGAGGCCAAAGTGGGCGCACCCCGTCTCCCGGACACTCTCGGCCAGCAGGCAGCCGACCCTCTCGAAAGGCAGGCGATTGTCCTGATCGGCGAGGAGTTCCGGGGTGATGCCCACCCGCGCCAGCAGGGCGGCGGGATCGACTCCCAGTTGGCGCAACAGCTCCGGAACGCCGAGGATGGGATGAACGCGCAGATCCTCGACCTGTCGGTGACTTCTTTCCCATCGGGCGGAATGCGTCAGGGCATTTTTCGGTGTAGCCATCGTTGATCAATCCAGGGTTTTCCCCGGGGCGGGTGGCGTCTGGTATCGCCTCTCCGGCTTCATTGTGGGGCATCGCCGCGCCGTCGCAACCATACGACCTGGCAGTAGATCAGGCGCGGCGGCTTTACGTAGCTCTAGCCTAGGAAATTGGCACTATCCGTCAAGCCCCATGGCAAGGTCTCTGCTATTTTTTGCCCTAGCAGAGAACAGGACCCTCAGAATAACGCCTAGGATAAGGACTCCTGCTTGCCCCGCCTTACCGGCGCTCAAACGCCTTTCCCCCTCCCGACCCACGGCATTCATCCCAGAATTGCGGCTATCGCTCATGAAATTTTCATTCCATCAGGCAACCTCAAAGTTGCTCCTGGTCAGCAGCATCGGCTGCGCCGGGGTCTTGTCCCTGGGTACCAGCGCGGTGACTGCCGGCACCGATCCCTCTGATGGTCAATGGCATTACAGTTTTACCCCCTATGTCTGGTTCCCGAACATCACCCAGGAACTGGAATACGACCATCCACTCGGGCTCGCCACCAGCATCTCGGTCGAGGTCGAACCAGACAACTATCTCAGTAATCTGAGTTTTGGCCTGATGGGTATGTTCGAGGCGCGCAAAGGTCATTGGTCGCTGGCGATGGACCTGATCTATACCGATTTTGGCGCTCAGGATGCCAAGGTCCACAGCATCCGTTTGCCTGGCGGGGCTGAACTGCCCCCCCTGAACAGGCAAGCCGAGGTCGATATCCAGGCATTCGTCTGGGAAGGCATTGGCGGCTATACCTTGGCTCGCAATGCCATTGGCACTGTGGATGTGTTTGGCGGGGTACGCTATCTGGGCCTGAATACCTCCACGGATCTCAGGCTCTCTGGGGTGGATGGGCTTCTTTATCGCACCCGGAGTAGTTCCGACCAGCTCGATGTCTGGGATGGCATCATCGGTGTCCGCGGTGAACTGAACCTGGGCACTGAGGGCGACTGGTTCCTGCCCTACTACCTGGATATCGGGGCGGGCAATTATTCCAACTGGACCTGGCAGGGTTGGGGGGGGCTGGGTTATCGCTTTGACTGGGGCGATATCGTGCTCGTCTATCGCAACCTCTCCTATTCGACCAGCGGCCATGAATTGCTGCAGGACCTGCGCATGGGTGGCCCCGCCCTGGGCGCCACCTTCCGCTGGTAAGCGCGGCGTCACCCGCCAGGGCAAGGCGGGATATCCCGCTCCCGACCAGGGGCAACCCTACCTGATCCTCCCATCAACCCAAGCAGAGACATCGATGATCGCAACATTTTCACGCCTGATGACCCCGACCCTTCTGGTCTCCCTCTTGCTGGCCCCCAGCCTCGCCTGGACGGCCCCGGAAGCGGCCAAGTCAGAAGGGCCCAAGACCGCCGCGGCGGCAACGCAAGCCGACTTTCTCTTCGTGCAAAATGCCCGCGCCATCCATTTCGCGGATGGCAACCTGACCCTGAAGGGTGTCAGCCCGACCACCATTATGTTCAGCGACCGCCCGGAGCGGATTGCCGGCCACATGGACACGACGCGCTTCGTACCCTTCTGGTCCCAGGGCAAAGACAGCTTTCTGTCGAATCCCCCCAATGCCACCCTCTCCATCGTGAAGGGGAATGAGGTCGAAGACGTCGTGGTAATCCTGCGCGATCCCGAACTCAAGGGCGATGACCTGAGTTATCAGGTCAGCATTCTGGAGGGCAAAATGCCGACGGAGGGCGGACCCGTTTCCCTCTTTATCGACATTATCGGCATGCCGCTGACGCCGGTTTCCATTGCGGGCGCCGACCGCCGCGCCTTTCGCCGCGCCTTCGTCTACTGAACCCCTCCGGGGACTGCCTGTCGGTATCTCGCTCATCACGGCCAGGCCCGAAGGGTCCTGATTCCATCCCTGATTAAGAGGCCATTCATGACCATCGATCGGCCCCAGTTGACGCCGGAGGATGAACGTAAACCGCAGGCGGCGGAACGCCAACAAAAAGCCAGAGAGTAGCCAGCGAGGCAGTCATGGCAAGACGAGGGGCGGCCAAGCACCGGCGCCCCCCTTAAGGGGCAAGATGACCCCAATCGTCTTGCCCACCACCCCACCATTTTGACAGGTGAATCGCATGTATGACGGAAAACTCTTGAGTTTTTCCACCTTGGTGGCCTGCCTGGCGTTTGCCGTCCCTGGCCAGGCCCAACAGCTCAGCGGCAGTCCCGCCGAGCCCCAATTCAAATACTCAACACCCATGCCCCCTGGCATCGCCTCGCCTGACCAGGTCGAGAGCCGACTGGGGCGCTTGCATTTCTCCGCTGGCTTCCCTGACCAGGCATCCGCCGCAAAGCTGCTCGATAACCTCGATTTCCAGCGCGCGGTCCAGGCCTATCTGCTCGCCCTGCCGGCGGTCAGCCAGGCGGCGAACCGTAATGCCATCCGCACCCTGGGGCCGGTCAATCAGGTGGTGCCCATCTTCGAACAGCTTCTCGATGCCCGCTCCATCTTCCTGACCGCCAACGATAACACCGTCTATAGCTGGACCTGGCTCGACCTCAGCCAGGGCCCCCTGGTCCTGGAGGTGCCCCCCAAGGTACTGGGAGCGATCAACGACATCTGGTTCCGCTGGGTGGTGGACGTGGGGATCACCGGGCCAGACAAGGGTGAAGGGGGCAAATACCTGCTGCTCCCTCCTGGCTACCAGGGTGAGGTGCCAGCCGGCTACGAGGTGGTCAAGTCACCAACCTTCAATCTCTGGGCGCCCTGGCGCAGCTTCCTGGTGAAAGGTGATCCCAAGCCAGGGGTGGACCTGGTGAAGCAACACACCCGCATCTATCCCCTGGCCGCGGCCAATGGACCCACGCCGGACCTGACCTTTTTGGACATGTCGGAACAACCCTTCAACACCGTCGCGCCCGCCGATTACCGGTTCTGGGAGCTGCTCAACGAAGTCGTACAACAGGAGCCAAGCGCGTCCCTCGATCAGATCCGCCTGGGTTACTTTGCCGCGATCGGCATCCAGAAGGGCAAACCCTTTGCCCCCGACGAACGGATGAAGAAGATCCTCACCGAAGCGGCGGTGGTAGGAGACGCCACGGCGCGCGCCGTCTCCTTCTACATGCCTGAAAAGGAGGCTTTCTATTATGACAACAGTTACTGGCAACTACCCTTCATCGGTGGCTACCAGTTCCAGACCCAGCCCGGCGTCCTGAACCTGAACGCCTACATCTACTATTATTTCCTAGCTACCGGCGTCACGCCCGCCATGGAGGAGAAGATGGTGGGCAAAGGCTCCCAATACGCCTGGACCGCCCGCGATGCCCGTGGCGAGGCACTCGACGGTGGCAAGAACTACCAGCTACATCTGCCGCCCCATATTCCGGTAAAGGACTTCTGGTCCGTCATCCTTTACAGCAACCAAACCCGATCGATGATCCAGACCGATCAACGCTTCCCCAGCGTCAGCAGTTTTACCAAAGATCTTCAGGTAAATCCCGACGGCTCGGTCGATCTGTATTTCGGACCCAAGCCGCCGCACGGTAAAGCGTCCAATTGGGTGCAGACCGCTCCTGGGACAAGCTGGAATACCATCCTGAGGCTGTATGGACCCCTGGAACCTTGGTTTGACAAGACCTGGCGCCCCGGGGAGATCGAGCACATACCCTAGGCGGTCCAAGGCCGAGCCGGCGGGAGCCCTGCAACCCAGCGGCTTGGCCTCTGATCGGGGGAGGCTATTTTTTCCATCAACATTAGCGGAGCGCGCATTCGGCGGGTGAGGACCATAGGGCCCGACTAAGCCGTCATCTTCACCGGCCACGTCCAACCGACGACTCCAGGAGCGATATCCATTCCGTCCTTGCGCCCAACCCCCGTGACCAGGCATCCATGATGAGACCATCCGAGCCACTCATCAGGTCCGCGCGCCACTTGAGGATATCCCCGCCGGTGTCCCTGACCGGCGTGTCCGCGCTGTTCATCTTTCTGGTAGCGGTGGCGGGGTTGGGCGACGCCCTGACCGGGAAACTGGCCCGTGCCGGCCAGGCTGGCCAGGCCAGCGCGACCTTCATCGGCGGGGAGCGTTGCGCCACCTGTCATCCCCACCAACAGAAAGCCTGGCTCGGCTCCCACCACGACCTGGCCATGCAGGAGGCGGGAGAGGATACGGTGCTCGGCGATTTCGATGACACCACCTTCACCCACTTTGGCGTCACCAGCCGCTTCTTCCGCCGCAACGGCGGCTTCTTTATCAACACGGAGGGGCCGGACGGGAAACTGGCTGACTACCAGATCAGCCATACCTTCGGCGTCACCCCCTTACAGCAGTACCTCGTCAGCTTCCCGGATGGGCGGATGCAGGCGCTCTCCATCGCCTGGGACGCACGGCCCCGGGAAGCGGGCGGCGGGCGCTGGTTTCACCTCTACCCTGACGAACCCATTCCTCCCCAGGATGAATTGCACTGGACCCGGCCCAGCCAGAATTGGAACTGGATGTGCGCCGAGTGCCATTCCACCAACCTGAAGCGCAACTACGATAGCGCCACCGACCGTTATCGGACCACCTGGTCGGAGCTCGACGTCTCCTGCGAGGCCTGTCACGGTCCGGGCTCCAACCACCTCGCCTGGGCCGAGGGGATGGCGGCCAACCAGCCGGTGGAGCCGGCGGTGGCGGCGACCAAGGGCCTGGTGGTCGCCCTCGACGAGCGCCGCGGGGTGACCTGGAGCCCCGATGCCAGCGGCAAGCCGGTGCGCGACCCGCCCCCGCGCGGCCACCGCGAGGTCGAGGTCTGCGCCCAGTGCCATTCCCGTCGCGCCAGTCTCGCCGATGGCCTGCGCCATGGCTCTCCCCTGCTGGAGACCCACGACCCGGTGCTGCTCTCCCCGGGACTGTATTTCGCGGATGGCCAGCAGCAGGACGAGGTCTACAACTATGGCTCCTTCCTCCAGAGCCGGATGTATGCCCAGGGCGTCACCTGTTCCGACTGCCATGATCCCCATAGCGGCCGACTCCGCGCCCCGGGCAACAGCCTCTGCGCCCAATGCCACGCCCCCGCGCGCTATGATCAGCCCAGCCACAGTCTGCACCCCCTCGGTAGCGCCGGCGCCCAGTGCGTCGCCTGCCACATGCCAGCCCGCACCTATATGGTGGTCGATCCTCGCCATGATCACGCCATGCGCGTGCCACGGCCCGACCTCTCCCAACGGCTGGGGACCCCAGACCCCTGCACCGCTTGTCACCAGGACAAGGATGCCGCCTGGGCGGCGGAGGTGATCGCCGCCGCCTTTGGCCCCGAGCGCAAGGGTTATCAGCCCTTCGCCAGCGCCCTGCACGCGGGTCGAAGCGGTGAACCCGGCGCGGCCAAACGGCTCACCGCCCTGATCCAAGACCAGGGCGCGCCCGCCATCGCCCGTGCTAGCGCCCTGAGGGAACTCGAGGCTTACCTCAGTCCGGCCAGCCTTCCCCTGCTCGCGGTGGCATTGCGGGACAGCGACCCGCTGGTACGCGGCGCCGCCCTGGAGACCTTGCTCCTCCTCCCCGTGCCACGGCGGCCCAGCCTGGCCCTGCCCCTCCTTGATGATCCGGTGCGCATGGTACGCCTCAAGGCGGCGCGGGCGCTGGCTCCGGTACCCGACGAAAGCCTGTCGACCAGGGACCGGGCCCGCCTTAAAGACGTCATGGCGGACTATGTCGCTGCTCAGGAGGCCAATGCCGAACGACCGGAGGCGCATCTGAGCCTGGGTCTCTTCCATGCCGAGCGCGGCCAGGACGCCAAGGCCGAGGCGGAGTACCGCGCCGCGATCAAACTCGAGGCGGGTTTCGCGCCGGCCTACGTCAACCTGGCGGACCTCTACCGGGCAACGCGGCGCGAGGGCGAGGCGGAAGCGGTGTTGCTACAGGGCTTGGGTCAAAGACCTCGGGACGCCTCCCTGACCCATGCCCTGGGCCTGCTGCGGGTGCGCCAAGGGCGCCCCGACGAGGCCCTGCGACTTTTGGCGCGGGCGGCGACGCTGAGCCCGGACAATCCCCGCTACGCCTACGTCCTCGCCGTGGCGCAACACGATCGGGGCCAGCCGGGGGAGGCACGCGCCACCCTCGCCCAGGCCCTGGAACGTTTTCCCTACCATCCCGAACTGCTCGCGGCGGGAGTCAGTTACGCCCAGGAGGCGGGGGACGGAACAACGGCCGCCCGCCTTGCCGAGCGTCTGGACCAACTAGCAACGTCATCGCCATGATGGACGCCTGATGAGGGATCTTTGTGAACCGGCATCCTGAAAAGGCTAGAACCCAACCACGGGCCCTGATCATGCCATTCACCTGGCCAATCTGGGCCTGGTGGATGTTGCTGACCTGCCTGGTGTTTTTGCCCGCCGCCTTGCCGGCTGACCAAGGAGATGAGACCGAGGACCTGGAAAAGCGCTTGAATGAGGTCACGACGGCCATGGAGGCCCTCTCGACGGCGGCGACCCTGGCAACCGGGGCACCGCCTGGCACCCCCGAGCATGAACTGCTGGCCCGGCGGGCGCGGCTGTCGAACCTGGCCGGTCTATACCGGCTGCGCCTGGCGCGCGCGGGCGATCTGGCGGATATCAAGGCCCAGCGTGCCCGTCTCGACCAGGACTTGGGCCAGTGGCTGCCACCCTTGGTGGGACCGCCTTACTCTTACCTGGCGGTGGATCAACTGCAAGCACGGGCCCACTCCCTCCAGTTCGCCCTGGCAACCTACGATGCGGAACTGGATGCCCTGCAACACCAATACAACGCAACCCAGGAACGCTGGAACAGCGCCCAACAAAGCCTGCGTCAGCTCACCGAGGCACTGGGCAACCAGCAGAATCCAGCGGAACAAGATGTCCTACGGTGGCAAAAGGACCAGGCCGAACTCCAGGGGCGGGTGATAGGGACCAGTCTCGCCCTGCTGGAAGATCAGCGACGCCTCACCCAGGAACAGCGGGCCTATGACCAGGATCGTTTCTCCCGAATCCAGCAGGCGCTGGCCATCCCTTTCGAGCAAATAGAGTTCCCGCGCGAGGAACTGGATCGCGTACTGGGTGAAATCACCGCGCAGCTCGAGCGCCTTGACCAGGAGACGGAGACCGCCATGGCGGCCAGCATCACCAGCCGCGGCGCCTGGCAAGAGGCCGAGGAGAAGCTGAAGATCGGTGCAAACGCAGATCAGGCAGGCGGCGCATCAGCGACCGATGCTATCGCCCGCCAGCAGGCCGCCGACCTGGCCAGAGCCCGCTATGACAACGCCGAAGGCCGACTGCGCCTGCTGCTGCTACGTCAGCAGGGACTCAGGCGCATGAGCGATATTTGGGGGGACCGCTGGTCCCTGGCCAACGCCGGTAACGCCACGGCCCAGGCGCTGCGCGATGCCCAGGCGACCCTTGCCCAAGGGCAAGAGGTCGCCACCGCCCTGCGCCGTTTTCTGGAAATGCGGCTCGTCCAGGCCCGAAATCAACTCGGATATCAGGATCTGATGGTTGGGACCGACGGCGCCTGCGACGCGTCACGGCGTGACCCGGCGCTGGTCGAAGCCTACCAGGAGCGTACCTGGCTCCTCGATCAAGCTCTGCAGGTCATTGGGGTATCCGAAAATCTGCTGGGACGGTGGGAAACCGAGATCGGCCAACGGCTCCGCCAGCGATCCTACTGGGCACGGGCAGGGGACCTGCTTTCAGCGATGGGCATCTGGCTGCAAGCCGGGTGGAACTATGAGCTCCTGGCCGTCGAGGACAGCATTCAGGTCGAGGGAGAGACCATCACCGGCAAGCGCAGCATCACGGTCGGCAAGGTGATCCGGGCCATCGCCATCCTGGTATTCGGTTATTGGCTCAGCCGCTGGCTATCTTACCGCGTGGAGGCATTGGCGGTAGCCCGCTTCGGTTTGGACCCGAACCGGGCCCGCATCGCCCGCCGTTGGACCGAGACCCTGGGCCTGTTTGCCCTGGTCATCTTTGCCCTGATCTGGGTGCAGATTCCCCTGACGGTTTTCGCCTTCCTGGGTGGCGCCATCGCCATCGGCCTTGGCTTCGGCATGCAGAACGCGCTCAAAAATCTGATCAGCGGCCTGATGATCCTGTTCGAACGCCCCTTCCGTCCGGGTGATCTCATCGAGGTCGGTGCCATCCGTGGCCGGGTTACCGAGATCGGGGTGCGCTCCTCGGTGGTGCGCAACAGTCAGGGGATCGAGACCCTCATCCCTAACAGCACCCTGGTGGAGCAGAATCTGACCAACTGGACCTACTCAACCCCCGTAGTCCGCTTCGAGATCAGGATCGGGGTCGCCTACGGTTCCCCTAGCCGGCGGATCGCGGAAATTCTGGTCGCCGTCGCCCATGGCCACCCCAGCGTCCTCGCCAGCCCGGAGCCACGGGTGGTGTTCGAGGACTTCGGCGCCGATGCCCTGATGTTCAGTCTGGATTTTTGGGTGGAGGTCAAACCCGGCGTGGAGGCACGGGTGGTCGCCAGCGACCTGCGACACCTGATTGGCGAAGCCCTGGCCGCGGCCGGCATCACGATCGCTTTCCCCCAGCGGGACATCCATCTGGATGCCGCCCGTCCCCTCTCGGTGCAATTGGTCAAAGCATCGGTCTAGGGCGGGAGCGCGCAGCGAGGCGATGCCGTGCCGTCATGGTGAACCCCCAGAGCCAGGTCGGTCCGTTCATCGCGCTGGATGAAGAGCCGCTGCCCGCCCAAGGCGTCAGACAAGCGCGGCGAGGGGGATGTCTTCGGTGAAGCTCACAGCGGTGGCCGATCCGTCACGCCAGGAGGCTCTGATAGTCCGCCGCGAACAGGGCGGCCTGGCCGCCGGTGTGCCAGAACAGCACCCGGGCTGACGTGTCGAACAAGCCCCGTCGGATCAGATCGATCAGACCCACCGCGGCGCGGCCGGTGTAGACCGGGTCGAGCAGGATGCCCTCCTGCCGGGCGAAGAGGCCAATGGCCTCCCGCTCGGCGTCCGTCAGCACGCCATAGCCGGCGGCGCAGTAGTCGTCGTTCACCAGGACGTCGCTGGGGGAGAAATCGATCCGCGGTCCCAGCTTCTCGCTGGCGGCGCTGGCCAAGGCGGCGACCTCCCGCCGGACCCAGGCCGCCGGATGGTCGTTGCTGATGCCGAGCACCTGGCCCCGATACCCGAAAACGCGCTGCCCCAGGACCAGGCCGGCATGGGTGCCGCTGCTGGAGGTGCAGAAGACCATCCAGTCGAAGTCGCCGCCCGCGACCGGGACCTGTTGCGCCAGGGCCTCCTCCACGGCAAAACAGTAGCCCAGGGCGCCCGTGGGGCTGCTTCCGCCCACCGGGATGACGTAGGGCGCCCGGCCCTGGGCCGCCAGCTCCTCGCCGGTGCGGCGCAGGACCTGATCCCGGTCGGCACGCTCGGCCACCGGGACGATATCCGCCCCCAGCAGCCGGTCGAGCAACAGGTTGCCGGTCGCCGCCGCGGGCGCGGGGCCGGCCAGGACCAGGGTGCAGTCCAGGCCGCAACGGGCGGCGGCCGCCGCCGTCTGGCGGCAATGATTGGACTGCCAGGCCCCCGCCGTCACCAGGGTGCGCGCCCCCTGGGCCTGGGCTTCGGCGACCAGAAACTCCAGCTTGCGGGTCTTGTTGCCACCCAGGGCCAGACCGGTCTGGTCGTCGCGCTTGATGAAAACCCGGGGCCCGCCCAGAACCGCCGACAGGCGCGGCAAGGGCTCGATGGGCGTGGGCAGATGGGCGAAACGCAGACGGGGAATGTTCATCGGTCAATACCCAAGGGACTTGAATTTTCGGCATCGCCAAGGAGGCCGCCAGTATCTCAGTATCCAGCGGTTTTTCCAGTCGGACCCAGCACCGGCTATTCCCGTCGGACCCAGGGCGCGCTGGCGGCGATGAGGGTGGCGACCTGAGCACCGAGGGCGGCAAGGCGCCCTTCCGCCCCCGGTTCGCCCCAGATCAGGGCCCGCTCCAGTTCCCGGGCGCTCTCCATCACCACCTGGGCGCACAGAAAACCGGCGTTGCTGCCCAGGGTATGGATACGGCGGATGGCCGCCTCCCGATCCCCCCGCTCCAGCTCCTGACGTGTCTGGTCCACCACCCGGGCATTGTCGGCCACGAACTGCTCCAGGAGACCGAGAAACAGCTCCCGATCCCGTCCCAGTCGCCGCTCGGCCAGGGCCCGATCGATACCGGGGATGTCCGGAAAGGCATCCCTCGCCGGCGCGGTTGCCGACGAAGCCGGAGGCGAGGTGGGCGCCCTGGGCGCTGCGGGCAGCATGGGCAACGCAGGCACCCCGGGCGATCTGGGCGACGGTGCCGGCGCCACTGATAGCCGGGCCGGCCTTGGCTTGACCCAGCGGGCCAGGGTGGCGGCCAACTGATCCAGGTCCATGGGCTTGGGTAGGACCTCGTTAGCGCCGGCGGCCCGCGCCGCCGCCTGCTGGTCCTCGAACACCCCGGCGCTGAAGGCCAGAACGGGCATTTCGCTCAGGCCCAGATCCGCGCGAATCAGGCGGGTGGCGGTCAGTCCGTCCATCACCGGCATCTGCACGTCCATGAGCACGGCGTCGAAGTCCTGGGGGCGGGCCTTGAGGAGCTGGATCGCCTGCTGACCGTCCCCGGCCAAGGTCGCGGTGGCGCCCTCCAGCCGCAGGGCCCGCTCCACCAGATCGCGGTTCATGGCGCTGTCGTCCACCACCAGCACATGAGCGCGGGTCAGGCGCGGCCCGGCCGCGGGCAAGGCCGGCGAGGATGCCTCCCTGGCCAGATCCTCCGGCTCCGCGGCCGGTTCCTCCGCCTCAGCCCGCAACAGGGGCAGCTCGAACCAGAAGGTACTGCCATGGCCCAGTTCGCTCTCCGCGCCGATCACCCCGCCCATCAGCTCCACCAGCCGCTTGCAGATGGACAGCCCCAGACCGGTACCGCCGAAGCGCTCTCCGATGCTGGCATCGGCCTGGGTGAAGGGAGTGAAGAGCCCCGCCAGGGCCTCCGGGGCGATGCCAATGCCACTGTCCTGGACCTCGCCGCGCAGCCGCAGGGCGGCGGGACCAGTCTCCCGCACCCGGACCCGGATGACGACCTCCCCCTGCGCGGTGAACTTGATGGCGTTGCTGGTGAGGTTGAGCAGCACCTGCTCCAGGCGCAGCCGGTCACCCAGCAGGGGACCCGGGCTGGCCACCGGCGTCTCCAGGCGCAGCTCGAGTCCCTTGCTCCGGGCGGCCGGACCCATGAGGCTGTCGAGATTGGCCAGCAGGGCCTCCAGCTCGAAGGGACGGTGTTGGATGCAAAGCTGCCCGGCCTCGATCTTGGACAGGTCGAGGACGTCGTTGAGGATGGCCAGCAAGGTCTGGCCGGCGGCACGGATGCGCTCCACCAGATCGCGCTGCTCGGCCGTCAGGGGCTCACGCTCCAGCACCTGGGCCAGCCCCATCACGGCGCTCATGGGGGTGCGGATCTCATGGCTCATGTGGGCGAGGAACTCGCTCTTGGCCAGATTGGCGGCCTCGGCGGCGGCATGGGCCTCACGCAGTTCACGTTCCAGGGCCTGGCGGACCGTGATGTCCTCGATGATGGCCAGATGCCGCGGGGTCTCCTCGGTCTCCACCTGGACCGGTGCGCAGATCAGGCTGGCCCAGACCACGGAGCCGTCCGGCCGCAGATAGCGCTTGTTCTGCCGGTAGGCGCTGACCTCGCCCCGCCTGAGCCGCAACATGTAGTCACGACTCTCCCGCACATCCTCCGGGTGGGTGATGGTCAGGGGGTCGAGCCCCACCAAGTCCGCGGGGGCGCGACCGACGATAGCGGCGAAGCCGGGGTTGGCCTCGAGGATGCGGCCGCTGTGGGAGTCGCGCAGGGCCACCCCCAGGGGGGCCTGCTCGAAGATGACGCGAAAGCGTGACTCCGCCGCCCGCTGCGCCCGCAAGGCCGCCAGTTCCCGCCGCTGCCGCTCCCGCCGCCACAGCATGTAGCCCGCGGTATAGACCAGCAGCAGCCCCAGGCCCATGAAGACGACCGTCGCCATGGCCGTGGTGCGGATGTCGGCATAGGCCTCGCGCTCGTCCATCTCCGCCAGCATCAGCCAGGGGGTCCCCTGGACCGGAGCGGCGTAGGCCAGGACCGGGATATCGCGGTAGTCGCGTCCGCCCTGGAGGATGCCGCTCTCGCCCAGCGCCGCCCGGGCGGCCGGCATCTGGCGGGCGGTCAGGGGCCGGGTCATGGTCAGGGCGGCATCCTGCTGATGGCGCAGGGGGGTCATAAAACGCACCCCTTTCGGGTCGGGACGCACCAGATAGGTCTCCGCGGTCAGGGTCGGTACCGGCCAGGATTCCACCAGGGGATAGAGGGCGCGATCGGCCCGCCAGCTCAGGTAGGCCAGTCCCAGCGGCGCCTTCCCCCCGCCGATGGGGGTCAGGACGCCATAGCTGGCCACCCCGGCTTCCTGCAGGTGCAGATCGACCAGCAAGGTGCGCGGCTGGCGCAGCACCTCCTGGATCTGCTCCTCCAACCCCAGGGCATCGGCCTCGCCCAGGGTGAGGACCGGCCGCCCCCCGGCGTCGAACAGCACCAGCCCGCCCCAGCCCCGCGCCCGC
>ERZ1645192.2900-NODE-2900-length-14143-cov-5.495031_pt1 | contig 14143 bp, 18 predicted proteins | sample MGYA00575354_ERZ1645192 | MGnify/ENA primary metagenome ERZ1645192 (study PRJEB40844, sample SAMN11349763) | freshwater sediment metagenome | isolation source: river sediment | host: Sediment | place: India: Faizupur Khadar , New Delhi | collected 2017-02-21 ... | reverse complement strand
TACACTTTTAGGGGTGCAGTTCAAAATCTGCCGGCTTTTTTTATATTTCAATAACGGATCCTTTTTTAACCCAGCCCTTTTTCTCCTCATCCAGGCTTAACTCAAGCCAGAAGTCGTTCGAGCGGGTTATCTCCGCTTTTGTTCCGCGGTGAAGATAGAAAAGTTCCTTCGAATTCACATTTTCGTCCGGCGAAGAAAGTACCGAGACCTTATCTTCGTATATAACTCCGAACCTGCGTGAATTATCAGAATAAATATCATAGTAAGTGTAAGAGATAACCGCGCTGAACAACACACCCGCGGCGCATAAAACAAGAATAAATTTTCCCGCGCCTGTATTTTTTAAGAGGATATATACAGAGAATAATATACCCAAAAGCAGGATCGATAAATAAAAGGCTTTTTCGGAAGTATAAATATTAAAGCGGTTCCTGAAATTTGAATAGAATGTAAAAAAAGGAACTTCGGTATTCTCTTCGATCTTATCGACCAGAGAAAGCCTGGCGATCTTAAGATTTTCAATAAGATCCGTATCTTCAGGCATAAATCTAAGCGAGCGTTCATAATTCACTATGCATTTCGCGATGTCGCCCGTCTTGTAATAGCAGCTGCCCAGGTTGTAGTATATTTCGCCATTCTCATAACCGCCGGATATTATTTGTTCATAGGATTCTATAGCTTTACCGTACTCGCCTTTTTCGTAAAAAAGATTAGCCTGGTCGAAATCGGTGACCGGCAAAGAATAAGCAGTAAGAACCGATAATAAAATCAACAAGGTATTTATCTTCATAAAAAAACCTCTCATTTTAACCTCTCGTTAAGTCCGCTCATGAGATTTTTCGCTTTTTCAAGATCGGTAGCCATTTCTTTTGAGTCAGGCTTGGACGGCGCGAACTGGATAGAAGCCGATTTCATAAGAAGTCCGCTCAAATCGTTCCTCATTGTTTCTTCAACACCTTTTTCCATAAGCACAGCTATGATCTCGTCAGAAATAATGCCGGCGTGGCTGATATTGAATTTGTCGGCTATGAACTTTAACAGAGCTTCGTCGAGCGTCTTATAGAATTTCAGCATATCGTTGGCTTCAAGGGCTTTTACGCTGTTCTTCAGCCTTTTATTGGCGTTCTTTACAGCTTTTTTTCTTCTGGAAAGAGCCGTATCGTTCAGGTTTTTAAGAATGTATAACCGTCCGAAGAAAGCAGAAAGCATAAGCAGTACAGAAATCCCTGCACTTATACCAAGCCTGCCCGGATCGAATCCTTTTTCTGAAATTTCGTAAATGTTTTCAAAGCTTTTTTTAATGTACCGGATATCGCTGGCGAGAACTTCAACATCCCTGCGAGAATAGCCTGCGGGCCTCTGAGATCCTGTATTATCAGCAGTGCCGGTAACAACTACCCTGTGCTGCCTGCCTGAAACGGTTTTATACTTTTTTTCTTTAGTATCGAAATATGAAAGAGATATATTGTTTATAAGATGTTCTCCCGGCGTTCTTGCTAGAAGGAGATACTCGTAAATGACTTTACCGGAATTTTTACTGTTCCTGTCAAGTTGAACTGTCCTTTTTGGATCGTACACCTCAAAATCATTCGGAATAGAAGGCTGCGGAAGAGCGATGTCGCTTAAATTGCCTTTCCCGGAGATAATAACTTTAAGAGTGATCCCGTCATTAACGGCAATTGAATCGTTATCCACAGTAGAATTAATGCTGAAACTCCCCACGGCACCAGTATAATCAGACGGTCTTCCGTTTTCAGGCAGAGGATTTACTGTGATCTTTATTTCATCTGAAAGCGCGGTCTTGTCGGCATAATTTGTGAATCCGGAAAACAGATCATCGTCAAAAAAAGGGTCGTTAAAAGGCGATCTTCTTTTTTTGCTTTTCACCTCGACAGGTACTTTGACCGTTACCGGTTCAATTATCTTATCTCCTGACGAAGTCGGAATTAACCAGTAGCTTCTTACTGGGAGCATGTTATATTTCTGCCCTTTGTAAACGGTCTGTGTAAGCGTGGAAGCTTTTTCTCTTGAGAATTCTTCCTGCTCCTTGACAAAATTCGTAAATTTAGGTTCTTCAGCAAGAGAAGGCATGCTCAGTCTTATCTCCGGCTTAATATATAATATGTAATCTAACTTTATCATTTCACCGACATAAACATTCCTTGAGCTGACTTCTGCGGTAATAAACATATCTCTGGTTTGCGAACCTTCAACATTCTGCCCCTGTTCAAAAACCGTTATAATGATCTCGTTCGATTTGTATGAAACACCTCCTTCTGTAACAACAGCAGGTTCAATAATTATCTTTCCAAGCTTTTTCGGAGCGAACTGGTAAGTTAACGAAACCGATTTTGTCATGGCTCCGTTGATAATGGAAGTGCTTGAAGACTGGTACGGGCCTGCGACCTTTGCCAGATCAGCGAATCTAGGATACTGGATAGTAACATCGCTGCCGAAATTTTCCAGCTTTATCTCAAGCTCGAAAGTGTCATTTTTGAACATTTCAGAACCTGACACACTCATTTTGACAGATTTCTGAGCATAAAGTCCCGCAGTTATCAGAATCAGAACCGCGAGTATATTTCTTATTGAACCGTACATATTCCTACCCTTAAGCAGTATGTTTTGCGGAAATTCTACTAATCAACATAGCTGTTTGTTCCTGATTTTTTCAGGCTGCGCTAAATATAACTTAAAAATATACTCTTTTCAATAATCTTTTAATTTCTTATATTGACAGCGGAGGTGGACTATATGAAAAGTATTTTATTGATATTATTAGGATTTCTGCTCGGAGCAGCTGCTGCGGGTTTTGCGGTATATAAATTTATGCCGTCCCAGATGATAATCACGAAAGAGAGCATGTTCGGGATGGATGAGACTGTGGAAATGATAGATAAGCAGGCCGACGAGAACGGCTGGGCGGTGGCCAAGATATGGGACATGACCGAAAGAATGGAGAAAGCGGGATTTGATGACTCTCCTGAAGTCAGAGTGCTTGAACTATGTCACGCCGAAAATTCTTATGATGTGCTGAAAAATGAAGAAGATATGTTCCTGGCGGCGATAATGCCGTGCAGGATGGCGGTTTATGAGTACAGTAACGGCAGAACCTTTATTTCAAGAATGAATATCGGTCTCATTAGCAAAATGTTCAGCCCGAACGTGAAAAAAGTTATGGCGGGGGTGGCTGATGATGACAATAAGATACTTTCCGGTATCGTAAAAGCAGAATAGATATCAGTAATTATTAGATAAATAGCGGTTTTAATACATCTCATCCGGCGGAAATGTCATTTCGTCGGACATTGGTTTGATGTCCTTCCGTTTAAATATATATTACCGTTGTAAGATAAAACTAAAAGAAAAGAGGAAAATAAAATGACAAACAATAAAAACACACAAATGACAGTAGAAGATAAAAAACAGGTAGAGGTAGTAAACTTCACCTTCAGATTCAGAAACTCGATGTCAAAATTCAAAAACTAACAGAACTCCACTCCATCAACTCACTCACTCCTCAACGAAAAGGCCTCAGAAACGAGGTCTTTTTTTATATCAGCAGATTTCTGAGCATAAAATTGGAGTTCTGGATCCTGTCGTAAAGGGTCTCATACAGCTTTCTTAGTATCTGAAATCCTGCCTCACTGTCGTTTTCCATCAGCTGAATGAATTTTTTACCGTTAATTCTGACAATTTCGCATTCTGTCATAGTTACGGCCGAAGCGCTTCTGCGTTTTTTTACGATGCAGGACATCTCTCCGAAAAAATCACCGGGATTTACAGTATAGATAGCCTTTGAGTCATCATTTTCGCTTGAGAAGTATTTTGAAGACACGAATATCTTCACTCTTCCCGAAACTACGATGAACAGGTCGCAGTCGTCCGAACTGTCCTCTTCGAGGATCGTAACATTCGGCTTGTACTTCTCGATCTTGGAGAAAACGCTTATCTTTTTCAGGATATTTTCATCGATCCCGTCAAACATTCTGGATGAGCTTAAAATGCCAAGCATACCGGCCTCCATTGAATTTATTTTACCTGAGATAATTCTGTGAGTACTCCGTTCGTTGATTTGGGATGGATGAAAGCTATTTTCATTCCGCCCGCGCCTATTCTCGCTTTTTCGTCTATCAGGGCAAATCCCTGGGCTTTCAGCTCTTCCAGAGCTTTATCAATATCTTCGACTTCATAAGCTACATGGTGAAGCCCTTCCCTGTTCTTTTCCAGAAATTTTGAAATCGGGGAATTTTCGGACTTGCCCTGAAGAAGCTCAATTCTGCTTTCGCCCACTTCGAACATGGCTACTTCGACATCCTGCCCGGGAACATATTCAGTCTCATAATGCTTTATGCCTGTGATGGCTACATATTTTTCTGCGGCCTCCTTTAGGTCTTTAACCGCTATTCCTATATGGTGCACTTTTTTCAGCATTTTTATCTCCGTAATTGATTAAAATTCAGCGTTCTTCGGCGTTCTCGGGAAAGGTATTACATCCCTGATGTTCTCCACGCCGGTCATATACATTACCATTCTTTCGAATCCGAGCCCGAACCCGCAGTGCTTGTTCGTTCCGTACCTTCTCAGGTCCAAGTACCACCAGTAATCTTCTTTTTTAAGACCCATTTCAGTTATCCTCTTTTCGAGCATCTCGAGCCTTTCCTCTCTCTGGCTTCCGCCTATTATCTCGCCGACGCCGGGTACTAGTAGATCCATCGCGGCGACCGTTTTTCCGTCATCGTTCATCCTCATGTAGAAGGCTTTTATGCCTTTGGGATAGTTGGTTACGAATACCGGTCTTTTGTAAACTTCCTCGGTCAGATATCTTTCGTGCTCGGTCTGCAGGTCTATGCCCCACTCGGGTTTATAATCGAACTGCTTTCCCGATTTGATCAGTGCGTCCATCGCTTCGGTATAGGTCACTCTGCCGAAATCTGAATTCAATAAGAAGTTCAGCCTTTCGAGGAGCCCTTTATCCACCCACTGGTTGAAGAATTCCATCTCTTCAGGCGCGTTTTCAAGCACATATCTGATCAGATATTTGACCATTTCTTCGGCCGTGTCCATGTTGTCGTTCAGATCTGAGAATGCCATTTCCGGCTCTATCATCCAGAACTCAGAAGCATGCCTCTGAGTATTCGATCTTTCCGCCCTGAATGTGGGTCCGAAAGTATAAACATTTCTGAACGCCATGCAGAAGTTCTCGACAGCAAGCTGTCCGCTGACCGTCAGGTTCGTCTGCTTGCCGAAAAAATCTTTTGAGTAATCGATCTTTCCGTCCTCTGTTCTCGGCGGATTGTTCATGTCAAGCGTTGAAACCCCGAACATCTCGCCGGCCCCTTCGCAGTCGCTGCCCGTGATTATCGGTGTATGTACATAAACGAAGTTCTTTTCAGTAAAGAATTTATGGATCGCGAAGGCTAAAAGGCTTCTCACTTTAAACACAGCTCTGAAAAGGTTGGTCCTCGGTCTTAAATAGGCTATCGTTCTCAGATATTCCGGCGAATGCCTTTTTTTCTGCAGAGGAAATTCAGGATCGCAAAACCCGAGTATCTCTATTGATGAAGCGGAGATCTCGAAAGGCTGCTTATCGCCCGGCGATTTTATCAGCTTTCCGTTGACATTAATGGATGATCCGAGGGATATTTTTGAGATCTCATCAAAATTATTCAGATTTTCTCCGAAAACCACCTGAATATTTTTGAAATGAGTTCCGTCGTTGAGTTCAATAAACCCGAACGACTTGGAAGTTCTCGAAGTCCTCACCCAGCCGGACAAGGTCACTTCGGTATCGAGCTTTTCATGATAGCTCTTCCACAGATCATACACCGTCAGCGCCATTTTTTACTCCGTCAGTAAAGTTAGATGTAAAAAAAGTGTCCGAAGACACTTTTTATTTAAGATACGAATCCAATGTCTTGGTCGGGCATTTGCACGCTTTCACCACATTCTCGATGAATTTGTGGGTTTTGCCTTCGACATTTACAGGCGTAACGATCTTGACTATCTGGATCTGCTCTCCGCAGACCGGGCAGAGGCCCCTTGTCGCTTTTAGACCGTAAACTTGTTTTTTTGCCATTTTTAACTCCTTATATCAATCAATTATTTTAAATTCCCTGTTCGCCACTTCAAGGCTATCCTGAAATATTTTCAGAACATAATACCCTTTGGTCCAATCAGCTCTGATCCCCGCGGTATATTCCAGATAACTATCCTCCGGGTTCAGATTCATCTCTTTTGCTGCCGACGAGATAACTTTATTATCTCCGTCATACCAAACCTCCCGGTACAGTATCCGGCTGACATTTTCAGCCTTGTTCCTGACGATAAGCTCATACCAGATCAAGTCAACCGCATCGGATCTGAAAGATGAGTTATATACCCTGTATGTTTTCTCGACCCCCAGTTCGTTCCCTGTATAGAATCTTAAAGATTCGACCGCGAATTTTTGAGTGAATCCTTGAAGAGCCTGTTCTTTTTCCGGCGCTGCCGGAACTGTCAGACAACCTGCGAGAACTATTGAAAAGAGCGTGGTTATTAAAGCGTAAACCTTATTCATCAAAGTAATTCCTGATTAAAAAGGTCTCAAATATAAAAAAATCAAATCTTAAAAACAAGAAGAATTTAATGATATTTTAATACTTGAATTGCGTGACGGCATTATTTATCTTTAACATTCTGTAATGTTCGGAAAATAAAATTAAAAATAGAATGGAGCTGAAAATGAGCGTAAAAGAACTGCAGAGCAGACATAAACTGCTGAAAAAACAGTCCTATGAACCGAAAGAGCTTTACAGGGGATATACTGACAGAGTGCTTTATATCAATCTGGACGACAATACCGTTGCGGAAAAACCGATCCCTGCGATGATGAAAGAAAAATTCATCGGCGGGAAGGGCTACGGTCTGAAACTCTTATGGGACGGAACGAGACCTGATACCAGGTGGAACGATAACGACAACGAGATCATAATCTCACCCGGGCCGATAGCGGGTATCACGCAGTACGCGGGATCGGGAAAGTCTCTCGTTGTTTCGATCTCTCCGCTGACCGACATCGTTATCGACAGTAATGTCGGCGGATATTTCGGACCTTTCCTGAAATTTTCCGGGTTCGATGTTCTCGAGATCCAGGGAAAAGCAAAAAATGACATCATAATCGTGATCGACGGCATCAGAAACACCGTTTCTATAGAAGAAGCGCCCGGCGAAGAGATCGACAGCCACATAATCGCTGAACAGCTCACTGAAATGTATTCTGAAAGCGCTGATCCGAGAGACATGAAGAATGTTTCCGTTATTTCAGCCGGAAATGCGGCGCAGAATACTCTAATCGGGCTTTTAAATTTCAGCTGGTACGATATAAAAAGAAAAAAATGCCGTTTAAAACAGGCGGGAAGAGGCGGTATCGGAACGGTTTTCAGAGATAAAAAGATAAAAGCCGTCGTCGTAAAAGTTACCGGAGTTTCTCCTGACCCTAATCATGTTGCCGATATGGAGCCTATCAAAGAAAGAGGCGCAAGATTCGCGAGAGAGATGAAGGAATTAGATCCTCATCAGTGCAGGATGAAGCAGGAAGGAACGGCTCATCTCGTTAATGTTATGAACGACTATGATCTTCTGCCTACTCACAATTTCAAATTCGGTTCGCACAAAGACGCGGATAATATTCATTCAAGAGTATGGAACAAAAAATTCACACAGGGAATGAACGACGGATGCTGGATAGGCTGTACGATGAACTGCTGCAAGGGCGTTGATGATTTCGAGCTTAAATCGGGGCCTTACAAAGGGCATAAAGTAATTGTGGACGGACCAGAATACGAAACTGCGGCCGGAGTAGGCGCGAATTTAGGGATTTTCGATGCCGATGCGGTTATAGAGCTGAATTTCTACTGCGACACCTACGGAATTGACACAATATCTTTCGGAACGATCGTTTCTTTCGCTATGGAATGTTATGAAAACAAACTGATAACGAAAGAGCATACAGGAGGTCTTGACCTTCATTTCGGCAATATTCCCGCGACCCTCGAGCTTATCCATCAGATGGCGAGAGGCGAAGGTTTCGGCAGGATAGCGGGTCTCGGAGTGCGCAGGATGAAGGAGTATTTCGCGAAAAATTACGGCGCGGACATGAAATTCATGAACGATATAGGTATGGAGAACAAAGGGCTTGAATATTCGCAGTATGTTTCAAAAGAGTCTCTGGCTCAGCAGGGCGGGTACGCCATGACGAACAAGGGTCCGCAGCACGACGAGGCATGGCTGATATTCATGGACATGGTCAACAACCGCATCCCGACTTTCGAGAACAAAGCGGAAGCGCTTCATTATTTCCCTATGTTCAGAACGTGGTTCGGGCTTAACGGACTATGCAAGCTCCCGTGGAACGATGTCGAGCCGGAAAGCAACGCTCTTGAAGCTGAACCTAATAAAGTTCCGGAACATGTGGACAATTATGTGACTATATTCAATGCCGTAACAGGAAGAAGCATCGATAAGGAAGAACTGATAAGGCAGTCAGAGAGAGTTTATAATTATCAGAGAACGTTCAATATCAGAAGAGGCTACGGTCTCAGGAAGCACGACGCTCAGCCTTACAGAGCTGCCGGTCCAGTGACAGAAGAGGAATACCTGAGCAGGCAGGAAAGATACGACAAACAGATGAAAGACATCATCGGGATCGATCCGGCCGGAAAATCATTAAAGGAGAAAATGGATATAACCAGAAAGTACAGGGAAGACCGCTACGAACAGCTGCTCGACGCGGTTTACAAAAGAAGAGGCTGGACAAAGAACGGAGTTCCTACACTTGAGCACATGAAGGAACTGGGAATGGATCTGCCTGAAGTAGTTGATGTGTTAAAAAAACACCTGTAGTCAATATGGACACCGTAAACGTTAACGGAAATATAATCGAGTGGAAAGAGAATATGACTGTGCAGGATGTTCTGACAGCCATGAAATATACTTTTAAACTCCTGATCGTGAAAGTGAACGGAGAGCTTGTCCGCAGGGATCAGTACGATTCATATAAGGTTCCGTGTAAATCGGAAATAGATGTAATACATTTAATGAGCGGAGGATAAATGTTTAAAGTTAACGAGTATTTCGGCGGAAAAGTTAAATCGATAGGTTTCAAGGCCGGAGAATTTCCCGCCACAGCAGGCGTAATGGCCGACGGCGAATATGAGTTCGGGACATCATCAAAAGAATTCATGACCGTTACGAGCGGAAAGCTGAAAGTCAAGCTTCCCGGCGAGACAAAATGGAAGACCTTCGGGCCGAATGAAACTTTCATCGTTGAAGCCAATGTAAAATTCCAGGTTAAAGCTGAAGGCGATACTTCATACATCTGCATTTATAAGTAAGATGATGACAGACATTTTTTCCAGAAATATCGCCGGAATGACGGATAAACTGTCCCGCTCCGTTGTCGCTGTGGCAGGATGCGGAGGCATAGGGTCTAACGCTGCCGTATCGCTGGTTCGGGCCGGCCTGGGAAAGATTATAATAGCCGATATGGACATAATCGAAGTATCGAACCTGAACAGGCAGTATTATTTCACGGACGAGATCGGAAGCAAAAAGGTATTCACTCTCAAATCAAGGCTTAACAGCATCAACGCGGACTGCGAGACAGTAGCTTACCACAAAGAACTGGTCAGGGAAGATGTAAAGACGCTTTTCGGTTCGGCGGATATTCTTATAGAAGCGTTCGACAAAGCAGAAAGCAAGCAGTGGCTTATCGAAGAATGGAGTTCTTTATATCCTGATAAGCCCGTAATATCAGGTAACGGGCTTTCGGGATACGGCGATTTTGAGAGCATTAAGATCAGGAAGATGGGAAATATTTATTTCTGCGGGGACGGGGTGACAACGCAGGAGATCGGGCTTTGTTCGGCACGGGTTGCCATAATTTCGAACATGCAGGCTAATCTTGCTATAGAACTTCTGATGAAATTAAAATAGGCGGTTTGTATGAAAAAAACGAACATTTATCTTGAGGTGCTGAAGTATGGCGCTGAAAACCTGAACAGCGGAGTAACCTATGATCAGGCTATCAAACAGCTCGGTTACAATGCGCCCGGAGGTGATTTCGAGCTCTACTTTAACAACTGGTTCTACGATAATTTTCATTCCGAACATATTCCTGTTTTAAGGAAGAAGCACAACGAAAATGTTATTCTGAGCAGAGATGACCTGAAAGAGGCCAACGGACAAAAAGTGTTCATGACAAGCAACGCTTATTTCAAGTATATGTCGTACTCAGGCGACAACATTCCCAGAGAGACTATGATAAGTCTTATACTTGCGTCCGCTTCTCTTGTCATAAGCATCGCGATCTATCTTTTTATTCTTATCAGGGTATAGTTATTCTTTAACTGAATAGAATCTGTCCGGTTTTTTATTCAGGGATAATTTTTGCAGAATATCGTTCAGTATGCCCGGTTTTATATTAAAATCCTCAAGTTCATCAATGTCTGCCCAGACGAATTCCAGATGCTCTTCCAGCGAACCGACTTTTTCTGTACCGTTTGCATTATTCGGATGATAAAGGTAATAAACCGCGATCTCGTGGTATTTTTTACCGTCAGCATCGGTGAAAATGTTTTCAATTGTGCTGATAAATTTACCGCATCTGCCTGTTATGCCTGTTTCTTCCATCAGCTCCCTGTGTAATGCAGTCTCTGCGGTCTCTCCGAACTCTATATGACCGCCGGGCAGGAATGTATAAACGGAGCCTTTCTGTCCCGCAAGGAGCACTTTTCCGTTCTTTAGTATTATAGCGCGGGCTATGTTCTCTATGATCATTTTATATCGGTTGTCCTAAATTAGCTTTCAGCTTGGCAGTCGCAAGCATTTTTTTGTGTGTTAAAGTATCCTCATGAAGCTTTTCGAGTATCCTGCTGTAAAGCGGCTCGTCAGAATCCAGGAATTTAAAAAAATTCTTATCGAGCATGTGTTTTTCGAATACTTCAGCAGTTTTGATTGCTCCGATCAGGCTGATACCTTCTTTTTGTGCTTTTTCGCAGGTTTTAATAATCTCAGCCGTCATTTCTTCTATGGCTTTATTCGTAACGTCATTTACGAAAAGGATAATCGAACCGTCAGAAACTTTAGGCATGATCTGCTTAAGCCAGCATTCATGTTTAATTTCTTCTTCTGTCAGAAAAGGCCACAATTCCGTTCCGGGGAATTTTTTATTAAAGAAAAAGTACATGCGGGAAAGCTGCCGTTCAAGTTCGCACTGTCTTCCAATAAGCTGTATCTGCTCTTCTTTCGATTTCATCAGATCTGTACCTCATTTTCTGTAAAACTATATCTTCATCTTTTTCTTAAGGCTTTCAACAGCTTGCGAAAGCATTGCTCTGTGCCTCTGCGTATCATCCTTGAGCTTATCAAGAATATCTTCTATAGCGGGATACTCCGAATCGAAATAGCTGAATATGTTCTTTTCCAGAACCGAATCCTCAAAATCCAGCGCTGTCGCGACAGCGGTCTTAAGTGAAACGGCTGAATTCTCAGCTCTGATTATCTCTTTTTCTATATTCCCGATCATATCGTCAATGTTCTGAACCGTTATATCATCCCGGTAAAAATAAATAGTGCCGTCCTCGATCTTAGGGATCATCTGCATCAGCCACGATTCGTGTTTCTTTTCCTCCCCGATGAGCATAGGCCATATCTTTGTCAGCGGAAATTTATGATCATAGATCGTGTACAGCCTCGACAGCTGGCTTTCAAGTTCAGCCTGTCTGCACACCATAATAACCTGTTCTTCCGTTGTCTTCATAAAAACACTCGCCTCAGTTATTTTTATCGAAGGTAAATTAATAAATAAAACAGTATTATCAAACAAATTAATAATAAAAAAGAATTTGGAAAAACACGGGAATTTCTGTAAATTAAAGAAAAATCAAAAGATATCAGGAGGTATATTATGAAAACCTTAGCATTATTCTTTTTATTGTGCGGGAATTTTCTCCTTTTCGCTCAGTTCGCAGGCGGGTCAGGAACAGCCGGCGATCCTTATAAGATCGCGACCGGTGCTCAATTCTACGAAATGAGGAGTTACGGCTATGCATATTTTATTCAAACGGCGAATATTAGTCTGGCGGGATACTCTTCCGGCAGCGGATGGGTTCCTGATTTTGCTCCGCAGTCGTACAACGGAAATGGTTTTAAAATAACCGGACTGGTAATAAACAGGCCGACTGAGGATTTTATCGGGCTGTTTTCAGACTCGGTTACCGAAGTAAAAAATGTAATTCTGGAGAATTGTTCTGTGACAGGAGATTATTATGTAGGAGGTCTGCTCGGACAGAACAGAGGAACCGTGTCGAATTGCTTTGTGAGCGGAACGGTGAACGGGAACAGATACTGCGGCGGGCTTATAGGAAATTCGAGATTTGATTACGCACCGGTTTCAAACTGCTATTCATCCTGTTCTGTTTACGGCGAGATGTATATCGGCGGTCTGGTCGGTTATCTCCGGGAATTTTCGAGCGTGGTTAACTGTTATTCAAAAGGTTCTGTAACTTATGATTATCTGCCTTCGGGAGGGCTGATCGGATGTTCGACCGACGGCGTCGTTACGAACTCATTCTGGGATACCGAAACAAGCGGTATGGCTACAAGTTGGGGCGGTACGGGATTGACGTCTGCGGAGATGAAGAACTGCGTTAATTTTTATAACGCAGGCTGGAATTTTACTTCAATTTGGGGAATGAACGAAACCCAGAACGGCGGTTATCCGTTCTTAAGGATACAGGGGTTCGTTCACAATATCTTCGGAGGAGGGGACGGCTCGCCCGGAAGTCCGTGGCTAATATCAACACCATATCATCTCAATAATGTACGCTATTACAAATCTGCAATAGATGATTTTCTTCAAACGGACGACATTGACCTGTCCGGATATTCTTCAGGAAGCGGCTGGGAGCCCATCGGCGATGCATCATTTGAATTCCTCGGGACTTATGAGGGCGGCGGTCATAAGATCACCGGCCTTTATGTCAACAGGCCCGGGCTGCAGGGCGCAGGTCTGTTCGGAGCGCTGCGACTTGCCGATGTTTCGGGCATCATAATAGAAGACTGCGCTGTAACAGGCTCAGATTGCACAGGCGCTCTGGCCGGATCAACGACAGACGATGTCACTGTAAGAAGATGTTCTGCCTCAGGATCTGTTACCGGTTATGACAATACCGGCGGTCTGATAGGCTACTCGCGGGGAAGTATTTCGCAATGCAGTTCGTCTGCCGATGCAGCCGGACATGACTATATGGGAGGCCTGATAGGGGCATGCGAGCTCGGGTATGTGGAAAACTGCTATGCATCAGGTACGGTGACCGGCAGAGGCGTACTCGGCGGTCTGATCGGTCTGTGCAACCATTGTTCTGTAAATAAAACTTATGCTTCGTGTATTATCACAGGTTCCGAACCTTCTGGAGGCCTGATAGCTGTGAACGACTTTTATTATCCGGTAACGAATTCTTTCTGGGATGCGGAGAGAAGCAAGATCGAAACAAGCGCCGGCGGCGATATATCAGACACCCGGAGCATGCAGGACGTGAGAACCTACACTTCTCTTGAGAAAGCTCTCGATTATCCGTGGGATTTTGCAGGGAACCCTTACTCCGATAAAGAAAATGATGATTTCTGGAACATAGACCCGCTGCTGAACGGAGGATATCCTTTCCTTCAGAGCGAGCAGATCGTCCCTGTCCCTGTGATAACATCGGTCAGCATAGCCGGAAGTGACCTTATAATCGTATGGGGACCCGTAACAGGAGCTACATCGTATAAAGTCTATTCTTCAGATGATCCGATGTTCGGATATTACTGGGAGGACGGAATGGGCGTATTTAACGGATGCCAGTATATTGTTCCTGCTTCGTTTCAAAAGCTGTTCTATAAAGTGTCTGCAGTGAACGATTTTAAAAAGTAGTTCGTTCAGGTACCATATGAAAAAAAAACCGCCATGAGGCGGTTTTTTTTAAGCGCTGAAGGGAGTGATTTTATTTTTTCATCATTCCGCAGCCGGATCTCATTTTATCTCCGCAGCCTTTAAACGGTCCGCAGTCAGCCTTTTTCTCTTCTGTTTCCAAGAGTTTTGCCCACCCCAGCGTTTTCCAAA
>ERZ1645192.2899-NODE-2899-length-14143-cov-12.928379_pt1 | contig 14143 bp, 12 predicted proteins | sample MGYA00575354_ERZ1645192 | MGnify/ENA primary metagenome ERZ1645192 (study PRJEB40844, sample SAMN11349763) | freshwater sediment metagenome | isolation source: river sediment | host: Sediment | place: India: Faizupur Khadar , New Delhi | collected 2017-02-21 ... | reverse complement strand
CCACTTCAAACAAGCGTTTGCCGGACTGATGCTTTGAACTTAATTTGGAACTTGCCTTGACTGAGGTCAAGGCGACAACTTTTGCGCCTCTCTCCTTTGCCTGGATGGCGATCTCGATCGGCAGGGGGTTGCGCCCTGAGTTGGAGATGATGAACACAACATCTTCCTTCAGGATTTCAACTTTTTTCATGAGGAGTTCGCCTACGCCCTGGATGGATTCATAATTACCACCAGCGGGGTCTTTGATTACTTTGGAAGGCACATAACCGCCGGCACGGCCACACAGTTCAATCGCTCCGGCGTAAGAATGTCCGGATCCAAAAGCCTGGATTATGCCGCCATGCTCAAACGTATCCGCGATACAGCGAGCAGCCGCAAGTATGTTTTCTCCTTGAGTTTCCTGGATTTGGGCAATGAGCTTGTAAGCCTTCTCGAACACTTCATTGTTCATTTAGACACCTCAGCATTTATTTGTTTTATAAATATTCCCAACTGATTGCAATTATTGTTCCAGTAAAAAGCCCTTTATTACTGACATTTCTGTACTGATGATAATACAAATCGCGCCAATGTCAACACAAGTGGTATGTTTTTGGATCTTGAAAAAGCTATTGCCCCCAAAGCCTCCCTTGACCCTTATTGTTTGGGTAAGGCGCGAATTAGCGCGATCAAAGCCGCCAATTTTTCTGTATCTATTATATAGAACTTTTCGCTTTCTGTCATGTTTGGCAACCCAAATGACAGTTTTGCTCCTCTTACTGATGTGTCGCTTGTTTGTGTGTGGCAGGTGAAGTGTACCTGGCGGCAACCAGTAGCCTGGATAAGCTGCCGCACATTGCCAGCCCGAACGCCTCCCCCAGCTAACACTTCAATCGCGCCGGTTTCAACGCAGCGTTTAATTATTCCGGCTCCTTCCGGTGCCGATTTTTCTCTGCCGCTCGTCAAAACGCGCCTGAAGCCGAGCCCTGCGAGTTTGGGCAGCACTTCTTCGGGCTCGTCTTTCATGATGTCGAAAGCCCGGTGGAAAACCATCTCTCTGCCGGCCGCTTCCTCACGCCAGATTTTGCAGCGTTCTTCGTCCAACCAACCATCCGCGGTTAAGAATCCGACCGCAAAGCCGTCAGAACCCGCCTTTACCAACTCGCGTGTATCCCGCAGCATGGTGGCAAATTCCAGATCAGTGTAGCAGAACCCACCCGCACGCGGACGGATCATGCTGATAATCGGGATGCCCACCCTGGCTTTGGCTTCCAGTACCGCGCCGACAGAGGGGGTAAGCCCTCCGGCAAATAGCGCGGTGTTCAGTTCAACCCGGTCTGCACCGGCTTCCGCCGCGCGTACAACATCATCCACCGAGCCACAGCACACTTCAATGGTTATTTTCTCCATTCCAGCCTCCTCTTAAATGATCCCAAATTTTTCAAATGTGTGCCAGATGCCGTCCGCGTCTGGTCCGGGCGCGTGATAATCCGCGGCAGCCATCACATCCGGGCTGCACTCCCCGATTGACACGCCAATTCCTGCCGCTTGAAGCATCGTAATGTCGTTTTGACCGTCGCCAATTGCCAGAGCCTGGTCCATTTGCAAACCGAAGTAATCCAGCATTACGCGGATTCCGACATCCTTGCCGCAATCATGCGGGATCACGTCACAATTAAAAGGATTGAATCGCACAATCTGGCTATTGCAAAGATAAGGCGCAACCAATGCCTCTGTTTCAGTGTTGATGTAAGGCGCTATGGAAAGCACGTCGAAGCTTTCGTGCCCATTGAGCGGGATGACCACCGGATACGGGATTTGGAGCATCTCATGGAATAATCGCACGTTTTCATCGATTTTGGTTAAGTAAAGCCTTTCGCCTTCAGTCAGGCAGCAGGCAAAGTTCAACTCGTCGGAAAAGCGTAAAATCTCCTTTGCATCCCGCGGGTCGAGCAGGGCTTTATGGATGATGGTGCCGTCAGGCAGATAACAAAGCTGCCCATTGACAGCCACATAGCCATCCAGCTCAATTCCGTGCAATATCTTGCCTTCTTCATAGGCGCGGGTCTGTCTGCCGGTTGCGGCAAAGACTTTTATCCCATTTTTACGGGCAATCCGGATCGCCTCAAGGGCTCTGGCAGGGATGCCGCGCGATTCGGGGCTGGTAAGGGTGTTATCCACATCACAAAAAACTGCTTTAATCATTGTTCGTCCTTGACTTTGATATGATGATTCTATTATGCTATTATAACGAAGCTTGACATGGTTACAATTTCGATAAATGGAGAATGGTGAGATATGCTAATAAAAAATGGCCTTGTTTTCTGCGAAGATTTCGCCCTGCGCGAAGGAGATGTTTACACTCAGTTGGACCAGATCAGCGAACCTCATGCTGACGCGGAAGTTCTTGACGCAAGCGGCTGCATTGTGGCTCCCGGATTCATTGATATTCATATCCACGGTGCCTACGGCACAGATTTTTGCGATAGCACCCGTGAAGCGCACGAAAACATCGCCCGCTACCTGGCTTCTGTCGGCGTTACCAGTTATCTCGGTACCACAATGGCGATGAAAAAGCCTGTGCTGCTGAAGATGGTCGGTGTTGCCAGTGAGTTTATGGACCATCCCGTTAGTGACGGGGCTGTCATGCGCGGGATTAATCTTGAGGGCGTGTTTGCGTCGCTCGAGAAAAAAGGCGCCATGGACCCCAACAACCTGATGGACCCGGATTACGCTTTCTTTGTTGAGCTCAACGATGCCAGCGGCGGTCGAATCAGGCTGAATGACGTTGCCCCTGAGAAGCCTGGCGCTCTCGATTTTATCGAACGCACCAGCGAGCTGTGTGTGGTCAGCCTGCACCACACCAGCGCCGATTACGATCTGGCAAAAGAAGCTTTTATGCGCGGCGCGAGCCATGTGACCCACCTGTTTAACGCCATGAACGGTTTCAGCCATCGCGCGCCAGGTCTGATCGGCGCAGCCGCTGACTATGCCAGTAGTGTCGAATTGATCAGTGACGGGCACCATGTGCATCCCGCGGCTGTACGAGTTGCTTTCAGCATCTTTGGCGAAGACCGTATTTGCCTGATCAGCGATGCCATGATGGCTTGCGGCATGCCCAACGGGGACTACGAACTGGGCGGTCAGGCTGTGACCGTAAAAGATGGCCTTGCCACTCTTGCGAGCGGCACTATCGCCGGCAGCGCCACCCCGCTGAGCGAGTCTTTCCGCCGCTCCGTGGTTGAGTTTGGCATTCCGGTTGAGTCCGCGCTGCGTGCCGCAACCGCCAACCCCGCCCGCGTGTTGGGCATGGAAGACCAGATCGGTTCGATTGGCGTTGGTAAACGCGCTGATCTGACCCTGCTGGATGCTGAAACGCTTGAGGTTCGCCATTGTGTCCTCGGTGGAAAGTTGCTCTTTTAGCAGCATTTTTCAGTAGAATTGACCTCTTAAGGGATGCCCATCCTGTAATGAATGGGCATCCCTTTTTTGGCGCAGCGGCATGCATTCAGGCTGTTACTAATCCCCTTCCGTGATACACTTTTTCGTATCATGAACCCGAAATCACTAATCCTGCTCGAATTTCCAAAGGTCATCACAAAGCTAAAGGCGTACGCGTCTTTTAGCGCGTCTGAAGCACTGGCTGAGGCGCTGCGCCCCACCAGCAGCCTCGAAAACGCGCTGCTTCGTCAGCAGGAAACCCGGGAAGCCCGCCTGTTGGTTTCCATCAATGACAGCCTTTCTTTCCAGGGGGCTGTTGACCTCGTGCCGCTGACGGATCAAACCCTGCATGGGATGACGCTCGAAGCAGCCGATTTACTCTCCGTGCGCAACACATTGATTCTCTCGCGCACTGCCCGCCGCGTGCTGCTCGATAACGCCGAATCCATCCCCTTGTTAACTGCATTGGCAGAGGGACTCTCGGATGGCGGCGGATTGATTGACCTCATCAACCGCACTATCAGTGAGCGTGGAGAAGTGCTGGATAGTGCATCCCCCGAACTGGCACACATCCGCTCTGAGATAAAAGTTGTGCATGCCCGCCTGATGGACCGCCTAAACCGTTACCTGACGGACCCATCCAGCTCGCGCATGCTGCAGGAAACGCTAATCACCCAGCGTTCCGGTCGCTACGTTTTGCCGCTGCGAGCCGAGCATAAAGGGCAGATTAAAGCGATCATCCACGACCAAAGCGCTTCTGGCGCCACGCTTTTCGTGGAGCCGATTGCGGTGGTTGAGCTTAATAACAAGTTTCGTGAGCTTGAACTCGCCGAACGCGATGAGGTGCTGCGCGTTTTACGCGTGCTCAGCCAACAGATAGCGATACAGGCGGAGAGCCTCAACCAGACCACGCGAGCCATGGCAGGGATCGACCTTGCGTTGATGAAAGCCCACTACGCTGACGATCTCCACGCCGTGGAGCCCGAGCTGGTTCCTTTCCCAGCCCAAGCGCCAGAAGCTCACCCTGGCAGTGTGATCCAGCTTCGCCGTGCCCGGCATCCGCTTTTGGACCCTCAGAAGGTGGTTCCAATTGACTTTGAGCTGGACCGTCAGACTTTTTCGGTGGTACTCACCGGTCCAAACACCGGCGGCAAAACCGTCACCCTAAAGACGGTTGGTCTGATGATTCTAATGGCTCAGGCAGGGCTGCAAATCCCCGCCCAATCCGGTTCGCGACTCAGCATCTTCAGGGATGTCTTCGCGGATATCGGTGACGAGCAGTCGATTGAACAATCGCTCTCGACTTTTTCAGGGCACATCACACAACTGGTTCGCATCCTGAAACGTGCCGACCACCGTTCGCTGGTTTTGCTGGACGAACTTGGCGCCGGCACTGACCCCCAGGAAGGTTCCGCTTTGGCGCGGGCGGTGCTGGACTATATGTTGAATCGGCGCATTACCTCCGTGGTTGCCACCCATTACCCCGAGCTAAAAGCGTACGCCCACTCCACAAAAGGCGTCACCAACGCCAGCTTGGAGTTTGACCTGGACACGCTGCGCCCCACCTACCGCCTCGTGATCGGATTGCCCGGGCGCTCCAACGCGCTGGCGATTGCCGACCGTCTGGGGTTGGACTCGGACATTATCGCCGCTGCCCGTCAGGAAATCGACCCAACCGAACTGCACGCGGATGACCTGCTCGAGGAGATCCACCGGCAGCGAAACCTGGCAGCCGCAAGTTACGAAGCAGCGGATAAAGCCCGCCAGGAAGCCGAAATCAGCCGCAACCTGATCAACGCCCGCCTTGAGCAGATCGAAGCCGAAAAAGCCAAACAGCTCGACGCCCATCAGTCTCAACTGGAAGGCGAACTTGAGTCTCTTCGCGATGAGCTAAACACGCTCAGGCGAGAATTGAACCGTTTGCGTCAATCCCCCGAAAAACAGGCACAGTTAGCTGAAATCGAAGAGAAGTTTGAGGTGGTTGAACAAAAGCAAGAGCAAAAAGCCCGCAAGAAGCACCGTCAGCCAAAGGTCAAAGGTCTGAGCGGACCGCTTAAAGTGGGAGAAAAGGTGTTCTTGCGTAAGCTCGGCGCCGAAGGCGTGGTCAGCAGCCTGGATGGGGAAGACCTCGAACTCCAAATTGGCGCTTTGCGCGTTCGCGCGAAGTCCTATGAGGTGGAACGCAAGGTATCCTCATCGGAAGAGGCGCATGTTCCCCCTCAGCCAGCTTCACTCCAAACAGGCAGCACTGCCTTGCCCGGAGTAAATTCTCCCGGGCTCGAGCTTGACCTGCGCGGGCAGCGTGTGGACGACGCTCTCGATCGCGCCGAGCGTTACCTGGAACAGGGATTTACCTCAGGTCTGCCTTTCGGGCGCATCATTCACGGGCGCGGCACCGGTGCCGTCCGCCAGGCGGTGCGCGATTTGCTCAATCACTCGTCGTACGTTCATCATTGGGAAAATGGCGGCGAAAAAGAAGGCGGCGACGGCGTTAGTGTGGTTTTCTTCCATTCAAACAGATAACCGTTTAAATAAAAAAAGGATCGCCACTAATTTGCTCCCTAGCTTACTGGCGATCCTTTTGCGCCGGTCCCCTGTGGCCGGTGCCAGTTGGTTAATTCGTACACAGTATTTTACTGGTTTTTGTTTACTTGTCAACGATTCTTTTGTTAACATCTCCAAATTTGCCCAAAAATCCCCTAATTCACGCAAATTCTGTTATGATCTTTTTACAAACGAGGGAATCCAAAACACATGATCTGATCCAAAGACAAATGCGCCATTGATGTTGCCCTGATGTTTCACACATCGGTTTTGGCAACGCGTTGGTCTGCACCTTAACAGAAAGGAATCGGTCATGAAATTTGTCAGTATCCACGCTTGTAATCACGTTTTTGATCCCCAGGAAAACCGCTATCTAAAGTCCTCTGCAAGCAACCTCCGCAGAGCGCTTGGTCCGGCGTATGCCCATCTGACACGAGCTCAACTCCTCGCCCAGGTAAGCTGGCAGACATGTCAGTCACCCAACTGCAAAGTTCGGTGCTGCAAGGACCACGCCCACCTTATCGGCAGCTAAGAAGCAACCAGCCACCAGGCAGACCAATGAAGGGAAAAAAAGAGCCTCTCATTTTCTGAGAGGCTCTTTTTATGCCGAAGGTGGGAATCGAACCCACATACCCAAGGGTACACGATTTTGAGTCGTGCGCGTCTGCCTGTTCCGCCACTCCGGCTCGTTGCAGTAGTATACTCGCAAATCCCTTTGCTGGTCAAGAAATTTCCGGTTCAACAACAAAAAACCCTCCCATTTCTGAGAGGGTCTACTGGATAAACCGAGCCTACTTTGGTGTAAACACCTGGAAGTTGTCAAACTCAACCGTAACCGGCACGCCATCGTATGTGCCAGAAAACACACCAACATCTCCGGTGGTGAGATCGCTGTCATTCACCCTTGCCATTAGTTGACCGTCAATGTACAGCGAGAGTTCCGTGCCGATGCAACTAATCGCCACATTGAATTGTCCACTGGTGAGATCAATTTCGAGGGAAGCATCATACAATGCGGACCAGTTTCCAGCTGTCTTTTTATAGATCGTCACGTAATTCTCATTACCAAAACTCATGGTGTAAAAGTTATCCGTGTCCTGGTAGCGGCATACTAAACCCATATCGTTATCGAGTAAATCTCCATAGCGATAAATATCCGCCTGAACAACCACATCGCCCAGGTCCAGATCGCTCGTTGGGGAGGTGGCGGTTATCATAGTTTGCTTGAAATCAAAAGCAAATGTGCCGTTGCGCCATTCTGAAACCACTGCCTCTTCGTTAAAAACCAACCAATGCCCTTTGTTTGGTGTGTCAAAGTCATCTGAGTAGTTCAGATTCCATTCACCGTCGAGGTTCAAAAATATGCCGCTTTCGATGGCAGGCTCAGGAGTGAACACGCTTGTAATCGCGCCAATGGCTTCATAAACGACGAGATTGTCAAAATCAATGGTGACCTGAGGATCATCATAACTTCCGATGTGAAGACCAACATCTCCAAATGACAGATCGCTGTCCTGCGCTTCGGCAGCTAAATTTCCGTTGACATAAAGCTTCAATTGGTCTCCAACACAAAAACCCTGAAGATGATTTTTGGCTGGGTCGACGTCAGAATCAACAAAACCGCCATACAGCGAGGTCTGCACACCCTGAACGACCTTAAGGATTTCCGCCCAGCCATCATTGCCGACAGAGAGCTGATAAAAGTTTACATCGTCCACATACCGACAGATCAAGCCCTGGTTATTTACCGCTGAACCATTGACTAAGCTGGTGTCTACATCCATGATGAAATCCGCGGTCGACACCTTGCTGGACTCTGCCCAAACCATCCAGTTTGGGGTGTTCAGGTATAAGCGGTAAGCACCATCAACCAATTCCGCGCCGTACTCCGGATCTGAGCTGGTCCTCCACATGCCGATCTGATCAAACGTTTCATCCAAAAGCAGACTCCCAACGCTCAAAGACCCCGCCAGTTCGACGGGTAGTTGAGGTAATTTGGTATCCGGAAGGATAGCTGGAGAAGTGGTGGTTGGCAATGCTGGCAGGGTCGCCTCTATGGGGCTGTTGGTGGCGGTTGGATCAACTTTGACCAATCTTGGTAATGAGCAGGCACTCAACCCAAGCATTACTACGATACTGATTAAGGTTAATTTGCTTTTCATTCTACCTCCCGAGGTTGATTGAGAATGATTTGATGCGATTTTATCATTTTGAAAAGTTCCCGTTCTACAAACATTAACCAAACAGGTTTGAGATTGTTTCAAGCGAATTAGGTCTTCCGCTGGGGTATAATCTTCCATTATCTACTTGGAGTCACCATGCAACTTGGAATCATCGGACTGCCGCAATCCGGCAAAACCACTCTTTATAAAGCCCTCACCCGAGCCGACATCGCTACCGACATGTCCACCGGTCAAATGGAAGTGCACACTTCCGTGGTGGATGTGCCTGATCCCAGGGTGGATCAGCTTTGCGACATCTACCACCCAAAGAAGATCGTGCGGGCTAAAGTTACCTATGCCGACATCGCGGGGCTGGACGGCAGCGCCGGTCGGGCGGGATTGCCCGGGGTGATGGTTAACCAACTCGCGCAAATGGACGGGTTTCTGCACGTTGTTCGCCAGTTTGAGAACGCGAGTGTTCCGCATTTTGCCGGTAATGTAAACCCCCTGCGCGATATTCAGACCATGGATACCGAGTTTATCCTCAATGACCTGGTGATGGTTGAACGCCGTCTGGAAAGGCTGAAAGAAGAACACCGGCGGGGCGTGAGCCGCCCTCGCGATGTCATCCAGGCTGAAATTGACCTGTTCGAGCGTCTGCAGGCTGTGCTCAATCAGGAGCTGCCCTTGCGCCATTACGAATTCACCGTCGAAGAGGACAAAATCCTTTCCAGCTTTGGCTTCCTCAGCCGCAAGCCCCAGATAGTGGTCTTTAATTTATCTGAAGACCAGGCGCCTGTGGAGTATTCCAGTCCGCACCCCCATACGCAGGTTGCTGGTTTGCCTGCCAAACTTGAAGCAGATATCATCGCGCTGGACCCCGCGGATGCCGCCATTTTTTTGGAGGAATATGGGATTGCCGAGCCGAGCATGTCGCGCTTAATTAAGCTCTCTTATGATCTCTTAGGTGTACACTCATTTTTCACCGCCGGGGATAAAGAAGTTCACGCCTGGACGCTGCGGCGAGGCGCAAACGCCCGCGAAGCGGCTGGTGTGATCCATTCGGACATGGAAAAAGGCTTCATCCGTGCCGAAATTCTCTCGTTCCAGGATATGATCACCTACGGCAGCACCGCCGAAGCACGAAACAAGGGACGGCTGCGCGTTGAAGGCAAAAATTACATCATTGAAGATGGCGATATCATCGAGATTCGCTTCAATATATAAGAGCTATTAGCCCTGCTATGGAGATAGCCAGGGCTTCTATGATTCCAAAAACTGTCTGAAGTCTTTCAGGTCAACCCGCGAGGTCAGATCTAGGCTGATTGGCGTCACTGAAACCTTCCCGTCGAGAATTACGGTTTTCAGGTCTCCATCTTCTTCAAGGTTTTCCAGATCAATCCGTGTTTCATATCCCATGTTTCGCGACCCTTCCGTAATGGATGGGTCTATAGGCTGCGCGTAGAAATAGCGTTGGCGAGACTGACGTGTCACCACCCAAGGCGTTTGAGGGGTGGCGTTGGCAGGCACATCCACCTTAAGGACATCCACATCAAAAGGCATGGTTTTCTGCAGCAGCTTATCTGCAAAGAAGCGCGTGAACCAGGCTGCCGTGGAGAAGTCGACCTGATCCGAAAGATCAAAGTGTTCTGCTACGGGGGTTTGAAGCGAGACAGCCATAGCCTTAATGCCCAGGGTAGCGCCTTCAAGCGCCGCCCCGACGGTTCCGCTGACCGTGATCCCGGAAGCCAGGTTCTCACCATAATTAATCCCGGATACCAGCAGGTCTGGCGGAAAACCCATCACCTCCAACATACCATGCAACACAGCCTGAGCAGGTGTGGCACCCACTCCGTACACTTGCCACTCCTTGCCGTGCACCATCAGTTTTTGCGGGCGGATGTATCCGTCTGTCTCTCGCGGCAGAGACCTGCCCATTGCAGACTGCTGCACACGCGGCGCAACCACGTGTACGAAGCCGATATCCGAAAGCGCTTCTGCTGCCGCCCATAGCCCGGGGGAGTTAATCGAATCGTCATTGGTTAGAAGGATTTGAGGTCGTTTTTGCTGTGCCATACCTGGATTGTACCTAATCTCACCCGCTTTTGGGGCGGTTTGTGGAATTTTGAGGTTCAATCCTGCCCATGTATCCTGTAAAATATTTCCATCCATCCGTAAAGGAGCCGATATGTCGAAGCTTACCCCAAAAGTAATTCTTGAAGGCACGCGCCTTACCTATAAGACCGAAATCGCATTCGCGCTTAATGAACATCCGCGGTTCACGGGACCGCGAAAATATCGCTATCACTCTCCGCTGATATCCGCTGAATGGTGCACCTTCACCAACTATCCCTGGGGGCGGGGACTGATCAACTTTGAACCCGAAGAAGAAGCCCAGGCGCTGGAAACCTACCGCACCTGGCTGCGTCTTTTTGAGCTGAACCGTTACTATTCCTGGGTCGTCGACCGTTTCCACATCTCAACGCAAATGGTCCAGTGGCTCACTCATGGCAAACGGTATGATTTTGGCTGGCTGGAGGAAGGGCTGCTTCCGCTTAACTTCCGGCTAGTTTTTTGCACGCGAACGCCCCAAACTTTCGAGGATGCCCGCCTTGAGAGGCTGAAAGTCTCGGGAAATCCTGCGCAATATGATGACCTTACAAAATTTATCCAGGAGCAGGAGGTACTGGAAGAGCTGGTGGCACAATCGCGGCTGCCTGTTCTGCGCCTTGATCTTAGCGATAACGACGTGCCCAAAGCGGTGGAAGCGATTGTGGACTGGATGGAGGCTACTGGCGGGCTTTCTATGCCGGACTGAGTCTTTACACGATAAATGGTTTTTCCGGCTGCGGTTATAATGCAAAAAATGAAATGGATGCTTGCTTTGTGCTTTTGCGTGGTTTTCCTGCTGGCTGGCTGCGCCGCGGGTGATGTTAGGCTGCCTACAATCGTGCCGCTGCCCTCTGATACTCCCTCGATCACGCTCACTCCCAGCGCCATACCGCTGCCGACGAATACACTTGCGCCGACCCCGACTTTAGCCCCCACTCTCACCCCCACACCCGCGCCGGTTACCTATACCGTAACGGATCAAGACGACATGTTTGGCGTGTCGCTGCGGTTTGGTGTCTCGTTGGACGCGTTGAAAGCTGCCAACCCAGGCGTGATACCCAACCTGATGAGCGTCGGGACCATTCTCATCATCCCGATCACACCCACGCCAGTCCCCACGAGCTCCAGCCAATCAGATCCCACTACCACCCCGGATTTATTCAGCCCAGTGCGGTTGGCATCGGAGCCGGTTTGTTATCCGGAAGCGCTTGGCGGAGCCTATTGTTTCGTGCAAATTGAGAACATCAGCGATTCTGCCGTGGAGAATCCAACTGTGCGCTTCTCGTTCACTAACAACGAGGGAGTTGCCCTCGAAAGGGACGGTATATTACCGCTGAACGTCCTGCCCGCCCAAACGACGATTCCTGCTGTAGCTTACTTTCCCCCACCAACCCCGGCGGAGTTTGATGTCGCAGCCCAAATCACGGACTGGCTGCCGGTCATGGAGGATGATTCGCGTTACCTGTCAGTTGAAGTAGTTACCGAACCCACCGACATCACTCCTGGCGCGGGTTTTGCGGAGGTAGCGGGATCGGTTCGCATCCCCGAAGGGCAGGCGGAATATGTTTGGGTGTTGGGCGTGGTTTACGATGGCAGCGGGCAGGTGCTCGGGCTGCGGCGTTGGGAACCGGAAACTTCACCAATCGACGGTTCCATCCCATTTTCTTTTCGGGTTTATGCCATTCAGGGGGAAATTGCAGAATTGAAACTGTTCGTTGAAGCACACGCGCTCACTCCCTGAGGTGAACATGAAGAACCAACTCCTGCCAGAACTCGGTAAAAAGACCTACATCATGGGTATTCTCAACCTGACCCCGGATAGCTTCTCGGGGGATGGGCTGCTCAGAGAGCGGGACTACATCCGAACCGCCCTGCTTCAGGCGGAACACTTCATACAGGACGGCTGCGACATTCTTGATCTCGGCGCAGAATCAAGCCGCCCTGGCGCGGTGCCGATCAGCACGGAAGATGAGCTAAACCGTTTGCTGCCGGTTGTGAGGAGTTTGCGCGAGGATATGCCGGACGTGATTCTCTCGATTGATACCTATAAGGCAGAGACCGCCCGAGCATGCCTCGAGGAAGGCGTGGATATCATCAACGATATCTGGGGGCTTCGGTGCGACCCAGCCATGGCGCCCACAGTGGCGAGGGCTGGCGCGACCACAATCCTGATGCACAACCGCACCCAGGGCGCAAGAGCCGTCAGCAGCGAGCTGGGCGGGAGGTATGAGGGTGTAAAGTATGATAATGTCATAGTCGAGGTGCGGGATTGGTTGGCTGACGCGGCAACTCTCGCTATTGAGGCTGGAGTCAGTCCGTCTAAAATTATTGTTGACCCCGGCATCGGCTTTGGAAAGACAATCGAGCAAAACCTGTTTCTGTTAAAACATATCGACGCGCTACAAGATTTGGGGTTCCCTGTCTTGTTGGGTGTTTCGCGGAAGGGTTTTATCGGTCACACACTCAATTTGCCGCAAGGAGAGCGCCTGGAGGGCAGCCTGGCGGCGAACGCGTGGGGTGTTTTACACGGAGTCGACATCCTGCGGGTGCACGATGTTAAGGAAACTGTTCGGCTGGCGCGGATGCTTGATGCCATCCGTTTCAGCGAGTTGCCCTGAAATCTTTGCGCGGTTTTTGGCTGATCCCTCCGGGGAATGGAAGTCTGTTTCCTTAAACCGGAACATTTTCACAGTAATTTCGTTTACAAGTTAAGGGCGCAATCCTTCGCCCTGATTCGGAGGACCCATGAACAAGAAAATAATCTCCACATTCTTGATGCTTATTCTAACCCTCACTGGCTGCATAGCAGCGGTGCCAACCGAAACCGCGGAGCTTCAACAGCTCAGGCAGCAAAACCAGCTGCTCTCAGATCAGTTACTGGATGCACAGGACCAACTCAACGCACTTTCCACCCAGATTGCGGCGCTTGAAACATCCATCAACACACCCGAACCAATGGCGGATCCCCTTGAGGGTCTGGCTGCACAGATCCTGCCGCTATTGCAGCGCCAGGATTTCGCCGCGTTGGCTTCTTTTATCAGCCCTGAACGGGGCGTGCGGGTTTCTCCGTATGGGTATGTGGATGTGGAAAACAACCTGGTTTTCACACGGGAACAGGTGGCGGCGTTTGGCAGCAACCAGGATGTTTATCATTGGGGTGTGCAGGCAGGAAGCGGAATGGACATCAACCTGACCATCGCGGAATACTGGCCAGAGTATGTCACCAGCGAAAGCCCAGCCCAGGAGTGGGGGCTGCTGCTTGACCCCTCACGTAAAGCCAGCAATACCATTGATAACTTTGCCGAAGTCTACCCGGATGGGCTCTTCGTTGAGTACCTTCAGCCCGGGACGGACACTTATGGCTACATGGACTGGCAGTCGCTGCGTTTGGGCTTTCAACAAAGCGGAGATGGGGCGTATTACCTCTCAGCAATTATCCACGATGAATGGACGCCGTAGAGCCTGGGTATAGCCTCTCAACGTGTTTGCGACTGGATGATCAGCTCTGCGGCGAGCTTTTGCAGCCGTTCGCGTTCGGCAGGGTCTTCAACATGCTGCCGCTTCCAGTAAAGATCCAGCAGTTCGGCTGGGGTCATGCTGCTTGCTTCGAAATTGTCTCCAAGGCGGGTTCGAGCTTCGCTGATTGGCTTTTTATTCAATTGGAATGAGAACGCGCGGCTGAAGTAATCGTTAATTCGCGTTTCATCAATCATGGTTTCCAGGTCTTTGGGATAAACGAGTGTGAGGCGTGTGATTGCGTCCGCGAGTTCCTCAGGTTGAGGCAGTGCCGCGAAAATCTTTTCGTTGACGCCGAGCAAGTCATCCAGTTCGACCCAAAAATCCCGAAATTGCCGGATCGGGAGGTTTTGCCAGCGGTAACGCGTTTGACCTTTCTCGATATCAGC
>ERZ1645192.2893-NODE-2893-length-14151-cov-5.982832_pt1 | contig 14151 bp, 16 predicted proteins | sample MGYA00575354_ERZ1645192 | MGnify/ENA primary metagenome ERZ1645192 (study PRJEB40844, sample SAMN11349763) | freshwater sediment metagenome | isolation source: river sediment | host: Sediment | place: India: Faizupur Khadar , New Delhi | collected 2017-02-21 ... | reverse complement strand
CCCGGAGCACCCAGGCGCGAGGATGGGGCGCAAAGCCCAGCCGAGCGTAATAGGCGTGGGCCTGAGGCGCCGCCAACAATACGATCATGCACGCGGGCATCAGGCGCTGTTGGGTTTCCACGATCAGTTGCCGGCCAATGCCCTGCCGTTGGTAGTCGGCATCGACCGCCAGGTCGGCGAGATACGCCACATAGGTGAAATCGGTCAAGGTGCGGGCGATGCCCACGCAGCGTTCGCCGCGCCAGGCGGTGATGATCAGATTGGCGTTGTTCAACATCCCGGCGAACCGATCCGGTTGATCCACCGGCCGCCGCGCCCCCAGGGTAGAGCGCCGGTACAGGTCCTGCGCAGCTTCGATGCGCAGCGGCGCATTTTCTTTGTAAACGATAGTCATGATGCGGTCCCTTCGTTCCCGCGCCGTCACGCCGGCGTCACGCGCTGAATATCGGCATGATCTGGCCGCCCGGCTCCAACCGACGGCCCGAGCTGCCGGGTCCGTTCCGGCCAGGCGCAACCCGTCACTGGCCCTTATGATCCGGCCCGACTGAAAAATGGAGACCAGACGTGCCCCACGATCCCGCGCCCCACGGGCCATCACGCACCGCGCTCCCGCTGATCGCCGCCTCCCTCATCGACGGCGAACGGGCGGACAGCCAAGAACACTCAGCGCGCTCTGGCGTGGGGTGGGGTGGAGCAGGCCCGACCCCATGGCCTTTTCCAGGGTGCTGATCCAGCGCGACACCGTGGAGTTCGGCATCCCGACCGCTTCGGCGGCATGACGGAAGCCGCGCGCTTTAACGACCTCCACGAATAAAGCCCTATCGTTCGGGAGTTCCACGCACAGGGATCCATCAGCGGACCAATGGTTTCGATTTTACCTGCTTTATCCTGCATCGGCTTTGGTTGATCATGCTTCGACCCCCAACAATAACCTCTGAGGAACACGCTATGAGCCCACTTTTCACCCCCGTTCGCGTCGGTCGCTATACCTTGTCAAACCGTATGGTCATGGCGCCGATGACCCGTTCCCGCGCCGGCGACGATGGCGTGCCGAGTGAATTGGCGATCACGTATTACAGCCAACGCGCCAGCGCCGGGCTGATCATTACTGAATGCGCCTATGTTTCGCCGATGGGCAAGGGTTACGTGCGCACGCCGGGGATCGGGACCGATGCCCAGGTGGCCGCCTGGAAGAAAATCACTGAGGCCGTCCATGCCCAAGGGGGCCGGATTTTCATGCAACTGTGGCACACCGGACGGATCTCTCACCCCGCCTTATTGCCGGAAGGGGCGGTACCCGTGGCGCCGTCCGCGATCAAGCCGGCTGGCCAAAGCTGGACCCCGAGTGGTCTGCAGGATTTCGTCACCCCGCGGGCGCTGAGTGTAGACGAGATTGCTGCAATCATTGCGGACTTTCGCATCGCGACGCGCCGCGCGCTGGAAGCGGGCTGCGATGGGGTGGAACTGCACGCGGCTTCGGGCTACCTGCCGGAACAATTTCTTGCGTCCGGCGCCAACCAGCGTCAGGATCAATACGGCGGCTCTGTCGCGAATCGCGCCCGCTTTGTGCTGGAGGTGCTGGCGGCGATGGTCGCCGAGGCCGGCGGAGATCGCGTCGGGGTGAAGATTGCGCCGGAAATGCACTTCAACGACATCGTTGACGCCAATCCCCAGGAAACTTACACCTACCTGGTCGAGCAACTTCGTGGCCTCAATCCGGCTTACCTGCACGTCGCCCAGTTCGGGGCCAAATTCGATTACCACGCCCGGTTGCGCCCGCGCTTCAACGGCGCCTACCTGATCGGCGGCGGTCTCGACCAGAAGAGCGCTGAAGCCGCTGTGGCGGATGGCCGAGCCGACGCGACGGTCTTCGGTAGCGCCTTTCTGGCGAATCCCGATCTGCCGGAGCGCTTCCGCCGGGGCGCGCCGCTCAACACGCCGGACCCGAGCACGTTCTATTCACCCGGCGCTCAGGGCTATACGGACTACCCGTTCCTGAGCGGAACGAGCGCCGCTTGAAGAAGGCTGGGAGGAGTGAAATCACCCACCGGCAACGCATGAACAGCGGCAGTGGCGTTCGCGCTTGCTCCCTGCGGGGTGGCGAGATGGCCGCCCCGATGGACCCCTTTCTGGGTATCGATCATGCCTGGGCATCCACCGACGGCGGTTCCTGTCCGCATCCGCGTTCTTGCACCGGGTGCGGGCCGGGTCGTTGCGCTCCGGGGTCTCCACCAGCGGGTAGCGGTCGGGAATCACCCCGTCCTCGGCGCGTCGGCCCGGCGGACACCCGCCGCCGACTGCCAGGCCCAGAACCAGCCCCACATCGAGGGTCGCCCGGTCTACGCCGGTCTGGCCGCCGCTGATGAGTTTGTGGAGCAATCTGGTTACGAAACTGCGCTGATTACAGTCTTGGTGATTTTCGATTGCAGTCCTCTACACCTACTCCTTACACATGCTCCGCAGCCCAGCGATAACATCTTCACGGTCATAGCCGAGTTGGTCTACGTCTAGCGCCGCCCCCATGATCTCGGCGACCACATCGAAGAGATCGTTTATATCGTTATCATTCAACGGCAACTCGTAAAAACACTCGATCAGGATTTGGCCTACTCCGACCATGCGTTCTTCAATACCCATCGGTTTTCTTATCATATAGTGTCTCTTTTTACAAATGGTTATCGCAGAATCTTCCCAATATCCTACGCTAAGCAAATAGGTGTAGAGGACTGAAATCGAAAACGGTCAGGACTGAAATCATCGCGATTTCAGGACCGAATTAAATGCAACTATCGGCACCGTCGGGACCGGATTATTTGCCACTGAGACTGCAATCATCCGGTCCGGGACCACATTAATTGCCAGTCACCGTGACCCGTTCAAATAGGCAGTCCGGCGAGGCGCATCCGATCGCGCAGGTCATTGGCCCGGATCGGATCGAGCTGATTGGCAAATAGGGCTTTAATTTCCGCCGGCTTGGCGTCGAAGTTCTGCACCAGGTCCTTGAGGCCGTAGCCTTGCCGGGTTAGGGTCGATTCCAGATCATCCAGATGCCGGTACAGCAGGGTCTCGACCAGTTCGGGACCGATAGGGGATTCACCGGTCTGATAGGCAGCCTCCAAAGCTTGGGTCAGATGCCATTCGATCTGGAGGGGTGTCCGCAACCGGCTGGCCAGCAGATCGACCGCTTCGGGACGGATGATCGCATCGGGACCCTGCGGATGCGCCGCGCAGGTTGACAGCAACCACTGGATCTATTCGCGCTGGCTGCCGGTGATGCCGTCGAGGGAGAAGGTATCGGTCCGCATACCGATTTCCTCCAGCTTCGGGCGGCGCAAGTCATTGCGCCGCTTGGGCCAACCGGCCAGGACCACCGACAGGCAACCCCCATCGCTTTCGATGACTTCCATCAGTCGCTTGAGTCCGGTGAGCGTATCATCCTTGAGTGCGTGGGCGTCGTCGATGAACAAGGCGACCGGTCGCTTGCTCTTTTTCACCCATTCCTGGAGTTCCCGCTCGCGATCTTCAGTTCGGCTGGGCACGCGGACCTTCTTTCTGGCGAAAGATCGTAGAACAGCGCCGCCACCAGGGTGCTGAGCTTGACGCTGTGCTTTTCCGCCGTCAGGGAACGGGAGACGGTGATGCGATTTTCCTCCTTCAATTGTTGCTGTAACCGGCGCAGCATCACGGTCTTCCCGCTGCCGATCACGCCACAGAGGGCGACGATGCGGCCTTCCAGGATGGCGCCGCGCACGTTCTTGATGATCTGGCTGTGGTGTGCGGTTTCATAATAGCCGGCCCGGTTCAACGGCTTGGTCAGCCGGTAATACTCGATGACTTCAGTCCGCATGAGCCAGGCCGGGATCGACTTCATAAACGGTGCCACCGACCACGATCCGCGCATCGCCGCCGACCTTGCGCCGCTCCGGTTCCCGCGCCAGGCGACAGAAGTGCTCCCAGGAACACAGCGCCGCGTTGTCCTTGGCCGCAAACCAGTCGTAGATCTCATCCTCACGCACCACAGCATCGCCACGGTCGTTTTTGAAGCGCCATGCCGTTTCGTGTGGAGCGCAACCCCGTCATCGAGCATGCGGCGGGGCTGGCGGTGCGGTAGGGGCGTGGTGGTGTGCCATGGGGTTTGCCGCTGGGGCGGCCGCAAAGCGCCCCAGCCCCAGCTCCACCCAGCGCCCCTCGCGGCGCAACAGGAACAGTGCCTCCAGCCCCATGCGCTGAGCCAGGGCCGGGCCTTCGCCCGGGCCTGCGACCAGCAGCGCGGTGGCCCAGGCATCGGCGCTCATGCAGTCGCGCGCCAGCACGGTGACCGACGCCACGGCGTGGTGGACCGGTGCGGCCCGGCGCGCATCCATGGTGTGCGACAGGCGCACGCCGCCCACCTCCACCCAACGGCGGTAGTCACCCGAGGTGGCGATGGCCAGATCCTGCAGTTCGATCACGCCATGGGCGGCACGGCGTCCAGGCTGCGGGCTTTCCACGGCCACGGCCCAGGGCTGGCCGTCGGCCTGGCTGCCCACGGCGCGCAGTTCGCCATCGAGAGCCACCAGGGCATGCTGCACGCCGTGGCGCTGCAGCACGGCCGCCATCTGATCGACGGCGTAGCCCTTGGCAATGCCGCACAGGTCGAGCTGCACGGGGGCGCGCTTGCAGGCGCGGCCGGCAAGCGCGTCCAGTTCCAGCCCCTGATGGGCTGGTTGGTATGTCGCCTGGGCGGCGGCGCGAATGGCGACGGCATCGGGGCGGTCGCGCACGGCGCCAAAGCCCCAGGCATCGACCAGCGCGCCAACGGCCGGATCAAAGGCCCCGCTGCTCAGGCGGCTGATGTCCAGCGCCCGAGTCAGCACCTGCAGGATTTGGGCGGGCAGGGCCACCCAGTGGTCGGGTGGCGCCTGGTTCAGCCGGTTCAGGTCACTGTCCGGCTTCCAGGGTGACATCTGCCGATCCACCTGCTCCACCGCCGCGGCCAAGGCTTGGTGCAGGGCGTCGGTGGCGATTTCCGGTTCGACGTCGCAGGAGACGGACCAGCGCGTGCCCATGGTGGGCCCGTGCCGGTGGATGCGCCAGCCGCGCCGGGGCCGCTCAGAAGATGTCTTCGGCATAGCGTCCGTTCGCCTTGAGTTGCGCCACGCTCAGGCGCCGCGCGGCCAGGATGCCGTCGAGCACTTGGGCCACACCCTGCGCCATGGGGCGGCTGCCGCACACGCGCACGATGGCGCCCCGGGCCAGCAACTCCTGCAACCGGCTGGCATCGCGGCGCAGCGCGTCCTGCACATAACCCCCGCCGCCAGCGGTGCGCGAGAACACCGTGCGCAGGCTGGCCAGGCGCCGCTCGCCCAGCCAGCGCTGAAGTTCGGGGCCAAAGTAGAAATCCCGCGCCGGGTCGCGGGTGCCGAAGTACAGGTGCATGGGGGTGCGCCGCGCGTTGCCGCGAATGAAACCCGCCAGCGGCGCCACGCCCGTGCCCGCACCGATCAGCACCACAGGCCCCCGTTCGCCTGCCAGCGCAAAGCCGGGGTTGGGACGGACGAAGGCCTGGAGGGTGTCGCCGGGCTGCAGCGCGTGCAGGTAGCCGGAGCAAACGCCGCCGGGCATGCGGCGCACGCAGATTTCCACGAAGCCGTCGCGCCAGCCCGAGGCCAGCGAGTAGTAGCGCGGCATACTCGAGTCGGGCGGCAGCACACCCAGCAGGTCGCCGGCGACAAAGCGCGCCAGGCCCCGGCCCAGCAGGCGGTCCCAGGCGCTCTGAGGGAGCCAGCGAAAGCGCAGGATCGCCGTCGGCTGGTCGGCGCGGCCGGGGTAGTCCTGGCGCGCCTCGAGCGTCAGCGTCGTGGTGGGCGGCCGGTGCGGCCGGTAGTCCAGCGCCAGAGGTTCGTCCAGCGCCTGGGCCAGCGCTTCCCCCCAGCGGGTAAATTCCTGGGCCGATTGCTGGTGGATGCGCGCGAACGGGAGCAACTGGGGCCAGCCGCGCTGGCGCAGCGTGCTATCCAGCGCTTCGGCAAAGGCACAGAAGGCCGGAAACTGCCGGTCGCCAAAGCCCAGCACCGTGACCGGCACGGCCGCCGCGTCCAGGGCCTGGATGCGTTCTAGCGCCCGGCTGGCGTGCGCCGGCGCCTGTCCTTCGCCGTAGGTGGAGGCCAGCACAAAGATCTGCCGCGCCGCCGGCCCGCTCTGGAAGTGTTCGAGCGCGGCGCTGTGGACGCGGTGGCCCGCCCGTACCAGGGCATCGTGCAGCGCCTGGGCGAAGCCCCAGGTGCTGCCGTCCTCGCTGGCGACGAAGATCAGCATGTCGGCCTGCGCCAGCGGGCTGTTGTGGGCCACCCGGGGCCTGTGGCGGCGCGCCTGCCACCAGAGGATGAGACCCGTCACCCAAAACAGGGGGATGCTCGCTCCCGTGGCGCCCAGCACCAGCACCCACGGCCACCAGGCGCCTTCGCCCGCGTGCAGCATCAGGGCCCAGTCGTACAGGCGTTGGGCCGTTGTCGCGTCCTGCCAGGCGAGCTGCTGGCCCGAGTAGCGGTCGATCCAGGCCTGGCCCGTGCGGGTCGTCACCTGCCAGGCGTCCTCGGGATCGCTCGCGTCCGGGAAATTGAGCTTGCGCAGGTCCCGCAGGGGCAGGCTCTGCAGCAGGAGCAGTTGCGCGCCGGCAAGCATCGGTTGGCCGTTGGCCACCGAGACCACCTCGGGTTCGCTGGGTGGATCAAGCGCGACGAAGCCGAGCGTGGTCGCGCTCATGTACAGCGCCGTGACGGAAGTCAGCAGCAGCACCGCCAGCACCACGCGCCCGGTGAGTACGTGCACGCGCTGCGCCAGCGTGCCGCGCACGCGCGCGGCGAGGCGCCGCCAGCCGCCCATGCGGCGCAGCAGCAGCAGCAGGCCCGAGCTGCTCAGCACCAGCATGGCGAGGGCGGCAGCCGCCGCGCCCCAACGTCCAGCGTCGCCCAGCAGCAGCGTGCGGTGCAGGTTCTTCACCCAGCGCGGGAGCACCGAAGGTTGGTAGGGTCCCAGCACGCGGCCATCGGCCGGATCGACGCGGACGGCGCGGGCCTGGTCCTGCTCGAAGGAATGAACCACAACCACGCCCGAGGGCAGGTGGCGGATTTCCTCGATGCCGGGGATGGTGCGCGAGACCCGCTCCACTAGCGTCGCCACCGGCAGCTCGCCCGCCGCCGGGGCCTGCCAGGCCTGCTGAATCGGGTCGATGGCGAGCAGGGCGCCGGTCAGGCCCAGCACCAGCGCCAGCGTGCCCGCCATGAGGCCCAGCCAGCGGTGGATCGATTTCCAGCCCATGATGTGCTCTTGCTTATTGCAGTTGGAAGGTGAGCGCCTGAATGTACTGCTTGCCGGGCTGCGGTTTGCCGGCGTTGGTGCTCGTCAGCGGCGCGCGCACCTCCGACGGGCTGTCGCGCATGTTTTCCACCGCCGCGTCGACGCGGATTTCGTAGCCGGCATCGATCAGCGCGTCGGCCAGCTCTGCCGTGACCTTGAGCGTGCGGCCCGCGCCCACGCTGGCGCCGGTCACGCCATCCAGGCGCTTGCTGTCGCCGGCGGACAACCGGTTCCAGTCCGCCAGGTGCTTGTAGTACTTGGCTTTGCCACCGGCCACCCACAGCGTACTGGCGTAGGCGCCCTTGGCGTCGGTCAGGTATACGGCGAGGTAGGCGCCGTCGCCCCCGTAGTTGTTGAGGGTAGTGGACAGCGTGATCTGGCGGCTGTGCGCGGCGGCGGGCAGGGCCAGCGCGCAGGCGACGGCCACGGTGGTCAGAAGGGGTTTGGACATGGTCGTTCTCCGTTGCAAACTCATTCACTATGGCCGCCCGGCGTGGCGCCGGGCGTCAGCAAGGGGCCGGAGGCGGGGGCGTTGGCCCCGCCATCGGCATTGCGCGGGGGCGCGTCCGGGCTGCGCGGGCGCTCGCGGTCGCGGTCGCGCTCCTGGTCATGGTCGCGGTCGCGCACTTTCATCTTCACCAGTCGCAGGGTCTCCGGGTCGATCCTGGCCTTGAAGGATCGGCCCTGGGCATCGGCACCACGGATTTCGTAGCAACCGTCGTCGATCTTCAGGCGCTGCACCTGCCAGCCCTGCTGCGCGGCCATCTGGCGCACGGCCTCGCGCGATTGCCAGCGTTCGACCGGCGCGTCGCAGTCATCGCTGGCCAGGGCGGGCGCCGCCGCCAGGGCCAGACAAAGGGACAAAAGGGAGGGATGGGTTTTCATGGGAAAGCCTCCACATCAACGCATGGCAAACGATTCGCGGTGCAGACGCCAGGGCCGCGGGCCGCTGGCGTGGGCGTGCAGCGCATCGCCCAGGCCCTGCGGACCGCAAAACCAGATATCCAGCGGTCCGGAGATGACTTCCAGATCCTGGGGCTTCAGAAGCGGCCCCTGGGCCGCGCTGTGCACCGTGAGCTGCACCGGCGGCTGGGCCTGGGCGCACAGCGCCTGCACGCGCGCCAGCAGCGGGTCGCGGCGGGCGTCGCGGGTGCAGTAGTGCATGTGCACAGGGGCCAGGTCTGCGGCCGGGCCGGAAGCACCGGGCTGGCGTGCCTCCAGCAGCGCGAGGAAGGGGGTGACGCCCACGCCCGCCGCCACCCAGACCTGCTGGCGTTCGGCTTGACCCCGGCCGTCAAAGCGGCCGTAGGGGCCTTCGATGGTTACGCTCTGCCCGGCGCGCAGGCGCTGGTGCAGCGTGCGGGTATAGTCGCCCAGGGGCTTGATGACCAGGCGCAGCAGCGACTCGCCCCGCTCGCCCACGCCCAGCGCCCCAGGGGCGCTGGCAATGGTGAAGGGGTGGGCGCCTTCGCTGCGGTCGAAGCGCACAAAGGCGAACTGCCCCGCGCGGTGGCCCGGCCAGCTTGGTGGCATGGCGCAGATCACTTCCACGGGTGCGTCCGGCGCACCGTCCCCCAACAGCCGCACAGCATGGATCCGGGCTGCGTGGCTGCGCCGCAGGCCGATCCAGCCCGCCAGCGACCACAGCGCCGCGAGGCTGCCCAGCGCCAACAGGCTGCCCATCAGCAGGCCCAGCGGCATGGCCCAGAAGGAGAGTGGCATCAGCGCCACGGCATGGAACACCAGCGCCAGATACAGCAGCGGCATGGCGCGGTGCGTGATGCGCCAGCGCTTGTAGGGCAGCAGGCGCTGCCACAGGGTGATGAGCACCATCGCGAGCAGCAGGTAGAATGCCCATTCGCCCACGTCCTTGGCCAGGCCCCGGCTATCGGTCAACCAGGCCCACACGGCCTCGCGCTCGGGGTGGCCGGCGCGGCCCCACAGGGCCTTGATCCAGCCGCTGGATTCCTTGGCGCCCCAGTGGGCGATGGTCGTAATGGCGGCGCTGATGCCCGCCCATTTGTGCAGGCGATAGACCTGGTCCATGCCGCCCAGCGGGCGCTCCAGCAGCGGCAGGCGCAGCGCCAGCAGCATGCCCAGACTCATCAAGCCTATGCTCCACAGGCCCGTGAGGTAGATGGCGTGCTGGCGCAGCCGCCACCAGCCCGAGGCCGCGCCCTGCGCATCAACCAGCGGCCACAGGCCCGGGTCCGGCGGGGCCACCGCCAGCCAGGCCAGGGTGATTCCCAGCAACCAGATTCCCAGGGCGATTTTGATACGCATGCGGTCTTCCTTTTTGGCTTGGTGGGTGGCGCTTCAGTCGTGGTTGCGGGTGACCGGGCGCCGCATTTGGCTTGGGAACAATTCTGGAAAAACCGCCTTGAACCCATGCTGAAGGCCGTGTTCATCCGCCGTTCATCGCCGCCGAGGTATAAAATTTTTATGAATACCCGCCGTACCGCCCCCTTCCGCCGCCTGACCCTGCTGAGCCTGTGGGTGTACGCCCTGGGCGCGGGCGGAACCCTGCAGGCCGATGAGCGTGACTATGACCTGGCGCGCCAGGCGCTGGAGCAAGGCCAGGCGTTGCCGCTGCGCAGCGTGCTCGACACGGTGGAGCGCGACTACCAGGGCCAGGTGCTCAAGGTCGAGTTCGAGCATGACGACGGGCGCTTCATCTACGAAATCCGCCTGCTGCAAAACGACGGCCGCATGGCCAAGCTCAAGGTCAATGCCGTCGACGGCCAGGTCATCAGCATGAAACGCAAGGAGCCTTGATGCGCATCCTCGTCGTGGAAGACGAGCCCACGCTGTGCGCCCAGTTGGTGCAGGCCATCAGCGGCGCAGGCCACACGGTGGAAAGCGCCAGCGACGGCGCCGAGGCGCATTACCTGGGCGAGGTGGAGGATTTCGACGCCGTGGTGCTCGACCTGGGCCTGCCCGTGCTCGACGGCCTGTCGGTGTTGCGCCGCTGGCGCACGGCCGAACGCAACATGCCGGTGCTCATCCTCACCGCGCGCGGCGCCTGGCAGGAAAAGGTTGAGGGTATAGACGCCGGCGCCGACGACTACCTGGCCAAGCCCTTTCACATGGAGGAGTTGCTCGCGCGCTTGCGTGCGCTTTTGCGCCGCCTGGGTGAGCATGCCAGCGCGCAGTGGCAATGCGGCCCGATCTGGCTCGATACGCGCCAGGCGCGCGTGCTGGTCGATAGCCAGCCCTTGCCGCTGACCAGCCATGAATTCAAGCTGCTGTCGCTCTTGATGCAGCGCAAGGGCGAGGTGCTCTCGCGCACCGAGCTGGCCGAACACATCTACCCCTACGACAGCGACCGCGACTCCAACACCATCGAGGTGTTCGTGGGCCGCCTGCGCAAGAAGCTGCCGCCCGGCAGCATCGAGACCGTGCGCGGTCTGGGCTACCGGCTGGTGGACGTCAGCGCGCCCACATGACAGCGCAAGCGTTCGCGGGCTCGCTGCGCTGGCGCCTGCTCGCGGGCACCCTGGCCTGGATGCTGCTCACCATCGCCCTGGCAGGCTGGGGGCTGCGCGCTTTGTTCCAGGACCACATCACCCAGCAACTCCAGGTGCAGTTGGTCATGCAACTGGACCACCTGAGCGCCGCCGTGGATTGGGAGCCGGGCGGGCGCCTCATCGTCGGCTCCATGGCAGCCGACCCGCGCCTGGCGGCGCCGTTGTCGGGCCTGTACTGGCAGATCGACCGGCTGGGCAGCAAGCCGCAGGTGGCGCTGGCGCGTTCGCGCTCGCTGTGGGACCAGGTGCTGTCGCTGCCCGCCGCGCCCGCTGCCTACCCCGCTCAGGGCTACCACGTCCTGGTATTACACGACGCGCAGGGGCATGAACTGCTGGCCGTGGCGCGCACCCTGCAGTTGCCCGAGGACGATGCCCCGCCGCTGCGCCTGGTCGTGGCGGCGGACAAGGCCTTGATCGCCGAACCCATGGAACGGTTTACCCGCCTGCTGCTGACCGCCCTTGGCATGCTGGCGCTGGGCCTGGCTGTGGCCGTAGCCGTGCAATTGCAACTGGCGCTGCGCCCCCTGCAATGGCTGCGCCAGCGCCTGGCCGCTGTGCACAGTGGCAGCGCCGCACAGTTGGAAGGCCGCTTTCCCCAGGAGCTACAGCCGTTGGTGCAGGAGTTCAACCATGTGCTGGCGCAAAACGCCGACATGGTGCAGCGCGCCCGCACCCAGGCCGGCAATCTGGCCCACGCAGTGCACACGCCGCTATCCATCCTCGCCAACGCCGCCGCCCAGGACAGCAGCCCGCTGGCGCAACTGGTACGCGAGCAGGTGGCCAGCGCCAGCCGTCAGGTGGACTACCACCTCGCGCGCGCCCGCGCCGCCGCCGCCGTGCGCGCCACGGGACTGCGCACCCCGGCGCTGGCGCCCGTGCAGGCCCTCTTGCGCACCATGCAGCGCCTGCACACCGAACGGCAGCTTCGTTTTGAGCTGGCGCCTCAGGCCCAGGACGGCGCCTTTCGCGGCGAGGAGCAGGACCTGTACGAGCTGCTGGGCAATCTGATCGACAACGCCGGCAAATGGGCCCGCGCGCGCGTCGTGGTCGATGTGCGGCGCGAGGGTAACCAGTTGTGCTTCACCGTGGACGACGACGGCCCCGGCATTCCCCAGGCGCAGTGCGATCGCCTGTTCGAGCGCGGCGTACAGCTCGACGAGCAACGCCCCGGCTCCGGCCTGGGGCTGGATATCGTGCGCACCCTGGCCCACACCTACGGGGGCAGCGTACAGGCGCAGACCTCGCCCCTGGGCGGTGCGCGCCTGTGGCTGTGCCTGCCTGCCGCCGATTGAACTGACCAGGGACGACGTCACCTCGACGCCACCCGCTGGCGTGCGAAGTCGCTCACCTCGCCGCTTGCTGCCGAGACCTATCAGGGGTCTGCTCACGAAAATGAAGGAATCGTTGTCGTACCCCACGTCCTGGTGGGGGGCGGTCCCGACCGATTGCGCGATCATGGCGTGCGGCCGCTCCAAGCCGGCCAGCACCCGCTGCTGGGCGAACAGCGGCTCCATCTGACGTTCCGTCAGGCCGGGTGAGAAGAGACGGCGAACGGAACCCGGCCCAGCAGGCGGCAGGACCCGCCCCGGGGTGAGTCTCTATTCGCCCGCCCGCCCGGCCAGCCGGTGTCCCCGCAAGCCACCCGCGCCGACCGGCGGGGGATGCTGAAGCAGGCGGGGATCGAGAAGAAGATCAGCCCCCACAAGCTGCGCCACACCGACGCCACCCATCTCCTGAACGCCGGCGCGGCACGGGTGGACATTCAGGCGCTGCTGGGGCACGTCAACCTGGCCACGACCCCGATCGACACCCACGTGGACCAGGACCGCATGGCGGCGGTGGTCAACAAGCGGTGAAGGCCAGGATCGCCCCAATGCAAACGGGCTTACCAAGGGAACGGTGGGGGCGGCGGGGTCGGAACCACCACCACCGGCCCGCGATCGCCGTACCAAGGCCGCCCGTAGTCGCCCGGGCCTCCGTAATAATGCCGGTGACCTCGGTAGTACCCGCGATGCCCATAGTAACCATGACGCCCATAGCGATGGTGAGGCCTGTGGTAGCCGCGGTAGTCGCCCCGGTTACCGGGGTAGTCACCCCCTCGGTAATCGCCGTGGCGAGTTCCGTCGTAACCACCCCTTCCGTAGCCGTCGCCATTCCATGCGTTGGCGCTCTGCAGCGGGACCACGATCGCGGTAGCGACGACGGCTCCCAGAATCCACTTCATGGCATTCATCGGTTCACTCCTACCCGCCGGACGGGGCGGCCTGGTTCTCAAACAGTGACGGGGGTGGGACTCCCCGCGAAGGCGGGGCCGGCGATCCCCCAGCCATCGCCCGGTACGGCGAATGATCCAGGAGTGGGCCTGAGCGCGTGCTGAATGAATCGCGAACGGGAACTGAACGACCGGGCGGTGTAGCCAAGTTTGTTTGCGTCGTCAGTCAGTGCGATCAGGAACGCCTGGTGCCCCTCCCAGAGGCCTTTGGCGCAGTGTTTGGGTTCTGGTTGAAGGACCGCAACCGAACGGAGATGGTTTTCGCCAAGGCGGACGGCAAGCCGCTCGCGCCGCAGGGGGGACGAGTCCCCCGGATCCAGGAAGCGACGCGCTGAACCATGGGCGCGTGGCGGTGTGCGCCATGGCTGCGGGGTCGCTGCGTCTGATCGCCGCCAGCCTCTTGCCCTGGGTGCAGCAGCGCCAGACCTTCGGTGCGCCCATCGGATCGCGCGAACTGGTCCAGCGCCGCCTCGGCGGGCTGGCGGCGCGCATCGTGGCCTGTGACGCCCTGACGGCCTGGACGGCGCAATTGCTCGACCAGGGCTATCGCGGAGAACTCGAATGCGTCACGGCCAAGGTGTTCGGCAGCGAAGCGGTGAAGGAGGCCACTGTCGACGTGCTGCTTAAGACTCATGGCGGCCGCGCGCTCCTCGCCGGCAACCTCTTCACCGAAGCGCTGTGGGACTTGCTCGCCCCCACCGTTTACGAGGGTGAAAATGAGATCCTCACCCTGGGGTACTTCCGCACCCTGGCCCGGCGGGCGCAACTGGCCACCGTGATGCTGGTGGTGAGCCGCTACGCCGACCGGCAATCGGATCCGTGGGTGCGGCAAGCCGGAGTGTGCGCCGCGCTGGAACTGGGCGCGCGCCTGACCGGAGCGCCGCCGACCGGCGAGATTTACCACTGGGTAACCGAACTCGGGCGTGCGGTAGCCGAAGAGCAGTTTCCGGTGGGACGGGACGCCGAGCGTGGCGCGGTAGTAGCCGAGGGCCGCAGCGAGGTGGGCCGGGTCGC
>ERZ1645192.2889-NODE-2889-length-14174-cov-7.222041_pt1 | contig 14174 bp, 9 predicted proteins | sample MGYA00575354_ERZ1645192 | MGnify/ENA primary metagenome ERZ1645192 (study PRJEB40844, sample SAMN11349763) | freshwater sediment metagenome | isolation source: river sediment | host: Sediment | place: India: Faizupur Khadar , New Delhi | collected 2017-02-21 ... | reverse complement strand
CTCATGCGCTCGAAGCGCCAAAAGACACGATTGATTCAAAATCGACAAAATCGGTGCGGAGTGTAGTTGATAATATACTTCCTAATTTGCCGGAGCAAATCACAATTGACGAATTTGCCGCAAAGCTACTGGAAAAGATGAAAAGCGAGTTCCCTGAAATGCGCGAATACCACTTCACCGATTACGAACAAAACGAGATTGAACAACTTCGCGCATCAAAATTTGCAAGCTGGGAGTGGAACTACGGTCATTCACCCAAGTTCGACATTGAACGAAACAGAAGGTTTACTGCCGGTAAGATTCAGGTTCACGCCGACATCCGAAATGCGTTGATAAATGAAATACGCTTCTACGGCACATTCTTTGGCAACAACAGTAATCTTTCTGAAATAGAGAATAGCCTTATAGGGACTCGCTATACGGTGGAAGCAGTAAAAGAAAGATTAACCTCACTGCCTTTCAACGACTATTTCGGTGGCTTCAGCATCAATGAACTTACCGAAGCCATTGTGGGATGAGGATAAAAATGAAACGGGTATAATATAAGTCAATAGGAATAAATATAATTCAAATGGAGGATATTGAAGGGTTCATATCAGAAATAAATAATAAATCGAGGAAAGCATTCGAAATGCTCTATCAGCTTTACTATCGTGAGCTTGTATATTTCTCAAGCAAACTCAACGTATCCGATCATGAAGCTGAAGACATTGTGCATGATGTGATGCTAAATCTGTGGGAAGGGAAATATCTGTTTGAAAACATTTTAGCACTTCGTTCCTTTTTATATACCGCCGTACGAAATAGAACCTTAAATCAAATAAAACGAGGTAATAGAACTATCAACGACATGTCGCAATATTCTGAAGATGGGGATGACAATGAATTAACTACAGGAATAGTTGAAACGGAGGTTATTTCGATTCTCGATATGGCTATTTCGCGTCTGCCTGCCGAATGCGCCCGTATTATGCAAAAATTACTGGAAGGTAAAAGTAGCGCGGACATAGCAATAGAGCTAAACTTAGCTTCAAGCACCGTTCGCGCACAAAAGCGACGGGGACTTAGCTTACTCAAAAAAATCTTACCTGACGACCTTTACTTTATCATGAGCTTCATGGTATAATCCGAATTATTTCAAAAATCACATTCAATTCTCATTAAGCATACGCAGTATTAATGTATTGAATCACTACTGACCGACTAAAATTTTTAGATTCTTCACTACGTTCAGAATGACAGATATTTACGTCAGACTGGAGGGGGAAGAGGTCGGTTTGTGGCTTTGCCGCAAACCGACCTCCTCCCAGACACCTAACTGACTGATTGTCATTTCGAACGAAGTGAGAAAACTCATTTAATACATATTTAGTCGGTCAGCAATGATATTGAATATGCATCTTTTTTTTGACTTTAAATGTTAAAGTCATTTTTTTTATCATTTCATTTAGTCGTTTTCCAATCTTTGATTTCTTTATAATAAAAACGAGAAAGAGGTATGCTCACAAACAAACAAACAAACAATGCAGTTGCAAATATTGTAAATTTCATTTTACAAAAAGATTCGAGCAATCTTGCAAAGGAAGAGATGACTGAATTTGAAAAAATGATAGCAAGCCATCTATCGGATGAAAACGTATTAAACGAAGAGCTTCTAAAGTTCAATTCGGTAGATGTAGAAGCCGCATATAAAAAATTCGAGATATCCACAGCAAGAAGAAAAACGAAAATTCGCATAAAAAAGACTGTAGCCTTTGCGGCAGTAGCCGCGATGCTAATAGGTATTGTTTTACTTATAAACACCCCAAATAACGAACAAAGCATAACAGTAAAAAACGAAAACATATCATCTACATCAAATACCGTAATTCTAAAAACTGAGGATGGGAAAGAATATGCTACAACCGGCGATATAAAAGTAGATGAGTCGGGTGCGAGCGCAAAAGGTAACGAACTGATTGCCGACAATGAGGCTCTGACATCACGTCTCAACACGGTTGTTACTCCCAAGGGAATACGTCAGAAGCTGACACTTTCAGACGGAACGGTGGTGTGGCTTAACGCAGAAACCTCACTCTCCTTCCCAACGAATTTCACTGGCAATACTCGAAATGTATATTTGGATGGTGAAGCTTATTTCGACGTTAAGCACGATGAAAAGGCATTTATTGTAAACTCCGAATCGCGATTGGTAAAAGTATTTGGAACTAGTTTTTGTATAAATTCCTATTCCAACCAACACACTTCCGATGTGGCTTTATACACAGGGTCAGTTCAGGTATCAACCCCATCGGGTAGTACCATGCTTCAGCCAGGTTTCCACATTGAAATCAACAATCGAAGCCATGCCATTTCACCACAAATAAAAAACATGAGTAACTCACCCGACTGGATGCGAGGACGCATGGAATTTTATGCTGAACCTTTATCTAAAGTTTTCAACACTATAGAAAGATGGTATGGAGTGGAGGTTGTATTTGATAACAGTATGATGTATAATGAAATTACAATCTCAGTATCTGACCAAATTTCTCTAATAGAGTTTGTAGAGCTACTAAATACTACACAAAGAGTTTCAATCACTATCAAAGGAAATAAATTATATGTAACAAAAAGAAATCCGTAATTACTATCAAATTAAATAGAGTATTAACTAATCCACGAAAGATAATGAAAAAGAAAGGATTTTTCAAATTGAAACAAATGAAATTGGGTGTTTTTCTTATGCTTATACTATTCCAATTTGGAAATGTATTAGCAATAGACAAATTATCATCAGAGATGCAGGCTTCAAAAGTTAGTATCAACGTAAAAGAAGCCAACCTATCCGGGGTGTTACAAGACATTATAAAACAGTCTGGCGCTGAGATTATTTATTTTAACCAAGAAGTTTCCGGCATTAAGTGTCAGAACATAAAATTAAATGCTGTAACCGTAGAAACAGCGCTTAACACTGTTCTTCAAGGCTCCAACATGGCCTACCAAAATCAAAATGGGAGATATGTAATATACGCGAACAAAAGTCGCACTTCTCAGAATCAAAGTAATCAAACCATCCCTACGAACAAACAAATTTTAATAACCGGGCGTATCGCCGACTCTAGGGGGGAGCCATTGCCATTTGCAAAAGTGATGCTAAAAGACTCTCCGCTACACACATCGGCTGATGTTGATGGACGGTATGCTATTACCGCAACCTCATTGGGGGGGGTATTATTGGTTACTTATGTTGGGATGAAGTCTCGCGAAGTTAAGTTTTATAAATCGGAAAAGAATGTAATTCTCAATGTCATTCTCGAAGAGGAAGAGAATGTAATTAAAGAATTAAGTGTTGTTTCAACGGGTTATCAAAAGTTCAATCCTCGTGAAATGGTAGGCGCCTACACTACGATAAAGTCTGAGGATTTTCTAACGCCAAATCAAACATCGATCGACAAAATGCTGCAAGGTGTAGTACCGGGGATGATAGTAACCAATAGTAGTTCACGCGTGGGCACTTCGCCTTCTATTCAAATACGTGGCACATCTACCATTCTGGGCGACACTCAACCCTTGTGGGTAGTAGATGGCATTATTCAAGAAGAACCGATTAAGATTCCCGGTACAACTTTTATGACAGATGACATGAAAAATATTATCGGAAATCAAATATCTTGGCTCAATCCGCAAGACATCGAAAGCATCACTGTACTTAAGGACGCTTCAGCTACCGCCGTGTATGGCTCAAAAGCATCCAATGGCGTGATTGTGGTTACCACAAAACTTGCAAGTCGCCTTCAAGAGCGATTGTCTGTGAATTATTCGGGAACGGTAACAATAGATAGTAAACCCAACTACGGACAGTTTAATATGATGAACTCGCAGGAAAGGATTAAGTTCACAGATGAAGCGTTCGCTTCTGGCGTGCCGTATTTATCCATTCCTTATTTAGACACCAATACGTATGAAGGATTAAAAAGGTCTTATATCGAAGGTTATATTACAGAATCAGAATTTCAACAAAGAAGAGCTTACCTTGAAACCATAAATACCGACTGGTTCGACCTATTAACACGAAACGGAATAAGTACGAATCACAACATTTCCGTATCGGGCGGGACAGCAAAAATGAGTTTCAACAGCTCGCTCGGATATTCCAAGCAACAAGGACAAGAAATTGGCAACGATTCCGAGCGCTTTACAGGACGTATCGCAACCCTGTTCAACCTCACAGACAAGCTAAAAGTAAATCTCTCGATAGTAGGAAGTTACAATACGAACACCGGATTTGGGACAGGGGTCAATCCGATGAGTTTCGCGACAAAAACAAGTAGAGCAATTCCCGCTTATGACGAAAACAACGATTTGGCTTATTATCAAAAGATAAACAATTATCAACACAACAAGACATATTCGTCGATAAACTACAACATACTGAACGAAAGAGACAACTCATCGTCAATGACCGAAACGATGCGCCTAAACGCCACAGCTGATGTTCAGTGGAACATATCGCGTAATCTGACATACAGTTTTACCGGCGGTTACACCTTGAATGGCGCTTTCATGGATTCATATATGGGTGAGGACACATATTATGTAGGAAATACTTATAGAGGCTATAATTTCGAATCGATATCGCCGGAATCAGCTGATTTTAAAGCAGCGATACTCCCTTTTGGTGGTGAGTTTTTCACTAACGATTCGCGTCAGACAAGTTACAACATCCAAAATAAGCTCTCTTATATTAAGCAGTTTAGCAACAGTCGATTGAATTTCTTTTTAGGGCAGGAAGTACGCTCAGGAACAAGTATTGCTACTTCCAATACCGTATGGGGATTTTCAAAAGAACGGGGTGAACAAATAATTTTACCCACTCTCCCATCCGATCTTACACTTGCCGGGGGCGCTACAATGGGCTATGCCGGATATGGTGTATTCGAGAGACTATACCAAAACCGTTGGAAACGACTGAACCAGACCAATAATTTTTTGTCCATCTTTTCCACAATAGCATATACCATCAAAGATAAATATGTGCTGAACGCAAGTTTGAGAAACGATATGTCCAACCGTTTCGGTCAAAATATAAATCGTAGATTTGACCCCGTTTATTCTTTTGGAGCATCATGGCGTGTAGCCGATGAAAAATTCATTCGCGAAAACGTTTCTTGGCTAACACAATTCAACATCAGAAGTTCCTTCGGCTTACAAGGTAACGCGCTGACCAATGAAAGCCCCGAATTGATGCTTTATAAACAAGGTAAGAAGGCTGTATTTAATCAATACTTTTCAGCTATATCTAAAATTCCAAATTCAAATCTATCTTGGGAAAGAACAACCAACTTGAATATCGGGACAGATTTGCTCCTCTTCAAAAAACTAACTTTAGTAATGGATTATTACACACGCCGATCAAACGCGGTGGTAGCTCAAACAGTGCCCTTGGAATTTGGAATAGCTAATGTTAAAGTAAATGGAGGAATTTTGCATAACAGCGGAATCGAAGGAAGAATTTCGTTTATGGTATTTAACCATAAAGACGCGGCGCTGAGCATGAGCATTAATTCATCGCGCAACTGGAACAAGACGGGCGATAATTTAGTAAAACCGACTCTTGTTGATTTTATAAATGGAAACTCTACAACAATAATAAAATCAGGTTATCCGATGAGTTCGTTCTGGTCGTATGATTTTGCCGGGCTTGATCCTCAGAATGGTGCGCCCATGTTCAATCTGATGGATGTGGATAAGGAAACAGCCAAAAATGACATTTCATCTTTTTTGGTTTATTCGGGAGAGCGAAATCCAAACTTCACGGGTGGTGTATCATTTAGTTTTAGGTACAAATCGTTTACCGCATCCACTTCTTTCTCCGCCATTCTTGGGGGGAAAACTCGCTTGCCAAATCCTTACGCAGACACAAACAATGGTAATAAACTTCCACCGGCCGAAAATAATGTATCACGCCTATTAAATGACAGATGGAAAAAGCCAGGGGATGAGCTAACTACAAATTTACCATCATTAATAGTGGGAAATATCTATTATATAACTCATCCTAATGGCACAAGCTCTGCATTACCCGTTGCAATGTGGGCACAATCATCAGCACAAGTAGTTGACGCGTCTTTCATGCGATGTCGGGGCTTGGATTTGAGCTATAGACTTGACCAGCGGACTCTCCAGTCGCTAAAGTTAAAAAGCATGCAGATTACCGCCAGTGTAAACAATCTCTTTGTAATCGCATCCAAACGTTTTCAAGGAATGGACCCCGAATTGGGCAATAGTGTGATGCCGAAATCCTTCTCCCTTGGAATATCGTTGGGAATATAATAGATATAAACAGTAAAAAAATTAGAAACAAATGAAAAAATTAAAATATTCAATCATTAGTCTCGTAATACTCTTGACTTCCTGCTCCGAATTTCTCGAGCCTCAATCGCAAACAGAATACGTGCCAAGAGACATCAATACACTGAACGAGTTGTTGATAGGCAATGCCTATATTGACCCAAATGCTCAAAATGCTTATTTCTTTCTATACCATGAGATAATGTCTGATGATGTATCGATAACATCAGAAACGACAAATCACACAGACAATCAGGCTAAATACTCGAAGGCTAAACCATATTTCTCTTGGCACCCTGAGATGTTTAATTTAGGCGAAGAAAACAATTACTACTTTTCTGTATGGAAAAGCCATTATGACAAAATACTAGGATGTAATGCCGTGTTGGATTATGCCGATAAACAATCAATGAAAGGAACAACCACTGAACGCTCCTTCGTGAAAGGTCAGGCATTGACTTTACGTGCATTCTATTATCTTAATTTAGTCAATCTTTTCGGTGAGCCGTACAACTATAATAAGTCGGCATTGGGAGTGCCATTGAAATTAACCAGCGATATGACTTATGAAGGATTGAAAAGATCTACGGTGGAGCAAGTGTATGCTCAAATAGTAAATGACCTCAATACTGCTGAAAATGAATTTCTAAAACTACCGGTAGAACAACAATTTAATAAAGAAGCCCGCATCACACTCCCCGCCATTCAACTGCTGAAAGCCAGAGTGGCGCTTTACATGGAAGATTTCGATTTGTGTGCTACCTATTCCAAAAAAGTAATAGATAATTGGGGACTCAAATTACTCGACTTGAATGATTTTGTATCGGTTGCCGCAGCGCCTTATTATCAATTCTCCAGCTATAATAATCCGGAAGCTCTTTGGCTTTATGGATATTCAGGCGATTTTACGCGCATGTTTACAGAAATATTGAGTCTAAACCCCAATTCAACGTCTATAACTCGAAGAATGTACAATGCTTCTCCCGCTTTGGTTAGCTCATTCACCTCATCCGATCTTCGTTTGAAAAACTATGTCATCAAAGAGTCAACAACAATAAACAACTACATGCCTTATGGTAAAATCCCCGTAAGCGTCACTTATTCCACTGACTTCAATTTCTTCGGCAAAGCCTTGAGAGTATCAGAAGCATACATTATGCTTGCAGAGGCATTTTATCATCAAAACAAAGCATCAGAAGCAGTAGCCGTATTGGAGACACTTCGGGCAAAGCGATTTGCCAAAACATCCGGCAATGACTACAAAGTACCGACAACGAGTACTTCAGGTGAAGCGCTGTTTCAGTTTATCAAGGAAGAACGTCGCCGCGAAATGTGTTTTGACGGACTTCGTTGGTTCGATTTGCGCCGTTGGGGTATGGAGAGCTTTTCGCATGTATGGAAAGTAGAGGGTGTTGTTGAAGCAGTTTTTACATTAGAGAAAAACGATCCCGCCTTTACACTGCCTATACCTTTTGACGCAATTGAAAAAAATCCGTATTTAGAGCAGAATACATTGGCAAGTCCTAAGTACTAAATTCGGTATAGCTATTTTTTTAACATACATAAAACATAGGTAACAATGAAAAAAAATATAATTCTAATTCTAAGTGTGGTAATCGTACTACTCAATTCATGCTACAAGGAAGAGCCTCTCTCGCCGTCAAGTTCCGAAAATTCAGATCGGTTTGAGTTTCCACAAGGTAACAACGACTACGATCAGATAGCAAAGGACGTGTTTGACCGATTCGGGGTAAAAATAATATACAAAGACTTTGTCGACACCGATTTTAATTTATCATGGACTAATCCCGGAATTGGAAAAACCGGATACCCTATTCCGGAAAATCAAAGAAAAGACGCAGTTCACTTTATGGCAAACCATATTTTTGGTTTTTTGACACCTGAAATCACAAAAAAAGTGCTTCCTCCATATTTCTACATCGCGGACAGCATTAGTCAGTACAGTAAAATTGAAAACCCGACATCAACGTATGAAAGTGTTACACCCACCTCATATTTTTATACAGGAATTGATTTCTGGTCATTCACTTGGAATAATGCCGCATCCTGGTCTAAAATGAATGGAACCTACACCGCACAACCATCCAATCCCCTTATCAGACCTCGAACACCATTTCAAGTATTTTACCGCAGAGGGGTGATGCTTAAAGAAGTGTATAAGAATTCTATAATTAAAGGGAATATCGTACCACCGGAAGGATTCAATACCGGTTTTGATTTTACGACAAAAGTAGAGTCAGCGGCAGCAATGAAAGACAATCCGAATTACTATTTAACTCGAGGATTCCCTGGCATATTTGCTAGCTCATTAAATTTTAATTTATCTCGACTAACCTCCGTAACTCAAACTGGTCCTAGTTTAATATTTCGTGATTACGTACTTTTAAGTATGCGTTATGATGCAGACTCTATCGAGATATTAATGCCCAAAGCATCCTATCCGATGATACATGAAAAATATACCATTGTAATAGAACACATGAAGAATAAATATGGTATCGATTTAACCAAAATAGCAACAAAACCAGAAAACGGATATCAATGAAAAAGAAAATGCTTATTTCCATACTGTTTATCATGATAGGCAGTATGGCTTTCTCTCAATTCTCTCTCACATCAAAATTACGAATACTCCGTCCGGTAAATATCGCGTTGTATGATTTGGCAGGAAACGCGGTATTTCGTGATTCGTTGAAGCAGAATATTAAGTTTCAGACACCATCTATACAACTAAAAGCTGACTTGTATAAATTTGTATTAGGCGATTACGAGCAATATATACTCTTATCAAACAAACCAATTGTGTTGAAAGGTATATATGTAAACGCAAAAAACAATACTATGGAATTTGAAGGCGATACCACTATTCAAAACCTCGAACTTGCTGAATTAAAATTTAAGAAAACCAGTGGGAATTGGAAGTTCGACTTGGTTAAAGATAGTTTTGATCCCCTCGTAATCATATCATTGATTTACAAAAACGAAAGTTTTTTCAACACCAAGGGAGAGGAATTAAACGCTTTTAGACCAAAAATAACAGAAGAATTGAAACAAACCAAAGTTGGCACACACGTAATGAAATTCATTGACAAGACGAGCGCGCAACATGTAGGTGCGTTAGTCAATGATTTTGAATTGCCTGATGTAAATGAAAAAACACATAAACTGTCAGATTTCAAAGGAAAATACGTGTTGCTCGACTTTTGGGCTTCATGGTGTGGACCCTGCAAAGTAGAGATGAAACACTTAAAGGAGATTTATGATGAATTAAAAAGCGATAAAATAGTTTTCATCAGTATCTCTTTGGACGATGATAAAGAGAAATGGCATCAAGCACTCCCAACGGTTGAAATCCCTTGGGTTTCACTTTGGAATCCTACCGGAATGAAAAACAGCAAATTCATAACCGAGTTTGGATTTAACCAAATACCTTTTATTGTATTTATCTCTCCGGATGGAAGAATTATTGCAAAAGGATTGAGAGGAGATGAGGTAAAACATACAATACTTAAACACATAAAATAAATAAATAAATAAATAAATTACACACATGAAAAAAAATTTAATATTAGCACTATTATTTTCTTTCGGATTTTCTTTTGCGCTTTCATCGCAAGTAAGCGATAAAACAAAGAAAGATATCGAAAATGGAAGTTGGTATAAAAAATCGCCTGCTCAATCAATCTATGGCATTGACTTGGGCGGAGCCGAGGAATTGATGAAAACGAGTAAAGTAAAAAAAACTCCTATTGTAGCTATCATTGGTGCGGGTGTTGATACGGAGCATGAAGCATTGAAACATGCAATTTGGACTAATCCGAAAGAAAAAGAGAACGGGAAGGATGATAATAAAAATGGATATATTGATGACCTACATGGATGGAATTTCATTTCCAATACTAATGGTGAAATAATGGAAAATACTATGACACAAGCTGATAGAGAATGGTTGAAATTAAAGGATAAATATGCGGATTACATTCAAGTAGGAACTATTTTTTATAAATATATTGATAGCGTTCGGACAGCCGTTTCACCTCCAGAAGACATGAAAGAGTTTAAATATTTTCGATCATTGGAGATCCCGAATACAAGTGAAATGGGAGTCAAGTATAGTAGTTATCGATTCTCTTACGAGATGAAGAAAAACATATTGAATTGGGACAAATTATTGCTTAAAGAATTGCCCGATAAATCAAGGAAAGATATAACTAAAGATGATTTTAAGAAATATGTTGTTCCTACAGTTGACGTAAATGACACATTGACTGTTGCAAGCATGGTATTTGCAGATTTAAGTATGGGTTTTTTGAAAGGGACAAATGAGGAGAACTCTCCATGGGATTATTTGTATAGAAGCATTAAATATAGGCAAATAGGACGTACTTACAAAACATATACTGATTATGTAGAGCAACAAGATGTTGAACAACGTAAAAGAATCGTAGGCGATAATCCGTACGATATTAATGATAAGAAATACGGTTCGAATCTGCTTCTAACTTCAAATTCAGGATCTTCTACATTATACTCAGGTCTTATTGCGGGAAAGAATACGGAACAAGGCTTTGAAGGCATTGTGCCTGATGCAAAAATAATCAATCTGGTAACAACTGCGGCAGCTGGAGATCCTTTGGTAAAAGATCAAGTATTATCAATTCGATATGCCGTGGATAATGGAGCAGATGTAATCGTTCTTCAACAACAACAGTTTTGCAATGATACTGATGTAAAGTGGTTGGATGAAGCGATTCGATATGCCGACAAAAAAGGAGTTACGGTAATAGTTGGTGTTTGGGAATGGGCTAATGACATGTCAAAAGTAAAATACTATCCATCGCAGGAGATGTTGCCTGGAGTGAAATATGACAATTTAATTTCAGTAGCTTGTTCTGACTCTTTGGGAATGCCATCCACAACAACGAACTATGGCGTGGAAGGAGTTGATTTGTTTGCCCCCGGCAGATACATTTATTCAACCCTTCCGGGTGATATGTACTCAACTGTCAATTCTTCACTTCTTGGTGCGGTAACCACAGCCGGCGTTGTCGCTTATATAAAATCATATTTCCCAAAATTGAAACCCGCAGAACTAAAGAAGATATTGATGAACGGAGTTACTGACAGGAAAGACGAGGAAGTGGAAATTAATGTACAAGTGAAAGACAAACAGATAAAGGAGCAGTTTTTATTTGGACAACTCTGCAAATCCGGAGGCATCCTTAATCTAAATAACTCACTCAAACTATTGATGAATAAATAGCTGAACAACAATGCGTAGATTGACATTTATATACATATCCTTACTTGCTAGTATTCTTTCTTCAAGTTTAATTAGCGCTCAAAACAAGGAAGGTACCTCAATTATTCCGTATGAGCTAATAAAAGGGAAGATGATTGTAAAAATGGAAATTAACGGCTCTGTTGAGAAATTTATTTTCGACACTGGAGCAGCCACTTCATCTCTTGAACCATCATTCTGTCGCGCTCATAATATGGCTATTGTTGACTCGATGAATATAAGAGATGCAAGCAATTTATTGAGTAATTACCGGCAAGTTGTCATTCAATCTTTACGGACTCCCGACAGGATGTTTAATTTTAAGTATATAAAAGCAATCTTACACCCCGAAAACTCCATATTTGGATGTTTTGATGGAGTAATAGGATTAATTGGGAGTGATATTTTACAAAATTTAATTTGCACCATTGACTCTAAACAGGCATTAATTTCATTAACCAACTCCACTAAGCCTTTAAATGAATCCTTGAGATATGCCCATAATTTTACAGCCAAATCAATTTTACCAATTTTAGCAATGCAAATCAATGGTGAAATCGTTTCAAATTGCTTGTTTGACACGGGAGCCGGAGGATTCTTGAGTTTAAAGAAAGAGGTATTTAATGAATTGAACACTAAAAATGCGCTATCGACACAGCGAGTGGGTTATGGGGCATCTCATGTTGGGCTTTCAGGCATAATGGAAGTGGATACGTCATTACTTGTAAAAATGGAAAATATCCGTATAGGTCCTTTCAAAATTAAATCGGCTTATGCCGAAACGGCAAATGTACCATACACTTTAATCGGAACCACTATATTAAACTATTGTAAAGTGGTTATTGATTATCAGCGACGTAGAATCTATTTCTTGCCATATTCTGAAGAAGCAGTGGCAATACCGTCCCGATTTGCCGATATAGGTATTTCGATAAAAGACGGCAATCTTATTATTTCAAACGTTTGGGACTCTTGTAAAAGCGCGGTTAATCCCGGCGATATAATAACTCATGTGAATGGAGAGCCAATCGGAAAGTATGATATGTGCGACATCATCCGCGGTGTAGCCTTACTAAACGGTAATGACTCTAAAGTTTTGAAAGTTCTGACCAAAGATGGAACAACCAAGGATGTAGTTTATGAATTTAAAGATTTTTGAACTAACGTCTTTTGGGTATGTAGCTAAGATTAATAAAAATAACGTATTTAACAAAAAAAACAAAATGAACAGCATTTATAAAATTTGTATCGTGGCAATTCTGAGTTTCATTTCTATCTCAGCATTTTCACAGAAAACATCCAACATGGAAGTAAAGACTTTTACCGAGCAAAATGGATTAATCGTAATATCAGCCTATATCAATGGATTTGAAGGAAAATTTTTATTAGACTTATCCGGAGAATTCAGTTTGACTCCCGATTTTGCAACGAAAGCCGGAATAGAATTTGATGAAAACAACAAATCGAAGATAAAAACATTTTCATTTGGCGACAATGTTTATACTCAATCAAATACGGTAACGGCAGCTAATGGCGCTAATCTGGATTATTTGAAACAAAATAACTTGGACGGATTCGTAAACAAAAATGTTTTTAGTTTAGTTGTGCTGACTATTGACAAAGTTGGAAAAAGAATTATCACTACACTACCCCACCGCCCAGCTTTTATCAATCTAACGGAGCGTACAGATTTTGCAATTTCTGCCGATAATGCAATCGATTTTACAATCAATGTTAATGGCAATCCATTGAATGTAAGCTTTGATACGCGTATTCCTTCGGTTTTGACTACAAAAGATCAGAAAGTAAAATCTCCTGCCACTATTTCTTTTGTAAACGTAACTATCAAAGACAATGCGGTAAACGTAGATAGTAAATTGAAGCAAAACGCCGTAGTGGGCATTGGGATGCTTGATTATGGCATTGTATCGATCGATTTCCAAAAACAAAAAATATATTTCCAGTCGTATGATGCTACCAAGATTGTGGAAGAACCAAAATCAAAATTAAAGGAGTTGGTGCCGGGCAAGTTGAATGCAATTACCAAGGATGAGTTTTTGGCATATATATACGATTACAAAAACAATCCGGAGTTTACGCTAAAATCAAAACTACCGGTTGTAGTTGATTTCTGGGCTAGCTGGTGTGGCCCCTGCATGAAACTACTCCCTACGATGGAAAAAATGGCTGAAAAATACAAAGACCAAGTGATATTCTGCAAAGTAAACAGTGATGAAGAGCGTGAATTGACCTCCGTTTTCAAAATTCAAGCGCTTCCTACGCTGTTCTTTATTCCCGTAGGTGGAAAGCCTATTGTTGATGTAGGTGCTTTGCCCGAAAAATATCAGCAAATTATTGAGCAACAGCTATTGAAGAAGTAATTATAGGATTTTCCACAAAGGCGCCCCACATAAATTTGTTTGGAAATTCTCATATTTGATTATTTATTAAATATAGTTTCTACGGTTTAACAGGTTTTGTGACAATTCCTTTTTAGTTTGATTGCTATTGTAATCAAACTATCGACTATAAATTAGCT
>ERZ1645192.2888-NODE-2888-length-14175-cov-5.086686_pt1 | contig 14175 bp, 8 predicted proteins | sample MGYA00575354_ERZ1645192 | MGnify/ENA primary metagenome ERZ1645192 (study PRJEB40844, sample SAMN11349763) | freshwater sediment metagenome | isolation source: river sediment | host: Sediment | place: India: Faizupur Khadar , New Delhi | collected 2017-02-21 ... | reverse complement strand
AGCTGGGTTCCATTCGGGTGTGGCCTTGTGGGCGGTGGCTTGATGCTCTGGGGTCGGGGGCTGATAGACGCGCCCGTGATCACCCTCGGCGACTATCGCCATCAGCTTTTCACTCATGCGTCCGGCTTTGCCTTCTGCTCGGATGTGGCCGTAGGTGACTGGCACGTCAGACATCAAACAATGGAAGGCCGCACGCTTGCCCGCTGTGGTTCCGAGCTTTGCAGCCTTCTCCTCCTTCGACTTGCCAACCTTAACCGTGAAGCGGTAGTCACCGTGCTCGATAACCGGCTCGACATACACTTCCTTGCCCGCCTTAGTTGAAAGAATGAAGGTGGAGGCGAGCGGCACGTCCACATTGGAGTAGGCGGGGTTCGGGCTCTTCACAGTTCGCACCCAAAGCCAGGCAATTACTGTTAGTTTCTGTCCGAGATATTTTTTCAAGTCTGGTCTTTCCTTAACCATTTCTTGAGTAATTTCAATTTTTGGATATAGATGCCCAATACGTTTTTCGGCTTCGTCGCGCATCCATTTTCCATAGTAACGCACATCTTCGGCAAGCCCCTGAGCGCCGTTCCATGTGCGCATGGCTTTTTCTTCCGCAGACTTCTTTTGCCATACGGGATTTACCGGTGGCTTGCCGGCAAACTTCGGCGGAATTTCAATCATGGCTTTGCAGATCATCACTGCAACGGGATTGAGGTCACTGGCGTAAGCTTCCAGCCCCAGGCGCTGGGCTTCAAGCGGCAGTGCACCGCCCCCTGCAAAAGGATCATGGAAAGCCGGAAGTTTATAACGGTCAAAAAGTTCTTTGGCTTGCGGATGATCGGCATTTTCAGCGCAGGTATAGCGCCAGCTCTGCCAGATTTCGTCTCTGGCCTGCTGCAAGACTTTTTCGTTGGTGGTGTTTTCCCATAAAACCAGGTCTTCGATAATTTTAAAGAGGCGCTTGCGTTCTTTATCCTGCGCCTTCTCGGTGGGAAAAAGATCCGGGTGCGCGGAGGGGTCATCCACCATCTGTGCAAAGATGACAGCCCGCGCCGCCGCCAGCGGTCGCCTGGCCCACCACAGGTGCAGCGTGCTAGGGTGCCCGTGACGAATTGATTTCTCTCTTGCCGACGCCTTATTAATCGCCTCCAGCGGCAGCGCCACTTCAATGAGCTTTTTCTTATTTATCATGGTTATAATTTTTTTTCTTTACGGGCTTTTGAGTTGCTGCCTTATGTTTTTCCTCAAAAAGTGCAACAAAGTTAGTAGGATTGATATTCAGAGGAGCGATGCTGGCCCTTCTTGTAAGATCAGCGATAGATTCTCGTAAATATGGAAAGATAATAGATGCGCAATTTATTTGAGCGATACGTTCTAAAGCATCTTTCTCAGGCATTTTTTGAAAAGCAAACATTCCTTCCCATGCAACAGTAAAATGAAATGGTTGTTTATCAGAATTTGACGATATTGATACCAGTACATTAAGAATCTTATCATCATTTTTATGCTTGATCTCAATGCTATGATGTATTTCAATTTTTGCATCTTTTTCCCATTTATATTTAAGATTTAACGCAAAATGGGCTTCAATGAGTCTAATCCGGTTAATACTAAATTTATGATCCATAGGTCATTTCCTCGTTGTCTGAATGATAATTTGCCTTCATGACCTTATAGCCAATCTTATCTTTTAATTCGTTTAAATAAGTTACTTTTTCTTTAGATATTAGGCTAGCAGCGTTTTTACGAATAATGTTTAGTGTCTGGGGATAGGCGCTAAGAATACGTAAAAGATTATCCATCCCTTTGCTTTGGCAAACCATACCGGATTCATAACGAGCTACACTTTTCAAACCGCCGCCTATAATATAGGCCAACTGCGATTGCGTAAGCCCTAACTTTGTCCGAACTTCCTTGATCTGCGTCCCGGTCAATAACCCATCAACTTCACGTTGAAAATCCTTCAGCAACTTACCGGATGCTTTCAGGGATTTATTATCAACGATTGCTTCCCCACATTCAGAGCATGCCCAGGTGATGTAATTGGGAATATCCTTGCTCTCACCTTTATATGTGAAGGTTTCTGTTTTAACTTCCTTTTTTAGAGCACCTGCGCCGCAAATGGGACATTTCTGCGCTTTCATTTTAATCATCGTTCCCTTCATCTTCTTTCATTTGAATTAAAATTGCTTTCTTAGGTAGATCAAGCGAAAATTGTAACTTTATGTAAAGTTTTTTCTCTTCGTCTGTAATCTTATACACGTCTTGCCAGTGTGTATGATTTTCATAAGTCGTCATGGACTTATCAAAATGCTCATGACAAAGACGTTCAATGACTCCCTCAATATCTTCATCGGTCATATACCCTAGAGACACAGCTCCTTGGTGAGCTTTCCATGTTATATGCCTAGTACTTTCATCTCGGAAAAGAACCTTGAATTCACTTAATACATAATTACGTTTACGCTTTTCTTTCACTTTTGGTATCATTATGATACTTCCTAATCACTTGTCAACTATTATTCTTAAAATTTTTTTCAATATTTTTAAAGTACAATGATGATAATATATTGTATTTATTTCAATAGTTGTCATTATTGTAAACCAATCTGTATGTTGCCGGGTAAAGTTTGATCTTGCCTTCGTCTAGCATGGAGCGCAGCTGTGCGCCTCGTATTTCTATTGGCTCACCCTGTGGGGTTGAAAGAACTAGTGCGTAAATCTGCAGTGGGCTGTCTATAAGCCCCCAAATGTCAGCTCCCAGATGAAGTGGCTCTTGCTCCAGACAATGATCCTTTGGCCAGAAATAACGAACGATTTCACCGGTAGCAGTCCGCATTTCCCAGGGGAAACGGTTACCGGTTGTTTTCGCTATCCATCGGCCATCTGCGTGAAAAAATCGTTCATCTCCATCTTTCTGAAAGCCAATACCTTGCGCAAAACGCTCGAAGATGTGGTCTTGTGTCGGCTTGGAACGAGGAGGCACTTTCGTCGTAATGACATCTTCCCCATCCAATCCACCAACATTATCCTCGGTGTTTCCTGTTAGCTTTTCTCCACCTTTAGGCAGTGCCACCGGCGTGTCAATGAGTAAAGATGTGGGGATTACATTGGTATCAGTTTTGGCAATTGCAGGTCCTGCAACTTCAGGAGCCTCATGGACAACATCACGCGGCAATAACTTGAAGTTCTCTTCGAGGTATTCTGTTATCTCCTCGGGGGATCTCCCAAAACAGTAATTCAGTGCAGCCATGATGTCCGATCGCATAAAATACTTACCCAATCTATCGGGCACAACACGCGCCAGTTTTGCATTAGAAAGGTTTTCAACATAGAGCACCTTATTGAGCCAGACAACCTCGGCGCGTCTCGGAATACCAGCCGGAGTTCCATCAATGTAAGGAATAATTTCAAGGCGTGACTTGGTTTGCCAACCGGTCTCCGCCAGATCGGATGCCAAAGCTCTGATACGTGCGGTTTCTGCCTTGTCATCCAGATCAATCCTGCAAAGCTCAACACCTATCTGTTTCAGCCAGGACTTCTGTTCCGAATGGTCTGGAGGAAGTGGACCGTTTTGAAATCGATCTTCGATATGCTTGGCCAAGATGGGCACATCGCAGAACGGCCATGTCTCGATAATATCTAATGACAAATGCTGAAAATCCGCTGTCTTTTGTTTCACCCACTCGTGAAGGTGGCTCCAAGGTATCAGAGTCTGCATGGTAAGCGCATAACGAAGCGTGGGCGTTGGAACCCATTCACCTGCAAGGTTGAGCCAGTGACCGCATTCGTTCCAGATGCGCATGGAATGACGCGGCAGTAAGGCTCGCACACGTCGGGCATCGTCCTGAGATAGTGCTTTTCCGGAAATCAGTTTCTTCAACCACTGGATGGCCAAATCCGCTGTTGGACGTTGGGCAATGCCTATCTTCCTCCAAAGAGACAGGTCCCTGACCGAAGCCCAAACTAAAGAGGCACCAGGCACATTTTCCTCATCGGATGACAGGAACACAACCGATCCCTTGACCCAGCCGTTGCCCTCGATCAAAATGATATTCTCTTCGTATAATGCTTTCTTGATCTTTTCAAAGTTAGCTGTCGTGCAGTTCTCAATCATCTGATCGAGGCGTCGATACCACTTCTCTACTTCGTAAACTGGCGGATTGTTAGCCTTTGCCAGTGCTCGTAGACAGTCCAGTAAACGGTCCGGCCCCGTCGGTGTGTCACGGACGTCGAGCAGTTTGAGCAGCGGTCTAGTAGATTCCGTGTCAAGTCGGCCGTGAATAAATGGCTCGACATCCAAAAGCGATTCGGTTTCCGGTGTCCGCCGAAGAAGATCGACCGGCTTGCGATAGAAGCCACGTGTATCAGGCAGGCAGGGCAGATCACGAAGCTTGATAATCCAGGCAGGAAGAAGCGGATCGTAGGTAATTGTCCGTGTGTAACCATTTCTGGCAACTTGAAGAATTCGTGCGCTTATGGCTTTCGACCAATACCTCTCCGGCTGGTTGATAATACGCTCGACCAGGTGGCCCCACAAATTTTCGTCGTCCTCAATAACTGTGTTCCAATGAGACCAATGGCTTTTTTCAAAATCCCAATCCTCGACCCGGAAATCCTTGGATGAGTATGGGAAGTTGGCTTCTCCCAAGAAACCACGTTTGTGAAGCTCTTGATTGATCTGCTTTTCTCCCCAGATAAATGACCACGATTGAGCGAGCGGTGCAAACGTATGAAGACCTGCACGCCCAGATGAAATCCATCGAGACCACTCTTCAGAGGTACAGGAGTCGAATGATCTTTTGTAATCCTGGTGCAGCAAATGCGCTTTGCACCAATTCTCTGGGAATAGAGCTTCCAAAGTGCCGTCTGCATCGAAGAGTACGCCATGCTTGATTCCACGAAGATTCCGATCCTGTGTTTTAAAACGGAAAGACTCGCCTATCGTCGCACCAAGCTTGCAGGCTATTTGAGAGACTTGAATACACTCGGACAATTCGATCGTGTCTTTCCTGAAGAAATCGAGAGCTACCTGTTCAATCATTGAGCTGACATCGCTCGTTTCTTCAAAACCAATCTCCTTGAGAATGGCATAAGCCGCGTCAACATCAGTCTGGAGGTTCTTGTCTTTGCTTTCTTCTGCTTTCCTACGCTGTTCTGCAAGAAACCGCGGCCAGTTCTGATTAAGCACCAGAAGATGCGTCGCGAGGAAATTCCAGTCCGCGTCGGATTGGAGCAGCTTCTTTTCACCTATGCGAACAACTTCACTCGCCGCATAGAGCACATCCTTTCCCTGTGAGGGAACGATACATACTCGTCTATTATTATCCACGCGAGAATGATAACCTTTGATTTCAGGTGCAACGTACGTCCACAGTTTCAGCAAGCAGTGCCAGTTTTTCGGTTTTGGTAAATGCTTCGTCTGCAGGACACGAAGAACGTGATCCATGCCGATGTTTTCAATAACGTGCCAGCGAAAGAGCTTGTCCCTATCATTCTCGGAAACATAGCGCGAGAGCGCCGGGCGAGCTGCTTCGTCCAAAAGAGCGGATGTTTGCTCCGCAGGCCACACATCGAAGAGTGGTTCGGGTATAACCACACTTTGGCCGGCAGTTTTGAGTTCGCCGACATCCGTTAGGAGAAAGGCTTTTCCATTTATCGCAGCGCCGAAAGCCTTTTGAACGGTTGCGGTGCACACATCTTCCAGTGAGTTGTCGCCGCGATCAATATCCGAGAAAAGATTATAAGTGCGAGACCTATCAGCCGGGTTGTCGCCACGATCAACATCAGGGAAAAGATTATAAGCGCGAGACCTATCAGCAATACTTGTAGCGTTCTGTTCAAGCCATTGCAGCATTACCGAAGCAGCCAGTGACCCAATCCGTTCAAGGAGCCATCGATTTGTGGGTGAGGTTTCTGGATCTTTGATCTTGAGGCGAGCGGGGTCCTGAATGAATGGCGCATTGCAGGCAAATGGAAGCACCGTCTCGACGCCGGTTGGCAGCACAACATAAAGGCGTCCTTTCACGCCCATCACGATCTCAACCTTGCAGGGCGGAAATTCCGAGTCCTGTTCAGGGCCGAGAAAATGTTCTTGAATGATCTCGTTTAGAGAGTCTTTAGGAAACGGTTCTGCTCCAGATCGCGCTACAAGAAATATATGATCGGAATCTGCTTGAAGTGCCATCTTCTCGGTTTCAACGACAGGACCAGGTCCAAGACTGTTCCAATAAACTTCTTGTTCTTCGATCCGAAGGCGGCGGATATGCCTGAAAAAAAGGAGAGAGACTGGGCTTTTCAACCACTCCTGCAGATTCTGCTCGACCTCACGTTGTCTATGCTCATCGCAAATAGCGACACGAACCTGTGTGCTGCCCGCGTTGCTCTTTGGGGAATCAATCCAAAGCGGCTCTGTAAATCTCTGTCGATTAAAGGCAACTGACAGGGTAGGCGTGTAGAGCTCGACGGTATCACCCAAGCTGAACGCACTTTTGAAACCGATACCGCGGAATCCGATTGTATGCAAATCACGCTTGTTGGAATATGCAAAGCGGCAGAGTGAAGCGAAATGCTCTTCGGTAAAGTCTTCGCCATTGTGTGTGAAGATGAAAGACTTATCTTCAATTCGCACGGAAGCTTCTGTTGCTCCGGCATCATCCGCGTTCTGAAGAAGTTCGGACAAGATATGTCGGGGACTCTGCACTTGATTGAAAAGCTGATGCCAAGGCCCGGCCAGCTCTGGATCCTGTTCCAGTTGATCCCAACGTTGCGAAGCCCGTTGGCGAATCAGATCGAAGAAAGCGGGTCTATTATTCATCTTGGCTTTTCCGCCCGCGAAAGCAGATCGGCGAAATCATAGTTAACGCTCGTCACGCCGAAGTCTGGTTCTCGCTGAAAAGGCTGGCGTACATAATGGACACGGTGGCTTTCGTTTCCCATGAACTCGACAATGGCAAGGATAAAATCATCAGGCTTGTTGAGCGAGTAGAGGATTTCGTTCTTGGTCACTGTAATCGTCGGTGCGCCTGTGACACGCCCCTTCACCTCAATGAAGCGCAACTTACCAGTACCCAGCACACGGCTTTCGACGTCGTAGCCAAGTTTTTCCACTTCGCGGTCGGTTGGTTCAAAGCCGAGGCTGCGTTCTATCTCCATAACGATAGCACGAGCCCGCGCTGCACTGGCCTGTGTATCGACAGGCGCAGTAGATATTATCGGTGCCTCGCCCGTCATGGCCATTATCAGGCCTTTGGGTACAACCAGCATTCCACCCAGTATCACTGGCGGCAGTGGTGAGATCTGTGCTTCGAGTTTCAGATCTTCGAGCCGCTTTTGTAATCGGCCTTGAAGCATGTCAGCCCGTTTACGTGCCTCGCCCGAATTGAGCCTGGCGTTTGTTTTACCAGCCTGTTCCTGGATTTTGAGCTCTTCCGCACGATGATCCCAATAGGTGATTTCCTTGGTGAGTCTTTCCTTTACCGCTGCTTCCGTCTTGGCAATCAGTGCGAGCTTGGGACTACGAACCTCCGTCAGGTGCTCTGGAACGACGTTTACTATAGCGTAACCTTGTGCCTTCTGCTCCAGCTCGCGGGTGATCCAGGTACACTCTGGATGGCTGAGGATTAGTTCAATACCCGGCTCGCCAACGGCCAGCGGCCGGTAATCGAGATAGGGCGCATAATGCACGTGGCGAGTGGCGCCTTCGGCGTCGAGCTCTATATAGAGCATCCGTCTGGAGACGACGCGGCGTTCGCCCGAGCGTGTAAGACTCGCATCCTGTATAGCGTGCTCAAGATAGAAAATCACGCGTGGCTTGGTGCCCGTGTCGCGTTCATCAACAAGCACAGTTCCTCGTTTCAAGAGATCCCGATGGCGCTCGAGAGTGAGGTCAATAACCGAGTCCAGTAGAGGATGCCCTGGGCAGACAAATGCTGCCAGTGTTTGACCTTGCGGTGCCACCAGTGACTTCTCAAAGGCGATACGCTCATACCGCGGCAGCACCGGTTCGCCCATACCAATCAGGCGATCGCGGTTGCGCACAGGGGCCGGAACATGAGTAACCTGGTAGCGGCGCGGCTCACGCTGTCTCGCAGATCCTCCCAGGTAGTGGAATGCCTCCAGGAAAAAAGATTCAATATAATGCGGCTGCAGACGGCGGGCTTCTGCCCGTTCCATATCCTCTCTAATGCGCTGGACGCGGCTTGCATCCATAGCGTCGTGGGCCAGAGCGTGGTCTTCGAGCAGATCTTGAAAATGGTCGTGATCGAGAGCCTGATCGACAACGGTTGTTAGGTAGGCCTTCACTTCGGGTCTTTCGCCATGCCGAATGGCCTCGATGAGAAGATCGCGCAAAGATTTCCCCTCGAATTGAAACTTGCCGAGCACATCAAATACCTGGCCGCCGAGGGATTGACGGGCCTGCTCCAGTTTGTCCAGCAACTTACGATAAACATCTCCTTCGCGTGTCTCTTCGGCCACCAGGTTCCAGAGGTGACATACTTCGGTTTGGCCGATGCGGTGGATACGACCAAACCGCTGCTCTATACGATTGGGATTCCACGGTAAGTCATAGTTCACCATCAAGTGCGCGCGCTGGAGATTGATACCCTCGCCGGCAGCGTCTGTAGCCAACAATACCTGTACTTCGGGATCGTGTTTAAAAGACTCTTGCGCTTTCATACGCTCCTCGCGACCCATGCCGCCGTGGATGATGACCACGGACTCCTTACGGCCAAGAAGTGTGGTAATGCGATTATCAAGATAACGCAAGGTGTCACGGTGTTCTGTAAAGATAACAAGTTTCTGGTGTACGGAGGGCGTAGGCCGCGGAATCTTACCTGAGACATGAGGAATGACGGATTCAGCCACACAACCGGCAATTGCGGCTGAGGTGAAGATCTCGCACAAAAGGCTTGAAAGTTCTCGCCACTTGGTATCCATGCCGCTGCGTCGGACATCGAGAGCTAGGGCCTCCAGGCCTTTTAAGGTCTCAATTTCGGCCTGCAGCTCAGAAATGGATCGCGCTGCAGTAGCCTGATCAAGGATCTCCTCCTCTGTGGTTTTGACCTCGTCATCCGGCGCATCTTCCAGATCTTCAACGTCCTCGGCGTCCATCACTGGAAGGTCGACTGCAAGAATTGGTGCAGCCTGGTCCCCACGCTGGAGCACTTCCATCTCACGGAGTTTACTTTCTAGCCGTTCGCGACGGCGACGCAGTGACTGGTAGATCGCTTCGGGCGAGGAAGCGAGACGTCGCTGCAGAATAGTGAGTGCAAAACCAACCGTGCCGGCACGCTTGTCATTCTTCAGCGCCTCTGCACGGTTGAACTCCTCTCGCACATATTCGGTAACAGCCTTGTAGAGTTTGGCTTCAAGCTCTGAGAGCTTATAGGGAACGGTATAAGCGATACGTTCAGGGAATAGTGGCGTGCCGTCGAATTTAAGCAAGCTCTCCTTCACCATCCGGCGCATCAGGTCAGAGGCATCGCTTACATGAACTCCATCGCGGAAGCGGCCCTCGAAGCGGTCACCATCGAGGAGCGCCATAAAGAGCTGAAAATCTGCTTCTTTACCGTTGTGTGGCGTCGCCGTCAGCAGCAGGAAGTGCCGCGTGAGGGTTGAAAGAAGCTGACCTAGCCGGTAACGTTTGGTGTATTTCGTCTCTGTGCCAAAAACTGTGGCCGACATCTTATGCGCCTCGTCACAAACCACGAGATCCCACCGACAATCAAGCGCCTGGAGCTTTTGCTGCACATCCTCGTTTCGTGAAAGCTTGTCAAGTCGGGCAATAACAAGGTTGGTTTCAAGGAACCAGTTGCCAGTGCGAGCGGCCTCCAGTTTGTCATTAGTCAGAATTTCAAAGGGCAGATGAAAACGGCGATAAAGTTCGTCCTGCCACTGCTCGGCAAGGCTTCCCGGACAGACAATGAGACAGCGCTGCAAATCGCCACGGGCGATCAGTTCTTTGATGAGTAGCCCAGCCATGATAGTCTTACCAGCACCGGGGTCATCGGCGAGCAAAAAACGCAATGGCTGTCTAGGCAGCATGGCCTCATAGACCGCTGTAATCTGGTGCGGCAGAGGGTCAACGATTGATGTGTGGACAGCAAGTACCGGATCAAATAGGTGTGCAAGACGGATGCGATGCGCCTCGGAGACCAGGCGGAACTGCGCACCATCACCGTCAAAACTCCAGGGGCGGCCTTGTTCCACGATGTCAAGACGCGGCTCATCATGTCGATAGAGAAGTTCGTTTGCCACCCTACCCGTGGGAGTCTTGTAAGTCAGTTCTAGGGCCTCGGAACCAAACCATTGAACGCTGACGACCGTGATAAAGCCATCCGGAAGAATGCCGCGCACCGCAGCGTTTGGTTGAAGATCTTCTAGTCTTATCATGTTCGACCACCGAGATTTGTTCGTTGTGAACTCTTACCCGAAATCACGAGGTATTTATATTTAAAACAAAAACCCCGCTCTCTTCTTGAGACACGGGGTCTATTGGATGATCTTTCCATGCTATCCTTTCTTCGAGACGGTTAGTCAAAAAAGGCTTGCTGCTTAATCAGATAACGTTATTAAGGATTATGTTATTTGTTTTTTTAAAAATAATCACATAACTCTTTCATGGTCAAGAATAATCTGTTAAATATTTAATCCTTAGCTTCATAGTTTGTGCGCTCTTGCCCATCCCATGTTACTACGTGACTATTCAGAGAGGTATTGAGGCCCGGAGTTGCTCAGTGTTGAACGTCCCAGGATACGAGAGCCATATCAGAATACCAAACTAAAACGACGGGGACATGACAGTGACGACGAGAACTAAGCTTGGAGCGGGAATGGACAACGGACGAGGAGATTGACTACCTGAATAATATCGGTGAGTATATAGTGGAGCCGAGCACGCGGCCCCCTTCCCATTTTTCTTTCCAGATCATACTGTGGGGACCGATTTAATCATTCTTTCGCACAAGCCGACGCGCTATAAATTAAACTCTGCTGGATATAATGTTAGCCAGGTCATCCTCTGCATGAATACGCCGTGACTCATAGCAAAAAGACACTGGCCAGGTGATGGCGGCAATGAGGCTTCTTGTGGGGTCATTTCTTCTTATCCGCCTCGACCGCTGCGATTAATTGTCGCTTGAATTCAACCGCGTAATCCTGGGGAAGGACGGACATGAACACGGTCAGTATCTTCTCATCGAATTGAACATCGTGCCGATCGCGGAACATCCCGAGCTCTTTACCCATCTGCACCAGGGGGCTTATTTTGTCGTGGAGCTCATACTCAAATGTGCTTTCAAGGATCTGATCGCCGTCGGGATTGTCCGCTGTGCCCTTTGTTGACTTGATGATGCGCCGCTCTTTGACTTTCTTAATGGCCCGGCTGGCGCCTACCGGCAAATCTTCCACAGCTACGGCCTGAAGGCAGCCATGTTCGTCAACCGTGACGTGGTCGGCCATGTCGGAGAACCCCAGCTTTGCCAGTTCCCGGAGAATTTTGTCTTTAGATGTTATGACTTTGTTTTCGATGCGGCTTTCACGCCGGGCGATTTCTTGCTGAATGACAACATTTGTCAACAGCCGCGAGCCCTGCTGCCTGGCTGTTTTTGCACTGTAGCCTGCGCGGGCCGCCGCCTGCGTTGCATTGTAATCTACAACATATTGTTGGCAAAATGCCAGATGCTTAGGGCTTAATTCATTTTTTTCCAGCATCGCAAACCTCCGATAGACTTGACGATAACGGCTCTGTCAAATCTTGCAAGTTATTTTTTACAAGCCATGTTCCCGGTTTACGCTTCGATTTATTGTGTACCGCGTTGTAAATTAAGGTATTAACATGCGCCAAAATCTCTGCGGCGTTAATCCGTCCCCAATCTGTCCGGTATTGTATTGCCTACCGGTACCGCGGCCACATAATGAGTTGGAGTTCCCACGGCCATGTCCGAGGGTTTTTTTATTTTGTCCCTACTATCTTCCAGCGTTCACACGCTTCCTTAAAATCAATTAACTTACCCCGACCAGACATGACCTCTTTCTGCACCTTTATGATGTCACTCTCCAGCTTCCGGGTCTGGTTTGTCTCCGTCCATTTGCCGATGTCGATGATTTCAGCAACAACCTGATCGCAAGTTGATGCCATAGCAGCCGCCAACGTATCCTGACGGGCCCGTGTCATCGGGACAGCATTCGTGTCTTCGGAAACATCCAGCATCAAATCCCTATACTTTTGCATTAAATTCATTTTTTAAATTCCCCCAAAAGCATTGACAAAAGTGACAAAACTAAATTCCCGGTGACTTTTGTCACTTTTGTCACCGGATTTTACAGGTTTTGATTGTTAAATATTTTCGGGTTCACATCATAAGTCGATGCCTCTGGACGGCCTTGTCCCGAATATTCCCGCCAAGTTTCCCTGATGTATCCTCTCTCGATCAGCATTTCGAGGCCCGGGACAACATCATCCATTGTTCGATTTTTAAAAGATACATGACGCAGGACATCACGCCCCTTAAATCGTTGTGGTTTTATTCGTTCCAAGTAGGAAAGTATCTTTTTGGCTGTGCTGATCCGGACATCCTCTTGCATCTGGCCGAATGCCGCCAATGCGTGTTCGCGAAAATACATCCCCAACACGCAGGATGCGGTGACAATATTGACAGAAATCGGCCGATCCTTCCCTTTTACCCCGAGTGCCGCCATGTGCAGCAGGCCAGCAATCCGAGCCACGGCACCCGGTAACTTACTTCCCCAGTCTTTTAATGCTTCAAGCTCACCACCGGGCCGCAGATCGTGCTCAATATCATTATAAAATGTATTCCAGATTTTATGCCCCTCATCTGATAGGGGGAAAATCGAGCTATTATTATCGTCTATAAGTTCTAGGATATGGCTATTGTAGGCGCTCAGAAGAGCATCCGATATTGATTGTGTTTGTCTTGATCTGTATCCAACATGGCTCTTACAGATTGCAAAAAGGAAACGGGCTAGCAATCCGCGGCCCCGGAAATGTTTATTCCGGCCTATTTCTTCAATAACGTCCGGCTGAACAGCCAGCCCCATCGTCAAAGAAGGCTTGCTCATGCTGATGGATTCCCGCCCTATACGGTGAGACGCCCAGGCATCACCTGTATGTGCTTTAAGATAGAGATCAATGTTCCCGCCGTCACCATTATTATAAAGACCATCAATAAGTTTAAAAATACCGCCCTCTGCGCTCAAGATGGACATAGTCTCATTATTGACCGCCATTAAAACTCCGAGTTTCTCTGTGGTGATGTCATCGACAACATAAATGGGAGACGTTGGTTCTGGATCGTCCTCAAGTTCCCTCGCGATCGTGGATGCGGTATTCTGAAGTTCCATCCTCCCCAGATGATCCTCGCATGATGCGGCTTTTTTTTGGGTTTTCGCTAAACGTGTTTCAAGGATTTTCCGGCGGTTGATCGCTTCACGGATCATATCACGCATGGATTCTTGTTTAATGATTTGATAGTCATAAATCGGCTTAGATAAGATTCCTTCAACAAAGGATTTTCGCTCGCCTGATGGTAAAACAGCGGCGGTATATAAATTAGCGGGTTCTTTATGTGATTTTAAATCAATAGCGATGCGGCCGCCAAGGCATGTGGACACGACCGCTAGATAAAGTGATCCGGTAAGGCCAGGATCTACCTGCGCGACGGCGCTGACTTCGGCAACGATCTCGCGTCCAACTCCCGGCAAAGTCTCTACGGGGAAATCCGGCAAAAGAGAAATATTGTCAAACGGTATCGGTTCCGGCCATGCAGAATTATCTGCTAGTCCTTCATTTTCAGATTGTTGATTTTCACTAAGCACCTGCTCATAATCGTCAAGCTGCTCTGCGGATAATGTTCTTGCTATCATTTCGTATCATTCCTTTTAAAAGTAGTATTTGATCGTCAACTGTTCCGGTCAGTAAAACATCGATCTTATAATCGACTTCCGCCAGTTCCCCCATCTGCAAGGCAAATAAGGTGGCCTCGGCCTCCGTTAATGCGGACGGATTCTTTTTCACTTGCAGACGTAACCTATGCAGGCTCCGTGATTTCGCACAAAGTGCATCATAAATATCGCCGATTGCTTCTTCGTAATTGTGTTGGATCATCCGCCGCCGCTGGATTGACGGATCAACTTGCACCGGACGGCCTGGCGTAATGCCCAGATAGC
>ERZ1645192.2887-NODE-2887-length-14176-cov-6.643368_pt1 | contig 14176 bp, 14 predicted proteins | sample MGYA00575354_ERZ1645192 | MGnify/ENA primary metagenome ERZ1645192 (study PRJEB40844, sample SAMN11349763) | freshwater sediment metagenome | isolation source: river sediment | host: Sediment | place: India: Faizupur Khadar , New Delhi | collected 2017-02-21 ... | reverse complement strand
CGGCAATGCGCCGTTCTGGATGATCTCTCCTTCATTGCTCCAGGTGTTGCTGACATTCCGGTCCCTCCTGCCTCGTTTGAAGAAGGAGGTGCGGTTATCAGCGTGTATGGATCCGGGCCTGATCCAGCCTCTGCACAAAGAGCACTGGATACTACTATCAGGGTTGTAGGGCAATATATACGGTGATGGCTTCCCACGAGGAGATACTGGCTGACAAGGCTATTTTTGCATATCTTCACCGGATGATTGGGGATGAGGGAATTGAACTCATCCGGCGGTTTCCGACAGATAAGGAATACAGTGATGAAGAGCTTGCAGAGGTCACAAAGATTAACCTGAACTCAGTCCGGAATACCTTGTATACTCTGTATGAACACCGGCTGGCAAAATATCGCAGAATAAAAAATAACGAGACCGGCTGGCTGACCTATCTCTGGGTTCTTGAACTGGACAATATGTATGATTCAGTCTCCAAGGATCTTGAGATTATTGTTGAAAAACTCCGCAAGCGGTACAAATATGAGAACGAGAACGCGTTCTATAACTGTCCGAACTGCGGGAATACAGTCACATTTTCTGATGCGATGGACACACAGTTTGTCTGTCAGGAATGTGAAAACAAGATGGTTCATTTTGACAATGACCTGCTGGTAAACGCTCTGCAAAAACGCATTGCACGGATTGATGAGAATCTCGGTCATGTGTAGTCCGGGAGACGAACTCCTTTCTTTTCTTATCGAAGCCGGGTGCGATCCCGGGGTCATTGAGCATTGTCGTGTTGTCCGTGATGTTGCTGTCAGGATAGCATCTGACATTGCCGGTACAGGAACCGTAGTAGACATTCAGTTAGTTGTAGCAGGAGCGATACTCCATGATATCGGCCGGTCCAAAACTCATGGGATGGGCCATGCAGATGAAGGAGGAGTTATCTGTCGGTCCCTTGGGTTTGATGAGCGAATATGCCTGATTGTTGAGCGGCACATCGGGGCAGGTCTTCCTGCAAATGAGCGGGCAGGGTTCGGGCTTTCTGCAGTTGACCGGATCCCGGAGACACTGGAGGAGAAGATTGTGGCCCATGCTGATAATCTGGTCAAAGGAACACGGGTGATCAGCCATGAAGAGTTTGTGTCATCTCTTGACCGGTTTGATGAGCCGGTCAGGGAACGTTTTCTTGCATTGTCAAATGAGTTAGAGCGGCTGAAAAAGCCCTCTGTGGTCTGATTTAGAAGATAAGTCTCTTCACAACTGGCAATTCCCTGAGTTCATCGATGACTCCGGGGGGCATTTTTCCTTCAGCGATGATCACCAGGCGCGGCTCTTCTGAGAGGTGTGGATCAGTGACAAAAACCTGCCGCAGGCCTATGTTGTGGGATGAGAGTATATGAATGCAGGCATCAACAATACCCGGTCTGCTTGCGTCCTGGGGTATGACGGTGATGACTGAGAGAGAGAGACTCTCTGCTATTACTGATAAGTCGGGGGTGGCCCGCATGTTGATGAAGATGTCCCGGAAGGGTGAGGTGAGGATGCGGCGGGCGGTGGCTTCGACTACCCTCCGGTCAACGTGGAGTTTGGCGGCAACCTGCGTAGCTGCCACCGCTATGGTGTTACATGCAATTTTTCCATCTTCATTCACTCCGAATCCGTTTTCAAGAAGAAACCTGACGACCCTGGTTTGTGAAGGGGAATCAGCAAACCAGCCGAGAATTGCAGACCACATAGATCTTTTTCTGTTCTTCATTGGTATTAGGCAGTGGGTCTTCTCCGGAAGTGAAATAGATAAGTTCTTTACGTACTACATCGACCTTATTCAGGCACAGAGACCCGATGTTCAGGTAAAATCCTGATGTCTGGTAAAACGGTGCAATTATTGTTCATTGAGCGAGGGTATCCGAGCCAGGTCAAAGGAGCAAGGTTGAGGGCCTTGTCGCGAAGGCGTTCGAGCGTTCAAATCGCTTCCCTCGCACTCTTCTTAAAAATTCTTCTTGTGAATGATAGTAATTTGTTCCGAATTCTATCCAATAGATCCATATCAGCCATGCGGATGATTCGGTTGGATCATAATGGTGGACCTTGTAATCTACTTCCATTGCAACACCTTCCATCAATATCAGAGTGTTTCAGCCAGATATTTGTCTCAAGGTTCTGTTTCATCAAATCACCGTCTTCTCTGACTGCCTTGACATATATGTGATACTGCTTCAGGAGATTTGCATACTCTGCCTCACAGATCTCCCTGATTTCTGAAGCCTGATATTTTTTGGGGGAAAACTGGTACTCACTCTCTAATATTCCCAATATTTGAGAGAACGGGTACCCGGTTGAAAATGAGGTCTCAATTGAAAAATAGTAATATTTTTTCTCTTTCGAAGCCGCTATCAGTTCTCCGAATGAGATGATCTTCTACTTGTTCCCGTCACTGTCATGGGCGAGGACAGGGACCGGTAACCTGACATTTTCGTTAATTCCATCCTCATGAGTGAGCATCTGATGCACCTGGGGGTACCAACCTCCAGCCTTTCAGTATCCGTTCCTCCGGTGACCATATGATCGATGATGAGGGAACGAATTCTCTCTTTCTGTTCGGGCAGGTCCCAGAGGAGGTGCTGCAGCAGGAGAACCATGGACCTGTCAAAAATTTCATTCCCGTTTGCGGCTGCAGCTACCTTGAGCACCCAGGTTATCTTCTTCCACCGCCGGTCAGACACCCGGACATTTTCATCATCTTCACTCTCCTGATGCTCAAGCTGCCGTTTGAAGGATAGAATACTATTCTACATCTCTTCAGGGATGGAAACAGACCATGCCTGCTCCCGGATCCTGGCTATCTTCTCCGTGGTAAGAGTTACCGGGGGAGAAAATGCAGTGTCAGTATGAAAGAGGAATGTTCTCACATTCTCCGGACTCTGAATGTAACGGACATCATACCTGAAGAGAAACCGGTCATAGAGCCCTTCAAGATTTTCATCTTCTTCAGGGAGTTCATTTGATGCCCCGAATACTGTCAGAAGAGGCGTATTGATAACATCAGTTCCATTATGAAAACGTCGTTCGTTTAAGATAGTGAGCAGGCTGTTGAGAATTGAACTGTTGGCCTTAAAGATCTCATCAAGAAAGGCGATATGAGAAGACGGAAGACACCCCTCTGTCTTTCTCCTGAATTCATCACGCTCAAGGGATTGAAGTGAGAGCGGGCCGAATATCTCTTCCGGAGTGGTAAATATTCAGAACTTCAATCCGCAGAGATTTGAAGGGCGTACCGGTCAAAAGACCCACAAGCAGAACAGAAGCTATTCATGGCTGCCGTGCCGTCAGCATAATCCAGATCCCACTTATAGTAACACGAGGAGAATTGCAATAGTCGAATGCCATAAGGGATGGCAATAGGATCAGTAAACACCTATAAAAGTCACGGATCAAATATTTGAATAATTAAAACAATTATCTACCCTGTGCATAGTGTTGAGCTAATCCTCACCTTAACCTTCGGATTTGCCGGAGCTCTTCTTTTCGGATATATAACCCATCGGATTGGTCTCTCTCCAATTGTGGGCTACCTGATAGCCGGAATACTCGTAAGTCCCAACACACCCGGATTTGTTGCTAACTATGAACTTGCAGAACAATTAGCAGAGATTGGGGTAATCCTGCTTATGTTCGGTGTTGGTCTGCAATTTCACCTGAAGGAGTTTTTAGCGGTCAAAAAGATTGCCCTTCCCGGTGCACTCATTCAAAGTCTGACTGCCACTGTTCTTGGTGCAGGAGTTATGTATGCATTTGGATGGAGCATTGAGGCTGGAATTGTCTTTGGTCTGGCAATATCAGTCGCAAGCACGGTGGTATTGACACGGGTTCTTTCGGATAATAACGAATTACATACCAAAACCGGTCATATCGCAATCGGATGGCTGGTCATGGAGGACCTCTTTACCGTATTTGTTATCGTTCTCTTACCGGTCTTATTCGGTTCCACGGTTATTGGATTTACCGGAATCGGAACAGCAGTAGGGATTGCATCAATAAAAATCCTCCTCCTCATGGGATTTACATTTATCGCAGGTGGATGGCTTATCCCGAGAATTCTCACCAATATTGCAAAGACCGGATCACGTGAACTCTTCACCCTGTCAATTCTTTCAATCGCGATGTGTATTGCCGTTGGGTCTGCATACCTGTTTGATGTCTCCATGGCCCTTGGAGCTTTTCTCGCCGGGATGGTAGTGGGTCGGTCTGAATTTTCTCTTCGTGCAGCAACAGAAGCCCTTCCTCTCCGCGATGCATTTGCGGTCTTATTCTTTGTTTCGGTGGGCATGCTCTTTGACTGGACAAGTCTTGCAGACTCTGCACTCATAATTTTCGCAACACTTGCTATTATTCTCATTGGAAAGCCCTTGATCGCATTTATAGTAGTAATACTGATGCGGTATCCCCTCAAAGTGGCGTTATCGGTTGCGATTGTCCTCTCCCAGATAGGGGAATTCTCATTTATTCTTGCAACCATGGGGAGAGATCTGGATATATTACCGGCAAGTGCGTCAAATATTCTTGTTGCAGCGGCGATTATTTCCATAACCCTAAACCCGATCATGTATCGGATGGCCGGAAAACTGGAGTGTTTATTGTATGACTGTACTCCGGATTTAACCCGCCATATTCAGGAACGAAGCGGACCCCAGGATGCTCCGGTAGTAGAGCCCTTGCAATCAGGTGATACCAGTGCAATCGTAATCGGATATGGTCCGGTTGGCCAGACTGTGGCACAATTGCTGAAAGAAAACGCCATTATCCCGACAATAATCGAACTGAATGTTGAAACCGTACAAAAGCTCTTACATCAGGGGTGCAGGGCGATATATGGGGATGCCAGCCGTGTTGATACCCTGAAGAAAGCCGGAGTCGCTGATGCAGAAGTACTGGTAATCAGTACGGCAAATATCTCCGGAAGTAGCGAAATCGTAAAACATTCAAAGAGAATCAATCCTCATATCAAGATTATCGCACGAACGCTCTATCTGTCGGATATACAAAATCTCAAAAAAGCCGGTGCTGATGTTGTTTTCTCTGATGAAGGAGAATTGGCCCTTTCTGTAACTGAATTAATTCTCCGGCAATCAGGCGCAACCCCTGAGCAGATCGACCGGGAACGTGACAGAATCCATGACAAGTTGCTTTATCAGGCGAAAAATTCGAACCTGAATGGGTGAAACGAAAACTGAGGTTTTCAATGTATAATGAGGTGATAACCCCCATAGATTTTACAGATGCCCACAGTCCGGTGTCCAGAGCCTGTCGAATATACCCCATTTGGATGAGGTTGCTCTCTTTCATATCCTCCTGAATCTGAATCTGGTAAAAAAACAGAGATTGTGATCAGAAAGAAAGAAGAGAATGCCTGTGTATCCTGATAACAAGAGTATGACCGGTAAATAGAATGGCTTCAAGTCGTAGAAAATTAAAGCCAGAGGTCACTTTTCACAGAAAAAAGAAAATAAATAATCCCATATACTATTATTAGAGAATACGGTTCATACATGAAAAAGAGATTTGTGCGATGATACCTGACACCCTTCTCAATCAAATTGCTCGTGGTGAGGACAGTTCTCGTCAATTCAAACAAAATATAACGAATGTAGATTCTCTTGCTGCTGAGATGGCAGCATTTGCAAATGCTGATGGGGGAGTAATTTTTATCGGAGTTGATGATGATGGTTCAATCCCCGGTCTTACCTTTTCTGATGTTTCCCGAATCAACCAGATAATCAGCAACGCAGCATCTCAACATATAAAAAGTCCATTAACAGTAAAAACAGAAAATATCCCGGTAGATAATAACCGCCTGGTCATAGTACTTACCATTCCAAAAGGACAGGATAAACCATATTTTGATCGAAATGGCGTCATCTGGCTGAAGACCGGTTCTGATAAACGTAAAATAAACTCACGGGAAGAACTCTGTCGTCTTTTTCAGAGTGTTGACCGGTTCCATGCCGATGAGCTTCCAACAAAAGCCGGAATAAATAAACTGGACAAAATCAGGTTCCGTGAATTTCTTCAGAAAATCTATGATACAACCCTACCGGATGATCCTGGAGATCTTCAGATATTGCTTCAGAATATGAACCTTGCAACTGAAGATGGAATGCTCAACCTTGCAGGGGTCCTCCTCTTCACCGAACACCCTGAATTTATTAAACCTCAATTTATTTTAAAAAGTGTAAGGTACCCGGGAAATACCATTCATCCCAGCGAATACATCGATACAGAAGACTTTACCGGTCCGTTACCACGAATCTATGAGGATGCAATGGCATTTATCATGCGGAATCTTCACAAGATTCAGGCCGGAAGAGGGGTCAACTCACCAGGAGTTCCAGAAATACCTGCTGCTGTATTTGAAGAACTCCTGGTTAATGCTCTTGTACATCGGGATTATCTGATCAGTGCCCCAATCAGGATTTTCATCTTCGACAATCGTATCGAGATTATCAGTCCCGGGAATCTGCCAAATAATCTTTCTGTTGAGAAGATTCGAAAAGGCAATTCCAACATCCGAAATCCTGTTCTGGTCTCCTTTATTGCAAAAGGCCTGCTCCCCTACCGTGGTCTTGGTTCAGGTATTAAGAGGGCGTTCGAAAACTGGCCGGACATTGACCTTATCGATGATCGGGACGGAAGCCTGTTCACAGCAATAATCAATAGAAAAGAAATTCCAACCCGCTCATCATAAGAAGGTCACTCAATGTGGCGAGAACCATGTGGGCCACCTACACATATACTATTTTTTTCAACATGTCCATGTCAAATTGTTTGTGATTCAATGATTACGCCCATTGAGAACTAAATAACTTCCCGTTTTACCATGCTACTTATGGTCATATCTGTATCTAACGATGGATCTAAATAGTATTGTACTAGTACAATATTGTATGAGTTCGATCTCGAACATGGAGACAGCCCTTCTGGGGCTCCTCTCTGAAAGACCGATGTATCCGTATGAGATTGAAAAAAACGTGTGGGAACACGACATGCGATACTGGACCGAGATCTCACTCTCATCCATCTACAAGGTTCTGGAAAAACTCGAGAAGAAACTGCTCGTTGATGTAAACCTGACCGTCACCGATACCAACAAGGTCAAGAAGATCTACTCCATCACCGAGAAAGGGAAAAAGGAACTCAAGGAGAGGATCGTTGAGATCATGTCTGAACTGGAGATCAGCATCCACCAGATTGATCTCGGCCTTGCAAATCTGCACCTTCTGACCACAGAAGAGGTGAACGAAGTCCTGGATAAATATCTGAAGTCCATTGATGAGCGTATCACCTGTTACAAGGAATTGGAGCAGTATCTTCTGGATCATGAATGTGCGGTGGGGAACCTTGCTTTGTCAAAGAGGAGGCAGTTTCTGATGAAGGCTGAGCGGGAATGGGTTCTTAGTTTCCTTGATGAATTTAATGCACAGGCAGGAGGGGAAGAAAATGAGTGAGGCGATAGAACTCTCCGGTGTCAGAGTCCATAACCTGAAGAATGTCTCGGTCTCAATTCCAAAAAACCAGATCGTGGTCTTTACCGGAGTATCCGGAAGTGGAAAATCGTCTCTTGTGTTTGATACCATCGGCCTTGAGGCACGTCGGCAGCTTATTGAGACGTTCAGCACATTTGAACGCTCCATGCTCCCAAAGATTACCCGGCCTGACGTAGATGAGATTGTGAACCTCTCGCCGGTTATCGTCATCGATCAGAAGAGACCAGGCCAGACGCTCCGGTCCACGGTCGGGACCATGACTGAACTTTACACGTACCTTCGTCTCCTCTATTCCCGGTGTGGAGAGCCGTTCATCGGGGGTTCAAACCTCTTCTCGTTCAACAATGCGGAAGGAATGTGCCCGGAATGCAGTGGTCTTGGACAACTGATGGTCATCGATGAGAATAAGGTGTTTGACTTCTCAAAAAGCGTTGCAGAGGGGGCCGTTTTACATCCCCAGTACAAGAAGGGCGGGTATTACTGGTCATCCCTGATGAAATCAGAACTCTTTGATCCCCATCGTCCGGTGGGAGAACTCTCCGAAAAGGAACGGTATAACCTGATGCATCATCCCCAGACTACTATCCTGGGAGAGCGGTTTGGGGAGAAGTACCAGGCACAATATGAAGGTGTGCTGAGCAGGCTGAAAAAGACCTATATCAACAAGGAGGAGAATTCTGATGCATATACCCAGTTCTTCAGGTACGAAACCTGTCACTCCTGTCATGGATCACGGCTGAATGAACAGGCACGTACGGTCATAGTTGCGGGAAGAACAATTCCTGACCTTATCCACCTGGAGATGCCTGCTCTCCTCGCCTGGCTTGATAGCCTTGATCACCCCCATGCAACCCCGATTGCCCGAAAGATGGGACTTATCATCCAGTATCTGATAGATATCGGAGTTGGATACCTTACCCTTCACCGGCCGGTGGCAACCCTCTCCGGTGGTGAGGCACAGCGGGTTAAGATAGCCAAACAACTTGACTGCACATTGGTAAACCTTGTTTATATCCTTGATGAGCCAAGTATCGGACTTCATCCCCGTGATATCCGGAACCTGACCCGGATTTTAACCGAACTTCGGGACCGGAAGAATACGATCCTTGTCGTGGAGCATGACCCCGAGGTCATCCTCTCATCTGATCATCTGGTCGATATCGGACCCGGAGCAGGAATACATGGGGGTCAGATTACATATAGCGGACCAGTCAGCGGGATTCATACGTCAGGGACCAAAACGGCGGATTACCTAAGCCGGCGGGCTGAAATGGCACCGGTTAGAAGGCAGGCAAAAGGAGAATTCAGAATCGGGAATGCTTCCCTCCATAACCTGAAAAGTGTCTCGGTCTCCATCCCGAAAGGAGTCCTGGTCTGTGTGACCGGAGTTGCCGGGAGTGGGAAGAGTTCTCTTATTCACGGAGTATTCTGCAAGGAACACCCTGATGCAGTCGTGATTGATCAGTCTGCAGTCGGTCGGAGTTCACGGTCTAATCCGGTGACATACCTTGGAATCTTTGACCTTATCAGAAAGGAGTTTGCACGGGCAACCGGCACAGAGCCATCCCTCTTTAGCTTCAATTCGAAAGGGGCGTGCCCGAAATGTAAGGGCCTCGGAATCCTTAAGATGGATATGCATTTCCTTGATGATGTCGCGATGGTCTGTGATGAGTGCAACGGGCTTCGGTATCGTCCTGATGTGCTCGCTCTCCGGTATAAGGGAAAAACAATATCAGATATTCTGAACGAAACCGTAGGGGAAGCAATTGATTTCTTTGATACACCGGAGATCAGGAGAAAATTAGAGGTCCTTAAACAGGTTGGTCTTGATTATCTCAGGCTCGGGCAGTCACTTAGTTCGCTCTCCGGTGGCGAAGCACAGCGGTTAAAACTTGCAACCGAACTCCATAAGAAGGGCAATATCTACGTGATGGATGAACCGACAACCGGGCTTCATATGGCAGATACCGAGCGGCTGCTTGGGATCATTCACGGACTTGTGGATACCGGGAATTCGGTCATCGTGATAGAACATAACCTGGATGTGATCTGTCAGGCTGATTATATCATCGATATGGGTCCTGAAGGAGGAAGCAGCGGAGGAGAGATCGTCGCTACCGGCACTCCGGAAGAGATCATGACGAATACAGCATCGGTAACCGGACGGTTCCTGAGCGAGATTTTTGGCACGAATCAGGTGCAGAATTGCAGGATAAAGGTGGCTCATGAGTAATTCAGTCATACTGGATGTATCCAATTTTTCATTTGCGTATGGTGATGTACAGGCGGTAAAAAATGTCTCATTCACGGTGAAGAGGGGAGAATTCTTCTCGTTTCTCGGGCCGAACGGTGCCGGAAAGACGACGGTGATAAACACCCTTATCACGCTCCTGCCGATGCAGGAAGGGATGGTCACCGTCGCAGGATATGATCTCCGGGCAGACCGTGTCAAAGTCAGGGAGTCAATCGGGATAGTATTTCAGCAGATAACACTTGACAAGGACATGACGGTCAGGGAAACCCTTGACTTTCACGGGGATATCTATGGGATGGACCGGGATAATAAACTGCAGCGAATTTCAGAGCTTCTGGCCTTAGTGGAGCTTGAGGAGAAGGCGGATGTACTGGTCAATAACCTGTCCGGCGGAATGAAACGCAGACTTGAGATAGCTCGTGGTCTGATGACACGTCCGCAGATTCTCTTCCTTGATGAACCGACCATCGGGCTTGATCCACAAACAAGACAGAAGACCTGGGAGTATCTCAGAATGGTAAACCAGGAAGGAACCACCATCTTCATGACGACCCATTATATGGATGAGGCAGATATCCTCTCCGATTCGATTGCCCTCATTGATCATGGAGAGATCATTAAGAGGGGAACACCGGATGAGCTCAAATCAGGCCTTGGAAAAGATATCATCTATCTTGAAACCAGTGATAACAACGCAGCATCTGCCCTGATTCGAGAAATCCCCGGAATCAGCGGGATTCAACCCTGCGATGGGAAGCTGCTTATATGCTCCGGAAACGACGGGGCACAGGTACTTCCTGGCATCATAAGAGCTGCTGATGAACAGGGAATCATGGTGAGATCAGTCAGTCTGAAAAAACCCACGATGGATGATGTCTTCATGCACTACACCGGAACGGAGATCCGGGACTGAGGTGATTCTCTATGGTTTCAGGATTTATTGCGGTATTCAAACGAGACTTTCGCCGGTATGTCAGATTCAAAGATCAACTCTTCACCTCAATGCTTCATCCTATCCTCTGGCTTGCACTCTTCGGTCTTGGGATGGCAGGAAATTTTGAACGAATTCTGGGTGGTGGTTCAACGCCGGCAGGGATGATCTCCTATGATTACCTGACCTTCATGTGTCCGGGGATGATTGCAGCAACCATCCTCTTTGCAAACCTGTACGGGGGATTCTCAGTGCTCTTTGATAAGAACTGGGGGATATTGAGGGAGATCATGGCAAGCCCGATGCCAAGGCGGGATCTGATCATCGGGATATCCCTCTCCTCAGTTACGAAATCACTCATTCAGACATTTATCATCATCGTCTTCGGGATAGTCCTTGGTGTCACGTTCTTCTCCGGAGAGAACTTTGGTGGAGTGCTCATCTCACTCATCGGCATGGTCCTCTTTGTTGCTGTCTTTTCAGCAGCAGTGCTCTGTGTCTCACTTTACGTTGCGTTTAAAACATCATCACCTGAAGGGTACCAGGGAGTCACGACTGTTCTCTCTATGCCGGTCTTCTTTGCGTCCAATGCCCTCTATCCATCGGCAGGACTTCCCCCCGTTCTGCAGGAGATTGCTCTCATAAATCCACTGACCCACCTCTCAAACGGGCTCCGGTACTTCTCAATGGGCGATCATTTCAGTGCTCTTGGGCTGGAATTCATCTTTAGCAGTACTGAGATCCTGATATCGTTCGTCTACCTCCTGGTCTTTGCACTGGTGACGTTCTATTTCGCTCTCCGGGCAGTTGAGCAGTCGGTTATTACCTGAACCCTGCCCCTTTTCTGTATGAACGGGGCAATTCTGGAAAAAACTTTCTCTCTGTATATGTGATATGACAGATAACTCTTGTACATATGCCTGATTTACCAATATTGTGAAAAGGACATGACATTGATTCACCAACCAGTTATTCCAGAGGGTCTTCCTATTACTGAAGAACAGATCAGTGATTTCTGTACCCGCTATCATATCTCCACGTTTTCCTTCTTTGGGTCAGCCAGCACAGGGACTCTCCGGCCTGACAGTGATATAGACATCATGATCACGTATGAGCCAGGTTTTCACCCTGATCTCTTTATGTACCATGAGATGATCGAAGAGATGGAGAAAATCTTTGAGAGAAAGGTGGATATTGCTGATAAAAAACAGCTCGAAGCGAGTGAAAACTACATCCGCCGGATAGGAATGCTCAAGAACTTAAAGCCAACCCACCGGCAGATCTCGTACCTTCTTGATATTCTGCTCTATATTCGCTCTATTGAACGGGTATATGTGAACAAAGAGGAAGAAAACGCTCCTGATCCAGTATCCAGAAGACTTTGTCATGATGGGTTAGTGTATCAGGTAATCCGGCTTTCACGAATAGCACAGCTCGTTTCTCCGGAGCTGAGAGAGACACTCCCACTCATTCCATGGGATGAGCTTGATCAGATAGCGGATATGGATCTCCTTGATGAGCCGGATTCAGAGTTGATACAGGATATCCTCTCCCGCTTGCGTGAATCTGTTACTGATCTTGAGAGCAGGATTCCGGATGAGGAGACCTTTATCCGGAGGGTTGAGGAGCAGGGATATTGGAGTGAAAATGGAGAATAAGTCGAATTATTCTTATCGGTTTAAAGAGGTCATTTCTTGACTTTAACAATTACTCGGTTTTTCATAAAGTACCTTCCCGAATTGAGCAATTTCACGATAAATCAGATGAGGATTGTTATTATTGGCGTTAAATATATCAGGTGTTTCAACAAGGATGTCTACTGGTACTCCAACTCCATATAAGGATCGATAGAGTAGTTTCGCTGTTTTTCGACGCTCTTTTATTCCGGCCTTGAGGACACAGATATCATAATCACTCTCGCTGCTGTTACTTCTCTTTGCACGTGAGCCAAAAAGGATGATAGAATCTGGATCAACTGCTTCAATAATAATTTGGATAATTTTCGAGAGTGATGTATCATCCATAGCCATTCTTTTTTAGGGTCAGGGATAAATGAATTCCTATGAGATATGGGCGAAACTAGTGAATGGAACTCTGGAAAAAGGTGAATATGAATGTTGAATTATGAGTGTGTTGTGAATGATTCGGGCTTGATATCTCAGGGTATGGTTAGATCTCATGTACAGAATCAGACTTTCCCTACAGTTATAATTTTCCGGTAATCTTCTTCAGGTATCTCCCGCATTGCCTGTCTGAAATGCCCGGACCACATGGTCTTATTCGTCACAAACCCAAGTTCAGGAATTAATGGTTTAATCTCCACCGGCTCTTTGAATATCTTCACTGGTTTCAGCCTGAACCGGTATGGAAACACCTCTTCTCCCATCTGGGGTGGAGCGGTGAAGAGCGGTTTTCCATCTTCAAAGAGTTCGGTTACTTTGAACTCTCCCATGATAGCAGAGGGAAGGACAGTATCTCCATGTGTTTCGGACCTGACATACATGAGAATAGTATCACCGGGTTTCACTCTCGAATGAAGTCCTTTGCTCCGTTTTGGAACACCCCAGATGTTGTGTTTTTTCACAACCTCCCAGTTCTGCCGGTTCCCTGATGCTATCCAGATTGCCATAGTATCTATGTAGGCCGCACCAGTATTTGAAAACATATATCGTTTGTCACGATTAACCCTCTAATCTCTGAATATGGCCCGTGCGAAAAAGACAAAGGAAACAACCGCAGCAAATCTTGGGTTTGAAACAACCCTCTGGGCAGCGGCTGATAAACTCCGGAACAATATGGATGCGGCTGAGTACAAGCATGTCGTCCTTGGTCTCATTTTTTTGAAATATCTTTCTGACGCATTTGAAGAGAAGCACTCCTCGCTTGAGCAGGCATACTCGGATCCGAAGAGCTCCTGGTATATCGCTGAACCTGAAGTCCGGTACGGGGTGATTGAGGATCCGGATGAGTACAGGTCGGAGAATATCTTCTGGATTCCAAAAGAGGCCAGGTGGTCCTTTATCCAGCAGAATGCAAAACGGCCGGAGATTGGGAAGATCGTCGATGATGCGATGTATGCCATCGAACGGGATAATGCGGTTCTGAAAAACATTCTTCCCAAGGAGTATGCCCGTCCCGGTCTTGATAAGGAGAAACTGGGAGAACTCATCGATCTCATCGGGACACTGAACCTGAGCGACTCTGAAAACCGGTCAAAGGATATCATCGGCAGAGTGTATGAGTATTTCCTCTCTGAATTTGCGAGTGCGGAAGGGAAGAACGGCGGTCAGTTCTATACGCCCCGGTGTGTTGTTCAGACGCTTGTTGCGATGATCTCCCCCTTCAAGGGTCGGGTGTATGATCCCTGCTGCGGGTCTGGCGGGATGTTTGTCCAGAGTGAGAAGTTTGTGGAGGCTCATGGCGGCCGGATTGGTGATATCTCCATCTACGGGCAGGAGTCCAACC
>ERZ1645192.2886-NODE-2886-length-14177-cov-6.192891_pt1 | contig 14177 bp, 12 predicted proteins | sample MGYA00575354_ERZ1645192 | MGnify/ENA primary metagenome ERZ1645192 (study PRJEB40844, sample SAMN11349763) | freshwater sediment metagenome | isolation source: river sediment | host: Sediment | place: India: Faizupur Khadar , New Delhi | collected 2017-02-21 ... | reverse complement strand
GCTCAGCACCCCGAAGGTCCCCTACAAGGAAACGGTGACCGGGCTGGGCGAAGGCCACTACAAGCACAAGAAGCAGTCGGGCGGGCGCGGCCAGTACGGCGAGGTTTACCTGAAGGTGGCGCCGCTCAAGACGGGCGACACGGAATGGTTCGAGGACGCGCTGGTCGGCACCGCGGTTCCCCGCAATTTCCTGCCCGCCATTGAGAAGGGCCTCGTGGAAGGGCTGGCCAAGGGCGCGATTGCGGGCTATCCCGTGATCAACACGAAGATCTCGGTCTACGATGGATCGTCCCACGATGTGGACTCGTCGGAAATCGCCTTCAAGATCGCCGCCTCGCGCGCGTTCTCGGACGGGATGAGCAAGGCGCGGCCGGTCCTGCTGGAGCCGATCATGACGGCGAAGGTCATGGTGCCGGATCAGTACATGGGCGACATCACGGGCGACATGAACCACCGGCGGGGGCGGATCCTCGGCATCGGCAACGAGGACGGCATGCAGGTGATCACGGCGGAAGTCCCGCAGGCTGAAATGTTCAGGTACTCGTCCGAACTGCGAAGCATGACCGGCGGCCGGGGTTCCTTCGAAATGGAATTCAACCGCTACGACGTCGTGCCGGGGAACATCGCGCAGAAGGTGGTTGCCGAGGCGCAGAAGCATAAGAAGGAAGAACAGGAAGAGTAATTACAGAGCACGGATTTTTGAAACGGAGGTTTTGCCATGAGCGGTCATAATAAATGGTCATCGATCAAGCACAAGAAGGGCGCGGCGGACGCCAAGCGCGGCAAGGTGTTCAGCAAGATTGCCAAGGAGATCATGGTGACGGTCCGCGCCAGCGGGTCCGATCCGAACTCCAACATCACCCTGCGCGCGCTGATCGAAAAGGGCCGCGCGGCGAACATGCCGTCCGACAACATCGAGCGCGCGATCAAGCGCGGCGCGGGCGAACTGGAAGGGGAGGTCCTGGAAGAGGTGACCTTTGAGGGATACGGCCAGGGCGGAGTGGGGCTGGTCGTCCAGACGCTCACGAATAACCGCAACCGCAGTGCCGCGGAAATCCGGCACATCTTCACCCGTCATGGCGCGAGCTTCGCGGGGCAGGGAAGCGTTCTGCGTTCTTTCCAACGCAAGGGCGATATCATGGTGGATGCGTCGAAAGTCGAAGAAGACAAGTTGATGGAACTGGTTTTGGAAGCGGGCGCCGAGGACATGACGAAGGAAGGCGACGAGTTCGAAGTGATCACCGATCCATCACAGTTCATGAACGTCGTGGACGCCTTGAAAAAAGCCAATATCCCGATGACTCAATCTGAAATTTCGCTGCTCCCGGACACCATGATCCCGATCAGCGACAAGTCCAAGGCGGAGGCCATGATCCGGTTCATCGAGGAACTGGAAGACCTCGACGACGTTCAGAACGTCTATTCGAACTTCGACGTGGATCCGTCGATCGCGGAACAGCTGAGCAAGTAGGTTCCATCGTTCTCGTCGTCGTCCTCGTTCTCGTACTCGAGGACGAGGACGAGAACGAGAAGGAGAACGACCACGATGCGAGTCATCGGCATAGATGCATCCCTCCGCTCGACCGGCATCGGCGTGGTCGAGTCGCAGGGAAGCCGCCTGAGGCTGGTCGAGTTTTCCACGGTGCACAATCCCGCCTCGCGCTGCCACTCGGAGTGTCTGCGCCTGATCTTCCGGGAACTGGCGGCGGTGTTGGATCGCTGCAAACCGCAGGCGGCCGCGATCGAGGGCGGGTTCTACTTCAAGAACGCGAAGACCGCGCTTGTCCTCGGCGAGGTGCGCGGCGTGGTCATTTCCGCAAGCGCCACGGCGGGCGTTCCGATTTACGAGTACTCGCCGCGCCTCGTAAAGCAGGCGCTCACAGGATTCGGCGCCGCGCAGAAGGAACAGGTGGCGAAGATGGTGAAGAGCATCCTCGGTGTGAGCGGGGAGATTCAGGAGGACGCCGCCGACGCGCTGGCCATCGCCATCTGTCACATTCAAAGCCAGACCGGCATCGCCGAACTCAGGCCGGAACCCCTCTGACCGGCACCGCCGGTTCTTACCGTTGCGCTTCGACCGCGTACGACCGCTGGGTGGTCGCGCCCGCATCCGTGTAGACGTTTGTGCGCACGAGCCACGTGCCGGACCCGCCGGCGGGTTCCTGCTGGCTTCCGAGGTCGGTCGCGGGCTGCTGATACGAGCCGTCCGTGGAACGGATGTGGTAAGTCTTGCCTTGCCGCGCCATGTATGAGACCTCCCGGTTTCCGCCCACGTCGCGAATGTCCAGGATCTGCAGGTTGATGTTCTCATCCGTGGGATCCGTTTCGGCGATGGCCTCCCCGCCGTCTGTCGTGCCGTCGCCGTCCGAGTCCGCGATGTTCACGTCCGTTGCCGTCGGAGGGGTGAAACTCGATCCCTGGACCTCGGCAGTATCCGTCAGATTGTCGCCGTCGTTGTCGGTCGAGATTTCATCGATGACGCCATCGCCATCGGTGTCGAGGTTGGGCCGCTTGATGTCCACAGCCTGCAGGAACCCCGCGTAATGGGTGAGCGCCCCGTTGGAGCTGACGGCGATGCCGCCCGGTTGTCCGGCGGCGCTCCAGTTGGTGTAGGTTCCGCCGGAAGACATCGTGCCCGATCCGTCGTGAACGGTGCTTAATTGTCGATACCCCTGGGCGGAGACGAGCGTAGCCAAGGACACCACGACGATGGACACAACAAGGACGCGATTTGCGCTGGTTGCCATAAGCACCCTCCCTGAATGTGAGATATAGTATGCTTGTAACACAAATCGGTTAAGTCGCGCAACCAAAGCATGAACAGAAAGGTATCCAGGGCGGAATGGGCTGCCGCGCTGGAGCGGCTTTACAGGCGGTATAATCACCGCCGGTTCATCCCGCCCGATCCTTTGGAATTGCTCTACCGGTACTCGGACGCTCGTGATCGCGAGGTCGCGGGTTTATTGGCTGCGCTCCTGGCGTACGGTGGAGTCCGACAGATCGTGGCCAGCGCCGATAAGGCGCTGGCGCGGATGGAACATTGCCCGCGTGCATTTCTCGAAGGGTCGCGAGTCGGCGATATTCAGGCGGCGTTCAAAGGATTCCGGCACCGCTGGACCACCGGCGCGGATATCTCCGCGCTGTTGTCGGGTGTGAAGGCGGCGATCGATCGCTTTGGGTCGCTGGAAGCGAGTTTCGTCAACGGCTTTCTCCCGGAACATGAAACGGTCCTGCCGGCGTTGGCGTCTTGGGTCCGACTTCTCAGGGAAGGGGAAGTCAAGGCGCGCCGAGACATTCTTTCCTGTCCTCGACAGGGAAGCGCCTGCAAGCGGTTGAACCTGTTCTTGAGGTGGATGGTGAGGAAAGACGACGTCGATCCCGGTTTGTGGCCGGGAGTGCCGGCGTCGAAGCTGGTGATTCCGCTGGACCTGCACATGCACCGGATCGGGCTTGCGTGGGGATTGACGAAGCGGACGTCGGCCGACATCAAGACGGCGCTCGAGATGACGGCCGCGTTCCGCCGCATCTCGCCGGATGATCCCGTGCGCTACGATTTTGCGCTGACGCGGGCGAGCATGAGAGGGGAGTTGAAATGACGAATGACCAAATCCGAATGACGAATGAATGCCGAATGATCCAATGGCGAACAATGATTCCCCGTTAGTCATTCATTCGTCATTCACCCCTGGTTCCTCTCATCCAGGAACTTCAGTTGCCGGTACAGCATTTCAACCTTCGGTAATTCTTTGCCTGCCGCTTTGGCCGCGCGGACAGGATTCCCGAAGATGGCTTCGACTTCCATCGGGCGATGCTTCTCGTAATCGATCTTCATACTGGTCCGGTACGGCGGCATCTTGTCGGTATCTGTCAGCATCTTCTCGATGAAACTGTCGGGGATTGTGCGTCCGACCGCAGCGGCGCCGGCGACGACTTCACCCATCAGCTGTACAACGAGTTCGCGGGTCGCGGGGTTCATCATGAGCTCGTCGGTCATCGCGTTCAGGACCACGGACAATCCGTTGTAGGGGATGTTCCAGACCAGCTTCTTCCAACGCGCCAGGATCAGGTCGTCGATGAGTTGCACGTCGAGGCCCGCGCGCTCGAAGTCGGCGCCGATGGCGCGCATGCGATCCGTGATGCCGCGCGGTTTGCTTTCGGGGGAGTACTCTGCGAACGCGACCGCCCCGTAGTCGAGATGGCGGATATGTCCGGGGCCGACCTTGTTGGAGCACAGAAAGGACAGGCCGCCCATGACGCGGCCTGGTCCGACGATCCGGGCCACAGCATCCTCCATTCCGAGGCCATTCTGGATGATCAGGACCACGCTGTCCGGCTTGAGAATCGGGGGGATCAGGCTGGAGAGCAGGTGGTTCTGCGTGGTCTTGAGCGCGACCAGGACAACGTCGCACGGGGGCACATCCTCAGCGCGGCCGCAGGCGTTGACGCGGGGCAGAATGAAGTCGCCCTCCTTGGATTCGATCTTCAAGCCGTGAAGGCGAACGTGGGGGTAATCGGTGTGCAGCAGAAAATGCACATCGAGCCCGGCCCGCTGGAGCCGCGCTCCGTAAAAGCCGCCCAGGGCGCCGGCGCCTATGATCGCGTAGCTTCGAGAATTGGCTGGCATGTTGATCGAGGAACGAGGATATCACAAACCTCGGATTTGTGAACGTTTTACGGTCGCGCTGCTTGACGGAAGAGAGCGATTTCACTACCTTTTCAACTGGATTTTGTCTCAAAGAAATCGGCGAGAAACCGACGTACCTTATCCTTGTGAGAGAGGTCTATGAGGAATGGTTATTCTAGCGGCCGGGCCTTGTTCTTCTTCGCCATGGCTGGTTTGTTGCTCCTTCCGTGTTTCTCCTCTTTCGCCGCTGACGGCGTTGACCAGGATTTCGAGTTTGCCTCAAAACTGATCGACTACGGGTTCCCGGACTTTGCCGACAAGGTGGTTCAGAATGTCCTGAGGCTCCACCCGGACATGAAGGATCGCGCGAAGCTGATCCAGGCCCAGATTCTCATTTCCCGCCGCAAGTTCACCGAGGCCGAAGAAATCGTCAAGACCATGGGCACGGACAATCCAAAGGCGCAGGCGATCAGCCTGGCGCTGGCGAAGGGTTACTATGCCATGGGCGAGACGGAGAAGGCCAAGCAGTTGTACGATGGCTTCTTCAAGCAATACGAGGGGCGTGTCCCGACCGACCCGGATCTGCTGCGCTTCTATCAGGACTCCGCATACCAGTTCGGCCAGATGCTGGAAATGGCGGGCGACAAGGCGGGCGCGATCAAGGCGTACGCCCGGGTCCTGGGGACGAATCCGGACCGGAATGTCGGCCGCCGGCTCATGGCTGACCAGGCTGAGCTGTACGTCAAACTCGCGGCCGAGGGGCCGGCGGATCAGCGGGAGAAGAATCTGGCCGAGGCCAAGAAGCTCTGCGAGACCATCCAGTGGGGGGGGATGGACATATGGTTTGGCCAGTCCATCATTACGATGGCCCATATCGCCCTCGTTCGCGAGGACAGGGGTGGGGCGCAGAAAGCCCTTCAAAGCAATCTCGATATCCTGAAGGAAATCGACAAGTTCATCCAGGACGAGGGTTTGCCCATGTCCGTCAGTCCGATGGCGGGCGCCCGTTTCCTCTTGGGCGAACTGATCCAGCAGGATGCCGATGCGCTGGCCAAGCAGAAGAAACGGGATGAGGCCATCCAGGCATACGGCCGGGCTCTTGGCGAGTTCTACAACGTGTTTGCGAAATACGGCGACAGTGATTGGGGGCCCCAGGCCGGCGTGCGCGCGCAGCAGATCAAGACGCTGCTGGAGACGGATTACGGCAAGCGGGTAAACGTCGACTTGGGCGCGTTCCAAGCCAAGGCGGCCGAGGCGCAATTCCGGCTCGCGGATAATTTGTTCCGCCAGAAGAAGTACAAGGAAGCGACGGTGGAGTACCTGAAGAACCTGAACAGCTTTCCCGAGACGGATGCGAGCATTGTCGCCTTGGGGAACCTCCTTCTTTCGTACGCCAACATGGAAGACAAGCTCATGGTCAAGGTGGTCACGGCCTATATGGGAGAGCGTTTTGCGGGGAAGGACGTCGCGGCCGTGGCTCTTCTTGCCGCAGGCAAGCACTACTTCGATCTGAAGGACGAGGCCATGTACGGGATCGAATATGACACCTATCTGAAGTACTTCCCGAAGCATCCGCGCGCGGCGGGAATCCTGTTCACGCTGGCCGGCCTTCGTCGCCAGGCCAACGACACGGAAGGCGCGATGAAGTTCTATCAGCGCATCGTGGACGGGTATCCGAACGATCAGTTCTATCCCAAGGCGCTCAACCAGATTGCGTGGGGCTATTTCGCGGTCAGCAATTACGAAGGCGCCGTCAAGGGGTTGACTCACTTCATCCGGGAGGCCCAGCCGGGACCGGAGAAGGCGCAGGCGCAGTTCGCCCTCGGCGACTGCTACCGGCAGATCGGGAAACTGAAGGAGGCGCTGGCGGAGTTCACCATCGTGCTTCAGTGGCTCGCGCCGAAGGATAATCCCTATGCTACGTCGGCGGCCGATGTGAAGAAGAACCAGGAGCTGCTCGAAAAGGCGGCTTTCTATCGCGGCTACTGCCTGCAGCGGATCAAGGATCCGCCGGAGGCCGTGGCGGACTATCGGGCGCAGGGGATCAAGGCATACGATCAATTCGTTGCCTTGTTCGCGCAATCGAAGCTGGCGCCCAAGGCGTTGAACGGAAAAGGGACGATTCAACTGGAGCTCGGACAGTTCGACGCGGCGGCGAAGACGTTCGATGACCTGGCGGTCAAGTATCCGGACTCGGACGAGGGGAAGAGCGCGCTGTTCTCCCTGATCCGTAGCGCGATGGAAATCAAGCAGTATGACCAGGCGAAGACGGCTTTCGACAAGATGATGAGCCGTGGCGGGTACACGCCGGATGAGTTCACCCGCGTGGGGCAGATGATGATCGACGCGGGGCTGTATCCCCAGGCGATCCAGGCGTTCCAGCAGGTGGTCGGGTCCACGCAGGAGCGCGGCCTCCTGGAGCGATCGCTGTTCGGGTTGGGCAAGTCGTACTTCGATCTGAAGAACTATCCGGAAGCCATCAAGGCGCTTGAAGAGTTGATGGTGAAGTACCCGAAATCGGGCTTGTTCTACGAGGCCAAGTTCACGCTGGGCGGTGCGTATCGGGAGACCGGCAGCCTGAGCAACGCCGTGTTGGCGATGAGCGACGTGCTCAAGTACGCGGAGACGAACACGCTGGTCAACAAGGCGAGCATGGAACTCGGATACATCCAGGAACAGCAGGGCGATCTGCAGGCCGCCCTGGCCTCGTTCTCGCGCGTGGCGCTGCTCGGCGACCCCGCGGACGCGCAGATTCGCCCCCTGGTCGAGGAAAGCATCCTGAAGTGCATCGACCTGTCCGATCAGCTCAAGCGTTACCAGGACGAATTGGACAGCTGCGATCAATACTTGAAGCTTTTTCCGACGGGTGCCAAAGTCGAGGACGTAAGAAAGAAGAAAGCGGATGCCAAGCTGAAGGCCGTTCATGCAGCCGCAATGCCTGAGCCGGCGCCCGCAAATGGTGCCGCCGCCTCGGCGCCGCAGGTTCCATGACGCGCGGGATTATTCAGGAATGGAGCAGTGATATGAGTCAACTCAGCAAGACGGTTCGATGTGGACTTCTCTTCATGGCGGCGCTCGCGGCGACGGCCGGCCAGGCGGCGCATGTGATCACGACCACCGGCCAAAGGGTGGACGGGTCGGACATCCGCGCGAAGTCCAACGGTGAGATCATTCTGACCACCGTGCAGGGCACACGCAGCTTCTATCCCGGCCAGTACGCCAAGGCCGTGGCCGACAAACCCGCCGAAATCGACAAGGCGGCCCAGTTGACGGAGGGCAAGCAGTACGACGAGGCGATCAAGCTCCTCGAGGATGTCATCCTGCGCTATCGGTTTCTGGATTGGGACAACCAGGCACGCGCGATGCTGCCGAAGGTCTATGTGCGGAAAGGCGATTACTTGAGCGCGATCAGCGCTTACGACAAGCTGTTTGCCGCCTCGCCGAAGAGCAAGGAAGACTCCGAACTCCAATGGGGCTATCGCCGCACCCTCCTGGACGCAAAGCAGTACGACAAACTGGAGCAGCAGCTGGCCGGCGTGATCAGCAGTGGATCGAGGGAGGATGCCGCCCGGGCGCAGGTGATGCGCGGGGACGCCAAGCTGGCCCAGGCTCAAACCGAGGCCGCCGCGCTGGATTATCTGCGCACCGTCGTTCTTTTCGAGAACGAGAAGGCGGTTCAGCCCGAAGCCTTGTTCAAGGCGGCTGATGCGCTTGAGAAGCTGCGGGATGCGCGATCCAAGGAGATGTTCAAGAAACTCATGGACGAGTATCCAGGCAGCCCGGAAGCGGCCGCGGCCAAGGGCAGACTGTAAACGCTGTTGAATGTAAACTGATGGACCATCTGTCCGAAACGGACAAACGAGAAGGAGAGTCACATGCGGAAGAGAGCGATTGGGATTCTGGTACTGGTTGCGGCCTTTGTGTTTGCCGGCTTCGTGGCGGGCGTGTATGCCCAGGATCAGGCCGCTGAACCCGCCGCTGCGGCTCCCGCGGCCGGAATGGAATTGAACAAGGAGGCGGCGACGCAGGCGCAGACGGAGAAACCGTCCGGCTTGGGGTTCTTCACCGTGGTGATGAGCAGCGGATGGCTCGGACTGATCATCTGGGTCAGTTTGGGCGCCACCTCGATTGCCGCGGCCGCGCTGGCGATTGACTCGTTTGTCACGATCCGCCAGAAGAAGATCGTTCCCGACGCGCTGGTCCAGGAAGTGCGATCCTCCATGGAGCAGGGGGACGTGATGAAGGCCCTGAAGCACTGCGAGGACTCGCCGGGTCCGATGGCGAACATCCTGTCCGCCGGCTTCAGCAATGTGAAGGAAGGCTTTGACGTCATTCAGGACGTCGTGGGCGTTGCGGCGGACATCGAAGGGGAGAAGCTCATGCAGCGCGTTGCGTATTTGAACGTCTGCGCGAACCTCGCCCCGATGCTCGGGCTGCTCGGAACCGTGCAAGGCATGATCTACGCGTTCGCCTCCCTGGCCACGACCCAGGCGGGCGCGGCGCAGCAGGCCCTCCTGGCGTTGAACATCGCGCAGGCGCTGTGGACAACGGCTGCCGGACTTGTGGTGGCCATCCCGGCGATCACTTTCTACACGTTCTTCAAGAACCGCGCGACGTCCATCATCCTGGGGATGGAAGCCCTGACGATGGACCTCATCAAGTCGCTGAGAAACGTCGAAGTGGTCGAGGAATAGGTCGCCGTTTCAGGAGTCATTCCGATGCGAAGAAGCATGGAAGATGCCGCGATGAACATGACGCCGATGATCGACGTCGTGTTCCAGCTGATCATTTTCTTCGTCACTACGGCGGATATGCAGAGCAAGGCGCTGGATACGAAGCTGAAATTGGCCATGGCCCCTCATGCCGTGGCCGAGGAGAAGAAGGATCCCCGGGAGGTCCTGGTGGATGTCGGGCCCGATGGCAGGATATCCATCGCCCGCACGTACATGTCGCCGGCGGTTCTGCGCAGTATCCTGAAAAAGGCCGTGGCCGAGAGCGGACAGACCCTGCCCGTTGTCATCCGTGGCGACGCCAGGGCGAAGCACGAGGATATCAAGGGGGTCATGGACGCCTGCGCTGCTGCGGGACTCTGGAAGGTCAAATTCGCCGCCCTCAAGGAAAGGGGGTAACGCGCTATGGCCAGAGAACGAAAACGAAGCGATATGCCGCCGGCGGATCTCCCGATGACGCCGATGATCGACGTGGTGTTCCAGCTCTTGATCTACTTTCTCGTGACGATCCATCCGAAGGATGTCGTGGCCAACCTCGATGTCTTCCGCCCGTCACCCGACGCCCGGCAGGAGCAGACGACCACGCCGCCGAAGATGATCCGCGTTACCGTGTTTGCCGAGGGGTTCACGATCAATGACCGGCCCGTTGATGCGCCCGAGCTGGATAAACTTCTGTCGAAGCTGGCGTCCATCGACAGGAACCAGACGATTCTCATCATGTGCACCGCATCATCGCATCATGAGGACCTGGTTCGAGTGCTGGATCTTTGCGCGAAGTCCCGGCTGGTGAACTTGTCGGTGGTCAGTACAAACTGACGGGGTATTCATCATGAATCTAAATTTCGACTGGCGTGTCAGGAAGATGATTGACCACATCTGGGGCCCGACCGGTTCGATCATCCTTCATATTGTCGTAATTTTCGTTCTGCTCCGATTCTTCACGGGCACCACCATCGAGAGGACTCCGGAAGTGGAGGTCGTCATCATGGAGCCGGACGCCACGGACCTGGAGGATTTCCAGAAGGAAATCGACAAGTTGGAGGAACTGCCGGATGTGGTCGACCCCGTGACGCCGCCGGAAGTCTCCCTGATGGAGGCCCCGCCCGATGTCCAGCCTTCGGCCTTTGCCTCGTCGGAGCCCACCGTTGACTTTGCCGCCTTGGACGTCCAGAACGATATCCAGAGCCCGCTGGTCATGAAGGGCTTGTTCCAGGGCCGCTCGGCGGGCGGCCGCGCCGCGGCCCTCAAGAACTATGGAGGGCAGTGGGGGCAGTACACGGAAATGGCTGTCGTCAAAGCCTTGGAATGGCTCAAGAAGAAGCAGAACCCTGACGGTTCGTGGAGCCCGAACAAGACGGCGATGACAGGGCTGGCCCTGCTGACCTATCTCGCGCATGGCGAGACGACCTCGTCCGAGAAATACGGGCAGACCGTCGAGAAGGCCATTCGCTATCTGATTTCCCAGCAGGACGCCGAGGGACGATTCTGCAAGACGGATGATCAACCCGGCCCCTACGCGCATGGCATCGCCAGCTACGCCATCAGCGAGGCGTACGGACTGACCCGCATCCCGTCTCTCAAGCCCGTCATGGAGAAGGCGATCCAGATCATTCTGAACGGCCAGCAGCCCAAGGGCGGATGGAACTACAACTATAGCAAGGGAGCGCGTCGCGACACGTCAGTCGCCGGATGGCAGATCCAGGCTTTGAAGTCCGCCTACATCGCCGGGGCGGAAAATCCGGGCATCAAGGAGGCCATGGAGAAAGCCGTGGCCGATCTCAAGTCCGCTTCGGATCCGGAGACCGGCCGTTTTCGCTACACTGACCAGTCGGGTCACAAAACGGATTCCATTACCGGTATCGGCGTGCTGTGTCTGCAACTCCTCGGCCATGCCATGGACAAGGAGTGCCGGCAGGGCCTCCAGGCCTTGGTCGGCGCGAACTGTGATTGGGACAAGCCGTACGAGTGGCCGATGTACGCCTGGTACTACATCACGCAGGCGAAATTCCACCAGGGCGGCCAGACCTGGTCGGGCTGGAACTCCAAGTTTGCGCGCGTGTATGTGAAGAATCAGAACGAGGATGGCAGTTGGACTTCGGCCGGAGCCAATCTTTCCGGCGACAACGGCAAGGAAGTCAACCTGGGGCCGGTGTACAGCACAACGCTTGCGGCGCTTACGCTGCAGGTCTACTATCGATTTCTGCCCACCTACAAGCCGATCGCGGTGGAACCTGTTTCGCAGGTGGACACCAACGACGTAGTGGTTGAAATCCTGTGACCGAGCGGAAGAACGCAGAACGTTGAAGCGCGGCCGGATAGAGCCTGTTTCGGTCAGCCGCCATTGGGTGTTCGATGTTGGACGTTCGACGTTCGTCCGTCTACAATCTCTCCATGCCTGAACCGCGCCACATTCAGATCCTTCCGGACCACGTCGCCAACAAGATCGCGGCGGGCGAAGTGGTGGACCGGCCTGCATCCGTGGTGAAGGAGCTCGTCGAAAACGCGCTGGACGCAGGCGCCACCCAGATTCACGTGGAAGTGGTCGACGGAGGGCGCAAACTGATTGCGGTGTCCGATAACGGATCGGGAATGGGCCGCGATGACGCGCTGCTGTCCGTCGAACGGCACGCCACCAGCAAGATACGTGACGCCGACGACATCGAAAATGTGAACACACTGGGTTTTCGCGGCGAGGCGCTCGCCGCCATCTCGGCGGTTTCCCAGTTCTCCCTCTCGACGCGCAGGCCGTCCGATGTCGGCGGCGTGGAAGTGGTGATGTCCGGCGGAAAAATGCAGGATGTCCGCGAGGCCGGTTGTCCGACGGGAACGAGCATTCAGGTGCGCCACCTCTTCTACAACGTGCCCGCCAGACGCAAGTTTCTCCGTTCCGGGCAGACGGAGCTCTCCCATGTGCGTCAGATGTTCCTGGTGTACGCCTTGTCCTATCCGGAGGTGGGGTTCGTGCTGGTTGTGGACGGGCGGGAAACGTACCGCCTTGCTTCCGGTGCGGGCTCGGATGACCGGATGAGAGAGTTGTTTGGCGCGGAATTCACCAAGATGCTTCGCCCCGTGAACCTGGAGACCGGAGGGATCACAATACGGGGATATGCCGGATTGCCGCAGGCCAGCCGGGCGGACAGGACAGAGCAGTATGTGTTCATCAATCGGCGGCCTGCCTCGGCGCCCATGCTCAGCCATGCGCTGGCAGAGGCCTACCACACGCTCCTGCCCAAGGGGCGGTACCCCGTCTTGTTCCTCCATGTTGAAATGGAACCTTCGATGGTCGATGTGAATGTCCATCCGGCCAAGAAGGAGGTCCGTTTTCGAAAGCCTTCCGATGTGCGTGATGCGGTTATCCTGGCGTTGCGACAGGCGTTGTCGAACACGCACGAGGACTCCCTGGGGGGCCAGCCCCGAATCGCCACGGTTTCAGACACGCAGCCACTGGTCGAAATACCGGATCTTCCGAAAGCCCGCACATTTTCGTATCCGCGGCTTCCCATGATGCCCTCCGAGGAGGCGGAAAAAACAACCGCCTTGCCGGTGCCGGGGGCGAAGAGCGGGCAGCAATCGCCGTCATCCCGTCCCTGGTCATGGTGTCGCGTTCTGGGGCAGGTGGGCGGGCTCTATGTGGTCATGGAAACGGAGGACGGCATGGTCCTGATGGACCCCCACGCCGCGCATGAACGCCTGCTGTTTGAACGTTACATGCGTGAACTGGCAACCCGTTGCGTGGCCAGCCAGGGCCTGCTTGCGCCGGAAACGGTCGATCTTCTTCCCCAGGACGCCCAGCGCGTGCGCGAGAGTCTTCCTCTCCTCAAGGAGATGGGCTTTGGGATTTCCGAATTCGGCGGCGACAGTTTCCTGGTCGACGCATTACCCAGTTGTATCGGTGACGCTTCAGCCGCGGACCTGTTGTCCGCGGTGGCCGGGAGTATGGAACGCGGCGGATCGAGCGGGGGGACAGAGCGATGGTCCGAGGAGGATGTGGCCCAAGCTGCGTGCAAAGCGGCCGTCAAGGCGCGCGATCGGCTGACGCTGCACGAGATCGAACAGCTTGTGGTTGACCTGGCCGGTGCAGAAATGCCGTACACGTGCCCGCATGGCCGCCCGACGGTCATTTTCATGAGCTTCAGCGAATTGCACAAGAAGTTCGGGCGGGTCTGAACAGGCGGTCTTCCCCTTGTGCCGTGAAGTCGCTGTGCGCAAAGCAACGGGGTGTACCCGTCACTGAGGTTGCGGGGCGTTCTGTTCCTTGGTCATTCCCGGCACGGTGTATCTTGTGGTGACGTCATGCCGGAAGCTGTCGTATGCCTTGCGATATCGGGCGCGCTCTTCCTCGGTCAGCTTCTGCAGATTCGCCGTCTGGAGCGCCCGGTATGCCGCGTGCGCGAGCTGAAGCACGTTCCAAAGCCCTTGAAGAATGTCCTCCGCGCGCCGCTGATAGTGCATGGCGGGGAGCACGCATTGCTCGGGGGTGGCATTCAGGAACTGGCAAAGAAAACTTTCTTCCGCTTCGAGGTGCAACTGGTGCTGCATCATGGCGTGCGCGGATTTGACGTTGTCGGAAATCAGGCGGAGAAAGCGAAGGAAATCGCTTTCCTGCGCCACCGTGCTCGACGACTGGATGGCAAAGAAGGCGTGCGACTCCGCCGTTTTCAGCATGGAAAGGATGACATCGGAACTCCTGATTCGATCGCCCGTGCTCATGTTCTGGAGCGGCACATAGAGCAACTCCACCGCGCGCTCGAAAAAAACGTCGCGCCGCGCCAGGTGAATGGGCCGATTGATGTCGAAATGCTGTTTACTCACAATGCAAATGC
>ERZ1645192.2885-NODE-2885-length-14180-cov-6.618903_pt1 | contig 14180 bp, 11 predicted proteins | sample MGYA00575354_ERZ1645192 | MGnify/ENA primary metagenome ERZ1645192 (study PRJEB40844, sample SAMN11349763) | freshwater sediment metagenome | isolation source: river sediment | host: Sediment | place: India: Faizupur Khadar , New Delhi | collected 2017-02-21 ... | reverse complement strand
TCTGCTACATAGAGATCCCCATCCAGAAGGGCGACCCCATTTGGAGCATACAGGCCGGTCGCAACAGGGATGACTGTCTCTGCAAAGCCATCCTTATTAGTATCACGGACTGCATAGACTGAATCTCCCCTGGTCCCGACAAAAAGTGTTCCATCAGGACTGTACGCAAGAGACCGTGCACCCGGAATCCCGGTAGCATACACTGAAACTGAAAATCCAGGCGGACTTGAGAGCTGGGTGACTATGTGGTCATACGAGCTGGTGGCAGACATTCCGGCATCTCCGGAGACCAGAGGATTTTGACCTGAAACTGTAGAATTTTGAAACCCGGCTTGTGAGAAAAACAGGATACACAGGATTACAAACCCGGCCAGGAGAATGACCAGGAGAGTCCGCTCACGGATATGAGAGAACATATATCGTTATCACACGGGGGGATAATCAAAATTCCGGTTGCCCGGGTTTCACATTTACATAAAAAAAGTGCCGGGTGGGATTTTCTTTTCTCGCCCTTTATTCTTTCTTCCGGACCGGCCTTCCAAAAGAATACCGGATCACATCCCGGGGACAGGCATCTATACAGGCTCCGCACAGGATACATTCAGCCTGCTCCATCCGGTCCTGTTCCACCATGGAGAGTACATCAAGCGACTGGGAACATTTTTTCGTGCAATGCCCGCAACTGATGCAGTTTTCTGATTGTGCAGTCAGCTGCACTGCTGGAAGACCGATGGCATTCCTGATCTTCCTGCCAACGATCATCAGGACAGATATGGGACAGAAGAGATGGCACATTCCTCTCCTTCCGACAATCAGGGCAACAATCGTGATGATAAAGAGGATAACAATGAACACAGTCAGTTCCATTGGTCCGGCAACCGAGAGACCGTTGGTTGTCTGATAGAAGGGTTCGATAGAAGTAATGCCCCCTGCCCGAATGAAAAAGGCAACAAGCATAAGAATCCAGAGGACGAAGAGCCCGTACCTGAACCGGTCAATCCAGGGGTTTAAAACCCGCTTCCCCTGAATGTCCTGAGACAGGTCCTGAAGAGAGCCAAAAGGACAGATCCACCCACACCATAATCTTCCGCCAATCAGGGAAAATAAAAAGATAAAGGTGAATATGATGGCACTCCCGGTGAATATGCCAGAAGCGGCCCCTTCAATAATTAGGACAGGAGAGAGGTAAAAGAAGGTGACCGGAAGGAGGAGAAGTGAGATCAGAAGGATCAGACGTCTGATTTTTTGCTGGTTCATACACCACCCATTCTCATTTTTACAGATTCAGACAGATTACTCAACTACAATATATCGCTGCACATAGGTCGTATCGGCATCGGTTGGTGGTTCCCAGGATCGGCGGTACACACCTGAAAAGGTCTGATTTCCAGGAGCAATAGCCTCAAGGGTCCACATATGTTCTCCTCCGGCTCCGACTATCTGCTTGTTCTCAGGACCGATGAAGGTGTCATTTACGATGGCAAGACCGTCAGATACAGACACATTCCAGGTGTATCCGGTTGTCGGGTTCTCCTTTAACGTTACTTCGGTCATCTCTCCGATCTTCAGCACTACCGGAGACTCTTTATCAGTCTTGTTCTGAAGCACGGCAATCTCCTCCTCAAAGGAAAGCGGGATATCAGGTTCAGATTCGGTGTTCGTCTCTGATGGGACCGGAGTAGTCTCAGGCATTACGGGGTTTTCAACCGGATTGCTGGAAGTTCCGGTGCATCCACAGACACAGACCGCTCCGGTCAGAAGCAGGATGATGAAAAGATACGGATTCATATATACCATTCCTGTCAGGAAGAGCAAAAATCTGTCGGTATCAGGGAGAGGGGAGAAATATTGTAAAACAAGGGCGATTAACCCTTCATCTATTCCCTGAAGGAAACACAGGATGCCATAAATATATGTCGATCACAATAGGAATTATTTATTATGGTTCGGTGGTAATCCATTATTAATGACCGAGAGAAGTAACAGCAGGATAGACTCTGATATCCTGCAGACTCTCCTTGACCAGAATCCGGTTGCAATGGCCCAGTTTGACACCCGGTTTCAATTTTTATACGCAAACCAGGCATTTTGTGACCTCTCCGGCATCCCTTTTGAAAAACTCGTTGGGTCCAAAATTGCGGACTTAAAAATATTAAAACTGGAGGGAGAAGGATCCAAAGCCGCCATCGAACACAAACGAAGAGGAAAGGCCCGAATAGAGGTTGAATTTCCGTCCGGGTTTAAAATACTGAATGCATATACCATCCCGGTTCTGGATGCACAAAAAAATGTCACATCAGCTCTCGGGGTTTATACGGATATTACGGCAGAAGAGTGGGAAAAACTCAGGACAAACCAGATAATTGAGAACAATCCTATCCCATTTCTGCTTTTAAAGACAGACCTGACCATTGAGGGGATCAATAAAGCATTTCTGCAAATGACCGGTTATACCAGGGAACAACTATTAAGGATGAATCTAGCCGATTTTAAAATTCTGAAACTGGAGGGAAATTCTGCAAGGGATTGTATTACATCCAAAAAAGAAGCGATCAGTGATGCCCTGATTGAGTTTCCATCAGGGAAGAAACATATCAGGCTCTATTCCATCCCGCTTCTTGATGAGAAGAACGATGTAAACTCAGCTCTCATCACCTGTGTTGACCTGACCCCCCAGAAGCGGCTGGCAGAGTATCAGCAGACAGAAGTTGAGCGGCTGGCACAAAACCTTCAGAACCTGGCAAACGGAGAACTGAATTTTGATCTCTCAACGGGTCAGGCTGATGAGTATACTCAAAAAGCCCGGGAGCAATTTTCAATTATCCAGGAGAATCTAAAGGCCGCAGGAGATAACCTGACTGGTGTCACACAAGAGATGGAACAACTCATCCATGCGATGACAGCCGGTAATCTTAAAGTCAGAGGGGAAGCGGACAGATTTGCCGGTACTTATAAAGACATCATAGCCGGTCTGAACCAGGTCATGGAGTCGGTCGAGGTCCCGGTTTCTGCATCCATCGCCCTCTCCGGTGAATATGCCAAGGGGAACTTCTCGGCTGCACCACCAAATATTACAGTTCAGGGAGATTTCCTGATATTAAAGGAAGCATTGATGAATATCGGGGTTCAGGTCTCTGCAGTGCTCAAAGAGATCGACCGGGAGATGGAAGAACTTACGAGCCGTGCGGAGGAAGCAAATGCCGGAGTTAAGGACGTTGCAGAGGGGTCGGCCATGGTGGCAAAGAATGCTGCAGATGTGGGCAGCCAGAGTGACCGGGGAAAACAGAATATCGACCAGGTTCTCCGGGCCATGATGGATCTCTCGGCAAATGTGGAAGAGGTTGCTTCAAGCACCGAATCAGTCAGCAGGGTCACCCATGACACCGATGAACTCTCAAAGAAAGGGGTGGAACTTGCTCACAACGCCGAAAATGGCATGAAGGGGATCATGGCATCATCAGGTGAGGTGGAGCGGATCATCACCGAGATCAAGGGTGAAATGGCACAGATTGGAAAGATTGTGAATGTCATTACGGATATTGCAAGTCAGACAAACCTTCTTGCCCTCAATGCTGCCATTGAAGCAGCCCGTGCCGGAGAAGCTGGACGGGGATTTGCCGTTGTTGCGAGTGAAGTCAAAGCCCTGGCACTTGAATCACGGCGGTCTGCAGAAAATATTGCTGAGATGATTACCAGTCTGCAGAAAAAGTCTGATGAAGCAGCAAAGGCAATGGACCAGGCAGAGAATGCCGTATCACAGGGGAACGGGGCAGTTCTTGAAACCCTGAATATTTTCAATCAGATAGTCGAGTCTGTCGGACAGATTGCTAGGAACATGGATGATGTGTCAAAGACGACCGAACAGCAGGCAGCATCTGTAGAAGAGATTACGGCAAGTGCCCATGAGGTGAACAACCTGGTCGGGGAGATTGCAACCGAAGCCTTGTCTGCTGCATCTGCCGCCGAGCAGAGCTCAGCCGGGACCAGCCAGATTGTCTTGGTAGTTGAGGATCTGAATAAAATAATCACTGAAGTTTCCAAAGCAATCGGGAAATTCCAGTACAGATAATTTTTAAAAAATAGGGGATCAGAGTAAGCTCAGACTGGTCTGTTCCATACTTCCATACCCGCCGGTAGTGGTTGTCAGAACGCTCGTCACCATCTGAACCATCTTTCCATAGGTATTGTATCCATATTCAACAGAATAATCATATCCGTTTGTTTTGGAAACAACGATACCCTCATAATCATTTTTGGTAATACTGCTTATTATCCCGGTGTCCGGATCCTGATCAAAAGTCCCGGTTCCAAGACCTGCAGCTTCCGGAGGAATGAAAACTCCTCCGATATGAGCAATTCCGGAGACTGTACTGGTCGAACTCTGGGAGGTGACGGCATCCTGGGAGACGGTAGTCACCACAACCGGCACAAACCGATCTGTTCCTGCCCCAAATGTGAAGATACTGCTCCTGGGAAATTGGGATGGAGCACCGATCATCCCGTCTACGGTGATTGATTTTGCCCCGGAATATGAAAGAGCAAGCCCGGTTGTCACCCATGAGGGAATCGTACCACCCATCCAGGGAACCGCTACTGTCCGGGTGTTGCGAAGTGCATAGGTGGAAAAACTTCCGGACTGGCGTTGATACTGTTCTCCCCCATTCTGAAACCATGCATCATTTCGGATATCAGACTTATGATACAGAAGCATCCCGGTCTTCAGATCATATATCATGGTCAGAACTCCGCCTCCCCCTTCTGATGTGGAATCAAACTTTATTGCATCATATGCCGTTCCTCCGGTGGAATAGGGAACACGGGTGACGGCAAAGGTCTGTGTTGACTGATCCGGAATAGCAGCAATTACATCAGGGTTTACCCAGAACGGCCCACAACCGGCAGGGTACACGCTCCCATGACTATGAACCAGGTGCATGGTATCATACGGAGGCTTCGGAGCATATGAGTCGGTCGTAACCGCGATAGTATTCCCACTTATTCCTACAACAGTCAGCTGTGTAATACCTGATCCGGTTCCGGCATTATCACTTGGCATCGCAAATCCGTACTGGTTTACCTCTGCCCCGCCATAGGAGACCATGGTATTATAGGAGAACCGAAGGCCTTCAGTGACCCAGGAAGGGGCTGGGGCAGTCAGAAGTTCAGGGATGAAAACCGGAAGGGGATTTTCAACACCGGATACCAGCATCGGAGCTGCCATACCGGGAGCAGATACAACAAAAAATGCTGAAAAACAGATAATCACCAGGGATCTCTGGAGAGCCAAACCATTGCCCATATAATCAGAATGGGAGCACAAGATAAAAAAATATTCTATCCTTTGTTCTTGAAAATCTCCTTCTTCCGTGCAAGGATCTCAATGGTATTTGTAATGGAAAACATCGTCGAAAACCCAAGCAGAGTTCCGAGCATGACCCTGATATTATTTATGTCCCGGGTAATGAGCCGGTTTTCCAGTGTCAGCATCAGATCACTCTCCGCTGCATCGACATCAAACTGGTATACAGCCAGATTATTTCCGGTTACTTTAAACCGGGTTGGTTTTGGGACCGAGTTTACCAGTTCATAATTCTTTGGTAACTGCACCTGGACTTTATATTTTGTTACCTGGTTCACACCCGGTATCTGATCACTCCCCATGGCATATAGGGGAATTACTATGGAGACCTGTGAGAGGGAGGTCTGGCGAATCCATCCGGGAACAAATACCTCAACCCCGTAATACCTGTCAATAGTATGAGGTTTCACGACGAGAACCCCGCCGCTCTCTTTCACAAGACTCAGGTTTTCATACTCGTCATAGGGAATGCGGATAGTATCAGTACTCTCTGCAATCTTATCAGGATAGGTTATGCCTTCTCTCTCAGGCATCTGTAAAAATGAGATGTTATCAGCGTTATCAGGTACGACCATCAGGCATCTTGACTGATCCTCATACCCACCCCATTCGGTGATGACAATCCCCATAGTCTTTTGCTCGATGAGAGGATACAGACCGATAAAATACTCTGTACTTTCATTTTTTTCGGTAAAAACACCAACATAATCAAGGTCTTCCGGATAGAAAGAACTCGTGTAGGACAGATACAGAAGCGAAGATATCGTAAAGAAAAAAACAACCAGACCCAGTATCAGTTTCAATACCGGATGTTCTTTCATATAAGAAGGAATTTTCATAGGGCTAACCGGTCTCTATGGATTATGGATCGTATGAGAGTTTTTTTATTGCCTTTTGTATCTGCTCTTTTGTGCCTATCATATACAGACAATCACCCTCCCTGATATCAGTAAAATCCGGTACATCAAGGGTTACTTTCCCGTCCCGGTCATGGGCAAGGAGAGAGATCCCGGTTTTTTTCTGTAAAAAGCCTGCCTGAAGCGGCCATGTGCAGGTCACCTGTTTTGCAGCAATATGCAGGGAATGACTGATGATATGCAGGATCTGAGCGTCATGATAGAGCATCATCCGGCAGACAGCCTGTGCAAGAATTGTCGGAACATAGACTACATAATCAGCTCCTGCTTCGTACATCCGTGGAATCAACTCAGGTCTTGAGCATCGGGAAAAAATGCAGATATCAGGACTCGCATGTCGCACCATGAGTGAGGTGAACAGATTTTCACGGTCGTCATTGGTGACTGCCATGAAAAAACGTGCATTTCGCAGAGTATTATCTGCAGATGCAAGAACAGACCGGCTTGTCCCGATTATATCAGCCCCGGTTTTTGGATCATGATCAATACTCACAGAAGAGAGTCCAAGACTCTGAAAATCACGTTTGATGATGCTTCCCATATCCCCGAAGCCTGCAATAATTGCATGATTGTCAGATCCTGTACGGGCAAGGAAGGCCCCATAAACCAGCCTGAATAACTGGCGGCCCGGACCTATGAAAAAGAGCACCATTGACCGGTCTATTATCATATCTTCCGGAGGAGAGAGGATTACCTCTCCTTTTCTGATGAGGTAGATCAGTCTGAACTGATAATCCGCTTCAAACCGGAATGATGCAATGGTCTTCCCTTCTGCAACACTTCCGGGTATCACCGGGATACGAACAAACCGGCAGCTTCCGATGGCAGAGGATGTGTCCTGCAAAATTTTCTGCATGAGAGGGTTCTTTTCCAGGGTATCAGGTTCAGTAGTAAGCAGGGCATGCCGTGCGGTCAGGGTTCCAACGATAGTCCTGGAGTGCACGAGGACATCGGCCCCGCAGAGAGTGAGTAACTGATTCTCTTCGTGACCAGATGTTATCACAATAATTCGTGCATCGGTTTTTTTCCGTAGTCCCAGGATCACTTCGGCAGACAGCCAGTCTTCAAGACAGAAAAGGATGTATTTGCAGTCAGGGACTTGTGCATGAATCCAGGTCTTTTCTTCATCGAACCGGCCAAAAATTACCTGAACCAGACCAGGAAGGGAAATCGTCTCCATCAGGGCATTTTTTTCATCTTCCTCTATGAGAACAATATCAACGCCCAGACAATGAATATGTTCCAGCACTTCACGAATTATTGGATTATAGCCAAAAATGACCACATGCCCACTACAGGGATAGGTCAGCGTTGCCGGAGGAACCGGATGGACCTTATTCTGAATGATGGGGGTAATAAAGAGGTTGACCAGCATAAGGAACATAACAACCCCGGATAGCATCATCACCAGAACAAATATCCATAAAAAGTCATGTGAAAAGGGGAGTAATTCACCATATCCGGTGGTAGTAACCGTCTCAACTACAAAAATAAGAGCCTCAAGGGGAGTTATGGGATTTGGTTCATATTGGTTATGTATATAAAAGAACAGGATGGTCCAGACCAGAATGATGATTGAAAAAAGAATGAGCGAAAAAAGAACCTGCTTCTCGTACGAAGACTGAATATTTCGAAGAAGGCGTCGCACTGATCGTATCATGACCTGATCGAATTCTGCTTTAAAACCATATATATTCGCTCATGGGTCGGGAGGTATCGAAATTACTATACTATCCGCCGATCCAATACAGGAATGTGAATCTCCATATTCTTTCAGCCCTCCTGTTCCTCGCCCTCATCATGATGGTAACCGGGGCAGAACACCCCATATATAATCCTGAATCTGATCTCTTCAGGCCCGTATACTCAACACATCTGACCGGACAGATCTCTCCTGAACATCCTATCCGGGTTGACCTGGATATCCGTGACAGTGAGACAGGATTTGTCAGGGTGTATGCATGGGGAGAGAATGGAACAGAATGGAACCTGACCGGAGCTGAAGGATATGAAAATTTCATCGTCCCTGAGTTCTTTACAGATGTCCAGACCGGATACCCCCGGATTCTGACCCTGAAAAACCTGACCAGTGAGTATCTGCTCCTCGATCCCGGACATTATCAGGTTTTTTTTGAAGCAGATTCATCTGAGGGATATGCAGAGATCCTGGTCATGTATGTCTATCATGAGCAGATTGATGTTGGTATCATCGAAAACCAGACCCATTCAGTATTTGAAACATATATTCCTCCCGGTCTTGAACGGGCGATATTTATGACCGAGTCAAGAGAAGGGACCAACCTTGATCTATTTGTCCAGAAAGGGACGAATCTGCCTGGCTCATATGAAGAATTTTCCTATAACGCGACCGATGAATGCCCGAACTGCTGGTCGCAGGGGATAGAAAATTACCTTTCAGAGATGATCGTTCTCGATAATCCGGAGCCTGGCCCATACCTCATGGTTACCAGGGCAACCGGTGGCGATGACTTTTTCTATACCTACTGGACCGGGATAGAAAAAGAGAAATAATTCGTCTGGTTGTTTATTGTGATCCCTTCTCTGCATTATTCGGGAACCGCAGAACATCCATGAGATAGATATCATAATTCATATTATAATCATACGCCCAGAATGTCGGAAAATATGACCCGTAAGGCAGTCTGTCCCGCTCGATCGCAAGTTCACTCGTAATAAGGAGAGGTTCTAAGGAAGTATACTGCCATCGTGATTCATCACCCAGGAACCGTTCCACGATAACCGGTGTTATGATATCCCCGGTTCTGACGGTGAGGGGAATTCTGGAGAATAAATATTCCCCGGTTGAGGGGTTGACCTCGTATGGAAAGAGAGCGTATTGTATCGAGCCGTCCTGGTTTTGCATAATATTTATTGCAGTCTCACGGGTCTTTGTACCCCTGGTAATATTTACAAATCCAAAATATAACTCGGTCCCATTGAGATCATTGCCATAATAGGTGTTGTAAAAGTACGACCGGTTCCCGGTGCCGGTATCAGTCAGGTAAAAGGTTTTATCATCCGGATTTGGAGTATAGATCCCCTGAGCGTCAGGATATACCGGATCTGCTTTCATCCCGAATGAATGCGTGAAATTCGTGACGTCAGGCATCCAATCGGTCTTTACCATCACCATCTGGATACCCTGATCATCTGTCACCTGGAACGTACCATTCCCAAGACTGGTGATAACAGGCTTGCTTGAGTCAGAGGATATATACGTGAGATAATCCTGAATAAATGAGAGCCAGGTGGCATTACTCTGATTAAATCCGAATTGTTCAGATATTTCTTCAACATGCCTGTTTCGTGGGGAGATAGTAGATAATCCGGTTGATTTCGGTCGTGAGCCATCATTCCGCTGATATAGAACAGAAGCGTTCATTGCATGGATTACTCCGTCTGTCAGACCAGCAGAGTCTGTTACATACATCCCCAGGTTTTTCGAGAGATCACCAAGGTCAACCGATACCTCGGTATCTTTCCTGGGATCATACCCAAATCTCTGTGCATTGTAAAAAGAAGTCCCAATACCCTCGTATATCGGCTTTTGTTTCATCTGATCACGAAGAAATGAACCTAGGAGTGAGAGTTCTCCTTCCAGCTCAGGAAGACTGGTCATATTAATGAGGGACAGAGTCTTTTTCATCGGCTCATGATTCGGATTGTCCATGTATGAGTCGATGACCAGCTTCCCCCATTCTTCAATCGTTATCGAGGGGGTATCAGAGAGGACCCGAAGAGGGATCTCATAATCCCATCCATGACCCGGCTCAACCTCTTCTGAAACAAGCAGCAGATGACCAAATGGAGAGATGGCCTGCATGACCTCAAGTGACCCCATCAGACAGGCATCCATACCGATAAGGTCCCAGGTAATAGAGGACTTTTCCATGGTATCGGTTATCTCCTGCATGGTCAGCTGGTCCCAGTTATAATTTTCATCAAAACACAGCCCGGCAAGCGATGCACCATGATCCCAGAAGATGAATATGTTTCGATCAGACCGGGGAAGATCATTCAGGTATTCAATGAACGTGGTCAGCCCTTTCGTATCCCCCATATTCAGAGATGAATCTCTGAAGGAATAGTGGCCATTTCCAATGATACCGTCGCGATAGTCATCCTGAAGGTCCTCCTTGTCTGCTATCGTCATGCCAGACCAGCCCATACTTCGTGCCCCACCGTACGCAACCTGGAGGTCTATATGCCCTGCATCACTGGATAGACCATGTAATATCTCTTTTATCTCCGCGGTGCCCAGATGTGATTCTGATTCCAGATCACTGCCGACCATGTAGATGGCTATCCGTGTCGTCGGCACTGTCGTCGGAACATCTGCTGCGGATGTGATACAGAGACAAAGGAAAGTCAAAGAAAGAAGGAAGATTATCAGAAACAGAGACCGTGAGACGTGGGGCATAACATTCATCAATCAATATGTCATTATACTATTATTTCTTCCTTTTGAGAGCGGATGAGGTCAGTGATGTATGAAAAAGATACTTGTACTCCTATTCATTATACTCCTATCCGGTCAGGGTATGGCATCAGAAACCATATCTGACCAGGCAATACAGGCACTTGTGGTCATCCCGTCTGCGGGCTTTGATGAGGACTCGCTCCAGACGGTGATTGATGAACTGACAACCTATGATATTAACGGTATACTTGCAAGCCCTGACCCTGAAGATCAGGTGATATATGGCAGAGAGGTCCAGCCACTCAATAGTATTCCTGACTTGATAACCAATGAGACCGCAATTCTCGTGATCGGGGGGAGAGACATGGGTTCTCTCTTCGGCTCTGAATCCCTCACCCGGATCATCAAAAATGCATCCCATGCAGGATCAATATGTGCCGGGATCGGCAACGGGACACTTGTTTTAGGCAATGCAGGTATCCTGAACGGAGTGAAAGTATCAGCACCTGATGAAAGATCCCGTGAAATTTTGGTTCAGTATGGAGCCATTCCTGATGACTCGGAAGGAGTGATAACCGATACGATCATTACGGCACAGGGACCTGCATCGGCACAAACATGGATGGAGATTATTGTCAGGGAGGTTATCGCCCGTAAAATTACACAGAATCTCGGGGTTTTATATCTGGGTGACCAGGAGAATGGGAGATCCGTGTATGTTATTCCTGAGCGCCTTCGATCAGCAGTAGTATCAGGGATCAGTGATGGTGCAGTCAATGATATATGGGCAGGTGAGTCCTTTGGCATCCCGGCCCTGAATGCATCAGTTCAGATTCCAGTACGGGGGGACTGGATACTGACTATCTCTCCGGAAAATAACGTATGCCTGCTGTATGAACAGTTTACCGGCGTTACGGTTCCATATGGTTCTGTTGTCACTATTGAAACCAGTCTCCTCGGGCAAAAAAGGGACTTTTCAACAAACACCGTTCCGATTGAGGAGATGATCCAGGACATCACCTTCCGGGACGTATACCAGAATTCGGATGAATACAATGAGTCAAACAAGACTCTCCGGAACTGGACTATTGAGGTGAATAACACCAATAGCAGTGTGAAAAAATCTGTTGCTCTCCTCTTTGATGACATCAGAATAGCAGAGATCACGTGGGAAGACCTCACTCTTCGTGCCTGTATTGAAGGGAACGGCCTTGGAAAAGGAGTTCTGGATATCCTGAAGACAAAAGGTGATGGGGATACCAGCCTTGCATATGACGAAGAGACGGTAGAGGGAATTGGTTGTTACGAGGTGCTTTTGAGTGTTGATGCACCAAAAGGCATCACAGCATATCTCACCCTTTTTGGAAAAGAAGGAGACATTCTTCGGGATAAAGAGATAGTAATTCCCTGATCAGCAGGGCACATCCAATCTCTTTCTCTGTCCTTCCGCCCGGTTGCCATGAACATCGGTTGCAACCAGGAAATACTCGTACTCTCCACAGGCCACGGTCTCATAACTGGTAACGACATCCTCATTGAGTTCGAACGGGCGGGATGCTACCGGCATCCAGGTTCTTTCTCCATTTTGATACTGAACAATTGCATATGGAGTAATACCAATCCCGATCATGTCAGAAAGGGAGTATAACCTTCCGGAACGGGCGATGTTGAGGACATTCTCTTCATCAGGTCAAAGGTATATAAAGAACAGGGATGTCTGACCGGTTATACTGTCAAATAAGATATCAATGCACACCCATGGTTCATCGGGATCGTAACTTTTCGCGAGCTTAGTAAATGCATAATATTCCTCAGTCCTGTCATCAACCCGTCGCTGGAAGAATACCGGGATGAGCTGGATAGCTCCTGTATTCGGATCCTTCAGGTGAAATGCCTTCCCGTTCCAGTCAGGAAGGCCATACTTCCCGGATGGGGTTGTATATGCAGGTTCTGCACCAAGCAGGACGTCGAAATCAGGAGTATGACGGTAAAATTCTATCTGGACCGTAGCATAACTGCTGTCACTCACGTCTGTACCACTTTCAGACTCAATAAGGGCAGGGTTTTCTTTATCTGAAAGAACAGACCTGAAGAAGTGTATCAGGAATGAGTACCATTCCTCAGATACTGCAATGGCCGGTGAATATTCAAAGATATGCTCAAGTATCACTTCCTTATGAACCGGTGAGAAGATAGAAAGACCGGTTGCATATGGCCGGTTCTGCCCGGTATGATAAAGGACAGCATCGGATACTGACTGCACAAGAGCATCAGCAGCAGGATGCATGGCAGGGAGTGCATTGCCGATATCCCGGGCAAATGTGATGATATCCATGGTATATGATATGAATATCCGCTCATCAGTCTCCAGACTCATATACATCTGAAGACCAAATTCCCCGGAATTGGTGAGAATCTCTTCGATGATCCGCTTCCCTTCAGGATCTTTGTATACATCGTTCAATGAGCGGGAAAACTCATCCAGTGAGCTGATTACTGCAGGAATAGCAGCCAGATCAATCAGGGAGAGCGTTGCCGGGCTGTTTGGTGCCTGGTACCGGGTGTAGCCATCAATGATGAGGATACCCAGTTCTTTTGGATCGACTGATGGATTGCTCACCAGCTCATGGGCAATGATGGAGTAATTCCATCCACGTGACGGCTCCGTCTCTTCAGATGCAAGGAGGTACCGGGTATTGCCTGACAACGCATCTGCAACCTCTATCGTCCCCATCAGACAGGTATCAAGGCCAATCAGATCAAACGAGATTCCGGATGTGGTCAGAGCGGTTTTCATATCGGTGAGAGGAATATTTCCGGTCTCAAAATTTTCATCAGGGAAAGCCCCCTTGTAAGCTCCCCCATGACCGCTCATGATCAGGTATTTCCGTTCTGCATCCTCCCAGGGTTTAAGAAAGGTTAAAAACTCCTGAAATGATTCTTTTGAGCCCATATTGTAGTCAGGGTACGAACGGGTATACGTGTTCCAGGAATCATACCGGCCATTGTCCTGATAATCAGCGGTTGCATCTGCAAGAGAATACACCTGCATCCCCCGCCATCCATCCTTGTCTGCTCCACCATATCCGATGATGACCGTCAGGTTGGGATTCCCGTCACCATATCCTTCCCGCATGTCAAGAAGGTTCTGGGTGATAAACCCATAGTCACCAAGCCGGTTTTCAGATTCGATATCATGCCCGACCAAATAGCAGGCAAGAAGAGTTCCTGTATGCCCGGATGAAGGTTCTTCATTATCAGAGGATACCGGGAATGCAATCATGGATAATGCCAGGGCTCCGAGAAGATAATAAAAAAGATATGAGCGACTGGATTTACTCATAATACCGATCCATCAGAGATATTGGTTAATCGTTGCCTGACATCGGAGTCGTCCGGATTCAGACCGAGTGCCTGCTCATATGCCTCATGTGCTTCAGGCATCCGATCCAGATCTTCCAGG
>ERZ1645192.2884-NODE-2884-length-14183-cov-4.191464_pt1 | contig 14183 bp, 14 predicted proteins | sample MGYA00575354_ERZ1645192 | MGnify/ENA primary metagenome ERZ1645192 (study PRJEB40844, sample SAMN11349763) | freshwater sediment metagenome | isolation source: river sediment | host: Sediment | place: India: Faizupur Khadar , New Delhi | collected 2017-02-21 ... | reverse complement strand
AGCGCCGCAGACTGTTCTATTTGTTTCTACCATTAACTCTGGTGGTTTATCGTAGAAAATATTCATTCCTCTCCGATCAGTTTTTCAACCAGCTCACCCAATGAGTCGATACCTTCCAAATCTTCGAGGCGGTTGTAGCGCGCGGTGCAGATGCGCGAGAGGATGCCCAAGGTTTCGCCGGCGGAAACCGAACGATTGAGCAAGCCTGAAAAACGTACGCGCCAGGTTTCGAGCTCGGTGATTTCACCCTGTGAAAGGGTCATGCCCACTTTACGGCGCGGCACGATGCCGGGGGGACGGCCGGGAGATCTGCCCTCGGGTTCGGCAGGGATGCGCCGGGCTTCGTAAAGCTGCACCCAGGCGTTGCGATTTGGGTTCTGTATGGCAGCCATAATCAGTGTACCTTTCGCGCGATTTCAATATTGATCATGGATTCATCGCTTTCGAGCAATTGATCCATTGAAAGGGCGCAGAGGCGGATGATTTCACGCGGTACGCCCTGAGATTTTTCGTATAACACTTCGAAGGCATCGTCGTTGATGAGCGGTGTGGAGCGCCCGGCCACGCTGAGGCGGAAGAGCACCATCTGCAAGGCGGAGGAGAGCGTGAGCGGGGGCAGCGCCAGGCGCACAAAAACCCGCGAATTGACCGCCTTGTTGAGTTCAAAAACAGATGACATTTCAGACTGACCGAAAGCCAGCACCTGCGCCACCTTGGCGTCGTAATCGAAGTTGTAGAGGCGGTGGAGAACTTCGAGGGCTTCGGGTTCCATCAACTGAGCGTCGTCGAGCAACACGACAACATTGTGATTGGCGGTGTAGGCATCGGCCATGAACTTTTCGAGCGCCTCCATCTGCAATTGAAAAGAACGCAGCCGCGGCATGCCCAGCGTTTCAGAAATCTGGCGAGCGGCATCCATTGCCGATTTGAAGGCAGCCGTGTGGATGTAGCAGATATCGACCATCTCTTCGGAGGCGTAGACATCGTAGAGACGCCGCGCGAGGGAGCTTTTACCCATGCCCATGTCGCCGCTGATCAGCGCCAGACCGCGCCGGCGTGAAATGACCCCCTGCGCCTGCCGGTAAACCGCCAGATGCTCGGGGCCGAGATACAAATAACGCGGGTCAGCAGACAAAGTGAAGGGGTCTTCTTTTAAGCCTATCCGGTCAAGCCGAACCTGACGCCATTCATCATCATTCATCACATCGCCCATGGAAAACCTCCAGTCTCAGGTTTATTATCGCACAAATCGAGGTGCAAATCAATAGATTTACGCTATTTAATTGCCGATTAATCGTAATTGACATAACTTGTTGTATTATACACAATTTTATGCTAATATACGATAAATAATAATTGTGTATAATCAGCAATAAATATACGAGACGGGTAATCACATGGCAATTACCATTACGATTGCAAATGAGAAGGGCGGCGTCGGCAAGACCACCACCGCAGTGAACCTGGCGGCTGGCCTGGCGCTGCGCCTTTCAGATACCGCTGAGAGTGGCGGGCGCGTGCTGGTGGTGGACATGGACCCCCAGACGCACGCGCTGCTGGCGATTGCCTTTGACCGGCTCGAGCTCGGTGAAGCGGACTCATTGGCAGCGCTGCTGACAGAAACTCCGCCGCCTTCGATCAAGCGCCTCATCCAGCGCAGCCAGCATCACGCGAACCTATACTTTGTGCCTTCTGAGCGCGCTGCCATGGTGCGCGCGGCACGCCTATTGCCCACGCTGATGGCGAGCGAAACCCGCCTGCAGCGCGCGCTGGCAGCCGTGCAGCAGGAGTACGCTTACATCATCATCGACACCCCGCCGACTACCGGCGACCTGCTGATTAATTCGCTGGTGGCGGCAGACCACGTGATCATCCCGGTGGAGACCTCTTACCTGGGGGTTTCGGGGCTGATCGAACTGCAGCGCACAATTGACCAGGTACAGACACATTTTCGACCTGAACTGAATATTCTCGGCTACCTGCCGACGATTTGCGAAGAACAGCGCAGCGAAGCGCGCGATATTTTGCTGGAAATGGAAAAGCGTTTTAAAAAACTGCTGCTGCCGGCGATCCACAAATCCTCCGACTTGGCGTACGCGCACTCCAGCCATATGGATGTGTTCACCTTCCGCCCGCCGCGCAACCCCGACAGCCAGAACATCGTCTCCAGCTCGCGCCCGACGCGGGAGTATGCCGAACTGACCGATCTCGTTCTCCAAAAAACCGGCGCCAAAGCGCGCGCGCGGAAAGGATAACTGTATGCCGCCAAAGAAAAGATACAGCCCCTTTGACGACCTGGGCGAAAAGAAGTCGGACAGACCGAAGATAGAGCCACCAACCGCCCTCGCCCCGCAAGATGCACCGCCGAAATTCGAACGCATTGACCATATCAAACCGAGCCAGGTGCTGCCCGACCGTTTTCAGCCGCGGCGCATGCTGCCGGCTGAGCTGCGCGCCGATTTTTACGCAGGGCGCAGCAGCTGCTACCAGGCCGCACTCGAATGGCTGGCGCTGGCACGCAGCGATCCGGGTATGCAGCAGGAAGTTGAAAAGCTGCTGGCGATGGGCTCCTCTTTCGACGAGCACGGTCAAATCAAATCCATCACTGGTCAATGGGTGCTTGGCGACAACGGGGAATATCGCTTTATTATTGAAACCGGTGAACGGCGGTTTTGGGCAGCCTGCCTGCAACACGTTTCCTCCGGCGCCGCAGAAGAACCCTGGCTGCGGGTTGAAGAAGTGGAAAAACCGACGCGTCAGCGCCAGGTATTGGAGAACCGCCACGCTGAACCTCCCTCCGCGGTGGAGCAAGCCTGCGAAATTGCCGCGTTGATTTTAGCGGAGATGAACATTCAGCCTGATGATGATCTGGCGGATGATTACGACTACTTCAGAATTGCGCGCACGCAGCGCATGCCGGCTGGTTTATGGGACAGAATCACCCCAACCATGCAACTCACCCGCCCGCGCATGGTGCAACTGCTCAATATTTTGCAGCTTCCGAGCAGCCAACTCGACCTGGCAGACCGCTACCGCCTGTCGGAGCGGGTGCTGCGCGAGATCCTCTCCGCACCGCGCGATCAATGGGAACGCATGATTCGCCTGAGCATTCAAAACCAATTGACCTCGGACGAAATCGCGGAGATGAGTACACCCGCGCGGACGGCTGCGGAAAGCCCCAGGCGAGCGGTAACCCCCATTCTGCCCGAACCCGGGCGGCAGGCATCACGCTCGCTGCGGCGTTTTGTGCTCACCATTAACGAGCTGGATCGTTCAGGCCGGGATCGCGCGCTGGATGAAATCGCCAATACCATGGTTGTCAGAGGGCTGGGAAAAGAATCCGTAGGTTTTCTGGAGGAATTGGCGCGCCTGATCCGCGCCCGGCTTGACCGGAAGACATGAGTTGTATCAGCGGGAGTTTTAAAGTAATCGATAAAAAGTGTAACCGTGGTTACACTTTTTTATTTCGCACCTATTCGCCAAAGCGTAACCGTGGTTACGCTTTTAAGTGGATGCTTGCGCTTTGTTCACGGCCGTGAAAAAAGCGCTTCTGATCGCCGTTTTGTAGCCTGTGAGTAAATATGCCTTTGCCTGGCAGATGAGCGTGATTGTCGCCTGTCAGACGGTTAAGGGGTGACCCTTGTTATTTACAGCGTATTTGATCAAGGGCGACCCTTGATTTTCAAGGGGTGACCCTATATAATTTTAAGCGGCGACCCTTATTAACCTGCTGCGCTGTTTTTCTGTCTCGCGCTGTTATGGCCGCCAGAATATCGAGGAACCATGATTTTTGCATTTGCCAATCAAAAAGGAGGGGTAGGAAAAACCACCACTGCGGTGACGCTGGCGGACGGGCTGGCGCGCATGAAAAAGCGCACGCTGCTGGTAGACCTTGATCCGCAGGGGCATTTGGCGTTGTCTTTTGGATTGGAGAAATCTGCGGGTTTGTACCGCCTTGTGTGCCTGGACGAACCGCTGAGCGAGGTGGTGCAAAGTGTGCGCCCCAACCTTGACCTGGTGACGGGAGATAAGCAAACCGAAAAAGTCAAACGCCAGATCACGCTTGCGGATTTCCGCGAGAGCATTCTCAGCGACATGCTTGCGGCAAGCGACTACGATGCGGTATTGCTGGATATGGCGCCGTCATTGGACGTGCTGCATCTTAATGGTTTGATCGCTGCGGATTGGGTAGTGATTCCCACGCGGCTGGACGCGCTGGCGATTGATGGGGTAAAAGAGATTCTCAACACGATGGCGGAGATCAGCCAAAGTGGACATCGTTACCGTGGTTACAGTATTTTACCCACGTTTTTTGACCGCACTACGCGCGAAACTCTGATTCAGTTTGAAGAGATCACGCGGGTGTTTGGGAAGGCGGTTTGGCCGCCGGTGCCGCAGGATACGCGGGTGCGAGAGACGGCGGCGTATGGGCAGACACTGTGGGAGTATTCTCCGGGTTCTGCAGCGATTGGCGGGTACGTGGAAAGCAGGCAGCATCTTGGCGGGTATCGGCAGGTGCTGGGACGGTTATTGGAGGTGATCGATGGTGGATGAAAAGAAAGCCCGCCGCACGACGCTTGACCCGGCAGTGGCTGACTTGCTGGAGGGCATGCAGCAGCGGCAGGCAGAAGCGCAAATGCCCAAGAGCGAGCGCGAGCGCCTGGCGCGTGAACGCGCCAAGATCCAAGCGCGGCGCGACCAGCGCGCCACGTATGATCTGCCACCGGCTATTCGTGAGGGGATCCGGGTACTGGCGGAAGAATTACACCTGCCCGCCAGCCAGTTGGCGACGCTGGCACTGGCGCGGTTTTTAATTGATTATCAAAATGGTTCAGTGGAACTGGCGCAATACAAACAGCCGTCCCGCAGTCCGCGTTATGATTGGAATTTGATTTTTCCGGATGAATTGATCATGACCCTCGCGCGGAAGAAGAAGGGTTAAACCAGTAGTATTAAGTTGTTAATTAAGTAGTGAATAGAATCACGTGCAAAATTTGCATCTTATAGAGGTGCAGCGATTGCACTCATTAGAACGACATATTTTGCATGCTGGCGCCCTTAAGGCAGAAAATTCCTGTTGGCCGGCATGCACTTTTTTACCTCTGGCCAAAATGCAAATATTGCAGTCTCGCGAAAAGGCAGAATTTGCACTCAGCCTAACAGGCAGAAATTGCACGCAGGCGTGGGTGTAAAGAATGCATTCAGGAGAAAGAGATTGAAGCGCCAAACTACCCGTGAATGGGGATGACGTTGGAGGAGTCTGCTTTTAAGGGTGGAGATCCGCTCGGGCTGTGGATTGCGGGAAATATTTTAATGTCGGCTTAATTAATGGTTGAGCGGAAAACAAGCCCAATTATAAAATGCGTGTAGGTATATCCTAGTGATATTCGGGATGGTGGGGTGAACGTACGTTCAAAGCCAGAGTTCATAATGGAGACCTTTCTGGGAAAGGGGATCGGGCGAGGATGCGTTCGAGATGGATACTGCTATGGCGGCGCCGAAAAGGGTCAGGCAAGGAGGATGTCGAGAGGGATCGGGCGAAGGGGTTGTTGAGATATGTCCGGCAAGAACAGGGTCGAGAGAGATCGGGCGAGAGGGGGTGCGGTAGGTTAGGCAAGGAAGGGGGCGAGAGGGATCAGGCGAGGATGCCATCGAGGTAGATCTCGATGAGTTCGTGCAGTACGGCTGCCTGAGATTCTTCGTCCACCGGTTTGCCCAGCAGCATTTCATTCATGTGAAAGGTGTAGAAGAGCCCGAAGAAAGCGCGCAGCAAGGCGTCATCGGAATGCGGGGCAAGCTGATCAGCATCTTTACGCAGGCGCTTGATGAAGTTGAGCATCCCCGGTGCAACTGCGGGGTAGGCTTTGCGCAGATGGTCGCCATGAAACTCGACGACGTCAATAAACACCAGCTTGACGAGGTCAGGGCGGGCGGCGAGGGCGTTGACCAGGCGGCGGGCGGCGGTGTTCACCAGGCTGGCTGTGGTATCGCCTTGCGCATTTTCGAGCGTGAGCAGCAGGGTGGGGTAGGGGTTATAGGCTTCAAAGACGGCGCTGAAGAGGTCGTCTTTATTGACGAAGTGGTTGTAGAGCGAGCCAAGAGCAACCTCAGATTCTTTGGCGATCTGACGCATGGAGGTGCCATGAAAGCCCTGCGCCAAAAAAAGGCGATGAGAAGCGCCGATAATCCTCGCGCGCGCGCGTGAGGGGCTGGATTTTTTTTCGGGTTGAGAACGTTCGTTCATTCGGCGAATTCTAACGGTAAACCTGCATTCTGGCAAGTGAAATCGCAAGACTTCGCCAGAATTTCAGGCTGGCGGCGGAGGGGTTGGACGGCGACGAACTTCCCGGGTGCTTATGCGGCCGGCGGCGACTTGAGCAGCCCTTTCATGTTCCGGTAAATGACCTTGGCGGCAAACACAGGCGCCAAGCGCGAGAGGAGATCCATCATGGCTGCATCCGGCCCAACTGTGAGGCGGTGTTTGTCTTTTTCAATGCCGTTCACAATTGTGCGGGCGGCCACATCAGGGTTGGTCATTTTATGGCCAGATTTATGGCTCTCTTTTTCTGTTTGGGTCATAAGCCCGGAGTTGACGGTGATGTTGGTGTTGATGGCACCGGGAAAAACGACGGTGACGCGCACATTGGTTTCGCTCAATTCAGAATCCAAGCCTTCGGTGAACAGCTTGACGGCGGCTTTTGATGACCCATAGATCGTCTGACCGGGAACCGGCAGGAAACTGCCCATGCTGGCGATGTTGACGATGTGGGCGGCGGGTCTTTGCAGCAGATAAGGCAGGAAAGCCTGGATCATGTAGATGGCGCCGTAGAAGTTGATATTCATCACACGTTCGATTTCGGCCAGTGACAGATCTTTAAAGGGAACGAACTTTTGGATGATACCAGCATTGTTGATGACGCCATCCACGCTGCCATGGGCGTCAATCACGGCCTTGGGAAGCGCTTCAACCGCCTTGAGATCAGCGATATTCAGCACGTGAGTGCTTAACCGTTCGCGATTGGCGCCGACCAGCGCCAAAGTTGCCTGAAGGTTTTCGGCGTTGAGGTCAACGGCAGCCACGCGCGCGCCGCGAGCGAGCAGCTCCAGAACCAGTTGGCGGCCAATGCCGCTGCCGCCGCCAGTGACTACGATGGTTTTATCTTGTACTTTCATGCCCCACCTTTCCTTTCTGGCCTCAATACCGCTGCTCGAGCCCGTGCCCGGGTGCTGGGAATGAGATTAGATAGATAAATAATATCCAATTTTTATAAAATACGCCAGTGTTGGCGAATGAGTAATAATTATGAAGAAACCGGAGAAAACCGTGGAGAGACGAGCTAATTCTCGCAAATGCGCATCAATTGTGGCAGGAAACCGGCTGACTTGAAGGGGTCTGTGAAGGCAGGCTTGAACCCGAGGACAAAGAATAATCCGATTTTTCTGCGCTAAAAAACCCCCGAAGGGAGGATGCCTTCGGGGGGTGGTGGATAGAGACCTCTCAGCGAGTGATATCTTATCTACGATTAATTTGATCTGATTCCCCTATCCATGCAATGGCTGGTTTCAGCTTTGTTTTGCTGTGGGTTTACCCAGCGGATAGTTTTTGAAGAGGAAGAACGCCAGCACCATGGTCAGCGCGACGAACGGCCCAATAGCCACGACGCCGAATTTCCAGGTGAGGAGCATCGTCAGCACGGCACCGGCCAGTGAGCCCATGAACTGGTTGATGACCCCTTGGACGGCGAAGAACATGCCGGCGCGGTTCTTGCCGGTCTGTTCGGCATCGACCGCGGCGATGTGTGCCGGGAAGGCGTAAGGGATGGTGAAGAAGGCGCCGATGGAAAAGCTGCCGATGCCGGTGGCGATGATGCCGATGATTAACGGGGATACGGGGATGTTGAGCTGATCCCAGGTGAGGGGGAAGAGCAGCATACCGACGGCGAAGATGAGCAGGGCGGCTCTGAAGGCGACTTTTGCTCCCCATTTTTTCGTTATCAGGTTAAAGAGGATGAGCATGATGGGAATCGGCGCGAAGGCGGCGGCGTTCATCAAGCCAAGCTGCGCCTCGGTGATATGCATCATATCGGCGGCGATAAACGCCAGCCCGCCGAGGAAGAATTGCAGCCCGAAGAAGAAGGTTGCCACAGAAGACATGTAAATGAGGAAGGTTTTATTCGCCAGGGTTTGCTTGATGCTCTGCCAGAGGGGAACTTTAGGCTCGGCGGCTTCACCGGCGGAACCATCGGAAGGGTCTTCTTTGATGACCAAAAGCGGACCGATGAAGGTGAGAAAACTTGGCAGGAGCAGCAGGGCTGCACCGCGCACGCCAAATTTTGAGAAGAGCAGCGGCGCCACCACGAAGACGAGCACGTAACTGCCGGTGTTGAAAACCGTCTGCCAGCTGGCGACGCGCACGCGCGAGTTTTCATCAGTGACGATTTCGGAGAGTGATGCCAGGTAAGGGACGATGATCATGGTGTGGAAGAAGAAATAGAGAACACTGACGACCCCGACATAGACCGCGTTGAGCCAATGACCATCTGCTGACAACCCGATGCCGGTGATTGGCGGGAACCACAGGGCCACGAAACAAATCACGGTTGGGATGATGCCGATGATCATCAGGGGACGCCTGCGCCCCCATTTGCTTTTCATATTATCCGTCCAGGAGGCAATGGGGAGATCTACCACGCCATCGAGAATGCGGGCAATTAAGATGCTGAGGGCGAAGGCTGCAGCGGGGGCGAGCACCAGCGCTCCGCCGGCAATTTTGGCCTGAGCCGGACGGTAGTAGTACAACAGATAGGTCAGGGCGAGTTGATACATAAACCCTGGTCCAAAACCGCCGATGGCGTAAAACGGTTCCTGCCACTTCTTGATCTTTTTCATGTCTTCCTCCTGCAATATGAAAATATGAATGATGCTGTTACACTACGGATTCGAAAAAGGCTCTTACCTGGCGCACGACAGAAGTATCTGCGGGCTGCCCGGGTTGAGCGGATCCCTGAATTTGAATCATCTTTTCAAGCTGATGGCATAAATCGATAATGGCAGCCGGCTGTAAAGGACGCGGCTGCGGCGAGACAACCCGTTCAAAATTAGCGTGGTAGATCTTGTGCAGAACCTCAGGCGGCAGCCCGAGCCCGTGGAGGGTTAGGGGTTGGTCGCCGAATAAAAAGCCGCCATCAGGCTGAAGCTGGAAGCTGGCTGGGTTTTCAAGAAAATTGCGGACGAGCAAGACGCGCCCCTGGCTTTCAGAAAACTGGATGTCTGTCTGCGGGACGCTCAACAGTGCACGCGCGCCGATATCTGTGCCAAAAAGGATGCGATCCTGATATTTGATAAAGAAATCGCGGGTTTGATCAATTGAGGCTGAAAAATTGGTGTACATCTCAATACCGGGGGTGAGGTCAATATGCACGCCGGGGTACTGGTCAAGCAGGTCTGCCAGCCGCGAAAGCTGCGCTGAGAGGAAGAAAAAGTGGGCGAAGATAACTTTAAGGGCGGGGTTATGCTGCAGTACATTGAAAATTTCGGTGTATTGCTTCTCGTTGTTGATGTAGCTGCCATCGCCATAGAACCAGCCGCGCTCGACTGCCCAACCAGGGATACGTTTGGGATCCCAAAACTCTTCGGGATCGTTGACATGGAAGACAATGGGCACCTGGCTGGCGGACATCTTCTCCCAATAGGGGGCGAATGCGGGGCTGTCAAAAGGGGGAACCGGCAACATACGGCGCATATCGGGCTTGCCTTCGATCATCTTAACGCCATCGCAGCCGGTTGCGAGCAGCTGATCGATTTGCGCGGCAAAAACCTGCCCCACCTCAGCGGGAGCGCGAAAATAAGCGGAAATATCGAGCCCGCCGAAGACATAAATCTGCTGCGGGCGCTGTGCCTTGAGGTGCAGGGCATCGGGGATGAGGCTGAGGCGCGAACGGTCGGGAGTGCAAACGACGTTGAAACGATTGATTTGCAGCCGGTCGCAAATATCGAGCAGGCGAGAGAGTTGAGAAGGATGCGGATAATGGATGTGGCCGTCAATCAGCGGAAACGGAGCAAATTCATTCAGGTTCATTTTATTTTTCCTTTTCCTGTTTCTTTTTGTTGGTTTGAAAACGCTAACGGTTAGAAACAGCCTGATAATCGGTGTATCGTTTGAAGACACGTTCAACTGCGCCAAGAACCGCGGCTTTCTCACCGAGCGGCGATTGTTCAATGCGCGGGAGGCTGGGAATGACGCCACTCAGCCGCTCAACAAGCGCAATGATTAATTGAGCGCTTGAGTTTGCCACGCCGCCGCCCAAGATGATTAACTCGGGGTCGAGACAGGCGGCGATATTGGCGATTGCCAGGCTGTAGTAATCAACTGTTTCAGCAATGGTTTGCTGAGCCCAGGCTTCTCCGGCGCTGGCAGCGGCGAAGACCTGTTCGGCATCGAGCGGCAGGGGGGTGGTGGTTTGCGCCTGGAGTGAGAGGAGCGCTCGCGCCCGTTCTGTGATGCCCGTACCGGAAGCCACGCTTTCGAGAGCGCCAAACCCGGGGTACTTGCGGTTGAGAAAATCGATGCCTGGAAGGATGTAGCCAATTTCACCGGCGGCATCGGTAAAGCCGCGATGGAGCACGCCATCGAGGAGGACCCCGGCGCCGATGCCGGTGCCGATGGCGATCATCACCATATCGCGCACATATTGACCGGCGCCAAACCAGTGCTCGCCGAGGGTTGCCAGGTTGACATCATTTTCGAGTATGATCGGCAGGAAGGTGTTTTTTTCTAAAAGTTTGAGCAGGGGAAAATCCTTCCAGCCCATGGCGGGCGCCAGTTTGACAATGCCGCTGGCGCTATCCACAATGCCGGGCACACCGATAGCGATGCCGAGCATACGCTGCGGCTGCTTTGAAGCATCGGCCAGCATTGTCTGCAGAAACTCAACCAGGTTACGGTAGTTGACCCCAGAATCACGGCTGATGGCGGTATTGTTGTATTCTTTAAGGATCTGGCCGCCAAGGTTAACCAGACCACCGTAGATGTGGCTGCCGCCAAGGTCGATGCCGATGACCAGGTTTTCTTCGAGGTTAATTTCAAGCAAAACCTGACCGCGGCCACGTGGGTGTGACACAGTCTTTTTTCCTACTTCGCGCACCAGACCTGAATCAATGAGCCCCTCTACAATGCGGCTGACCGAGGGCAAGCTGATGTGCAAATGTTCGGCAATATCCGTGCGTGAGGCTGCTTTGGCAAGGCGCAGAAACTCAAGAATGGCGGCGCGGTTAATCGTGCGCATATCGGTGTGGTCAATGGCGGGCGGGGTTTGAAGAGGTGATTGCTGCCGATGGATTATGATAACCTCCTTATCAGCGGCGGCGCAATAATAATTACTTTCTGAAAGTAATTATATAAAAATCAAAATGAAAAGTCAACCACTTTTTGAGAATCATTTGAGAGCAGGAATGCAGAGGGGATGTCGTTGTTCAGGAAATCCGTTGAAGTCAGTGCGGCTGTTGCGTTCCTGCGGTAAGCCTGGGTCGAAAAGAAGTTTTATTTCTCGCGCGTCAGTTCAAAGCTTGCGCCTTCAAAACCCGCCACATTGAAGGTGAGGGTCAACAAATCGTCAGCGCAGACGAATGTGGCTTGATCTGCGATCGCGAAATCGAACACCGGGCTGGTGCCCGTAAACGGCTGAACCGAAGCGCCACTGACTGCGCGCCAATCGTAGAGCTCGTTCTTCGCGTTGGTTTTGGTAAAGTGGAGGGTAGTGTCTTCGACGGTGTAATCCCCTTCAATCAACACGTTGGCGCGAGCGTCTAAAAAACCTTCGAGGAAACTGGTGCGCAGGTCGAGGTCGTCTGAATGGTAGGCAAATAAACCATCTGCAAAACTGATGTATAGCGCACCACTTTGGACAACCAGCGATGGAATGGAGGTGATGTTCGCCAACAGGTTGGAGGAGTCGGATTGGTTAAAACGCCAGTTTCCCTGGAGGCAGACGGTGTTAAGGTCAGGCGCAGGGGTGGGCGATGCAAGAGGCGCAGTGGTTGGAACTGGCGATGCGGGAGGGGGTGTGGTGGAGGGATGTGCAGCGCAGGCCGCCAAAAGGAGAACGCTCAAGAGGAAGGGGATTGTTTTTTTCATGGGTGACACCTTGAAAAAGTAAACCAATGTGGTAATTCGTTTATAGCACAAGGAATCGGTTTTTGAGCCTAGGTTCTGTGAAATTTCTGGCTGATGATTAAGAAGGCATGACATTTGACACCAGGGGGATGCGCCAGCAGCGAGGCGGCATCCGGTAAATGGACTGCTCAATGGGCAGCCCATCAACCGGAAAGTGATTCAGCGAGTGGCACTGGCGTGACGTTGACAAGGATTATGCCGTTTCGAGGTAATTCACCAGTTCCCAATCGGTCACGTCAATGCGGAAGCGATCCCATTCAGCCCACTTGGCACGCAGGAAGCTTTCGTAAATTGAATCGCCGAGCGCTCGCTTAATTACGGTGTCATTTTCGAGATCCATTAATGCCTCGCGCAAAGAAGCGGGTAATTCCTGAATGCCGAGGGCTTTGCGCTCTTTTCTGGATAGTTCGTACACGTTGATGTCATTCATTGGTTCCGGTGCGGGCAGTTTACGGTCAACACCATCCAAAGCCGAAGCCAGCATGGCGGCGTAAGCCAGGTAGGGGTTGCAGGAGGGGTCGGGGCAGCGCAGTTCAGCGCGGACTGCGGTTGACATCCCTTCCATTGGCTGTGGAATACGGATGAGGGCGGAGCGGTTGGTTTGAGCCCAAACCACGTAAACCGGCGCTTCGTAGCCCGGTACGAGGCGTTTATAGGAATTGACCGTGGGGGCGGTGACGGCTGAAAAGGCGCGGGCGTGAGCCAGTTGACCGGCGATGAAACCCTTGGCGAGGGGCGAAAGGAAGAGCTTATCTGTGCTGTCGTAGAATAAGTTGTTGCCCTGCAAGTCAAAAAGCGATTGGTGACAGTGCATCCCTGAGCCGGCGATGCCGAAGATGGGCTTGGGCATGAAGGAGGTAACCAAGCCGTTTTTGGCTGCGATGGCTTTGACTGTGTATTTTAAAGTAAGCACGTTATCTGCTGAGCGCAACGCGTTGCTGTAGCGAAAATCAATTTCGTGCTGGCCGAGCGCACATTCGTGGTGACCCACTTCCACTTCCAAACCCATTGAGTCGAGCGCCTGCATCAATTCGGTACGGACACGAACGGCCTCATCATTTGGTGAGAAGTCGAAGTAACCGCCAACATCGTGAGGGACGGGGTGGATATCGCTGTTGCCGTTGCGGCGAAAGAGGAAGAACTCAGGTTCAGAACCCACCATGTAGCGCATACCGCGCGCTTCGAGCTCAGCAAGCTGGCGGCGCAGGTTGCCGCGCGGATCGCCGGCAAAGGGTGAGCCATCGGGGTTGTAAATATCACAGAAGAAGCGCGCGCGCAGCATTCCCTGAGGCGACCAGGGCAAGACGGCGTATGTTTCGAGATCAGGGATGAGGCGCATATCACTTTCCTGAATGCGGGCGAAACCCTCGACTGAGGAGCCATCGAACCAGATGCCGCGATCGATTGCGTCTTCCAGCCGTGAAACTGGCATGTCGAGACTCTTTACTGAGCCGATTACATCTGTAAACTGAAATGAAATAAAACTAACCCCGTCAGCAGCCACGCGTTCAACGATCTCTTTTTTGTCCATTTTTAACTCCTGATTAAAGAATTAAGGCATGCTTCGGGCATGCCTTAATATAAGCGTCCATACGATCAGCATCCCTTCCACAGTTGTGCGCAGGCAGCCTTTATTGCCTGACCAGTATCAGATCACTGTCCTGAGCGTTGCCGCGCAGATTTCTTCACTGACTTGTTTGGGAAGGGAGATTGAAGCCCCTGGCAGGGCTCCGGAGGCATCCGCTGATCATTCGATTTTCCCCTGGAAAGCGCCCAGGGTTAACATCCCTCTCGCGAAGGAGAACCTCCACCTCGTCATCTTGGAGAACCAAGACTCAGCCGCTATTTCTCTCTGTATTCAGTTGTTAATTGAAACAATGATACGAAGTTTTTTTCTAAAAGTCAATATATTTTGGAAGGTGCGTTGTGAGAAGGGGGGGTGATCTCTGCGGGCGTGGGGATGTTCGGTGCGAAGGGCGCGAAGAAGAGCCGTTTATGGTGATGGGTGTGG
>ERZ1645192.2883-NODE-2883-length-14183-cov-5.945003_pt1 | contig 14183 bp, 13 predicted proteins | sample MGYA00575354_ERZ1645192 | MGnify/ENA primary metagenome ERZ1645192 (study PRJEB40844, sample SAMN11349763) | freshwater sediment metagenome | isolation source: river sediment | host: Sediment | place: India: Faizupur Khadar , New Delhi | collected 2017-02-21 ... | reverse complement strand
AAATACACCAAAACATAATAGCAAAGTTACAGGCTGGTTTCAAAATCTGACAAGGGTTCGCTACGCCAGCCTCAAAAAATCTCCACACCTCCTATCGTCGGGTAGTATTTTTTGGTCTGCCCTTGCATATTTTGCCCCCATCCTGTGGCTGCAAGGGCATTATGTTTTACTGTATATTTCGTTGTAAGTTGGCTGGCTGGTGGCTGGTCTCTTACGCTTGCAGTTCGGCACGTTTCCGGTTCTTCATAGTTCGTGGCTCTGTGCCGGAGGTCTCTATTCAGCTCTTGTGGCTCTCGTTCTCTATCGGTAGGCTGCCCTTTTAGGGTGGCTTACTTTTTTAAAATACATTATATTTGTAATAAAAGTCTCAAGCAGCTTATAAATAAGACAAAAAATATCTTGCCCATTTTTGTATTTCTTTAATTATAAGGAATTTTGACTTATTCCAAGAAATTCAGGCTAATCTGTCTTAAAATGAAGCAACCACATGTTTCTTATTGACTAACATCTTTCTTCCATTGAATTCCCAAAGACCTTTTCCGGTTAGTCGTGTTGTATATAAAAAATAGCCCTAAATTTGTGTCATAAAATATTGATTCCTATTTTATAGTAAACATGAAAAATTGAATATATCTGAAAGACACTATAGAAACATATTTAAAGTCAGTCAAAAAACTTTGTCCGAAAATCACTGATGAAGAGCTGGTTTATTTTAAAAGCGGGTTAACAATCACCGAATTAGAGCCAAAGTATTTTTACATACAAGCTGGTGTTCTCCAAAAGGAGGTTGGATATGTTCACTCGGGCTTACTTCGTGTGTTTTACATTGATGATAAGGGCAATGAAATTACAGTCAATTTCACAAGAGAGGGTAACTATGCATCTCATTACTCAACTTTTGGAACTCAAAAACCAAGTAAATTTTACTTTCAGTGTATTGAGCCATCAATAATAATCAATTTATCTTACACTCACATTCAGAATTGTTACGACAAGTACCCAATTTTTGAACGATACATTCGTTTGATTGTAGAAGAAGCACATAGCAATTTAATAAGCCGGATGGAGGGTTTTTTATTTGATAATGCGAAAACACGCTATTTGAATTTCATGACTGAAAATCCGGATTTATATAATCGTGTTTCATTAACAGACCTCTGCACCTACTTGGGTATCGAAAGGCAATCATTAACCAGAATAAGGAAAAAATTACTGCAGAAATAGCTTTTTGAATACATTCACCTTTATTCTGACTCTTGGAACATAATTTTAAATTTAAAAATCATGTTTATAGGTCATTATGCCCCGGCTTTTCTAATTAAAAAGGCTGAACCGAAAATCCCTCTTTGGATTTTGTTATTGCCGTACAGTTTACTGACATTATCTCGGATTTATTGATTCTAATAAGTGTTGAAAAAGCCAATATCGTTATGGGGCTTCCATCAAATCCTTTGGAATTGCCGTATCACCTCCTTTATCAATAGAAGCTCTGGTAATAACTGCTTTATGTTTCTATTTCTTTACAACGGCATTCATTTTTCAGGTTGAGAAAAACTGAACAAAAGCAACTAATTTTTTACGCTAACTTAACATTTTGACACAATTGTGTCAGTCATTATATTGCAATCTAGGACATCTTTGTACTATAATTTAAAAACACACAATATGAAAGTAGTTATTTTCGGAGCAACTGGTATAGTTGGCAAATCAATTCTAAAAGAGGCTTTAGCTCAAAAACATCAAGTAACAGTATTAACAAGAGATGCCTCCAGGGTTTCAATCAAGGACAAAAACTTAACTGTTGTTGAAGGAAATGTAATGGATAGAAATGTTGTTAATGACATTTTAAAAAATCAAGATGCAGTTATTCAATCAATAGGTATCGGAGGCAAAGGCGACGGTAAACCCACAAGTTTTGTTTCTAATGCTAATAAATTGATAATGGAAGAAATGAAAAACAACAATGTTAATCGGCTGATTGCACTTAGTGTTATTGGAGCCGGTAATAGCATTGCTTTCATGCCCTGGTTGTTCACCAAAATAATGATCCCATATTTTATGAAATGGTTCAAAGCAATAATTGATGATAAAAACAGAATGGAACCAATGATTATGAATAGTGGTTTTGATTGGACAATTATTCGTGGTACTACTGTTGTGGATAAGCCTGCAAAAAACAAGATCACTGCAACTTTGGATGGAAAAGGAATAAAATTTTCTATTACAAATGCAGATATGGCATCCTTTGTTGTAAAACAGCTTACGGATAAAACATACTTAAAACAGGCACCTACGGTTAGTAATTAGCCTGTAAAACAGGTTATTGATTTAATGCAGCGTTCATACTTAGAATTGATATTAAACATGACCTGAGTATGGTGCGCTGATTATCATTATAAACAAGCACATTTAGTTGAAATGGATAAAATAGAAAGCAATACTGAGGAAAAAATATTTAATGCGGCAACAGAAATTTTCATCACAAAGGGATTCGATGGTGCAAGAATGCAGGATATTGCTGACTTTGCAGGAATAAACAAGGCAGCTTTGCATTATTATTATCGCTCAAAAAAGCGATTATTTGATGCGGTATTTGAAAAAATTGCGAACCAGATATTAAGCAGGTTAGTTTTTGTATTAGATGAAAACCTAACATTAGAAGAAAAAATAAAATACTTTTTCAGGGAGCATATCTCATTTCTTCAGAATAATCCAACGTTACCCACGTTCGTTGTAAACGAATTAAACCGGAATCCGGAAAAAATTAAAAAATTCATTCAAAAGATTAACCTGAAAGAACTGGGTAGCAAGTTGGAAAACCAGCATAAAGAGGAACTTGAAAATTATAATATTACCAAAGAGACCATTCCAATGCTTATTGTAAGCATTGCAGCATTGTGTGTGTTTCCATTTGTAGATAGAGTTCTCATAGAAAGCGTTATGAAAGAAATTGGATATAATTTTGATGATTATATGGTGAAGAGAAAAGAACATTTATCAGATTTTGTAATAAAAGCCATTTTGAAATAAATCATTAGATTGAGATATATTTTCTAAATTTGATATTTGTTAACCAATCTTTAATAATTACGGAAAATAGTTATACAGAGAATGCAATCAGAAGTACTCAATAAAAATTTATATCGTTACAGCTTACTTTTTTCATTAGCTACCAGTGCAATCACAACAATTATACTGAGCATAACCTTTTTTGATATTTATGTGATATTATACAGAAGTCTGATAGTATTTATTCTACTATTTATATTTTCTTCCATAAATATTAAAATGTGGCTACTTTTTAAAAAACAAAAATCTGCTTCATTTTTTCAGAACAAAGCTCTCGGATATATATTATCTTATATAATATGCCTTGTTATAGTTTTTTCATACATTTTATTAGTAAAGTACGAATTTGTTAAGCTTACTTTTTTGCCTGCCAGCCTTACTTCCGCATTTCATATTGAGTATATTGAAAGTAATAATATAATTGCCTGGGCACTGTTAGCAGCTACCTTATTGTATTTTTTAGTTCTGTTTTTTCAATCGTTTGTTATAATGCTAATGATTAAAAATCAAGCTGAATTAGAGTTAGTGAAGTTGAAACTTGTAAATACCGAAACTTCATTTCTGTTATTAATGCAGCAAATTCAACCTCATTTTTTATTTAATTCACTGAATACCTTAAAATCACTAATCAGAAAATACCCAAATACAGCAGAAGAATACCTGGTAAAATTGTCCGAATTAATGAGGGCTTCTGTTATCGGAAGCACTTCTGGCAAAACAACAGTAATAGAAGAATTAAAACACTGTCAGGATTATCTTGAAATGCAAAAAATCAGATTTGGAGGTTCTTTAATTTATAAAATTAATGTCAGTAATAAAGAATCCCTTAAAGGTTGCCTTCCGTTTTTCTCGTTACAGGCTTTAATAGAAAATGCAATTAAACATAATAAGTTAACCGATTCCGCCCCTTTAACCATAGAAATTGCTAAAAATGACAATTATATAACCGTAAGCAATAACTTACAACGTAAAAAAGTTGGCATTGAGTCAACTGGTGTGGGTTTGTCGAACCTTGCTGAACGGTATAAAATATTGTCGGGCGACGAAATTATTGTAAACGAAAACAAGACCCATTTTTCTGTCAGTATTAAAATTATTGAAGATGAAAATAGTAATCGTTGAAGATGAGAAATTTACAGCCGATAGTTTAGCTGAAACCATTTACAGGGTTGAGCCCAAAGCTCAGATTGTTACCTTTTTACGTTCGGTTGATGAGTCAAAAGCGTATTTTAAAAGCAATCCTTCTCCGAACCTGATTTTTAGTGATATCCAACTGGGCGATGGCCTAAGTTTCGAAATTTTTGAAGAGGTAAAAGTCAAGTCTCCGATTATTTTTTGTACGGCTCATAACGAGTATTTACTCAACGCTTTTAAAACCAATGGCATTGATTATATTTTAAAACCTTTTACCGATAAGGCTATTGAAACTGCAATCGACAAGTATAAAAACCTTACACAAATATTATCGACCAACACCGAGTTATTCGGGAATTTCCGTAAAACATTTGAAGAAAAAAGTCAACCAAAAGCATCATCGATATTAATTTACCAAAAAGAAAAAATCATTCCGATAAAACTGGAACATATTGCCATGTTTTATATCAAAGACCTGGTTGTATGGCTCCAGCCTTTCGTTGGTAAAGCTGTTGTTGTGGATAAAACACTTGATGCTTTGGAACAGCAATGTGGCGATTTGTTTTTCAGGGCAAACAGACAATACCTTATCAATAAAAATGCAGTTAAAGATGCGTCGCATAATCTTTCCAGAAAATTTATCATTACGCTAACCATTCCATATAACGATATAATTACTACAAGTAAAGAAAAACTGACATTATTTAAAGAATGGCTTTCACGATAAAACCCTTCTATCGCACTTCAATTTCATGACATGGTTGTTGATTACATACTTGAATAAGTGAGTTACATTCAATGTCTGCTTTAAATAGTTATTTACAATCCCATAATCATTTTTGTCCGTTTCATATACAATTCATCTACGTTCTAAAATAGGGCTATTTACTTTTGCTAAAGAAATTTAGTATTAAAATTCAAATGCAAAAGTTTATGCCCATGAAAAAAATTGTTTCAGCATTTTCAGTCTTATTGTTGGCCGGGAACTTTACAATTGGTCAAACTTCACTCACCTTGGACAGTGCACTGAAATATGCCTTGGAAAACAACGAGACACTCCAGCAAGCAAGGCTCGATATTGAAAATAGCCGGTACAAAGTTAATGAGACCAGAGCATTAGCGCTTCCCCAGGTTAATATTAACAGTTCGGTAACTGCCTATCCAATTTTGCAGAAACTGGTATTACCCGCCCAGATATTAGGTGGTGCATCCGGCGAATTCATTTCCATAGAAATGGGGCAAACCTGGAATGCAATGTCTCAGGTTCAGTTCAGCCAGCAATTATTCAACAAACAGGTTTTCGAAGGCGTCAAAGCGTCAAAGAGTAGTTCTGAATATTATAAATTGCTGGAACAGTATAGCAGGGAAAATGTCATCCAGCAAGTAGCTGTAATTTATTATCAGGTAATTATATCCCGCAACAAAATAAAGGTAAACAAAGCCAATATGCAACGTATTTTGCAACTTGAGGCATTAATGCAAAATCAATATAAAGAAGGGCTTGCCAAAAAAGTAGATGTCGACAGGGTAAAAGTAAGCAAAAGCAATATCGAGTCTTCGGGCTTACAACTTGAATATATGGCAGTTCAACAGGAGAATTTACTGAAGTATTATCTGGGCATGCCTGTTTCCGATTCAATCATCATTCTCGATGATACTCTTGCTAAAAAGAGCGAAATATCTGCTCCTTTGTCTCTCGATAGTTTGGATACAAATCAATTGACCAGTATACAACTACTAAGAAAAAAGGAAGATTTATTGAAAATCCAGCAAAAAGCATACAAAGCTGAATATTTTCCATCGCTAGCTTTAAATGCAGTTTATCAATACAATACGCAAAACAGTGATTTCAATCTGTATTCAAAAAATGCTCTTAACTATGATGTCTCTTACATTGGACTTACTCTTCGAATTCCTGTGTTTGATGGCAATGCCCGGCGAGCACGTATAAAACAGGCCGATATATCGTTAATGAAAATTCATGAAGAACAAAAGGGAAAAACTAATGCTTTGATTATGTCAAATAAAAATGCTCAGATTCAACTCCGCAATAGTCTTAAGGTGATTGAAACCCAACAACACAATAAAGTATTGGCCGAAGAAGTGTTTAATACAACCCAGGCCAATTATAAAAATGGATTAGCTACCCTTACCGAGCTTCTTAACGCTGAAACCGAGCTTGTTTCGGCACAAAACAGCTATAATGAAGCTTTGCTCAATTTTAAAGTTGCTGAAATTGAAGCTCTTAAATCGCAAGGTAAAATTGAAACATTAATCACTAGGAAAAATAATTTTTAAAAATTAGAATAATGAAGAAAAAGATAATCCTTACAACTACAATTATTGTATTGGTTGGCATCGGAATTGGGCTCACTTTGTCTCATAACAAAAAGTCCAATAAGGCTATGATGGAAGTGATTAACCAGGGCAATGTTGCTGTTCCCGTCGAAGTTTACAAAGTTAAAAAGCAGGTTTTAAATTCCGATTTTAGTGTAAATGGAAATTTTGTCGCTAGTCAGGAATTAAAGCTATTAGCAGAAAATAGCGGACGTATTAATCATATCTATGTTCAAATGGGTGATTGGGTAAATAAAGGCCAGTTATTGGCAACCCTTGACAATACCTATTTTTCTATTGATTTGAGAACCGCAAAAGATGCATGGCAAAAATTAAAAACAGATGAGGAACGTTATCAAAGCTCATTACAGGCTGGTGGAGTAACACAGGCCCAATTGGATGATATTAGGTTGCAGCTTCGTAATGCAACTGCCCGCATGGAGCAGGCTCAAAAGCGTTTCGACGATGCTTTTATCAAAGCTCCTATTCAGGGCTTCATTAATAGTCGCGACATTGAAATAGGTTCTTTTATTTCCTCAAACACTTCCCTGTTCGAAATAGTGGATATATCTAATCTTAAGTTGAGAGTTAAAGTTAGCGAAACGCAGGTACAATACTTGAAAGTTGGTAGTAAGGCTGACATTAGGATTTCAGCCCTTCCCGAAAAACAATTTACCGGGGTTGTTTCTTTTATCGCGGTTAAAGCTGACAATTCACTGAATTTTCCAGTGGAAATAAAAGTAAATAACTCCAATAACAAAGAAATAAAAGCTGGTATGTACGCCACAGTTGTGTTCAGGTTTGACAAACAAGACTCTAAGCTGGTAATTCCCCGCAACACATTCGTGGGTAGTGTTAGTAACAACGAGATTTTTGTTTTTGAAGATGGTAAAGCAAAACGCAGAGAAGTAACACCAGGTCGGATAATAGATGAATCGGTTGAAATACTCGAAGGTTTAACAGAGGGAGAACTGGTAATTATAGCGGGACAAATCAATCTTGTGGATGACGCTAAGGTTGAAGCAATAAAAAATTAACAGCTTGATTAATTTACCTAAAATACATGAAAGCCTTTAATCTGATTTGATTAATTATCAAAGAGCAAAACAGGAACATTTCATAAGACAAAAAATTAAATTTCATACACATGAATATATTTGAAATATCTATAAAAAGGCCAATTTTAGTGATGGTGGTTTTTATCGCTTTGGCATTGTTTGGGCTGCTAAGTTATTTTTCCTTGGGATATGATTTGTTACCTAAGTTCTCGCCCGGAGTGATAATGATTTCTACCACTTATCCGGGAGCCTCACCTAAAGAAGTAGAAAATACGGTAACAAAGAAAATTGAAGAAGCCGTAGCTGTGATGGAAAATGTTCGAAAAATCGAATCAGCATCCTACGAAAGTTTATCAATAGTATCTGTTACCCTAACTGATAACGCCGATGCCGATCTTTCGCTTAATACAGCCCAGCGCAAAATTAACGCTATATTATCCTCGCTGCCTGAAGATGCAAATACACCTTCGTTGAATAAGATATCAGCAGATGACCTACCAATAATGACATTATCTGCTACTTCTGATATGGACGATTTGACGTTCTTCGATTTTATAAAAAATAAAATACAGCCTGTTTTATCAAGGGTAAATGGGGTGGCAACAGTAAACGTTGTCGGTGGACTAGAACGTGAGATACAGGTAAACTTAATATCATCTCAGCTTCAGGCTTACAACCTTTCTTTTTTGCAGGTACAACAGGCTATAATGTCTTCGAACCTGGATTTTCCAACGGGTAGCATTAAGTCGGACAACCAGAATATTTTAGTGCGACTTGCAGGAAAATATAATTCCGTTGAGGAACTCCGCAACCTTGTTATTGTGAGTTTGCCAAGTGGGGCACAAATCAGGTTAAAAGATTTAGCTGATGTACAGGATAAAAATAAAGACGTTACAAAAATAGCCCGTTTAAATCAGAAAAATGCGGTTATACTGCAAGTGATGAAACAATCTGATGCCAATGCTGTGGCAGTGAGTGAGGAAATAAAAAACTCCATCTCAACGCTTACTAAAGACTATAAAAGTTCCAACTTCAAAATTACAGTCGCCACCGATAGTACAAATTATACGTTAGCCGCTGCCAATGCGGTGATGGAAGATTTAATCATAGCTATTGTGCTGGTTTCTCTCATTATGTTATTTTTCTTGCATAGCATCCGTAATTCCCTTATTGTAATGGTAGCCATACCGCTTTCCATTATCAGCACTTTCATAGGGATGTATATGCTTGACTTCACACTTAACCTTATGTCTCTAATCGGGTTATCGCTGGTAGTAGGAATTCTTGTTGATGATGCTATTGTGGTTATCGAAAATATATCCCGGCACATGGAAATGGGTAAAAACAAAGTTAGGGCAGCTTTCGACGGGGTAAAGGAAATTGGTTTTACAGTAATTTCAATAACCCTTGTTATTATGGTGGTTTTCCTTCCAATTTCGTTTGGCTCTTCAATGGTATCTAAAATATTGCGTGAGTTTAGTTTGGTAGTAGTTATAGCTGTAGGTTTCAGTCTGCTTACCTCATTTACTGTTGTTCCGCTACTGCTTTCCAGATTTGGGAAATTAGACCGAGCTACAGATAAAACTAAGATTGGACGTTTTATACTTGGATTTGAAAAAAAACTTGAACAGTTTACCAATTGGATAAAAAATATTTTGGTATGGTCGCTAAGCCATAAAGCCATAACAATGATTGTTGTAATTGTTTTGTTTTTCGCATCCTTTGGCCTTGTAAAAGGGAAATTTATCGGTTCCGAGTTTTTACCAACAGGTGACCGTGGAGAATTTCTTGTACAAATTGAGCTTCCCAAAGACGCATCGATAGAGCAAACCGATAGGATGACCCGTAAAGCTGAGCAATACCTTGCAACAAAGAAAGAAATTGTTTCACAAGTAACTACCGTTGGAAAACTGAGTGCCGGCGGGCTTACTGTATTATCTCCCGCAAATCAGGCTGAAATCTCGGTAACCTTAGCTGGTAGAGAACTCCGGGAAGATCCAACAAATGTATATGCAGCCAAAACCAAAAATGAACTTGAAAAAATACTGGTTGGGGCTAAAGTGAAAACGATACCAATAAGCATAGCTGGTGTAGCATCCAATGCATCAGTACAGATGATTGTTATTGGTTCTGATCTGGATAGCGTTTCGGTTTATGCTCGAAAAGTTCTGCAGATTTTGTCAAAAATACCGGGAACTTCTGAAGCCAAACTTTCTGTGGAAAGCGGCAATCCCGAAATTACAGTTTTGGTAAACAGGGATAAAATGGCAGCGCTTGGTCTAAATCTGCAAACCGTAGGCGCAACAATGCAATTAGCTTTCAGTGGTAATACAAAAGGTAAATTCCGACAGAAGGAATATGAGTATGATATCAACATCCGTTTAAACGATTACGACCGTAAAAATATAAACGATGTAAGTAATATCCAGTTTAACAACAATAAAGGGCAATTAATTAAGCTTTCCCAATTTGCCGAAATAAAAGAAGGTACAGGGCCAAGTCAGCTCGAACGCCGGGATAAAAACACCTCAATTAAGGTTCAATGCCAGGTTTTGGGAAGGACCTCGGGCGATGTTGTTGCCGATCTGGAAAGCCAGACTGTAAATATACCAAAGCCTTTGGGCGTAAGTTATATATGGGGTGGAGATGCAGAATCGCAATCCCGGGGATTCGGTTCCATGCTTATTGCATTGGTTATTTCCATTGTTTTGGTTTACTTTATCATGGTAGCTCTGTATAATAGTTTTACCTATCCCCTTGTAGTGCTTTTTTCTATCCCTCTTTCAATTATTGGCGCATTGCTGGCCTTGGCATTGACAAATAATTCGTTGAATATTTTTACACTGCTAGGAATAATTATGTTAATCGGATTAGTTGCTAAAAATGCCATTATCCTGGTTGATTTTACTAATCAGCTAAAAGCACAGGGAAAATCTACCTTTGAAGCTTTAATTCAGGCCAATCACACCCGTCTAAGGCCTATTTTAATGACTACCATTGCTATGATATTCGGGATGCTTCCCATCGCCATTGCGTCTGGACCAGGTTCTGAAACTAAAAATGGTTTAGCATGGGTTTTAATCGGAGGTCTTATTAGCTCCTTGTTTTTAACCCTGATAGTAGTACCTGTGGTTTACAAAATTTTCGACAGCATATTGCATCGCTTTGGATGGGATAAGGAAGGAATACCGGTAGACAAACTTATAGTGGAGCCCTATGAACATAAGGAACACATTGAAAACTAATATTTAACTGTAATTAAGCTTGCAGGTTCAAACAATTGTTGAATTTCAAAACATAAGGATATGCTAAAAAAAGAAATTGGGGAAAATGCCGGAACAATCTGGCAATTACTTGAAAAAGAAGCGGATATGCCTGTTAACAAATTGCAAAAGCAATCAGGATTAACCGATAAAGACTTCTACCTGGCCATTGGCTGGCTATCACGTGAAAATAAAATTTACATTTTTGAAAAGGACAAGAAGTTGCATGTATGTCTTGTTGAATAATAATTATGAACAGGTTTTCTCATATTGCTGGCATTATTTGGATTACTCTTACGGTATTCGGCTGTAACGACATAATCGAATACAGCCCCTACGATACCAATGTTGTTTCAAGGAACATCAACATCAATAATGCTGCACTTATTTCCAGCAATGCAGAACGACTTGATACGTTAAAATTTGCCCTTTGTTCAGACCCACATACCAGTTACGATGAACTTAAAAATACTATTCAAAACATTAACCGACAGGAAGGACTGCAATTCATAGTTTGCTGTGGCGATGTTACAGATTGTGGATTAAGCCAGGAGTTTATCTGGTATCATGAAATTATCAATAATTCCAGATATCCTGTGATTACAGTTATAGGGAACCACGACTACAGGTCAAATGGCCTGAAAATTTTCAACAGGATGTTCGGCCCATCAAATATGTCATTTATCTGCATGGGGTATAATTTTATTGTGTTTGACGATGTAGTCTGGGAAAACAACAACAAATCGCCCAAATTCGACTGGTTAAAAACTGAACTTGGTAAAAGCAATCTTCCTTGTATACTATTAACACACATACCTCCCTGGACAGACCAGTTAGAAGGTGTCTACTGTCTCGTTTTCGAAAGCTTGATTTCGAAAAGTAATCTTATTCTCTGTCTGCATGGCCACCAACATTCATTTTCTACAAGGGTTTTTGCATGCGTTCCTGCTATCGTATCTGATGATATCGGTGACAGGGAATACTATATTATTAAACTTTATGGCATTCAGCATAAAATAGTACGCATCCGGTTTTAGGATTATGAAGTGCAAAATTAAAATATACATATTTTTCTTTATTATTTTGGTATTCCCATTACAGGCTATGCCCAACGATTCATCGGAATTAACAAAAAAGCCACTTAATATTCAGGTGCAATATGCTGGTAATTTAGGGTTAATTTCTGTTGGAGCAGGCAAATCATACTTTCATGACAAGTTAAGTTTTCTAATTATTTATGGATATCTGCCTAAAATAATAAACGGTACAAATGTCCACACGTTTGCTTTAAAAACATCCTGTAAACTTGCTGTCACAAAAGTAAATTCCAATTTAAATATGAGTTACTATACCGGAATTACTGCACTTTATGGTATTGCCCGTAATACATATCTGGATTACCCGGATTATTTTCCTGATGGTTATTATAACGCTAATGCCATCCACGCATCATTTTTCTTTGGTTCAAGGCTTAATTTTAATTTAATCCATCAAAAACTCAAAACAATATCATTTTTTACCGAACTGGGTACTCTTGATTATCACATTTGGTGCGCTCTCAAAACAAAGTATATTGGTTTCTTCGATATATGGAACCTTAATGTGGGAATCGCTTTTACTTTAAAGTAAAACCTTAATCCTTATAAAGAATGAAAACTAAACTGATATTCTCAACCAAGACAAAGGAAACCGAACAATGGACTGACCTGCCATTTATTCCCCGGTTAAACGAATGGATAAACATTGCAGATATTCTTAAAACAGAAGAAATAGTGGAAATATACAACTCTGCTACTTCTTGGTCTACCGGTCGGGGATCTGTTATATCGGTCGGGTATCGCCATGATGATAATGCCTTCTATGCTGAAATAACTATATGGTGCGAAGACTAAATCAATATAGATATGAAAAAAGTCATTACTAACGAATATATCGAAATAAAATACGAACCGGAAATTAAAGCTATAGTAATAAAATGGCTACCCGAGAATCAGTGTATGTCTGAATTGGAATTTCATGAACAGCTCAATACATTGTTCACAACTGCCGAAGTTTTGAAAGCCGATAAAATGCTTATCGATGCCAATGATTTTAGTTACCCGATATCGCAAAACAGCATAAAACTTATCGAAAACTATGTTAACAAAAGTCAGATAAAAACTTTTGGCTTGGTAAAAAGTCAGCATCTTTTAGGTAAAGCAGCCATATTGAGATTGATTAGCAAAATTGACTCTCATTCATTAAATCTGAAATTATTCAATGACTATGAAACTGGCCAATTTTGGTTGAATCTCTTTTCTGCAATGAACAAGAAAGCAAATATATAAAGCATCTATTTGGGTAAGTTGAAATCCCAGTCACAAATAACATCATTGTCTAACTTAAAAAATTTAAAATTATGGCAAAAGTAGGTGATAACATTGTAACGCACGGTCTCAGTGGTAAATTAGGAAATCTGATAGTATTCCGTAACCGTGGCGGGAAAACGTATGTAGCTAAAGCTCCCCGGAAAAAGGAGCAGGAATGGACCGAAGCTCAGGAACAGCACCGTTTGTTGTTTCAGGAGGCTGTACTCTATGCTAAAAATGCAATAGCAGACCCGGCAACTAAAGAAGCTTACAAAGCATCGGCAGAAGAAGGTGAAACAGCCTATAATGTAGCCGTAGCCGATTTTATGAAAGCACCCCACATCGATGAAATAGATGTGAGTCATTACACTGGCCAGCCCAACAGTTATATTCAGGTTCGTGCTGTCGATGACTTTAAAGTAGTCGAAGTATCGGTAAACATCCTCAATGCCGATGGCACCGAAGTGGAGCATGGCATGGCAGTATTACAACCGGGTAGTATTTGGTGGAGATACACTACAACAGCCACCAACGATTCTTTAACCGGTGATAAAATTGTAATCCGTGTATCCGATGTTCCGGGTAACCTTACTGAACAAGAAAGAGCAATCTGATTTTCATGCATCTCTCTGAAACTAAGGACTACTTTTTTAAAAGGTAGTCTTTTTTAGTTTATATGGAGCATACAGCTAGCATACAGAAACCTTAGAGCTAAGATACAGGAATGATAACTCTGTCATCAGAAACCCCCCACCCACAAAGGTTTTTGTCACATTTTTTGTTCCACCTTGGTTTGGCACATTTGCAAAAGCACGCACCCTTCGGGATGCACTAACTTTTGCAAAAGAGCCAAACGCCACCACACCAAACAAAAAAATCCGCCAAAAAACCTTTTCTCCCGCGGTAAAATCAAGAAAAACAAGAGCGCCCCAACCTGTCTGCCGACAAGGCAGGAAATGCCCCTGAAAGGGGCA
>ERZ1645192.2881-NODE-2881-length-14190-cov-11.649027_pt1 | contig 14190 bp, 11 predicted proteins | sample MGYA00575354_ERZ1645192 | MGnify/ENA primary metagenome ERZ1645192 (study PRJEB40844, sample SAMN11349763) | freshwater sediment metagenome | isolation source: river sediment | host: Sediment | place: India: Faizupur Khadar , New Delhi | collected 2017-02-21 ... | reverse complement strand
TGTTCTTGCGGATGTCGAAGTTGCGCGCCTCGACCTTCTGCTGCGCCTTCTCCAGAGCCTTGTTGATCCACGGGTGGACGATGGCCTCGTCTTCCTTGAGGCCGAGCTTGGTCAGCATCGAATCCATGCGGTCCGAGCCGAAGATGCGCATCAGGTCGTCCTGCAGCGACAGGAAGAACTTCGACCGGCCGGGGTCGCCCTGACGGCCGCCGCGGCCGCGCAGCTGGTTATCGATGCGCCGCGATTCGTGACGCTCGGTGCCGATGATGTAGAGGCCGCCGGCCGCCAGCGCCTTTTCCTTCAGCTCCGCAACTTCGGCGCGGATCTCGGCTTCCCTGGCGATGCGCGCCGCCTCGTCCTCGATGCCGGCGAGCTCCTGCGCCACGCGCATCTCGACATTGCCGCCGAGCTGAATGTCGGTGCCGCGGCCGGCCATGTTGGTGGCGATGGTGATCGCGCCCGGCACGCCGGCTTCGGCGACGATATAGGCTTCCTGCTCGTGGAAGCGGGCGTTGAGCACCGCGAACAGCTTCGAGGGCTTGTCGGTGCGCGCCGCCGCATAGAGCTTCTGCAGCGCCTGCGGCTGGTCGAAGTCGATCTGCTTGTAGCCGAGCGTCTTCAGATATTCGCCGAGTTGCTCGGATTTCTCGATCGAGGTCGTGCCGACCAGCATCGGCTGCATCTTGGCGTTGGCGCTCTCGATCTCGCGGGCGATGGCGCGCAGCTTTTCCTCGTTGGTGCGATAGACCTCGTCATCTTCGTCGAGGCGCTTCACCGGCCGATTGGTCGGGATCTCGACGACGTCGAGCTTGTAGATCTCGGCGAATTCGTCGGCTTCCGTCGCCGCCGTGCCGGTCATGCCGGCGAGCTTCTTGTAGAGGCGGAAATAATTCTGGAAGGTGATCGAGGCGAGCGTCACGTTCTCGGGCTGGACGGCGACGCGCTCCTTGGCCTCGAGCGCCTGATGCAGGCCTTCCGAGAAGCGGCGGCCCGGCATCATGCGGCCGGTGAACTCGTCGATGATGACGACCTCGCCGTTGCGCACGATATAGTCCTTGTCGCGCTGGAACAGCTTGTGCGCGCGCAGGCCCTGATTGACGTGATGCACCAGCGTGACGTTGGCGGCCTCGTACATCGAGCCGTCCTTGAGCAGGCCGGCTTCGCGCAGCAGCTCTTCGATATGCTCGTTGCCCGCTTCCGTCAGATTGGTCGTGCGCTGCTTCTCGTCGAGCTCGTAATCTTCCGGCACGAGGCGGGGAATGAGCGCGTCGATGGAATTGTAGAGATCGGACTTGTCGTCCGACGGGCCGGAGATGATCAGCGGCGTGCGCGCCTCGTCGATCAGGATCGAGTCGACCTCGTCGACGATGGAGAAGAAATGGCCGCGCTGAACCATCTGGTTCAGCTCGTATTTCATATTGTCGCGCAGATAGTCGAAGCCGAACTCGTTGTTCGTGCCATAGGTGATGTCGGCGGCGTAGGAGCGGGCGCGCTCCTCGTCGTCGAGCCCGTGCACGATGATGCCGACGGTCAGGCCGAGGAACTTGTAGACCCGGCCCATCCATTCGGCGTCGCGGCGGGCGAGATAGTCGTTGACCGTGACGACATGCACGCCCTTGCCGGCGAGCGCGTTGAGATAACAGGCGAGCGTGGCGACGAGCGTCTTGCCTTCGCCGGTGCGCATTTCCGAAATGCCGCCTTCGTGCAGCACCATGCCGCCGATCAGCTGCACGTCGAAATGGCGCTGGCCGAGCACGCGCTTGGCCGCCTCGCGCACGGTGGCGAAGGCGGGAACGAGCAGGTCGTCGAGGCTCTTGCCGGCGGCGAGCTGGGCGCGGAATTCGTCGGTGCGCGCCTGCAATTGTTCGTCGCTCAGCTTGGCGAGTTCCGGCTCCAGCGCGTTGATCGCCTCGACTTTGGGCCGGTAGGTCTTGAGCCGCCGGTCGTTGGCCGAACCGAAAAGCTTCTTCGCGAGAGTGCCGAACATCGAACGATCCTTGAGGTTCCGGTCGCCGCGACCGACGTCTCGCGACGGAAAACCGGGGGCCTTGTCCAGAAACGGACACGCGAAAACCGCGCCGGAAAACGCTGAAAAAAGCCCGGGTGACAGATAAGGAGGGGGTATGGGCTTGTCAATTGACGAGCGCGACGACACCCTTGCCTCAATCTTGCCGCGCGGGCGGGATTAGGCGAATTTGTCGTCGAATTCGCGTACAAGTCAGCCCGATCGATTCGGCGCTCGCACGCCCACAAGGAGCAAGGTCCAATGTCTTTCAAGTCCACCGCCCCGCGCCGCGTCGCGAGCGCGCTCGCCTTCGCCGCCGCCCTCGGCCTCGCCGCGCCCGCCATGGCCAAGGTCGTCGCCAAGGTCGACGGCATCGAAATCACCGACGAGGACATGCGCCTCGCCCTTGAGGACATCGGCCCGAGCCTGCCGCAGCAATTGCAGGGCAAGCAGCGCGAATCCTACCTCGTCGACTTCCTGATCGATTCCAAGCTGATGGCCCGCAAGGCGGCCGCCGAAAAGGTCGCCGACACGCCGGAATTCGCCAAGCGGCTCGCCTTCCTGCGCGAAAAGGCGCTGATGGAGACCGAGCTCAACCGCATCGCCAAGGCCGCCGCCACCGAAGAGGCGATCAAGAAAACCTATGAAGAGGCCAAGACCAACCAGAAGCCGGAAGAGGAAGTGCGCGCCCGCCATATCCTCCTCGAGAAGGAAGAGGACGCCAAGGCGGCGCTGAAGCGCGTCAAGGCCGGCGAGGATTTCGGCAAGGTCGCCAAGGAATTGTCGAAGGATCCGGGCTCCGAGGACGGCGATCTCGGCTGGTTCACCAAGGAGCGCATGGTGCCGGAATTCTCCGACGCCGCCTTCAAGATGAAGCCGGGCGAGATCTCCGAGCCGGTCAAGAGCCAGTTCGGCTGGCACGTCATCAAGGTCGAGGAAAAGCGCACGCGCCCCTTCCCGGCCTTCGACCAGGTCAAGGACCAGGTGCTGCGCTACGTCGTGCAAAAGGCCCAGAGCGAAGTCGTGCTGAAGCTGCGCGAAGGCGCCAAGATCGAGCGCTTCGACGAGACGCCCGCCGCCCCCGCTCCGGCGGCCCCCAAGGCTGACGCGCCCAAGGCCCAGCCCGAGAAGAAGTGACGCCTCGCGGCGGCGGGCGCGTGTTCGCCCGCCGCCGCGCCCCACGCCGCAAGACTGGAATTTCCAAGGAATCGACGATGGCCCACGACGCCCCGCTCTCGCCGCTCGCGCCCAAGAAAATGCCGAAAATGCCGGTTGTCGACGGCGTCCGCTTCGCCACCGGCGAGGCCGCCATCCGCTACAAGAACCGCACCGACGTCATGCTGGCGCTGATGGACGAGGGCGCGAGTGTCGCCGGCGTCTTCACCAGGTCGAAATGCCCCTCCGCCCCGGTCGACTGGTGCCGCGCGCGGCTGCCCGGCGGCAAGGCCCGCGCCCTGATCGTCAATTCCGGCAACGCCAACGCCTTCACCGGCAAGACCGGCGAAGACAGCGTCGCGCTGACGGCGAAGATCGCCGCCGCCGCGACCGGCGCCAGCGACAGCGAGATTTTCCTCGCCTCGACCGGCGTCATCGGCGAACCGCTCGACGCGACGAAATTCGACGGCGTTCTCGCCCGCCTCGCCAAGGAAGCCAGCGCCGACGGCATCATCCCCGCCGCCCGCGCCATCATGACGACGGACACCTATCCCAAGGTCGCCACCGCCAAGGCCAAGATCGACGGCGTCGAAGTGACGATTTCCGGCATGGCCAAGGGCGCCGGCATGATAGCCCCCGACATGGCCACCATGCTGTCCTTCGTCTTCACCGACGCGCCGATCGCCGCCGCGGCCCTGCAGGCCATGCTGTCGAAATCGGTGAAGAAGTCGTTCAACTGCATCACCGTCGACAGCGACACCTCGACCTCCGACACCTTGATGCTGTTCGCCACCGGCGCCGCGGCCAAGCGCGGCTGCCCGGCCATCGCCGAGGCGACAGACGCCCGCCTGTCGCAGTTCAAGCGCGCGCTCGACAAGGTCATCCTCAATCTCGCCCATCAGGTGGTCAAGGACGGCGAAGGCGCGCGCAAATTCGTCGAGATCCGCGTCGAAGGCGCGGCCGGCAGCCGCGCGGCGCGCACCATCGCCATGTCGATCGCCAATTCGCCGCTGGTCAAGACCGCCATTGCCGGCGAGGACGCCAATTGGGGCCGCATCGTCGCCGCCGTCGGCAAGGCCGGCGAAAAGGCCGAGCGCGACAAGCTCGCCATCTGGTTCGGCGACATCCGCGTCGCGGTCAACGGCCTGCGCGACCCGTCCTACGACGAGCAGAAGGTCTCGGCGCTGATGAAGAACGACAAGATCGTCATCCGCGTCGAACTCGGCGTCGGCCGCGGCAAGGCCACCGTCTGGACCTGCGACCTGACCAAGGAATATGTGGCGATCAACGGCGATTACCGGTCCTGACGGCCGGCTTTCGCCGCGCCGTGTTTTTATGCGGCGGGCGAGATTTTTCAGGAGAGCTTTCGCGATGAAGACATTCGCCCTTGCGGCCGTGGCCGCGCTGGCGCTCGCAGGCTGTTCGTCGACCGGCCAGCCGCCGTCCGATCCCGTCGTCTCCAGCGCGCCGTTCGATGCAGCGGCCGCCGCCTTCATCAAGAAGCCGGGAACCGGAACCATCCAGGGCCACGCCTTCCTCAAGACGCCGTCCGGCGAAATCAAGCACGCCGGCGGCGAGCTCGTCCGCCTCGTGCCGGTCACCGCTTATTCGCGCAACCGCTTCGCCCAGCTCTATCTTGGCCGCAAGTTCGTTGCCGCCGGCTCGATTCCGAACGTCGCGCCTGATCCGAAATACGCCGAATACACCCGCACGACCAAGGCCGAGTCGACCGGCCGCTTCCTCTTCGAGGGGGTCGCGCCGGGCGCCTATTACGTCGCAACCCAGAATTTCTGGCGCAAGGACGGCGAGATTTCGCAGCAGGGCGGCGCCTTCTACGAAATGGTGACGGTCACCGGCAAGGAGGACGGCCCCGTGAAGGTCGTCGTCAACGGTCAATGACCGCCGCCCCGCCCGTCAGGCTGCTGCTGGTGGTCGCCGCCGCGCTCGTCGACGCCGACGGCTGCGTGCTGGTGGCGCAGCGGCCGCAAGGCAAGCAATTGGCGGGGCTGTGGGAGTTTCCCGGCGGCAAGGTCGACGCCGGCGAGCGGCCGGAAGCCGCCCTCATCCGCGAATTGCACGAGGAATTGAGCATTACCGTGCGCGAGCCCTGCCTCGCGCCGCTGACCTTCGCCAGCCACGCCTATGACGATTTCCACCTGCTGATGCCGCTCTACATCTGCCGGCGTTGGGAGGGTTTCGTCGCCTCGCGCGAGGGACAGGCGCTGAAATGGCTGCGGCCAGGACAATTGCGCACGCTGCCGATGCCGCCGGCGGACGAACCGTTGATTCCCGCCCTCATCGATCTGCTCGGCGCCTGAAGCCGAAGGTGGGTCGTTCACCACCCGTTCATAATGCAACGCACAAAATTCATGCGCTGCGGCAATCGGCCTCAGATACGTCAAAACTTTGCCGCAACCAATTGTCTATATATGAACCGTGAGTGTTTCCTGCCGTTTCGGAGCGATCAGGAGCAGCCGGAAATTTGGCCTTGAATTTTTTGCTGCAGTGCACAATATGATTTATGCGTCGAAAGTCGAAGACTCGGCGCGGCGGCCCCGCCGCAATCGGATGGAGAAGAAAGTGGAACACGCTCTGGTGCATGGTGGCATTCTTCGCCGGCTTTGGCCGGCCGACATGCCTGCTTTCAGGGAGCATCTGCTGCGTCTCGACGACAAGAGCCGCTTCGATCGGTTCGCCATGGCCGTCTCCGACGACTTCCTGCGCAATTACGCCGAACGCTGCTTCGGCATCGACGACGTGATCTACGGCTTCTTCGTCGACGGCGAGCTGCGCGGCGCGGCCGAACTGCGCAATGTCGGCTCCGGCTTCATGCCGATCGCCGGCGGCGCGGCCGAAGCCGCCTTTTCCGTCGAAGCGCCGTGGCGTCGCCGCGGCGTCGGCACCGAGCTGATGGAGCGCATCGTTCTGGCCGCGCGCAATCGCCGCGCCGAGACGCTCTACATGTCGTGTCTGGCCGAAAACAAGGCGATGCAGGGCCTTGCGCGCAAGTTCCGCGCCGAGCTGCGCTTCGAGACCGATCTCGAAACCGGCCGCATGATCGCCAAGAAGCCGACCGTGCTGTCGCTCTGGCGCGAGGCCGTCGACGACGCGACCGGCTATGCGACCGCCATGCTCGACCTGCAGACGAAATTGTTTTCGCTGCAGCCGCGCAAGCACTGAGCTCATTGAATTTAAATGCAAAAAGGGCCCGCCGCGCGCGGGCCCTTGTTTTTTTGCGCCGGCTCAAGGCGCGGCGCCTTCCCTTAAGTCTGGCATAAGATGGCGGGCCTAGGTTTTCGGCAGGACGCAAATTCGCGTTGCTTCAAAGAGCCGGAGACACACATGTCTATCCGTTCACATCTGACAATCTCGGCCTTCGCGCTTGCCCTGGCGCTCGGACAGGGCGCGCCGGTTTTCGCCGCGCAGGACCCGCATAAGCACGATCAGGCCGCCCCCGCGCAGCTCACGCTCAACAAGGGCGCGAAATGGCAGGGCGACGCCAACATGATCAAGGGCATGGACGGCATTCGCGCCGCCTTCGCGCCCAAGATCAAGGCGATCCACGCCAACACGCTGCCGGCGCAGGACTATGCCGCCCTCGCCAAGGGCGTGCAGGCCGAAGTCGACTTCATGGTCGCCAATTGCAAGCTGGAGCCGGCCGTCGACGCGCAATTGCATGTCGTGCTGGAGCAGGTGCTCGACGGCGTCAACGCCATGCAGTCGGGCAAGCAGCCGCGCGCCGGCGCGGTGCGCATCGTGCAGGCGCTCGGCCTCTATGGTAAGCATTTCGAGCATCCGGGCTGGCGTCCGCTCGAATGAGCGAAAGCCCGGCTCGGGCGAAAAGGAGCCTGCGCCATGCGTCTGCTTCTGGTCGAGGATGATCAGCTTCTCGGCAAAGGCCTCGTCGCCGGCCTCGGTCAGGCCGGCTTCGCGGTCGATTGGGCCACGAGCGGCGAGGACGCCGAGGCGGCGCTGACGACGACGCATTACGACGCCGTCGTGCTCGACATCGGCCTTCCGCAAATGGACGGGCTGGCGCTGCTGAGGCTGCGCCGCTCCGCCCGCGACCGGACGCCGGTGCTGATCCTGACGGCGCGCGACACCATCGCCGACCGGGTGAAGGGCCTCGACGCCGGCGGCGACGACTATCTCGTCAAGCCGTTCGACCTGGCCGAATTGCAGGCGCGCCTGCGCGCCCTGATGCGCCGATCCAAGGGCGAAGCCGCGCCGGTGCTGCGGCACGGGCGCATCGAGATCGACCCGGCCGGCCGCGCCGTGCGTCTCGACGGCGCGCCGGTCGTGCTGTCGAACCGCGAATTCGCCATCCTGCACGATCTGGTGACGAACGCCGGACGCATCTTGACGCGCAGCCAGCTCGAGGAGCGCATCTACGGCTGGGGCGAGGAGATCGGCAGCAACGCCGTCGAGGTTCATATCCACAATTTGCGCCGCAAGCTCTATCCCGACGTCATCCGCACCATGCGCGGCGTCGGCTATTTCGCGCCCACGGAGGCGGCATGACCGGATCGCTGCGCGCCCGCCTGCTGCTGATCCTCGGCGTCAGCGTCGTCGCGGCCTGGCTGGCGACTGCCTTCTTCTCCTATCTCGACACACGCCGGCTGATCGATGACGTCGTCGACGCCAATCTCAGGCAATCGGCCGAGGTGCTGCTCGGCCTCGTCCGCCGCCTGCCGGACATGCCGGCGACCGGCCTTGTCGCGGAAACCGACGCGTCGCAGCCGATTTCCTACCGCATCCACGCCCGGCCGACGCCGCAAGGACAGCTTGCCACGCCGCCCGCCGGCTGGCGCGCCGGCTATCGCGACGCCGGCGAGGGCGACAGCCGCCAGCGCCTTTATGGTGCGGCCGATGACGCCGGGGCCTTCGTCGAAGTCGCCATCCGGCAGGACGTGCGCGACAGTTTCGCGGCGCGCGTCGCCGTCCATATCCTGCATCCCCTGTGGTTCGCCGTGCCCTTGCTCGCCGGGCTGATCTGGGCCGCGGTGCGCTGGGGCCTGCGCCCGCTCGACCGGCTGGCCAAGGGCGTCGCCCGTCGCTCGGCCGCCGATCTGCAGCCGCTGAGCCGGGAGACGACGCCGGCCGAAATCCTGCCTTTGGTCGCCGCGCTCAACGCGCTGTTTGCCCGCATCGCCGCCGGGCGCGAGCGCGACCGGCGCTTTGCCGCCGACGCGGCGCATGAATTGCGCACGCCGCTCGCCGCCATCAAGACCCATGCGCAGGTGGCCCAACAGGCCCCCGATCTGGCGCAATGCCGGCGCGCGGTCGAGGATGTCGTCGCCGGCGCCGACCGCGCCGCCCGCCTCGTCGAGCAATTGCTGGCGCTGGCCCGCCTCGACCATGAGGCTTCGGCCGAATCCATGGCCCCGCTCGATCTCGCCGTCGCCGCGCGCCAAGCCGTCGCGCCTCTCGCCGCGCCGGCCGCAGCGCGCGACATCGACCTCGGGCTCGATGCGCCGGAGGCCGGCGACGTCCGCATCCACGGCAACGCCGACCTCATCGTCGTCCTCATCCGCAATCTGGTCGAGAACGCCCTGCGCCACGCGCCGCGCGGCGGGCATGTCGATGTCGAACTCGCGCCCGGCGCAGCCGACGTCGTGCTGCGCGTCTGCGACGATGGACCCGGCATTGCGCCCGAATTGCGCGCCCGCGCCTTTGACCGCTTCTTCCGCATCGGCGGCGGCGCGGGGCCCGGCAGCGGCCTCGGCCTGTCCATCGCCGCCGCGATCGTCGAACGGCACGGCGGCCGCCTCGAGCTCAAAGACAAGCCCCGCGGCCCCGGCCTGTGCGTCGAGGTCGCGCTGCCGCGGCAGGCCAAGGCCTGAAACGAACAAGCGGCCGCAAAAATGACTGCGGCGGCGATGCCGGCTGACGTCGAATCCTGCTAGAACGGGCGCCAGCTATTGTTCCCGATCCGCTTGCCGTCGCCAAAAGCCATTTCCCGATGACCATTCTTCGCCTTTACGCTCGCGTTCTCGGTTTGCTGGCGGCTGAAAAGCGCCTCGCCATCACGCTCGTTTTCGCCAATCTGGCGCTCGCCATCTCGCAATTCGCCGAGCCGATCCTGTTTGGCCGCATCATCGACGCGCTGTCGGGTGCGCAGGCGGCCAAGAAAGCGATCACCTTTGCCGACCTCGGGCCGCTACTCGGCGGCTGGGTCGGCTTCGGCCTGTTCTCCATCGTCGCCGCCGTTCTGGTGGCGCTGCACGCCGACCGCCTCGCCCATCGCCGCCGCCTCGGCGTCATGGCGCGCTATTTCGAGCATGTGCTGTATCTGCCGCTGAGCTTTCACACCCGGGTCCATTCCGGCCGGCTGATGAAGGTGATGTTGGAGGGCGCGGGCGGCATGTCCGGCCTGTGGCTGTCGTTCTTCCGCGAGAATTGCGCGTCGCTCGTCGCCCTCGTGGTCCTGCTGCCGCTGTCGCTGTTCATCAACTGGCGGCTGGCCTCGCTGCTGATCGTTCTCGTCGTGCTGTTCGGCCTGCTGACGACCTATGTGCTGCGCCGCACGGAATCGTTGCAGCAGGCGGTGGAATTGCACAATTCCGAATTGGCCGAGCGCGCCTCCGACGCGCTCGGCAACGTGCCGGTGATCCAGAGCTTCACCCGCATCGAGCTGGAAGCGCGCGCCCTCAACGACATCGTGCGCACCGTGCTCAACGCGCAGATGCCGGTCCTGTCGTGGTGGGCGCTCGCCTCCGTCGCCACCCGCGCCTCGGCCACCCTGACGCTGCTCGGCATCTTCCTGCTCGGCACCTGGCTGCATCTGCAGGGGCTGGCGACGATCGGCGAGATCGTCACCTTCATGAGCTTCGCCACCATGCTGATCGGCCGGCTCGAACAGGTGGTCGGCTTCGTCAATTACCTGTTCATGATCGCGCCGAAGCTGAAGGATTTCTTCGACGTCCTCGACACTGCGCCGCTCGTCGCCGACAAGGCGGACGCCAGGGACGCGGGCCGTCTCGTCGGTCAGGTCGCCTTCGAGAACGTCACGTTCAGCTATGACGGCCGGCGCATCGCCGTGCAGGATGTGTCGTTCACCGTCGCGCCCGGCGAGACGGTCGCGCTGGTCGGCTCCACCGGCTCGGGCAAATCGACGACGCTCGGCCTGCTGCATCGCGTCTTCGACCCCGACAAGGGCCGCGTCGTCATCGACGGCGTCGACATCCGCGACATGACGGTGCAATCGCTGCGCCGCAATATCGGCGTCGTCTTCCAGGAGCCGATGATGTTCGCCCGATCGATCGAGGAGAACCTGCGCGTCGGCAAACCGGACGCCACCGACGAGGAGGTGCGCGTCGCGCTCGAGCGGGCGCAGGCGACCGAATTCGTCTCGCGCCAGACCGACGGCATCAAGACCATTGTCGGCGAGCGCGGCCGCTCGCTGTCGGGCGGCGAGCGCCAGCGCGTCGCCATCGCCCGCGCCCTGCTGAAAGACCCGCCGATCATGATCTTCGACGAGGCGACCAGCGCGCTCGACGCCACGACCGAGCGGCAATTGCAGGCCGCCCTCGACGCGGCGATGGTCGGGCGCACGACCTTCGTCATCGCCCATCGCCTGTCGACGATCCGCAACGCCAACCGCATTCTCGTCTTCGATCAGGGCCGCATCGTCGAGAGCGGCTCCTTCGACGAACTGGTGGCGCAGGGCGGCAAGTTCGCCGCGCTCGCCCGCGCCCAGTTCATGACCAACGATGCGCCGAAGCCCGCCCCGGCGAACTGAGCCTATTTCGCGGCGCGGTGGTAGGCGTCCTCGAAGCGGACGATGTCGTCCTCGCCGAGATAGCTGCCGGTCTGCACCTCGATCAGTTCGAGGTCGATCTTGCCCGGATTGACCAGCCGGTGCTTGCAGCCGATCGGCAGGTAGATCGATTCGTTCTCGTGCACGTAGCGGACTTCCTCGTCGCGCGTCACTTCGGCCGTGCCGGCGACGACGATCCAATGTTCGGCGCGGTGGAAATGCTTCTGCAGCGACAGCCGCTCGCCCGGCTTCACCACGATGCGCTTGACCTGGTAGCGCTGGCCGGAATCGATCGACTGGTAATAGCCCCAGGGCCGGAACATGCGCTTGTGCTCGCCCGCCTCGCGCCGACCTTCCTGCTTCAGGCGGTCGACCAGATGCTTGACCTTGTCGCCATGTTCGCGGCCGACGACCAGAACCGCGTCCTGCGTTGAAACCACGATGACATCGTCGACGCCGACGACGCAGGTCAGCATGTCGTCGGAGCGCACGAGCACATTGCGCGCCTCCATCGCGACGCCATGGCCGCGCACGGCGTTGCCGTTCTCGTCCTGCGGCGACAATTCCCACACCGCGCCCCACGAGCCGACGTCCGACCAGCCGATGTCGGCGGGCACAACCGCCGCCTTGTCGGTCTTCTCCATCACCGCATAGTCGATGGATTTCTTCGGCGCCTGGCCGAAGGCCTCGCCGTCGAGCACGAGGAAGCCGAGATCGCGATGCGCGCCGGCGATGGCGTCGGCGGCGGCCTGCGCGATCTCCGGCTCGAACCGGGCGATCTCGCCGCCCATCACGTCGGCGCGGAAGATGAAATTGCCGCTGTTCCACAGATAGCCCGCCGCGACATATTGCTCGGCGCGGGCGCGGTCCGGCTTCTCGATGAAGGCTTCGAGCTTGCGCACGTCGGAGCCCGCCGCGATCGGCGCGCCGGGGCGCAGATAGCCGTAGCCGGTCGCCGGCGCGTCGGGCGTGACGCCGAGCGTGACGATATAGCCCTGCGCCGCGGCCTCCGCCGCCTTGCCGCAGAGCGCGACGAGGCCGGCGGGATCGCGCACGACATGATCGGCGGCGAAGACGGCGACGATGGCGTCAGGCGCGCGCTGCGCCGCGAGCAGCGCTGCGAGCGCGACGGCTGGCCCGGAATCGCGGCGCGTCGGTTCCAGCACGATGTCGGCCTCGACGCCGATCTCGCGCAATTGCTCGGCGACGAGGAAGCGATAATCGACATTGGTGATGACGATCGGCCTGTCGAAATCAGGATGCGCCAGGGTCCGAATCGTCGTCTGGAAGGTCGAGATGCGCTCGATCAGCGGAATGAATTGCTTGGGATAGCAATCGCGCGATTCCGGCCACACCCGCGTTCCCGCGCCGCCGCACATGATGACCGGAAGGATTTTCGCCACGATGGACTCCACTTTAGGGGCCGGCGCGTCACATGCGCCGCACATCCGACCTTAAACTGCAGGGATAAAGAAATTGCACATGTCGCGCCCCGCCGCATGCCGCAGCTGAGTGACGGCTCTAGCTGCTGGCCGTGTAGCGCCCCGGCCTGTGGTTCGTCGCCAGCACGACATTCAGCACGAAGGTCGCGACCAGCGACAGCAGCACCCGCCACGGCTCGAGCACGAGGAAGGCGGAGCACAGGATGAGCCCGTCGAGCGTCATCTGCACGTAACCGGCGCTCAGACCATGCTTTTCCTGCGCATAGAGGGCAAGCAGGTTGATGCCGCCCAGCGTCGTGCGATGGCGGAACAGGATCAGCATGCCGACGCCGAGCAGCACGCCGCCGATGAGCGCCGCATAGGCCGGCGCGATGCCGGACAGCGTGATCCAGCCCGGCGTCAGCCGGGTCAACCCGGCCATCAGCGCCACGGCGACAAACGTGCGCGTCGTGGCGCGCCAGCCCATGCGGGCGAAGGACAGGAGATAGAACGGCAGGTTGATCAGGAAGAACGTCAGGCCGAAATCGGCGCCGCTGGAATAGGAAATCAGCAGCGCCAGGCCGGACGTGCCGCCGGTGACGAGCTGGGCGCTCGACAGGAGCACGATGCCGAGCGACAGCATTCCCGTCGCAGTCACCACGGCGACGGCGTCTTCCCACATCCGGTGGCGGGTCGGCTCGCTCGGCTGCGTCATTGTCGGTTCGCCGCTCACCGCGCCTTGCCCTCCCGCCGCGCCGCCGAGATCCGCAGGGCGGTGATGCGATTGCGCATCTTGCGCACCACTTCGAAGCGGAAGCCGTGGAAGGTGAAGACCTGCCCCGCCTCGGGGATCGCCCGCGCCTCGTGAATGACGAGGCCGGCGATGGTCGTCGCCTCGTCGTCGGGCAGGCGCCAGTCCATGACGCGGTTGAGGTCGCGGATCGGCACGGCGCCGTCGACGATCACCGCGCCGTCGGCCTGCGGGCGCACGCCCTGAACGGCGACGTCGTGCTCGTCCTTGATGTCGCCGACGATCTCTTCAAGGATGTCCTCGAGCGTCACGAGCCCCTGCACCTCGCCATATTCGTCGACGACGAGGGCGAAATGCGTCTTGCGCTTGAGGAAGGCCTGCAATTGGTCCTGCAGCGTCGTCGTGTCGGGCACGAACCAGGCCTCGAAGGCGATGTCCTCGATGACCAGCTTGCGCGCGTCGCCGCCGGCCAGGTCGAGCGCGCGCAGCAGATCCTTGGCGTGCAGCACGCCGACGATATTGTCGGGCTCGTCGCGCCAGAGCGGCAGGCGCGTATAGGGCGAGGCGAGCACTTCGCGCACGAGATCCTGCGGCGGCAATTGCGCGTCGATCGTCCGCATCTTGGTGCGGTGGATCATCACGTCGGAAACGGACAATTCCTTCAGGTCGAGCAGTCCGCCGACCATGTCGCGGTCGGAGCGCTCCACCCCGCCCTCGCGGTGCAGCAGGTCGACCGTGCTCTTCAGCTCCTCATGCCCGGACATCATGGCGTGATGCGCGCCGAGCTTGAAGCCGAACAACCGCAATACGCCGTTGACGACCATTTCCACCGCGCTCAGCGCCGGCCCGAAGATCGCCACGAAAAAGGCGACGACGCGGGCGACGAGCAGCGACATCCGGTCGGGGTAATTGATGGCGACGGTCTTGGGCAGCACTTCGGCGAAGACGAGCAGCAGCGCCGTCATGATGAAAGTGGCGTAGATCGCGCCATTGTCGCCGATGATCGTCACCAGCACGCTGGTCATGAAGGCCGAGGAGCCGATGTTGACCAGCGTGTTGCCGAGCAGCATGGCGCCGATGAAGCGGTCGCGCTTGCCCA
>ERZ1645192.2876-NODE-2876-length-14203-cov-6.501060_pt1 | contig 14203 bp, 9 predicted proteins | sample MGYA00575354_ERZ1645192 | MGnify/ENA primary metagenome ERZ1645192 (study PRJEB40844, sample SAMN11349763) | freshwater sediment metagenome | isolation source: river sediment | host: Sediment | place: India: Faizupur Khadar , New Delhi | collected 2017-02-21 ... | reverse complement strand
AGTCGAGCGGATAATTCGCCCGACTTTTTTTATCCACAGTTTTTAGGCAATAAAAAAACTGCTGCAATTCAGTTTGCAGCAGTTTTAATGTATCGATTAAATCATTTTTTTGCCTAAAAGCATTTGTCCTTTATCCCTTTACGCCGCCCAATGCCACACCAGCAATGATGTACTTGGAGAGCAGGAAGTAGATGACAAACAAAGGCAGTACGGTCAGCGTTAAACCGAGGTACACGGCGCCGTATTCGGTCTTGTAAATATCACCTTTTAGCAGGCTGACCATAATCGGCATTGTATACTTCTCACTGTCGGTTAACAGAACCAACGGCAGGAACAGATTGTTCCAGTTGAATACAAATGTGAAAATGCCTTGTGTGGCCAGCGCCGGTTTCATAATTGGCATAACAATTCGGTTGAAGGTGAAAAACTCGGATGATCCGTCAATTCTCGCCGCTTCGAGCAATTCCATCGGCAATGATGCCACCATGAATTGTCGCATAAAGAATACCGCTTGTGGTGCCGCGATAGCCGGCAGAATCAGCGCCAGGAAGTTATTCGTCATACCTAATTGATACATAAACTTATAGAAACCAATAATCGTAATCTGCGCGGGTATCATCATGACTGCCATAATCAGCGTAAAAAATGGTTGCCGAAGTTTCCAATTATAAGCAATCAAAGCGTATGCAGTCAGTGATGAGAAGTACAAAGTACATACCGTTGCACCAACAGAAATAATCATGGAGTTTGCAAAGCCCGTCATTGGATCAAACGTTTTACCAAGCAGAACATCTAAGTTACTCTGAAGGAAAGTTGAAGGAAGCAGCGCAAACGCACTCTGTTGTACCTGGAATGTGCTTCTGGTTGAGTTAACAATCATAATCCAGAAAGGCAGAATGCTTAAGATAGCCAGTAAAATTAAAACAGTATATGCGACAGCCTTGAACAGGATTCCGCCGAGGGAGGATTTTCTTCTCATCTTACTTCGCCTCCTGTGCTTTTAATTTGCTGCTTTGCTGCTTCGCCAGTCGTTTTACTGCCTTCCGATGTTCAGCAGCTTCTTTATCGCGCATGATGAAGAATAGTATGCCTGAGCAGACCGCGATGATGACAAAGAGTATCATGCTGGCTGCTGCCGCGCGGTTCCAGAAATAGCTGCCGCTGAAAGCCTGGTTGTAGATAAATACACTCGCCGTCAATGTTGCGTTATCCGGGCCGCTGTATGGTACTAATAATCTTGGAATATCAAATATATTCAGTCCGCCAATAAGGCTTGTGATTAGAACATATAGAAGAATCGTCTTGAGGTTCGGCAACGTTATTCTGAAGAACGTCTGAGTTCCGGAAGCGCCGTCAATCTCCGCCGCTTCAAAAATCTCCGGATTGATTCCTTTAACACCAGCAATCAGAATCAGCATGGTGTAACCATACCACATCCAGAACTGGATAAACGCGATAATACCGCGTGATACATCCTTATTTATATAGAAATAAAATTTTTCTTTGATGAGCCCAAGTTTCAAAAGCAGGCTGTTGACAGGTCCAACGGGATAACCAAACAAGGTTGCGAACAATACAGCGATACTTGCCGCCGTGATGATGTTCGGCATATAGAATACAATTTTAAAAAAGCCTTGGCCTTTAAGGTTGCTGCGCCGAGACGTGAACCAAGCGGTCAATAGCAAAGCCAGCAGCATCTGCGGGATAAAGTTCATCATCCATATGGCTGCTGTATTTTTTAATCCGGTAATAAAAGACTCATTATTCAGCACAAGCTTGAAATTCCTGAACGGGTCGTCCGTTAAAATCTTCCAGCTCGTATTGCCGAGTCCCTTGGAATCGGTAAAGCCCAACACCGCTGTGTAGATCGTTGGATACAACGAGAAAATCAAAAATGTGATGATAAATGGAATGCTGAAAATATATCCATATTTTGCGTAGCTAAAGCTTTTCCGGCGTTTCAATATCACTCACCTCCTAATAAAGTGAACTGGGATAGCGGAAGACTCCGGCTATCCCAGCCCAAAATGGTATTATACGTTGTTATTCAACGACAACATCCAGGTTGTCAGCAACCATCTGCTTGAAAGCAGCAATCGCTTCGTCACGTGTCTTTTCACCTGCGGTGTAAGCACGGACCTGATCACGCCAGTAACCATTGATGGTTTCGTCGTACTGAGTTAAGCATTTGCCGTTTGCGTACTGGTTAGCCGGTACGAATACGCTAAACATATCCTGTCCGCCTAAGAAGTCCAGAGTTCCGTCGGATTTGCTCATTACAACGCCGGAAGCAACAGTATCTTTTGTGCCGCCTTCGCCGTTCAGAGTTCCGTTAGCCCAGTAGTACTGCAGGCCGGTTTCGCTGGTATCCAGAGTGATCCACTCAATGATATCGCCAACAACTTCTTTGTTCTCAGAAGAAGCAGAGCCAAGAACCCAAGTGCCGCCCCAGAAGAAGCCAACCGGCGGTGTGCAGACTCTCCAGTCACCAACGGTATCGCCAGCGTTGCCAGCCATAACGTAGTTGATGAGCCAAGCGGGTCCGAAGAATGCGAAGATCGGCTGTGCGCCGGTACCGGACATGTCAGCGTACCAAGCATCGGTCCAGTCCTGAGTGTCATTGGTGTATCCATTGTCTTTCAACTGTTTGGAATAATCAAGGAAAGCTTCACGTTCGGGAGAGATAACCAATTTGCCATCTACAACCCAGCCGGTGGAAGAGCTGTTTTCGATTGAATGCCAGATGTCGCCGTCGCCGGAAACAATGCCGTAGCCTTTAGCTTTCAGTTCAGCAGCCGCTGTGAAGAACTGTTCCCAGCCCGGGCCGACTTTCGCGGCAACCGCATCAGGATCGGAAGTTCCCCAAACATCTTCAGCGATAGAAGCACGATAGATCATCGCGCCGCCGGTAGCCTGGTAGCCCAGACCAACAACGCCGTCGCTGCCTCTGGTTCCGATATCAACAGTGTACTGAGCGATGTCGCCAGCTTCAACTAAAGCGTCAACATCAATACCCAAGTCAGCATAGGTAGCTGCATACTGAGAAGCATCACCCTGGGTGTACTTCAGAACGAATGCAGATTCAGCTGCGTAGATATCCGGGGCGTCTGCGCCGCCAGCAGCCAGAGCCTGGTCCAGAGCGGGCTGATATGCTCCATCAGTAGTGGCAATAACTGTTGTCTTAACTTCGTACTTTTCAGCAACATCAGGATGTGCTTCCATGTACTTTGTGACCATTCCCGGAACTTCTTCCGTGAACGCCCATACGTTAAGGACGGTTTTGCCGGTTGCGCTGGTATCAGTAGTTGTGTCTGTTGTTGCGGTATCAGTTGTCGCCGCAGTAGAGCTTCCACAAGCTACAAGGCTCAGCACCATGATCACTACTAATAATAGAGATACTAGTTTTTTCATGTGTTCCTCCTCATTTTTTATCGCGCTGCTATTTCGATGAATAGTGCGCTTTATTATTTTGACAGCAGGCTTGCTATCAAACTTGTTTTACAGTATTGCCGACCAGCAGCGACCCGGATACCAGCACCTGTGTGGGTACAAACATCTTCGGGTTCTCAATCTCATCGATGAGTTTGGCTGCCGCTCGTCTGCCGATGCCTTCTGAATCCTGCCGAAAAGTGGTGAGTCGGGGGCGAAGCGCCTGAGAAAGCAGAATCCCGTCATAGCCCATCACGCTGATATCGTCCGGCACTTTCAGTCTCTGCCGTTCCAGCTCGCTCATTCCGCCCAGGAAAGAGAAATCGTCCGGATACAGGATGCAGGTCGGGCGGGCTTGAAGCGCCAGCAGTTCGCGCGTGGCCAAGCCGCTGGACTTTGGATCATGGTAGACCGCGGACTTGATATAGTCCTCCGGCACGTCGATGCCCTTGTTCATGCAGGCCTTCCGAAAGCTGGCCAGTCTGTTTCTGGTAACCGATGTATCCTCGCCGTGAATAAACGCAATCTTGCGGTGTCCGAGTCCATAGACATATTCCACAATATCCACCATGCTTTGAACGTTGTCCGATAAAATCGCCGTGCGGTTGTTGAACACATGATCGATGGTCACAACCGGTATATCGCTGTCAATCAGCCTCAAAACCGACGGGTCTGAATAATCAATCGAAGCAATGACCACGCCGTCACAGTTGCGGTAGCGTGCATGCTCGTAGTAGTCCATTTTAAAATTGCCTATATCTTTACTGATAAATGTGATATCGTAACCCAGTCTCTCAGCTTCCACCTTAAAACTGTTCAGTACGGTTGAAAAGTACTCGTGCGCCAAGCCTGATGAAGTTTTGTCCGCAAACAGGACGCCGAGATTCAGTGAACGGTTGGTTTTCAGAGCTCTGGCCGCAGCATTCGGGAGATATCCCATTTCTCTGGCTGTAGATCGGATGTGCTCGGCCGTGTCTGTGCCGATATCCGAATGTCCGTTGAGTGCTTTACTGACGGTGGCTGGCGAAACGCCGCATTTGACCGCAATGTCTTTCATCGTCACCATCGACATAAGAACCCCTATTCAATCGTTTTCTTGAGAATAAATAAGAAAAACCCGAATTTCCCCGTATAATTTCACTTAATCGTTTTCGCGGATTCATTATATTACAACTGGTCAAGCGGCGTCAACCCTAATCTCCAAAAAATATTAAAGATTCGTTTACAAAAAGTTTAATTAAATCTAACTTTTTTATTCGTCCGCTCCAAAAATCGTTGACTTTTTTCCGCCGACTCGGTATGATGTCGATACATACTTATACGATTACGTAAATTTCTTTAAGAAATGAATCGTCCATTTTTTCATGTTTGAGGTGCTTATTTATATGAAATTCGGCTATTTTGACGACGGCCAAAAGGAATACGTCATTGAGACGCCTGCAACGCCGTTGCCTTGGATCAATTATTTGGGCAGTGAGTCCTTTTTTGGACTGATCAGCAATACCGGCGGCGGATATTGCTTCTATCGCGACGCCAAACTGCTGCGGCTTTTGCGCTATCGCTATAACAACGTTCCTGCCGACATCGGCGGACGCTTCTATTATATAAAGGAAGCGGACGGCGTGGCCTGGAGCCCCGCATTTCATCCGGTGGATACCCCGCTGGATGCTTATCGCTGCCGTCATGGACTCGGCTATACCGTTTTTGAAAGCGAATACGACGGACTATGCGCTTCTTTGACCTGCTTTGTGCCCATCGGCGAGAACTGCGAAGTGCACCGCATGACCATTAAGAACGAAAGCGGGCTGACCAAAAAGGTTCAGTTGTACGGCGCTGTGGAATGGTGTCTGTGGAACGCGGTGGACGATGCGGCCAACTTCCAGCGCAACCTCAATATCGGCGAAGTGGAAGTGGAAGACAGCACGGTTTACCACAAAACCGAATACCGCGAACGCCGGAATCATTACGCCTATTACAGTGTCAATCAGCCGCTTTCCGGCTATGATACGTCCAGAGACGCTTTTCTTGGCGCGTCGCGCGGATGGAACAACCCGATTGCGCTCGAAAACGGCGGCTGTTCCCAATCCGAAGCGCACGGCTGGTCGCCGGTAGCCGTTCTTCAGAACGACTTTACGCTGGCGGCGGGACAGGAAGCCACCTTTGTCTATGTTTTAGGGTATGCTGAAAATTCCGAGAATGACAAGTTTATTTCGCCCGGCGTCATCCGCAAGGACACCGCCCAGCGCGTCACCGATCAATTTAAAGACCCCAAAGCCGTGGATGCGGCACTGGACGCATTGGCCGAATATTGGAGCAACCTCCTTGGCTGCTACACCCTTCAAAGCGGCGATACCACCTTAAACCGTGTGGTCAACGTCTGGCACCAGTATCAATGCATGACCACCTTCAACATGAGCCGTTCGGCCAGCTACTTTGAAAGCGGTACCGGACGCGGCATGGGCTTTAGAGACAGCTGTCAGGACCTGCTCGGCTTTGTCCATCTCATCCCCGAACGGGCACGTGAGCGCATCATCGACATCGCTTCGGTGCAGTGGGAAGACGGCAGCACCTACCATCAATATCAACCGCTGACCAAGCAGGGCAACAACGACGTGGGCAGCGGATTCAATGACGACCCGCTGTGGCTGGTTGCCTGCACGCATGCCTACATCGCCGAAACCGGCGACATCGGCATTCTGAACGAACCCGTTCCGTTTGACAACAAGCCCAACAGCCAAAAACCGCTGATGGAGCACTTGCGGCGGAGCGTCGGGTTTACGCTGGCCAACCGCGGCCCGCACGGCCTGCCCAAAATCGGCCGGGCCGACTGGAACGACTGCCTGAACCTGAACAGCTTCAGCACGGTTCCCGGGGAAAGCTTCCAGACCTGCGGCACCACCGAAAGCGGCGCCGAAAGCATCTTTATCGCAGGCATGTTTGTCATGTACGGCGCATGCTACGCCGACCTTTGCGACCTCGTCGGGCTGTCTTCCGAAGCCGAGACCATGCGAAAAGAAGTGGCTTTGATGACCGATGTGGTGAAACAGCACGGCTGGGACGGCGAATGGTTCTTACGCGCCTATGACGCCTACGGCAACCCCGTGGGCTCCCACACCTGCGACGAAGGCCAAATCTTCATCGAACCGCAGGGATTCTGCGTCATGGCCGGCATCGGTCTGGACGACGGCAAAGCCAAAACCGCGGTGGATTCGGCCAAGAACCGGCTGCTCGGCGAGTTCGGTATGGAGCTTCTGGCTCCCTGCTATACGCGCTACCATGTGGAGCTGGGCGAAATCACCAGCTATCCGCCGGGATATAAGGAAAACGGCTCCATCTTCAGCCACAACAACCCCTGGGTCAGCATCGCCGAAACCGTCTTAGGGCGGGGCGATTCGGCTTTCGATCTGTACGCCCGTGTTTGTCCGGCGTTTATCGAAGACAAGAGCGAAATTCGGCGCAGTGAGCCCTACGTGTACGCGCAGACCATTGCGTCCAGGGAATCCTTCAACGAAGGCGAAGCCAAGAACAGCTGGCTGACCGGCACGGGCTCCTGGGCGTTTGTCAACATCAGTCAGGCGATTTTGGGCGTCATCCCTACCTTAGCGGGACTACGCATCAAGCCCTGTCTGCCGAAGCATTTAACCGATTACACCGTCGTGCGCAAATTCCGCGGCGCGACCTACAATATCCATGTAAAACAGACCGGCGCGTATTCGCTGGCTGTGGACGGCAAGGCGATGGACGGGGAGATTATTCCGGCAAGCGCCGTCAAAGGCGATTGCCATGTTGAGGTGACCGTATGAGTACATTCCCGGAAGGTTTCATCTGGGGAGCCGCCTGCTCCTCCTACCAGAGCGAAGGAGCCTGGAACGAGGACGGCAAAGGCCGCAGTATTTGGGATGACTTTACCCATTTCACCGGGCAGGGGCATGTGACGGGCGACGAGAACGCCGATGTGTCCTGCGACAGCTATCACCGGTATAAGGAAGACGTCGCCCTGATGAAACAGGTCGGAATCAAGACTTTTCGACTGTCCATCAGCTGGCCGCGTGTGCTTCCCGCCGGAACCGGCGCGGTCAATGCGGTCGGGCTGGATTTCTACGACCGCTTTGTCGATGAACTCATCGCCAACGGCATTGAACCCTGGCTGACGCTGTATCATTGGGATCTGCCCTCCGCCCTGCAGGAAAAAGGCGGCTGGCTAAACCGTGAAACAATCGATGCGTTCGCTGAATATGCCGCACTGATCGGCAAACACTTTGATGGCCGCGTGAAATACTATATGCCCATCAACGAACCCGAGTGCATCGTTTTTCTGGGGCACGGCAATCTGGAACACGCCCCGGGCATCAAGCTGGATAACGAAGGGCTTCTAAAAGTGTATCATCATCTGGCGCTGGCCCAGAGTGCGGCCGCGCGCGCCTTAAGAACCGTCAGCACCGCGCCCATCATGGTCGGCACCGCGCTTTGCGGCAGAATCTGCTACCCCGAAACCGAGGACAAAGCCGGGATTGAAGCCGCATATGAGGCCACTTTCAAACTTTGGCCGGACAACTGGTGCTTCACGTTCAACGCCGCCTTTGATACCACTGCGTTTAAGAAATATCCGGACGATGCGCCGGCGTTTATCAAGGACTTTGAAAAGACCATCCCGCCAAGCGATTGGGATTTGATGGAGAAATTCGACTTTATGGGCGTCAACATCTACAACGGCGTTCCTGTGGATAGAAGCGGGAAACCGGCGGGCTTTCCGGCCGGGCATCCCAAAAACCCGCTGAAATGGCCGGTGAGCCCAAAATCCATGCAGTATGGCATCGAATTCCTGTATCGGCGTTACGGTCTGCCCATCGTCATCACTGAAAACGGACAGAGCTGCAACGATTTGGTCTTTCTGGATGGCCAGGTGCACGACCCCGCGAGAATCGACTTCCTCCACCGCTATCTTCTGGCCCTGAAAGACGCGATGGACAATGGTGCGGATGTACGCGGTTACCTGCACTGGAGTTTTCTCGATAACTTTGAATGGGCAAAGGGCTATGACGAGCGTTTCGGACTGGTGTATGTCGATTACGCCACACAGAAACGCATCCTTAAGGATTCTGCGCAATGGTATGCTGACGTGATTCAAAGTAACGGCGGCACCCTTTAGCGAAAATCATATTTTTTCATTTTTTATTTCCTTTACTTGCCTTTCGGCCCGATTCTCGGGCCCATGGAGGGGAACAGTGATAAACCGCTGTTCTTTTTTTGCTCCGCGCCGTGAAAACCAAAGAAGCAATATCCACGGCGATTCAGCCGCGATATTGCTTCTTTGGTTGATGCTTCAAGGTTTGAAGGTTTGAGAGGTAAATGATGGATTATGCCGTACCGTTCTTTTTAATGCTGATATCTACCGTGTCCTTGGGCGCGTTTTCCACATCGGCGGCCGAAGCGGCGCCTTCGGCCAGCTGTTTGATATACTTTTTCTTTTCCCCATCCCGTTTAAGGTTCAGGTATACATTGCGAATCAGCGCTCCGGCGACGAATTTATCTTTCATCTCGCCGTAGCCTTCGTCCTTGCCCGAAAAGATGAAGTCCACCAGACGCGCGTAGTCCTCGGCGCTCATTGGGTCAAACTGGATGGCAAACGATTTGGTGTGCCGGATATAGCCCAGAATCGTTCCGGATATTTCAGCGCCGTTGATGGTGAGCGAGATGCGCTTGACGCCCTCCAGCGTCGGTGCCATCTTGTCATCAAAGGGCGAGATATTGCATCCGCCTTCCGAGATATTGATGAGACTGCCGATGGTATATACGCCGTTGTAGCGGATACCGATGGAGCGATTGACGGCCAGCCGGTCGTACTGCCGGACGCGCGGTTTTTCAAAGCAGAGCAGAATGCTGACGATGATGGCGTAGAGGTTGTAGAGTATCCAGAACGCGTTGATGCCGTAGACAATCATCATCGCAGGACCGGCGGTTTTGAACCTTAGACCGATTAAAACCAGAGAGGCTATGCTGAGCCCCGCCAGAACCAGATGCGGCAGCGCCAGATTGAAAGCGAAGTGCGTCTTGTTGTGCGGAACGCCCTTGGGCGTGACGGCAAACTTTTTGTCGCCGAAGGAGAACATCTCTAAAAGCGCCGCCCAGGCCAAAGCCGGGCCCAGCGACATCTCATAGATATGTGCCCATCCCCATGAACGATTTTTGTGCGAGAACAGCCGCATCGAGAGCATGCTGGCCACAAAGGAAGGCAGCCACAGCAGGAATATCCAGATGATGTCGGCTTTTAAGACCGGGATGCCGGTAAGGATGAAAAAGATCGGTGCCAGCGTAAAGATCATCTTTTTAAGTCCGAACAGCCAATAGATGCCGCCGTCCGTGATGATTTCCTTTTGCATGAAGGATAGTCCCTTCATCTTCCAGGGATTATAGCGTTTTAAAACCTGCAGGTTGCCCTGACACCAGCGCATCCGCTGTACCATATGGTCGGCGAAAGTTTCGGCCGAAAGGCCTTGCGCAAACGTATCGGTCACCAGCACGCCGTGGTAGCCCTTATCCTGCAAAAGCAGGCTGGTGGCCATGTCCTCGGTGATGGTGCCGACCGGGATATATCCAATCGATTTTAAGTGACTCCGGCGAAAAACGCATCCGCTGCCCACAAACAGCAGCGCGTCGAACGCCTCCCGCTGACGCTGGATTTCTTCCATGAAAAAGTCCTGCTCGTTGGGGATGTCGTCCTCCAGGCCCAGATTCCGCTGGAATACGTCCGGGTTGAAGAAGACCTGCGGTGTTTGGACAAACGCGATGGTGGGGTCCTCAAAATACCCCAGTGTTTTTTCCAAAAAGTCGTTCCGCGGCACCATATCGGCGTCCAGTATGACGCTGAACTCGCCGCGCGCACGCGTCTTGTAGCAATGGTTCAGATTGCCCGCTTTGGCATTATCGTGCCTTCTGCGCGTCACCCAATGGGCGCCGTACGCTTCGCAAATCTGCTTGACCTCCTTGCGGCTGCCGTCGTCGCAGACATAGATGTTCAGTTTATCTTTCGGGTACTTCATCATCGAAGCCCCGGCCACCGTTCGTTTGATGATGCGTACCGGCTCGTTATAGGTCGGTATCATGATGTCAACCATCGGGTACCGGTCCAGCGTTTCAATGCGTTTGGTCTCGCTTAAGGGCTTTTTGATGAACAGCAGATGGTAGGTTAAGGATTGGAAAAAACCCAAGGTCTCCATGCCGACCAGAATGACGCCCACGATCATGCCCACCACCGAGAAAATCGGCAGGGTGAATCCGATACGCCAGACGATATAGGCCAACTGTGTCAGCGACGTAAACACGGCGAATGACCGCCCGATTCCCTTGCTCATCTTGGACAGAAAGAAATACAGCAAGATGAACAGGAGAACCAACGCAACCAGATAGAAGAGGGTCTCCAAGCTGATGGTATCGAATGAAAATGAGTTATTAGTGAGATTCATACACGCTTCTCCAGTATTTTTTTAGCATCAAAAGCCTTTGAAACAAGTTAAATCCGCCAAAATAATCAGATTGTATAAATCTATATACCCGAACGGCATATTGTTTAAACAATAGGCGATTGACGCGCATCCGGGGTTTTTAGGGCCGTCCGCGCTTCATTTTACACAGCGTTATCCTTGCGATAATTTCTCGATATACTAGGGCTGTTATGCTTTAGAAAAGATATTGTACACCAGGATGATGACATGAATACACTTTACGAAACGATGATTCAGAATATCACCATCGCTTACCAGCCGATTATTGACCTGAAAAACGGGCACGTCAACGGCGAGGAAGCGTTTATGCGCAGCGGAACGCAAGAGAGCCCGCTCACGCTGCTGGCCGCTGTTCGGGCGATGAACAAAATCCCGGATTTTGATTCGGATATCCACAGCATGGCATTAAAAGGGCATATCCACGCTTCGGCAAAAAAGCGGGTTTTTCTTAACACCGAGCTGCTTACTTTTTGCCGCAACCGGAATCATCTGGATGCGCTCAATGTCTTGATACATGAATTGGGTCTTCGCCCGAAAGATGTGGTTTTGGAGCTGTGCGAGCGTGAATATGATGTGAATGACGACAAGCTGACCGCCGCCCTTACGGACTACAAGCGCGCCGGGTATCGGCTGGCTTTGGACGATGTGGATACGCATACGGCCAGTCTGCCCCGCCTCTTACAGTGCGAGTGGGATTATATTAAAATTTCCGGCCATATGGTGCACGGCATCGATCAGGATGCGGACAAGCGCGCCATGGTCAAGGCGCTTTCGATGTACGCCCGCTACAAGCACGCACGGCTGATTGCCGAGGGCGTGGAGACCAGTGGTGAACTGACGGCCCTGATTCGGCTGAATGTCGATTTTGCGCAAGGGTACTTTATCGGCAAGCCCGGTGCCGCGCACACCCCCGTATCCGCTGCTGTGGTCGAACGGATTGAAACCGTCAACCGCAGTCGATATCTGGCCGCCCCCGAAAAAGTGGTTCAGACGCATGTGGGACATATCATGAAAAACTACAAGAGCCTGAGAAGCGGGATTAAGTGTCAGGAAGTTCATGAGTTTTTCAAGACGCGCGATTATGATTCAGTCTGCTTTTTGGATGAACACCTGAAGATTGCCGGATTCATCTCCAAGCAGGCGCTGCATCTGGCGCTGTCCACCAAGTACGGATATTCGCTCTACAGCGATCGGCCGATTGAAGCCCTTTATAACCCCAACCCCCTGATTTTGAATTACTTTACGCCGGTGAAGCAGGCCCTTCAGGCCGCAATCAACCGAACCGACAACTACGCGTACGACGATATCATCATCGCGGACAACGGTATCTATCATGGCGTAGTATCCATGCGGGATATCATCGGCGTCGTCAGCGCACTGGACAGTCGGGCGGCTACCCAACTGAACCCGCTCACCGCGCTGCCCGGGAACAACATCATCAACAACAATATTGACCAGTACTTGAGAAGCAACGAAAGCGTCCTCTTTATCTACGTCGATCTGTCCGACTTTAAGGCTTACAACGATTTCTATGGGTTTGAAAAAGGGGATGCCGTCATCAAGGAGACCGCCGAAATCCTGCGCAGGCACTTAAATAATCAGCCGTTCGAGAGTTTCATCGGGCATATCGGTGGGGATGATTTTGTCTGTATGCTGGAGATGGATTCGGAGGATTTGAGCGGTCATATGGCGGCCAAGCGCATCATGGACGATATCATATCCGACTTCGAGGCGGCTAAACCGCATTTCTATACCAAAGGCGATTATTCCGCCGGGCACATCGCGGATGCCGCGCGGAGCGGGAAATATCAGTCTTGCGCGCTCGTCAACATCAACATCGCCAGCTACTTCGGGCGGCTGGATCAGTTTGCCAGTCTGGACGAATTCGCCGAGTATATGGCCGCCATCAAGCGCAAAACCAAAGAGAAGGATTTTTCAAATTATCTGATTCTGGCGCATCATCAGGATCAGGTGATGGAGCTGGCTTAGCCTGGGGCTTCTTCATTCCCACGTCTTGTCGCCTCCAGCTTTTCTCAATCCCACCCGAAAGCCTTAGTCCTGAATCAGTCTGGCCATCACGACCAGCCGCTGATTCTCTTTGGCCGCACACGTGGAAAGGGTCAGCACGATATCCGCCGCATCCAATTCGATGTCGGTTTCAAACATGGAGCGGCTCTGGCATTCCGCCAAAAAACTCAGCCACTTCTCATCGGTCGGGAAATAGGTGTCGATATAGTAAAAATCAACATGGGCGATAAACACTGCAAAGACTTCCCAATGCAGTTCTTCATATCGCGTATCCAGTTCGATGATTCGGTTATCGTAGAAAAACTGCGCATTTTGATAATGGGTGAGCGGCTTAAACATGCTGCCGTCCTTCATGCGATGCCCGTAGATGATATTATTCCGCGTTTTGCTCAGGTCTTCCAAACTGCATCGAAAGTCCAGGAAGATGGCGCCGTATTCGGAAGAATCTTTGTTGAAGTCATGTGTCAGATAGAACGCATTGTCGCCGCTGTATACTACGGGATAATCAATGCCTGTATTCGGAACACGGAGATGCCCGACGGTATCGGGGTTTTCCTGATAGTACGCCGCGACCGTCTCGAGCATGACCGGCGCTTCAACAGACGGCGAAGGTGATGCCGACGGAGTAACCGTTGCCGAAGGGCGCACAGAGGCTTGTTTGGCATCGTCTGCCGGATGAGATTGCACCCAAAGATTGCATCCGACCATCAAAACCAACAGCAAACATGCGCCGAAAATTCCAATAATCCAGCCCTGCTTTTTTTTCGGTTTTTCGCCCGCATCATGCATAGCATCCGCCTTTGCCATACGAATTAATAAAAGCCCGATTCGGGCTTTATTAATTATACGCTATTTTATTTAATTTATCAAAATATCCAATTCCACAGCGCGCCGAACCATTCTGACCACCGGGAAGGGTCTCCGGTCTGCGGATTGGGTACTCTGGCGCCACCCAGCGTGGTGAACTCGGTAATATTGCTGGTCGCCAGCACTGTTGCGCCGTCCATCGCCACCACGGTATACCGATAGGTGGTGTGCGGGGTTAGTCCGGTTAATAAGTAGATCACGGTCGGCGCGGAAACCGTACCCGTCAGTGCCCCTGAACCGTTATAAATTCGATACAGCGTCGCGCCGGGCTCGGGATTCCAGTTCAGTATGGCGGTTGTCTCTGTGACATCGCTGTTGCTTAAATTCACGGCTAAAGGTGTCAACGTGGTGCCGCTGCCCGCTGAATAGGCCGCCTT
>ERZ1645192.2875-NODE-2875-length-14204-cov-4.245176_pt1 | contig 14204 bp, 7 predicted proteins | sample MGYA00575354_ERZ1645192 | MGnify/ENA primary metagenome ERZ1645192 (study PRJEB40844, sample SAMN11349763) | freshwater sediment metagenome | isolation source: river sediment | host: Sediment | place: India: Faizupur Khadar , New Delhi | collected 2017-02-21 ... | reverse complement strand
AACATCCCCGGGATCCACAGCCGGGCCGGCCAGCAGCGCAGTTCCACCAGGCGCCGGATGGCGGCGCACTTGGCGGCGTCGTCCCCATAGAGAAGCTTTTGCCCGAGCGCCGCCTCCTCCTGGCGTTGGGGCGCGTCAAACAATAGCGCTTTCTGGTGGATGGACGGCCGGACGGCGCCGGCCGGATAGCTCACGGGCACGCGGCCGGCCGCCCAACGGACCATCTTCGGGACCAGCCAGCGCAGGCCCGGCGTCGTCTCGGGGTGGCCGACGCACAGGAAAACCCGTCCGTGGCCGGCCCGGTGCCTGGCCAGGAGGGGTTTGCCGGGCATCAGGCCGGAGGGGGCGCCGTTTTCCAGGTGGACGTCGGTCTCCATCCGGGCCAGCACTTCCACCGGTTCCGGGCTGCCGGCGGCCGGCACCAGCAGCGGGCCCTCGTAGTAGTAAACAAAGAAGGGGTCCGCCGAGGCCAACTCGGGCAGCCAGGGGCGCCCGGCTTCCTCGAGCCGGCAGGTGATGAGGCCGTGGCCGCGTTCGTCGTGCTCCCGGTCGATCGCCTGCAGCGGGCTGAGGCGGAGGCAGGCGTACTCCGGCGTGTCGCTCAGCAGGTAGGCGCCCGCGCAGATGCCGACCGCGCCCCCGCCGCCCGTCTGCACGAAGGCCCGCACCCTGGCCGCGCCCAACTGGCCGAGGTCGCCGTACTGCCGGCTGCCGCTGCCGCCGGGAAAGACGATCACATCCAGCGTCTCCAGGCCGCCCGTCATGATCTCGCTGGCGCCGATCTCCCTCGCCCGGATGCCGCCGTCAAGCCGGAGCGCCTCCATGGCATCGCTCACGCAGCCGGGGACGGCGCCCTGGCCGTTGAAGACGCCCACCCGGAGCGGCGCCGGCAGTGGTTCGGAGGGCTGCCCCGCCGCCGCCGGGGCAATCCCGGCCAAGAGAAAAAGAATGAAAACCCACGCGGGGCAAGGCGATTGATTCAAGCGCATTCCTGGCATCGAGCATGTCCTCCTGTGAAATTCCGGTCACCTGAAAACAAAGCATAACAACCTTCTTGACGTGTGGCAAGAGGGGAGAGTGGGTGGCTGTGACGGTTCAACGGCACCTCAGATTTGGAGTGCGAAAGCTTGCTTTCGCTTTGGTTTCCGGCGTTGACCGCCTGCGGCTCACGGATAGGGTCGGCTTTCACGTTCACCCGCCGGCCTGGCGTCCGGCGCCACGCCCGCCCGTGGCGCCGCCTGTCCAGGAGGCGGTTGTTGCGACTCACGGATGGGGTTGGCCCAACGTTCACTCGCCGGCCTGGCGGCCGGCGCCACGCCGGGCGCCCGGAATAAAGTTGCCTTTTCCAGGCCGGCGTGGATAATAGCTCTCAATGTAGCTCCTGAGATCCGAGAGCCTTTGACTAATATTTTCAGATCGGAGGTTGATAATGAGGAAGTCCGCCTTGATCCTGTTTGGCCTGTTCATGCTCGGTGCGGTCGCCTGGGCCGCCGACCCGGCGAAATACGAAGTCTTCGGCGGTTACTCCTACCAGTGGATGGATGGTGAGAATTACCCGGCGGGTTGGAACGCTTCCCTGGCCGGATATTTCACCGACAACATCGGAGTGGTGGCCGATTTCTCCGGAGTTTACAAATCGATGCAGGTGGGCTACTGGACCGGGATGTCCGTAGTGCCCGTCGATGCTTCTATCCGCAATCATTACTTCCTCTTCGGTCCCCAGTTCGCCTTTCACCCGGACGGACGATGGACGCCCTTCCTGAGAGGGTTGGCAGGTGTGGTCAACAGCCGGATGGAGGCAGAAGTGGCGGACCTCACCGGTTCATCGACGGATTTTGCGTTCGGATTCGGCGGAGGCCTCGACCTGGCTGTCGGGGACTCGGTCGATCTCCGGATGATCCAGATCGACTATATTCGTCTGGAAGGCGAAGGCCATGCCGAGGGTGATGTGCTCCGAATCAGCGTGGGTGTCGTCTTCAAGTCGAGATGAGCGACTGCGGGTGCCAGCGGTTTGAATCCAAACAGAGAGGTGAGATTATGCCAGACCTTCCTGACGAGGCTCCTTCCCCGGTGGTCAGAAGCATCGACACGATCCCCGCAAACCCCGTGGCCAAGGCCCGCGGCGCCCGGATGGCGGTGCTGATCGGTCCGGAGCAGGGTGCGCCCAACTTCGTCACCCGCCGCTTCCTGCTCGCGCCGGGCGGACGGATTCCGGCCCACTTGCACCCGACCATCGAACATGAACAGGTGATCCTGCGCGGCGAGATGGTCCTCGGGAGTGGGCAGCAGGAGCGGGTCGTCCGGGCCGGCGAGGCCGTCTTCCTGCCGGCCGGGACGCCGCACTGGTACGAAAACCGGGCGGCCGAAGAAGTCGAATTTCTGTGCGTCATCCCCAACACCCCGGGCTACGCCACCGAGTGGCTGGAAGCTCCGGCCGAATAGGGCGCCGAAGCGTTTGAGAATCCGTCCGCGTGGGGCTATCATGGCTGTCGCAACATCTTGGGAATACCTGGAGGCCGGCCATGAGATGCCTGACCATGCTGATCCTGCTCTGGGCGACTGTCTTGCCTTCGGCCGCGGTGGAACCGATGGAAGACGCCCTGGCCCGCCTGACCCGGGAAAACGAGGCCCTGACGGCCCGGGTGGCGAAACTGGAGGCGGCCCTTGAAAAGATCCAAACCCAGTTGGGAGCGGGCCAGAGTGAGATCAAAGTGCCGTCGGCGCCTATTCTGACGGAAGCGACGCCATCGCCTGAACTCCCGCCGAAACCACCTCTGGTGGAGCTGTACGGGTTCGTCGAGGTGGACGTCACCCGGGATTTCAACAATAACGATCTGGGTTTCCCCTTTGGGAGCAGCCTCGATAACCGGCTCTTCGACATCTCCGCGCAACCCACCCGGTTCGGGTTGAAGCTCCACGGCCCGAAAATCGCCGGAGGCATCCCCACCGGCAAGGTGGAGATGGACTTCAACACCAGCACCGGGACGGAAACGTCTCCCAACCTTCGCCTGCGGCACGCCTTTTTCAGGATCGATTGGCCCGGCAGCGGTTACGGGTTTCTGGCCGGCCAGACCTACGACGTCATCGCGCCACTGCAGACCGACACCATCAGCTACCCGGTGGAAAACTGGACCGGTGACTTCGGGTTCCGCCGGCCCCAGGTGCGGATCGAAAAAACGTTCAATTTGAGTGAGAAATCTTCTCTCCTGCTCCAGGGATCGCTATCCAAGGCCAGCAGCGATGTGTATGTCGCGCCGGACGGATCGGCGGCCGAACTGGTCCGGATTCCCGTGCTGCAGGGCCGGGTGGCGTTGGATTGCCCGGTGTTCGGCGAGCAGCGGTCCACCTTCGGCTTTTACGGCCACTGGGGCAGGGACACCTACAACATCGCGCCAGGTGGCGCCAACGCGACCTTGCGGACCTGGTCCGCCGGGTTTGACGCCCTGGTCTGGTTCTCGCCCCGGTTCATGCTCATGGTGGAAGGGTGGCGCGGCAAGACGATGGACACCTACTTCTGGTGGGATGGCCGGGTCATGACGAGCATGGCCGAGCAGAATTACTATGACAACGTCATCACGGCGGGAGGCTGGGCCACTCTCACCTACAAGCATTCGCCCAAGCTCCGGTTCAATATCGGGTCCGGCTTCGACAACCCCCTGGAACAAACCACGTATCTGGACGAAGACGAATACTCTTTGACCAGCTTCCTGAATTTTTTCTATGATATCGACGCCCACTGGGAGATCGGGGCGGAACTGTCGAACTGGATGACGAAAAAAGAGTCGGGCCAAGAAGAGCGCAAGTGGCGCGCCCAGGCCACCTTTATGTACTTTTTTTAGGGCGGCGTCCCGTCCGGTTGCCCCCAAGGAGGTTTATGCTGTCCAAGGACAAGTACCCGTTCCTGTTCTTCCTGTGCCTGCTGTTGGGCACCCTGTACCTGACCGTCCAGATCGTGCTGCCCTACGTGATGATCTTCGTCTGGGCGATCCTGCTGGTGACCTGCTTCCACTCATACTACCGCAAACTGCTCGGCCTGCTCCGGGGCCGGGCGACCCTGGCGGCCCTGCTCATGGTGGTCCTGCTGACCCTGCTGTTGCTCATCCCGGCCGCGGTGGTGGTGGTGGCCATCGCTAACCAGTCGGTGGACGCCTATGATTCCATCGCGGCCAGGCTCGAAGAGAGCCACCTGGACTCCCTCGACGAAATCCTAACTCACCCTTCGGCCCAGAAGCTGAAGGCCTTTCTGGGCAATTACGTCAATCTTGACAAATTCAACCCGAAAGCGGCCATCGCCAGCGGGCTGCAACACATCTCCAGCTTCTTGGTGGAACTGAGCAAAAAGGTGTTTTCCAGCGTGGCGGGCTTCGCCTTCAACTTCCTGCTGCTCCTGGTGGTCACCTACAACCTGTTCAAGTACGGTCCCAACATCCTGAAGATGATCCGGAACCTCTCGCCGCTGGAGACCGTCAAGGAAGACCGGATCCTGCAGAAGTTCGTCGACGTCACCGAGGTGACCATGCTGGGCAGTTTTGTGACTGCCGTGGTCCAGGGGTTCCTGGGCGGGCTTGGGTTCCTGATCGCGGGTCTGCCTTCGCCTCTGCTCTGGGGCGCGGTGATGGCCTTCTGCTCGATGCTGCCGGTGATCGGGACCACGCTCGTCTGGGCGCCGGCGGTGGCGTACCTGTTTCTGACGGGCCACACGGTGGCCGGCGTGTTCTTGCTGGTGTGGAGCGCGGTCCTGGTCGGTTCGTCCGACAACGTCGTCCGGCCGATGGTCATTCGGGGCCGGGCCGACATGAACCCGACGGTGATCTTTTTCAGCATCATGGGCGGACTCAGCGTGTTCGGCTTCTCCGGGCTGATCCTGGGCCCGGTGGTGATCGCCGTGCTGTTCGTCCTGGTGCAGATCTACAAGGAAGAGTTTCAGGACCAGCTCGCGGCCGAGGTCAAGGACCGGAGCGCCCGGGACAAGTCGATCGCCCCCGAACCGGTGGTGAATCCCGGTTCGTGACCACGGGCCGGATTTTTCTCACACGGAGCCACGGAGATGCACTGTCCAGGTCGAGGGTCAGGGCAGGGTGATGAGGAGGACCAGGTCGAACCCGTCGAGAACGGCGTTGCCGTCCAGGTCGGCGTTGCGGAGGCTGACCGATTCGGGGCCCAGCGAGCCCGCCAGGCAGTGCGCCAAAAGGAGCGCGTCGGCGGCGTCCCGGTCGCCATCCCGGTCCGCGTCGCCGCTGACCCCCTCGCTGAACGACCAGTCGGCGCCGCCGTTGGCCCAATCGGAGTCCAGCGTGGCCACGCCGTTCCCCAAAGCCCGCACGTTCCAGAGCCAGACCGAATCCAGCTCCAGCCCGGCCAGTTGCAGCGCCGTCTGGTTGACGCCGACTTGGGTCACCGTGTACTCGGCGTCGGCCAGGCGCCGGTAGCGGATCTCGTACTGGACCTCGCTGGGGGAGCCGTTGGGGTCCGTCCACTCCAGCCGGACATCGGCCGGCTGGTCGAAGGCGGCGTCCGCGGGCGCCGTCAGCGACGGCGGCGACAAGAGCGCCGGGCCGCTCGTCTCGGTGGTGAACACCCAGTCGGCGTCTCCGTTGGCCCAGGGGGAGTCCGCGGTGGTGGTGCCGTTTCCCCGGGCCCGGACGTTCCAGCAATAAGTGGTCTCGCTGAGCAGTCCGTCCAGGACGAGGGCGGCCCCGTCCGGGGCGGTTTGGACCAGCGTGTAGGCCGGGGCGTCCAGCGTCTTGTAGCGGACCTCGTAATAAGACTCCTGGGGATCCGCGTTCAGGTCGGTCCATTGCAGGGCCGGGGCGGTCGGCTGACCGGTGGCGCCGGAGGCCGGCGAGATGAGATCCGGCGGTTGGAGCGCCACGGGCGGAGGCAGGAACCAGGCCAGGACGCCGGCCACGAGGGCGATCCGCTCCGCCGGGGTGGAGATGTTCTCGAACGGGCAGACCATGAAGGCCGTCTTGAAGGCGCCGCCGCCACCGCGCACCCCGGCGGCGTAGCCGGTGTCCGGCACGGCCAGAATGACCGCGCCCGATCCCGTCGGGGTGATGTAGTCAAAGTAGGTGGACATGGGGGAAGTGCCCAGGCCGAGGGTGAGTCCGCCCAGGATGTCCTGCCCGCTGAGGCCGGCGTAGAAGTTGCTCCCGCCGATGTCGCTGTTGAACCAGTCCACCGCCAGGTAATCCCGCAGGAAGGTCCCGGCCGTGGTGTTGCCGCTGTTGCCGGCGTAGAAATCGTACAGGAAGTCCTGGCCGGCCAAAAACAGGCTGCCGCCGTCGTCCAGGAAAGTCCGGCAGGCGTTCTCTTCTTCCTGGGTCATGACGTTGGCGAAATCGTTGCCGGTGCTCCAGACGACGGCCCGGAAACGCGACAGCAAGTCCAGGGTGACGGGCAGGGAGGAGGTCCGCATGAACAGCTCATAGGTGTAGCCGGCGGCTTGCGCCGCTTCGACCAGATAGGCCGAGTAGTCGGTGCCGACGTCGCCGTTGACCAGCAGCACGTCGGCGCCGGTCGTGTAGAAGGCCCAGTCGGTGCCGCCGTTGGCCCAGGCGGAGTCGGCGGTGAGATTGCCGTCTCCGATGGCCCTGACGTTCCACCAGTACAGGGCGTTGTTGGAGAGGCCCGGCAAGGGGCAGACGGTGGCGTCGGCCGGGACGGAGATGAGACTGTATTCGCTCTCGTTGCTCCGGCGGTAACGGACCTGGCTGGCCGATTCGCTGAGTTGCCAGTTGGAGTCGGTCCACTGGAGCGTGATGGAGGCGGGATCCTGCCCGGTGGCGCCTCCGGCGGGCGACTGCAGCCCCGGAGGGGCCAGCGGGGTGATGGCGAGGGTGGTGAAAGTCCGGTCTTCACCGGTGACCAGACCGCCCCCGGATTCCGCGACGGCCCTGAAATGATAAGTGGTTTCGGGTGCCAGCCCGGCCAACTCCCGGGTGAAGACCACCAGTTCATGCCCGCCATGGCCGAGGTAGTGGGCGGCGGTGGTCGAGCCGTAGTCTTCGGTCAAACCGAACTGGAAATAACCGATGGTGTCGCAGCCCTCGGGGCTGCCCGCGCCGTTCAGCGACGCCCGGGTCCCCCCCACTCCGGTGGCCGGCAGGGTCCCGGCGATGGGCTGGATTTCACAGGCGCTCCAGCCGACCTGGATGGTCCCTTCATGGGGGAAGAGGTTCGGCCCGCTCACCACGATGTCCAGGGTGGTGGGCATGACCGGGGCGGGGTCCAGCCGGATGTCGGCGGCGCCGGAGGCCACGTAGGCCCTGCCGAGCGGGACGCCGCCGTCGCTGACGGCCACCAGGGCGCCGTCGGCCGGGCATTGGACGGTGAGGTTGGCCAGCCCGACCGGGATGACCGGCGGGTAGACCGGCGCGACGATGGACTGGCTGCCCAGCCGCAGCATCATCTCCGGGTCTCCGAACCATTCGAACAGGCGGCAGGTGTAGAGCGTGTCCTCGCTGTCGCCTTCCCAGCTCAGCAGGTACTGCTTGGCGTACATGAGGGCCTCGGCGGGACGCCAGGTGTGGGCGTAGACGTTTCCGCCGTCGTCGGCGTCATAGCCGTCCCAGGTGGCGTCGATGAGCCCGTGGGCCAGGACGTCGTTGTAGCCGGAATAGCTGACCCGGGTGGCCGCGATCAGGCCAACCGCGCCGCCTCCGGTTTTCTTCAGGAACGCCTCGGCGAAGCAGTCCCCGGCACCGTAGTCGAACGCGCCGGTCAGGCAGTTGATCGAGTAAACGACGGGAGTGCGATCCCCGTTGGCCAGGGACCCGTTCACCTGGGCCACCAGGTAGGGCGGGTCGCCCCAGCCGGTCTCGGAGCCGTGGTCGCGGTGGAACACCAGCCCCACGCCGTCGTTGATGGCGGTGGTGACATCGCCGGTGGAAACGGCGGCGGTGGTGAACAGGGCGGCGTCCTCGGCGGGAACCTGGTCCGGGTGGGCGGGCCGGTGGGGATAGCTGTCGAGCCGAAAATAATACGGGTTGCACCCCAGGTGGTCGGAAGTGGCGGCCGAGCGCGCGCCGAGGCCGAGCGTGTCGCGCAGGAAGTGCATGAGGTGGGTGCCGGTCTCGAAAAACCAACGGTCCGCCCGGCAGTTGTTATCGTTGTAGTCCTGCAGGTAGGCGGCCAAAAGGAAGTCCTGGTACCAGGCGCCGGCCTCCGGGTACCGGTCGTAGGCGAGGATCTTGTCGACCACGGCGGCGCACTCGGCGGCCGTCTGGACGGGCAGCCGGCCGAGGACGACGTCGGGCAGGTAGTCGGCGCCGTCGAGCAGCGAGTAGGGCAAATCGGAGATGAACGTGGCGCCGTAAGCGTCCGGCCGGACCTGGCAACCGGGCAGCAGGGCGTGGTCCCCCACCAGGAGCAGGTAGGTGAAGGCGGGGTTGGCGTCGTATTCCTGCTGGAGGTACGTCCGAATTTCGGACCAGCTCGCGCCGGCGACGCTGGTGGGCACCACCTCGGTGCTAAACCCCTTGAGGCGTTTCCACTGGGCGAGGGGCGCCACCGCGGCGGCCAGGGCGTCGGGCACGATGACCAGGTACTCCGTCCCGCTGGACCGGGAGATGGCCCCGCCCTCGGCGGCCTTGGCCGGGTCAAACCCGGGCAGGCGGCTGGTGAAAAACGGGGTCTGCCGTTCGACGCGGCGCTTCTCGGCCAGCGTGTCGACCGTGCCGCTGAAGCTGAGGCGCAGGCGGATCCGGGAATAGGCCGAAACCTCCCGGCGGGCGGGATTGAACAGAAGCGGGGAGATCTCCAGGCCGACGATCCGGCTGCCGTGAACCCGCCCGTCCAGGACGAGGCGGAAGGGGCGGGCGGGAAACTGCGCGTCGCGGGCGTAGGCGGCCGGGTCGAAATCAAAATCCTCTTCGGCGCGGCCCGAATCGGGGTCTGGCCGTTGCCGGGGAAACGCCGATACGTGTTCGAGGACTGTCGAGGGGCCTTCCCACTCGACCTGGCAGTCGACTCCGACTCCGTGAGGGACCGGCAGGAGCACCTGCCGGAACGGCAGTTCCGGCGAGCCGGTCTCTCCGCCGGCGCCGCAGCCGGGGATGGCCAGTTGCTGGAAGGGTCCGAGCGGGTGGGGATATTCGGTGGCGTAGAAGCCGTAAAGCTCCACCACGACTTCGAGTCCGGAAGCGGTCGCGCTCACCTGCAGGCGCGGCGGCTGTCCCTCGGGGCCGGCCGCGAGGCTGATCCAGCGAGCTCCACCGGCAGCCCAGCCGCTGCAGAGCAGCCATAATGCCACACCGGCCGCTATCGCCTTCGGGATCCTGTTCACCGTTTCCTGCCTGTCGATTGCCGCCGCTTTGCCGCGACGGCCTGACTATAACGCAACGGGCCAATAGAATCAAGCGCGACGGTGTTTTATGAGAATCCCGTGGCGGTGTGATATAAATCACATGAAAACTTGAAAATATTGTGATAAATATGTGACAAGTCATCAGAAGGAGGCTGCATGCGGGTAGCGAGGCACAATCCGGAAATGGGGGGGCGGTGGGCGCTACCGGTTCAATCCGCAAAGCCTGCCGTAGCGGCGGGGTGGGCGTTGGCGTTAGGGCTGGCGCTGCTCCTGGCGGCCGCTCCGGCGGCGCTTCGGGCCGAGGCGCTGGTGGTTTACGACGACGCGCTGCAAAACGGGTTCGACGACTGGAGCTGGGCGGTCCATTCCCTGGCTGAGACCGGCACGGTCCACGCGGGCAGCCGGGCCATCTCCTTCGAGCCCGACGATTGGGAGGGACTGTACCTGCACCGGGATGCGGGGATCGACCTGGCCTCCTACGAAGCGGCCGAGTTCTGGATCCACGGCGGCGCCGCCGGCGGCCAGGCGGTCCGGTTCGTCCTGCTCATCGGCGGACAGGCCGCCGGAAGCGCCCCGGTGGACGATTTCACGCCCGGGGGCGCGATTCCCGCCGGGGAGTGGGTCCTGGTCCGCGTCCCGTTTGCCGATTTGGGCGTGGTTTCAGGCGTCCTGAGCGGTTTCTGGTTCCAGGGAGACGTGTCGGCGGACCAGGGCGTGGTGTACCTCGACGACATGGTGCTGGCCGAGCGGACCGGCGAACCGCCGCCGCCGCAGGAGCTCGCGGTCGGGGTCGACCTCGGGGCGAACCGCCGGCCGGTCAACCCCATGATCTACGGCTTCAATTTCGGCACCGCCGCCCAGCTCGCCGACCTGGGCGTTCCCTTCCGGCGCTGGGGCGGCAACAGCACCACCCGCTACTCCTGGTAGTGCGACACCGGCAACCGGGCCAGCGACTGGTTCTACCTGAACATCCCGGAAGACAACCCGGATCCTTCGACGCTCCCCCACGGCTCGGCGGCCGACCGGTTCGTGGACGAAACTTTGGCCGCCGGCGGCGAGGTGCTCCTGACGGTGCCGCTCATCGGCTGGACGCCGCTGGACCGCTCCATCCGCTGGGGGTTCTCGGTGGCCAAGTACGGGGCGCAGCAGCAGACCGAGTGCTCCTACTCGGGCTACCCGTCCTGGTGCCGGCCGGACGCCGGCAACGGGGTCAAGGGAGACGGGACCGACGTGACCGGCAACGACCCGCACGACACCTCCGTGGAGATCGGCCCCGGGTTCGTGACCGGCTGGCTCTCCCACCTCGCCGGCCGGGTGGGCTGGGCGGCGCAGGGAGGCGTCCGGTACGTGGCCCTGGACAACGAGCCGATGCTCTGGAACAGCACCCATCGGGACGTGCACCCGGCGCCCGTCACGTATGACGAGATCTGGTCGCTGACGGAGAACTACGCTCTTGCCATCAAGAGCCTGGACCCGGACATCCGGATCCTAGGGCCGGTGGTCTGGGGGTGGTGCGCCTATTTCTACTCGGCCTCGGACGGCTGCTTCCCCGGGCCGGACCGGGCGGCGCACGGGAACATGGATTTCCTGCCGTGGTACCTGAAGCAAGTGCACGACTACGAGCTCTCCCGCGGGGTCCGGCTGGTGGACTACCTGGACGTCCACTTCTATCCCCAGGCCGACGGCGTCTATCAGGGGGGCGAATCGGCCGCCGAGGTGCGGCTGCGGTCGCTGAAGTCGCTCTACGACCCGTCTTACACCGACGAGTCCTGGATCGGCCAGCCGGTGAACCTCATCCCTCGGATGAAAGGGTGGATCGATCAGTACGCGCCGGGCCTCGGCCTGGCCATCACCGAGTATAGCTGGGGCCCGGACGACCAGCCCAGCGCCGCGTTGGCCCAGGCCGAGTCGCTGGCCATCTTCGGCCGGGAAGGGGTGGACCTGGCCACCCGCTGGGTCGCCCCGGAAGAAGGCTCGCTCACGGAGGACGCCTTCCGGCTCTTTCTCGACTATGACGGTGCGGGTGCCAAAGTGGACGGGGACAGCGTCTTCGCCTCGAGCGGCGACGTCGACCGGCTGGGCGCCTACGCGGTGCACGGGGCGGACGGGCGGCTCTTCCTGCTGCTCTTCAACAAGAGCCAGTCGCCGCTTTCGGCCCGGGTGACGCTCGCCGGAGCCACGCTGCAGCCGGCCGCGCTCTTCCGCTTCGACGCGTCCAACCGTCTCGGCCCGGCGGGCACGGCCACTCCCGCCGACGGCCGGCTGGATTTGGATCTCCCGGCCCGCTCGGCGACCCTGGCGGTGCTTTCCGGGGTGGCCTGGGAGGGCCGGTACGGCGACCTGAACCTGGACGGGACCGTGGACGCCCAAGACCATTTGCTCCTGGCCGGGTGGCTCTCCGGCGCCCTGCCGGCCGGCGCGCCGCCCTTCGGTGCTTCCCCGGCCCTGGCCGACCTGGACGGCAGCGGCTCGGTCGCCGTGGCCGACCTGGTGATCCTGGCCTGCTACCTGGCCGGGGAGATCGACGCGCTGCCGCTGTAGCCCGCCAATGGCTTGCGAGTGGCTCGCGAATGGCTCGCGGCCGCCGGACGCGAAGCTGCAGCGATACGCCAGCGATCTTGGCTCGCGGCCGCCGGACGCGCAGCCCGCCCCCGGCCCCATGAGATCGCCCTGCTCGATGATTTGTTCCCTGTCTCACCTACCCAAGGCGCCGCCTCCCCGGCGGCGTTTTTTCTTTCCCGCCCGGTTTCCGGACAATAGTACACCCCCGGGGCGCGCAGGACGCGAGGGGACCCGGCCCGGCAGAGCCGCACCCAAAAAGCCTCACCGCAGAGACGCGGCGGCGCAGAGGAAGGAATGTTTGTCAGACGAGGATTTCCGCGAGAATAGGCACAGCCTGCGATTATTTTGAGAAATAGTAGAACGGATGGCCACGAAGATCCGGCCCGGAACCCACTGAAAAAACGGAAATAAACAGATTTTCAGACTGGTTTCCAAAAAATCGCGCTTGACTGCGGTCGCGTTCCGGTCAGATAATCAGGCCATCTTTTCCGTTGGCCATCGATGTCCGCAGTGGATGATTGTCCGCTCCGGAGAGGGTTCCATGACGCGATGCCAGGCCGGGAGTCCAGGCTGTCCACGGGTGAGCGGCGCCGTTTCGAGGTGGCGCCGTTGGGTGGCGTTCGCCGTCCTCGCCGCGGCCGTGGCGGCGGCGGCCCCGGCCCGGGCCGGCGCCGGGCCGCTGCACCGCTTCGAGGTGCCCCTGGTGGGGGTCACCCTGGAGGTGGGACCGGCCACCCAGCGTCTACCCTTGGGCCTGCCGGCGCGGGTCCGGACGGAGCTCCGCCTGCCCGGCCCGGCAGCGGCCTACGCGGCGCCGCTACGGGAATACTTCCGCCAGCATTTCAAGGTGCTGGGAGAACTGATCGCCCTGGACCAGGCCGGGGTTCCGCCAGTCTCCCTCGAAGGCGTTCCGGGCGAGCCGCTCGAGGTCGGCGCACCGGCGGCACCGGGCCGGTACCGGCTCCGCGACCTGCGCCTGGTTTCGCTGCGGGACGGCCGTGACTTCCTGTTCGCCCAGCCGGAGACGGTGGACATCGAGGTGGGCGGCGAGCTGTTCATCACCTGGGTCAGCGCCGAACCCATGACCCTGGCGGAGATGCTGGCCGAAGGGGTGGTGTTCGACGAGAATTCATATGAAAACTACAAATTTGTGGTGGCTTTTGAGGTGGACGGCGAGGTGGTGGAGTTCGATTTTCCGGTCCTGGCCGGCCGGCCCGCCTTGCCGGCCACGCCCTACGACTGGAGCGGGCTGCAGGTCGGCGAGGGGGATTGCCTGCTGGGCGAGGTCCGCCTGGACCTCACCGGCTACCCGTTGCCCGAGCTTGGCGCCGGCGGGGCCAGCGTACCCGGCCTGATCGTCATCCCCGGGGGGATCAGCTTTCTGCAGCAGCACTTCCAGGTGATCCTGGTGCTTTGCAACGCCCTGCCGCCGGAGAGCGGGTACACCTTCGAGCCCATGGCCGCCGAGGCCGCCTTGCCGTCTCCCGATCAGTACCAGCCAGGGGATCCGCTGAGCCTGGCGCCGGTGGGAGACGGCGCCAATACCCCCGTGCAACCGCTCCTGACCGCCGCCGGCGGCACGGCCATTCCGCCCGGCGAACCCGGTTCGGCCGGTTGGGTCGTCCGGGGGCATGAGGTCGGGTACCACGAGTTCGATATCGCCATCCGGGGCACGCTCCGCTCCGCGGCAGGCGACACCGGCTGGCCGGTAGCGGGCGCGGCCCGGGCCGGGGTGGCGGTGCGAGACAATCCGAGATTTTGCCTGACGTTTCTCCATCCGGACCGGGTGGAAGCCGGGGCGGAGTACGACGTAGCGGTCACCGCGACCAACGTGGGAGGCTCGCCCGCCAACGGCTTCCGTCTGTCCGTGGACCCGTCCGGGATGAGCGGCATCGACTGGGTCTGCTCCTTTTTCCCGGGGAATGTGGCGGCACCCTGCCCCAACGAGAACTACAGCTACGAGCAGCCCGTGCTCGCACCGGGCGAGAGCGTTTTGTTGCGTTATCGTCTGCGGTCGAGGGTCTCCGGCATGGTCACCGCATCCTATGCCGGCGCCGATGACCCACACCTGGAGGCCGTCGCCCAGTTGACGCTCGGAGTGGATGCCGACGGCGAACCGATGAATCCCCACCGCCTGGTGTTGCCTGCGGTGGCGTCGCAGCTTGGTCCCGAGATCTACGACCCCGCCCTGGCCTTCGTGGGGCTGTGCCACGCCCTGTCGATCACGGCCCGGGAAACCCTCGGGGCCGGGTTCGAGCGGGTGGGCCGGGCGCGCGTGCAACGGTTGGCCTTGGCCTTGGCCGAGGCGGGGTTGGCCCTCCGGGCGGGCTTGGCG
>ERZ1645192.2871-NODE-2871-length-14209-cov-40.379610_pt1 | contig 14209 bp, 14 predicted proteins | sample MGYA00575354_ERZ1645192 | MGnify/ENA primary metagenome ERZ1645192 (study PRJEB40844, sample SAMN11349763) | freshwater sediment metagenome | isolation source: river sediment | host: Sediment | place: India: Faizupur Khadar , New Delhi | collected 2017-02-21 ... | reverse complement strand
AGGAAACGCGGGCGGATGTCCATCCCGTCGAGAGGGGTTTCACGCCCGCCGACGGTTCGTCCCGCGGGCGGGAGGGGAGGGGGAAGCAGCGGCGGTTTCCGGAGAGGCGCTCATGGCCCTCCCGCGGGCGCGAGGGGGCGGGCTCACGCGGTCCTGCCGCAGGCGCGAAGGGGCGGGCGCCGTGCGCCGGGCAGTCTCAGCGGGCGCCGGCAAGCTTGTCGACGGCCTTCCGGATGGCGTCGAGCTGGTAGTCCTGGAGGGTGAAGACGGAGACGCAGCCGGACGAGGTGAGCGGGGTCCCCTCGCTTGTCTTAGGGTAGATGGACAGGGAGTGCTCCCGGTCGCCCGTGAGCGTGACCACCGCTTCGGGCGCGCCCATGCCGCCCTTCTTCAGGTGGTCGTGGAACCCGCTGCACTCGAGGCTGCTCAGGCTCGACACGAGCAGGTCCATGTCCGACCGGGAGGCCTCCTTCCCCGAGCCGTTCACCCAGGCGGCGGGCTTTCCGGGCTTGTCCGGAAAAACCTGCCGGGAGTAGGCCGCTTCGGCCGAGCCCGACCGCACGCTCACCTTCGTGATGCCGTCCATGGAAAACCCGAGCACCTTCCTGAGCCGGAAGGATGCCGCGTCACCCTGGAAGTCCTCGCGGAAGCTGTCCACCGCCTGGTAGACGCTGGGGTTTCCGGGGAGCATGACAAAGGTGTGCCGGGAGGTGGGGGCCGTCTTGCCCACGACGAACTCGCGCAGCAGGCGGGAGCCGGCATGGGCCTTCACCGTGATCCGGTCTTTTTCGCCCAGGTCGTAGCGGTCGTAGTTTTTCGAGTCGGAAACGAGGTCGGTCAGGGTCAGGGTCGCGACGTCGTGGAGCAGCTTGCGCGCCTTCTGGGCGTCGGCCGGGTACCCCGAGGGGGAGAGGACCCACTCGCCCCCCTTCCGGGACAGGGTCACGCTCCCGCCCCACGAGGCGATCTCCAGGGACGTCACCGCACGGGCGTCGATCTCCTGGAGCCGGGGGATGTCGTAGTGCACGCGGTCGGTGCGCTTGAAGAAGAGGTAGGACCCCACCGCGACGATGACCAGCACCAGGGCGAGGTATTCGATCTTTCTCTTCATGGCTCATGCCCTCCGGGCGAACAGCCCCTCGATGCGCTTCTTGCGGATGCGCCTCCTCACCCAGGCCAGCAGGCCGATGCCCGCCACCATGGCCGGCACGAAGGCGATGTTGAAGGTCTTGATGAACATCTTCGTCCGGACCGAGGTTTCCTCCAGGGGGTTGATGGTCAGCGTCTTGCTCCGCATGAGGGAGATGTCCATCCGGTCGTTCAGCACGTCGAGGAGGTTCATGACGAAGGTGGAGTCGGGGTTCTGGCTGTCCGTGTCCAGGAGGTTGTTTGCCAGCATCTGGGAGGAGCCGATGAGGAAGATCTTCCCCGGCCTGGCGCACACGGGCACGAACCCGCCCTCGCCGGTTATCTTTCCGGGGCCGCCTGAGGCTTCCCCCTGCGCGCCCTTTCCGGCGGGTGCCCCATCGGCCTGCCCGCCCGCGGCGGGGAGGGGCTTGCCCGTGAAATAGCTCCTGAAGGTGCCCTCGAGGAGGTACGCGAGCGGCCTGCTGCGCATGTCCCCCTCGGACGTGGGCGGCTTGATGAGCATGGGGTTGAGCACGACGCTGTCGCGCATCTCCCAGGAGCGCTCGGACGAGGAGAAGAGCAGGTGCGCCAGGGCGTTGTGCACGCCCAGCCTTTCGGGGTCGATCTCGATGGGCGAGACCGCCAGCGTGATGAGGGTGTTGATGTTCCGCATGTACTTGAGCCGGGTGTTGATGTTCTTCGCCTCGATGATGGGGGCGAAGGGCACGGCCTGCTCGCCCCCGCCGTACTCCACGGGCAGGCGCTGCCTGAAGCACTTCTCGTCGAGCACGATGGAGCTCGAGACCCTGGCACCGTAGTGCTCCAGGAGCTTCTCCAGCCCGGTGTTCAGTGGCACGTACTGGGTCTGCTGGCCCATCATGGGGTTGGCCTGCCCGTACTGGACCTCCTGGAAGCGGTCGAGGAAGACCGCGAGGTTGGTGCCCCGCATGAGGGCCTGGTCGATCTGGAAAAGCTCCCAGTCGCTGAAGCTCTCCGTGGGGCCCGCGATGACGAGGCTCTTGAGGCCGTTCGGGACCGCGCCGTCCTTGAGGAACACCTGCTTGACGGAGTAGTTCTGGTTCACGAGCTCGCTGAAGTTGGAGATGGGCTCCCTGGCCGCGGTGCCGGGCATGGCCGAGGTCTGCAGGGTGCCGTGGTCTGCGAGGAAGCCGATGTTCTCGTTGATGCCGATGAGCGACTCGATGCTCTGGGAGATCATCTCGTCCAGGGCCTCGGGCTGGAAGAAGTTGTACCTGGTCCCGAACAGGGGGATGCGGTACACCTGGATCACGGGGAGCACCGCCTTGCTGCCGCCGTGCTCCAGGACGAGGCCGAGCACGCCCTCGCCGGCGCGGACGTCGGTGCCCTCCAGGTCGGGCCACTTGAGGTGCATGAGGCCGTACTTCGCCGCGAGGCCCGCCATCTCGGCCGGGTCCGAAGGCTCGGCCACGGAGAAGGTGAGCCGGTCGTACATCTTCTTGTTGAGCTTCTGGACGATCTCGCTCACCTGCGGCGTCAGCGACGCCATGTCCTTCAGGCCCATGTAGGGGGCGACCTCCCCGACGGAGGGGGAGAGGTAGAGCTTCACGTCCACGGGCTGGCTGAGCTTGAGCAGGGCGCTGATCTTGTTGTTGAGCTTCATGATGGAGGTGGTGATCCGGTACTCCAGGCCGCTGGTGTCCGTGATGGTGGGGATCCGCTCCATCATGTCGCCGTGGACGATGGCCAGTCCCATGTAGGCCTTCCGGAACTTCATCTCGTCCTTCTCGATGGCCTGGATCTGCACCGGGGAGAGGCCGTAGTCCTGGGCCATCTTGCGGTTCTCCACGCTTTCCTCGTTGCCGCCCTCGTCTTCCGGGGTCACGTCGTAGAACCGGTAGTTGAAGTTCCTGCCGCCGTGGATGGCGTACTCGTTCAGCAGGTCGCTCAGGTAGCGCTCCACGGTGTTGTAGGGCGCGGGCAGGTTCTTGGTGAAGAACACGTTGACCGTGAGGGGCTCCTGCAGGGTGGAAACCACCTGCTTGCTCACCTTCGAGAGGGAGTAGACCTTGTTGGCCGTGAGGTCGAACCGGGCAAACAGGCTCATGCCCGCGATGTTCACGAGCACGACCACGACGGCGTAGGCCGCGTACCTGAGGTACAGGGAAGCGTTCTTCCTGGCGTTCATGGGAAGCTCCTTATTTCCTCGCCTGCATGACGACGTTCGACCCGTAGAGGAAGAGAAAGACCACGCTGGCGAAGTACAGGAGGTCCCTGGTGTCGATGATGCCCTTGGAGATGTTCTCGAAGTGGGTCGCCGCGGCCAGGTAGGTGGAGACCTCCACGATCTTTCCCGGGAAAAAGAACACCATCTTGTCGAAGAGGGTGAGCCCGAAGCAGATCACCATGCCCACGATGCAGGCCACGATCTGGTTGCGGGTGATGGACGAGGCGAAGACCCCGATGGCGGAGAACGCCGCGCCCATGAGCACCGCCCCCAGGTAGCCGCCCAGCACCGGGCCCCAGTCGAGGCGGCCGATGAAGGCCACGCTCGCCGCGTAGAGGAGGGTGGGGGCGAGCATGACGGCCACGAAGGAGGCGGAAGCGAGGAACTTGCCCGCCACCACGTCGTTGTGCGTCACGGGGAGCGTCAGCAGCATCTCGTAGGAGCCCGTGTGGATCTCCTCGGCGAAAAGCTTCATGGTCACCGCGGGGATGACCAGGGAGAAGGTCAGCGGCAGCAGGTTGAAGAAGCTCCGCAGATTCGCCTCGGAGAAGAGGAAGAAGGTGGTGAAGAAGAACCACCCCGTGACCAGCAGGAAGATGCACACCACGATGTACCCGACGGGGGAGATGAAGTAGTCGCGGAACTCCTTCCTGAATATGGTGAGCGCCTGGTTCATGCCTCATCCCTCCTTCGTCAGCTCGCGGAAGATGTTCTCGAGGGACTTGGTTTCCTTGGCGAGCTCCAGCAGGACCCAGTCGGTTTCCTTGATGCAGGAGTAGATCATCTCCCGCAGGTTGTCCCTGCCGTCCGCGGAGATCTTGAGCTTCAGGACCTCGGGGTCGGCGCTCTCCACGAGCTCTATGCCCGTGACGCCCGGCAGGAGGCGGAACCGCATGCTGGCGGAGGCGAAGTCCGCCTTGAGCAGCGCCACGGTGATGATCTTTTCCTGGGCCGTGCTCTCCTGCTCCAGGGCCTCGGTGGATCCGTCCGCCACGATCCGGCCCTTGTCGATGATCACGATGCGGTCGCAGGTGGCCTCGGCCTCGCTCAGGATGTGCGTGGAGAGGATGACGGTCTTCTCTTTGCCGAAGTGGCGGATGATGTCCCGGATCTCGGCGATCTGGTTGGGGTCGAGGCCCGAGGTGGGCTCGTCGAGGATGAGGATCTCGGGGTCCTCTATCATGGCGTGGGCCAGGCCCACCCGCTGTCTGAGGCCCTTCGACAGCTCGCCGATGGGCCGGTGCATGATGGCTCTGAGGTCGCAGAGGTCCGCGAGCTCCTGGATGCGCTCCTCCTTCCTCCCCTTCGACAGGCCGCGGATGTCCGCGATGTAGTCGAGGTAGTCGTAGACGAGCATGTTGTGGTAGAGCGGCGCCGACTCCGGCAGGTAGCCGATGAGCTTCTTGATCTCCAGCAGGTCGTCGTCGATGGAGTAGTCCTTGATGCTGATGGTGCCGGAGGTGGGGGCGAGGTAGCCCGTGAGCATCCTCAGGGTCGTGGTCTTGCCGGCTCCGTTGGGTCCCAGCAGGCCGGTGATCTCCCCCTTCCGGACGTCGAGGTCGATGTTGTCCACGGCGCAGAAGTCGCCGTAATACCTGGTCAGATTCTCCACGTGGATCATGCGGTCCCTCCCTGCTCCGGCAGCCCCTCGAAAAAGCGGCGGGCGCAGAGCGAAGTATACCATCAAGTGCGGACTTGGCGTATCATAAAGAAAATTTGGCCCCGTTTGTCAAGCCCGGAAGAGGGGGAAACCAGGGCCCAGGGGATGCCGCCCCCTGTTCCGGGCGGCATGATGGGTCATCCCGCCGCCCGGGTTCTGGTGGATGTGGGTGAAGCGGTTGATGGTCTCCCCCGTGAGGTGAGAGGTGGCGGTGCAGAGGTTTCTGAGCTCGGGATCGAAGGCCGCGTCGAAGGTGATTCCCATCACGTCGATGGCGGCCTGCTGGAACTCGTCGTCCCGGTCGATGAGGGCGCCGTTGTAGCATATGTCCCGGCGATGGTGGACATGATATGAAGATCAATAACAGAGAGAACATGCGATGACCGGGCAGGTAACGGAGATGTCAGGGAGATTGCTGTTGACCCCGGCCCGGCGAATCGCTAGGATGCGGGCGAAAGGACAGCGTATGATCGAGCACGCCGGTATTGCGGGGAGAAAGCTCCGGGGCGGGCGCTCCCGAAAGCGTCGAACGGCCCGGGCCGCCACCGCGCCCACCACGCCGGGCTCGAGCAGGCCGTCGAGACTGATCCCCTGGGCGGTGCTGCTTCTTGCCCTGGCGGGGTGCGCTCCCGCCGGCCCCAGCCGGATCTGCCTCGACCGGTACTCCACGGCGTATCCCGGCCTGACCGTGGCGAACTTTTCCCAGGAGGAGGCGGAGGCGTTCGTCAGGTACTTCGCCACAGAGAAGGGCTACGAGATAAAGTTTGCCGACAGCGACGACGCCCGGGTGCGCTCCGAGCTCGACAGGAGCGACTCCTCGCTGATCTGGATCGCCGAGAAGCCAGGCTCGCCCGCCATCCTCCTGGTCTCCGCGGACGAGGGCCTCACCGTGACCTTTCTGCCGGTCCCCGGCTTACCCCGTCAGGCCGTGACCGGCGAGGGCGCCACTGTGCTCTACAACATCCTCAAGGGCAAGTTCGGCCCAGAAAGCGTGCATCTGGGGGAAACGGGCGCCAACTGAAGGCTTTCCCCGGCCCTTCGGGGAGGCGCAAAGGGGCGGCCGTGAGCCCCGGGTCCGTGAGAGGGGGGATCACGGTCCGGGCCGCCCCGGGGGATCGGGGAGGGATCCGCTCCCGCGCGCCCGGCTGACGCGCCTTGACCGAACCCCTCCTACCGTGTAAGTGAGGGGACATTGCCAGAGGGGAGGGGATATGGAAGCACCGGATCTGGCGCGGTACCTCGAGCCGACGCCCTTCGTGGACTGGGAGAGCCCGGAAGTCCTTTCATTCGCCCGGGAGAACGCCGGCGGCTCGGCCGAACCGGCGGACAGGGCGGTAAAGCTCTACTACGCCGTTCGCGACGGCATGCGCTACGACCCGTACACCCTCGACCTCACTGTGGAGGGCATGCGGGCGAGCACCACGCTGAAGAACCGCCGGGGCTGGTGCGTCACCAAGGCCTGCCTCCTGGCGGCCTGCCTGCGTGCCGTGGGGGTGCCCGCCCGGCTCGGGTACGCGGACGTGCGCAACCACCTCTCCACCGCCCGCATGCGGGCGGTCATGCAGACCGACGTCTTCTTCTACCACGGCTACACCTCCGTCTACCTCGACGGGGAGTGGCTCAAGGCCACCCCGGCCTTCAACGTGGAGCTCTGCACCAAGTTCAGGATCAGGCCGCTGGAGTTCGACGGGAAGAGCGACTCGGTCTACCACCCCTTCGACCTCGACGGGAACAGGCACATGGAGTACCTCAGGTACCGGGGTGAATACGCGGACGTCCCCCTGGCCGACATGATCGCCGCCTTCCACAGGGAGTACCCCGTGCCGGAAAACCTGACGGCCCAGGAGGGCGATTTCGAGAAGGATGTGGACGAGGAGACCGCTCGCCACTGAAAAGCAGGGCGGGTGACCGGCCTGGGGATTCGACCCTTCCGGCGAGGCGAACGCATCCGGCAAACGGGGGTTTCCGCCCGGGGCCCGGGTTGATCCCTCAGGGGGGTTTCCCGCCCGGATGCATTGGGGTTGAAGCCTGTTGACGGCCGGACCGGAATCATAGTATAGGAAGACATGAAATGGGTCCTGGCACTCCTGCTCATGCTTGCGGCTCCGTGGTTCCTGTACGGGGCAACCGAGCTTTCCGAATCCGACCTCTCCGGGGTCACCACGGTGAACAGCTTGAACATCCCGGCATCGAACGGCGCGGGGGGCATCGGCAAATCCTGGCTTCAGTACTTCAATAAGCCGAGCACCATCGACTTTCTCCTGAACGAAGAGGGCAGCGAGCTCGAAGACAGCGGCGCACTTTTCTCTGACCAGGCGATCCAGGCGCTTGGGGATTCTTTCATGTCGGCGGCCGACTATACGGCACAGGTCTCTCTCGTCGATGCGAGCGACCCGATGTACTCCGGAATGTCGCGCATCGAGTTCCCCAATGGCCTCAGGAGGGTGAACGAGGGCCCGACGACCCAGCAGATATGGCTCGGAGGGCTGGAAAGCAGGGTGCACGCCGGGTATATCTGCGATTTTTACTCGAATCACATCGAGTCGTACACCTTCCCGAACAGCAAGGTATTCATTTCGACCCACTAGCCGCCATTTTTCTCTCACCGGGCGGGGCATCCCGGGAAAGCCCACCGAAGAGCGGCTTTCCCGGCGCACCCGGGGAGGAGGGTCAGGCGGCGCCCCCCTGAAAGGCCACGAAGCCCCGGGCGGGCGTGCCGGCATCCGCCGGCGTGCCGGCGATCTTCGCGAGGTACACCTGGCCCAGCGTCCTGATGTGGTCGCCCACGTTGTCGAAGTAGGTGAAATGGATCTGCTCCTCGTCGATGATGGTCTCGAAGAGCTTCATGCTGATGGTGTCGCCGCATTCCCTGCACAGCTCCCTGAAGCCGTCGTAGACCTCGATGGTGTCGTCCTCGAGGCCCGCGTCGAAGGGGAAGATCACCTCGACGCTCTGGCCTTTCACCACCTTCTGGGCGATGTCCGTGGTGGGCTGGCCCCCGAGTTCCTCGATCCGCTCGGCGAACATCTCCGCGTGGCGCATCTCGTCGATGGCGATGAGCTTGACCCTGGCCGCCAGCTCACCGTAGTCCATGTCCGTGAGATTGTAGTGCTGGTTCATGTACTCGTAGATGGCGTGCAGCTCCATGGAGCGCGCCTTGTTGAGGGCATCCACGACCTTTTTCTTCTTTTCCTCCCGGGCATTCTTCGCCATGAGAACCTCCTCCTTCGTTTAACCCTTTCATAACGGCCGACCTTTCACATGCAAGGCCGCTTCGTGAGTAAGGGTGCGGATTCCGAGAAGGCAGCCCTTTCCCCACGGCCGCCCTTTCACAGGAGAGGCCGCGGGGTGAGTTCACCGGGGAGCCGCGGGCAGGGAGCTTTTCGTCCGTGGGGTGCGCTGTCCGTGCACGAGGTCGATGACCGTCACCTCGGGCGGGGCGAGGAAGCGGATGGGAGGGCCCCAGGTGCCCGTGCCCCTGCTGACGGAGAGGAGCGAGCCCCCGGGCAGTTCGTGCAGCCCCGAGACGTGGGGGAAGAAGAGCCTGACGAGGAGGCGAAACGGGAAGATCTGGCCGCCGTGCGTGTGCCCGGAGAGCTGGAGGTCGAAGAGGCGGGCCGACCCGGGCCGCACGGTCGGCTGGTGCTTGAGGAGGACGGTGAACGCGTCCCCGGGGAGCCCCTTCAGGAGCTCCTCCTCGTGCGTTCCGGCGGGCATGCCCAGGTGCCTGCCGGTGGGGTCGTCCACGCCCGCGATGGAGAGCACGCCCGGGATGGCGCAGGCCTCGCCCCGGAGCACGGTGAAGCCGGCCCGCCTCGTGATTTCGAGGGAGTGCCCGATCCCGGCGTAGAACTCGTGGTTGCCTGTGACGGCGAACTTGCCCCAGCGGGGCCGCACGCGGGCCAGGGCGTCCGCCAGGTCGGGCATGCTGTCGATCTGCCCGTCCACGAGGTCTCCCGTGGAGACGAGGAGGTCGGGCTTCTCCCCGGAGATCACCCTGATGATCCGGTCCAGCCTTTTTTCACGAACGATGAGGCCCAGGTGCACGTCGGAGATCTGGACGATCCGGATGCGTCCCGCCCACGGGGGGATCTTCTCCGTGTGCACCACGATCCGGCGGGGCCTGATGTCCAGCGCGGAGAGGGCACCCCAGGAGGCGAAGGCGAGGCTCAGGAGGAGCGGGGCGAGCAGGGCCGTCCGGGCGGAGGGCACAAACGCCCCCGCGTCCCTGTGCAGCAGGAGCCCGGACCCGAAGGCGGCGAGGCGGTACAGGTCCACCGCGAGGGAAAGCGAGAAGAACAGGAAGATGACCCCCATCCAGGCGTATCCCGCGTAGGACAGGAGCCTTGCCGGGGCCTCCCACCCCTGCGCCTCGAGCACCCTGACCAGGACAGGCGTGAGGATCATGACCGTCATGAACAGGCCCAGACCGAGCCCGGCCCAGGCCCCGAAGGGGAAGGCCGCCCTGACCCGGACGAAGGCGTACGCGTGGAGAGCGCCGTAGAGGCCGAGGATCACCAGAAGGAATATGCGCATGAAAGTCACCTCGGGGCGTATTCTTCAGTTTCGCCATACTATCTCACGTGCAGCGGGAAGCAAAACATTTTTCACCGGGGCCGGGCATCACTCCCTATCCCGGAAGACAATGGCCACCGGACCTCTGTGCAGCCGGGGCCTTTTACGCTCTCGTGAACATGGTCAAGGCGCCCCTGCCTTTCATGGGGCCGGGCCATGTCTCCACGCTGCCGGGGCTCGGGCGTGCTGCATGCCGATGTCAGGTATGGGCTTGATTTCCGGGGGAACTCCCGTTATAGCTTCTGGTGAACCACTGACGAGTTCCGACTATCGCACAAAAGGGGGATGGAATGGAAAAAGGCCGGGCACGGGTCGTGAAGGTCGAGCAGGAAACCGGGGACATCAGGTCGCTGACGTTCGAGGGGTTCGACGAGGCGTTCAGGAACAGGAGCGCCGGCGGCTTCCTCTCCATGAAGATCATGATGGACGGCCAGTGGAGCAAGCCCCACCCGTTCACCATCTCGTGCGCCCCGGAAGACGACCTCCTCAGGGTGACCATAAAGAAGGCCGGCCCCTTCACCCAGAGGGTCCACCAGCTCGAGCCCGGGGAAGAGGTCGCGCTGGCAGGCCCGTTCGGGCTGTTCTGCAAGGGCGCGGACACCCTGGACAACATCGTCATGATCGCAGGCGGGGTGGGCATCACCCCCTTCCTGAGCGTGCTCAGGCATTTCCGCAGGGCCGGGATAAAGAAGAGGGCGCTCCTGATCTGGTCCAACAGGACCCTGGACGACGCCTTCGCCCTGGACGAGCTCAAGGAGATCACCCGTGAGCTTTCCGTGAAGGTGGTGCACAACCTGAGCCGCGAGGAGAAGGGCTCGGACATGGGCAGGTTCGAAGACAGTGACTTTCCCGGCGTGAAGTACGAAGCCGGCAGGTGCACGCGGGACGTGCTGAAGAAGCACCTCGACCCCGCGGGCGTTTCCGTGTTCCTCTGCGGGCCGCCGCCCATGCAGGACTTCATCCTGGCCGAGCTCGAGGCCATCGGCGTGGACTTAAAGAGCGTGAAGAAGGAAAACTTCACCTGGCAGGGCGGCAAGTAGCGGGCCGCCGGGGAGGGATCCGGGCATGGGCGATGCCCACGTGCTCGAAGCGCTCGCCATCACCACCCTCGCGGGGCTCTCCACCGCCGTCGGCAGCGTGATCGGCTTCTTCTCGAAGAGGCCGTCCCCGCTCTTCCTCGCCTTCACCATGGGTTTCTCCGCCGGGGTCATGATCTTCGTGGCCTTCGCCGAGCTTTTGCCCACGGCGCTCGAGGTTCCGGAGCTCGGGTTCGCGGGCGCCCACATCGCCTTCTTCACGGGCATGACGGCCTACTTCCTCATCGACCTGATCATCCCCCACGACTACATAGGCCAGCACGACCACGCCGGGCACCGCCCCGCTCCCGGCGAGGCCATGAACGCCCGGGCCATGGAGCGTACCGGTCTGCTCGTGACGGTGGGCATCACCATCCACAACTTTCCCGAGGGCATGGGCACTTTCGTGGGGGCCATGCAGGACCTCCACCTGGGCATGGCCCTGGGCATCGCCATCGCCCTGCACAACATCCCCGAGGGGCTGGCCATATCGGCCCCGGTCTATTTCGCCACCGGCAGCCGGAAAAAGGCGTTCCTGTGGTCGCTGTTCTCGGGTGGGGCCGAGATCGCCGGCGGCTTGCTGGCGGCGGCGGTCCTGCTGCCGTTCCTGTCGCCCGCCCTGATGGGCTGCGCCCTGGGAGCGGTGGGGGGCATCATGGTGGCCATCTCCCTCGACGAGCTCATCCCCGTGGCGAAGTCCCTGGACTCGGAGCACGCCCCCATCACCGGGGTCATCACGGGCATGCTCGTCATGGCCCTGAGCCTGCAGCTCCTGAAGTAGGGGCAGGGTGGGAGCAGTGCGTGACGGGGGGCCCGTCGCCGCAGGGTGTCCCTGCGGCTCTTCGTGCAGGGGCGGGGGCAGGGCGCTCAGTCCAGGACGATCCCCACGGGGCAGTGGTCGGAGCCGGGCACGTCCTTGAGGATGAAGGCGGCTTTGAGGGCGGGCTTGAGCCGGTTTGAGATCCAGAAATAGTCGATGCGCCACCCGATGTCCTTTTCCCGGGCCTTGAAGCGGTAGGACCACCAGGTGTAGTGCCCCGGCCCCGGGTGGAACTCCCGGAAGGTGTCGGAGAAGCCGTTTTCCACGAACCGGTCGAGGGCCTCGCGCTCCTCCCGGGTGAAGCCCGGGTTGCGCTCGTTTGCCTTGGGGTTCTTCAGGTCGATCTCCTTGTGGGCGGTGTTGAGGTCGCCGCAGAAGACCACGGGCTTTATCCCGTCGAGCTTCACGAGGTGGGAAAGGAAGTCCCGGTCCCACTGCATGCGGTACTCGAGCCGCAGGAGCTCGTGCCGGGCGTTGGGGGTGTACACGTTCACGAGGAAGAACCGGTCGAACTCCAGGGTGATGACCCGGCCCTCCTGGTCGTGCTCGGGGATGCCCATGTCATAGGACACGGAGAGCGGCTCGACCCGGGTGAAGATGGCGGTCCCCGAGTAGCCGCGCTTCTTCGCGCTGTTCCAGTACTGTTTGTAGCCTGGGAGGTCGATGCTGACCTGGTCGATGCCGGCCTTGGTTTCCTGGAGGCAGGCGACGTCCGGCTCCTCCCGCGCCATCACCCCGGGAAAGCCGTTTCTCACGGCGGCCCTGATCCCGTTGACGTTCCACGATATGAGCTTCACGGCATCCTCCTCGCCCGTGCGGGCGAGGCGATCATATCTCAGTCGCCGCGGTTTTTCCAGGCCCGGAAGAAAAAGGGAGGGAGCCCCCGTGGGCCCCCTCCCGCTCATTCCGGTAAAGGGTGCTTTTCCGCTTGTCCGGGCATCATGCCCTGCGGCGTGCGATGAGGCCGAACAGGCCGAGGAAGGCCGCCGCGGCGAGGAGCATGCCGGTCGTGCCCGAGGTCTCGGAGGCGCTCATGAAGCAGGAGTGGTGGTGGACTTCGGTGCCGGTGGATTCTTCCCCTCCGGCTGAAACGCCGGCGCTGTCGGAATTGGTCACCGCGTCGTCCTCCTGCGAGGTGGCGGTCAGGGTGACCGTGTCTATCTCGTCCCCGGCGTCCCCGGGCACGGTCACGTTCACGACGACCGTCGCGCTCTCACCCGAATCCAGGGTCACGGTGGGGCTGCCGGCGAAGCTCACCGTCCAGCCGAGCGCGGACGCAACCGACAGGTCGAAGGTGTCGGTGGTTTCCTGGAAGTTCTGCACCGTGAAGGCCAGGCTCACCGTGGAGCCGGGTGCGCCGGCTGCATCGGCAGGGGCCAAAACCTGCACGTCCCCTGCCTCGGTCCACTTCTCGTAGGCCGTGATCGTCCAGGTCGCGCCGGGGGCCAGCGAGGCCCTGTCCCACTGGAGGTGGTAGCCCGCATCCTGGTATTCGCTGTCGACGATGTTGTCCAGCTGGCCGGCGACGGCCAGGTCGACGCCGTCGCTGTAGTCGCCGCCGTTGTACGCGGAGGCCCGGGAGCCCGTGCCGCCGTAGAAGCCCATGAGGCCGCTCACGCCGGGGTTTCTGAGGTATACCATGCCGAGGCTGTCGTCCCAGAAGCTCTGGGCGTCGTCGTCATCGGCGAAGTAGGCGTCGCCGCCGTGGATGAACTTCAGGTTGGTGTAGGTGGTGCCGCTCGTGTTGGTGATGGTCCACGTCATCTTGTAGTAGGCGGCCCCGTCCGTGTACTCCACCCTCTGGGAGACTCTCAGCCCGGAGGTGCCGGCATCCATCACGGTGTTGACCTGCCAGGCCGTGGGCATGGAGTTCGAAACCGGGGTGAAGGCGACGACGTTGTCCCCGGAAGACCAGTCAGAATGGTAGGAATCCGCATAGGCCAGGGTCGACCCGCCATTGTCGAAAAAGATGAGGGACCCCCAGCTGTCCTCGCTGTAATACTGGTCGATGTACTCGGCCCCGTCCCAGACGGAGGCCGCCATCGACCCCTCGTCTTCGCAGGCTATCTGCAGGGGATTCCCGGAGATCGTCTGGGTCGCCGCCTGCGCCACGGGTGCGGACAGGACGATGGCTGAAAGCACGAGGAAAAGAAAGAACGAATACCGGTTGACTCTGCCGAAAAGATTTTCCCTGTTCATGGTGCCCCCCTCTCAAGTCGCTTTCTTTGGAATATGAAAACTGATCATTTTTATAATCGAATCACCGGGAAAGTCAATCGCCGGGAACGTCTAACTTCCTGTTTATACAGTGCTGATTGTGCAATTATGGAGTACCCGGGTGTGATATCGTCAATGATATCAGGAAGGTGAACCTTTTATGGGTCTTTTTTTCCCCGGTCTGCACGCCGCAGGGTGATCCGGTACGGCAGTGGCCAATGTTCCCCAGGGGGCATGAGGGGAGAACCTTACATGTCACGGCAGAATTTTCCCGGCCTTAAGCTGGCCAATGTTCCCAGGGAGCATGTGGGGAGAACTGCCTGCCGGCAGAGGAATGCAGGGCGACGCTTTGCTCCTCGGGGGTACTGGCTGCTCCCTGAGGCGCCTTCACCGGGATCGCGGACCGGTGGGGGAAAACGGTCGGGCTGCAAGGATTGCCTGGAAAGACATGGCGATTATATTGTAATATGTGTGGATTACCTGGGATGCTTGCAAGGGGAGGATGCCCGATGAAGTCCCTCAAAGAA
>ERZ1645192.2870-NODE-2870-length-14212-cov-8.034824_pt1 | contig 14212 bp, 11 predicted proteins | sample MGYA00575354_ERZ1645192 | MGnify/ENA primary metagenome ERZ1645192 (study PRJEB40844, sample SAMN11349763) | freshwater sediment metagenome | isolation source: river sediment | host: Sediment | place: India: Faizupur Khadar , New Delhi | collected 2017-02-21 ... | reverse complement strand
CCAAAGAATCTCTGAAAAATATTTTCAAACCTTTTTATACGACCAAGGAAAGAGGGGCCGGTCTCGGCCTGGCGATCTGCCGGAAAATCATCAAGGAACACGGAGGGCTGATCAATGTTAAATCCGCACCGGGACAGGGAACCGAGTTTCTTCTCCGATTGAACGCCGCAAGCTGAATTCCTTAGCAAGATTCCGGCTTGATTTAAAATCCAACCCGTAATAATTAAAGCCTATGCATAAAGTTCTGATAGTTGACGATGAATTAAACATGCGGCTCGTTCTGGCCGCTATGCTGAAAAAAGAAGGATACGCCATCACGTCCGCAGCCGACGGCAGGGAAGCCCTGCAGATTTTAAAGTCGAACAAGATGGATGGCGTTGTCACCGATTTAAAGATGCCCCATCTTGACGGAATGGAGCTGCTGCATTGCATTACCGAGCAATATCCGGATGTTCCCGTAATCATGATTACGGCGCATGGCACCGTCGCCACCGCCGTGGAAGCTCTGAAAAAAGGCGCCCTGGATTACATAACCAAACCTTTTGAACTCGACGATCTGAAAAATGTAATTTCAAAAGCGATCAAGACCCGAACTTTAAATGAGAGCGAATTGTTTGTGCCGCCGGAAGAAATAGAACGAACCGGCATCATCGGGTCGAGCAAGCGCTCGCTGGAGATATTCGACGCCATCAAAAGAGTAGCGCCGACGACAACCACGGTTCTCATTACCGGAGAAACGGGCACCGGCAAGGAGCTTGTGGCCGACGCCATCCATCATAACTCTCCGCGGAAGAATAATCCGCTCATTAAAATCAATTGCGCGGCTATTTCCGAGACGCTGATGGAAAGCGAACTCTTCGGCCATGAAAAAGGCGCTTTCACCGGGGCAACCATTACCAAACCGGGCAAAATTGAACTGGCCCATAAGGGAACGCTGTTTTTGGACGAAGTTGGTGAAATTCCCCGCGATATGCAAGTCAAACTGCTGCGGGTCATCCAGGAGCAGGAGTTTGAACGCGTCGGCGGCCTGCGGACAATTAAAGTCGACGTGCGCATCATTGCCGCCACCAATAAAAATTTACTGCAGGATGTTCACGCCGGTAATTTCCGCGAAGATCTGTACTACCGGCTGAATGTCTTTCCCATCGTGGTTCCGCCGCTGAGGGAAAGAAAAGAGGATATTTTACCGCTGGTTGATTATTTCATCGATAAATTTAACAAGAAGCTGGAGCTATCCGTAGGGATTGACGGGGATGTAAAGGAATCACTTTTACGCTACAACTGGCCGGGCAATATCCGTGAGCTGGAAAACCTGATCGAAAGAATGATGCTCCTGGCCAAAGATAATCTGATCACGGTCAATGAACTGCCCGACGAATTCAAAGCCGGACTGGAAGAACCGCCGCTTACGCAGACGGATGATGGAAAAAAACTCTTCAAAGATTTTATGCGCGACCATGTCGAAAACGTGGAGAAGCAAATGATCATCAAATGTCTGGAAGAAACAGGCGGCAATGTTACTCAAGCCGCCAAGCAAATGGGTTTAAGCCGCAAGGGTTTGCAACTGAAGATGATTAAATATAATCTACGCAAAGAACCCAAATAAAAATTCTATTCATTTTCCAGCGCCTTTTGGCACTCGCTGATCAGCGCCTTCTTCGACGTCCCAGAATCAACGATATCCCAGGGCAAAATTTCATCAAACTGCTTATGGCGATAGACATAGAAGTCCGCATTTACATTCACTTCCTTGAGCGCCTGGGCCCAGTTGCCGGAGAGCCGCTGCACGGCCAGCAGAATTTCTCCCGCCTTGCGATCACCCAGCGACAGCAGGGCCTGAACATAATTCCATTTCGGCACATCGTGAATAACCCGGACCTGCTTGTCCCTTCCAAAAGCGCCCACAATTTTTTTGATTTTTTTGCCCACGGAATTTACATCGCCGAGCGCGCACCATTGCAGGGGCGTTGTCGGTTTGGGAATAAATTGATTTATACTGAGAATAATGCTGCGGAATTTTCTTTTGCCGCCTGTCCAGTGCCGCACATGATGCTGAATTTTCTTCACCAGATCAATAATCGCATCAATGTCTTCCTCCGTCTCGGTAGGCAGGCCGATCATAAAATAGAGCCGCAGATTGGTTATTTCATTTTCTATCAGTAGCCCTGCGCTCCGCATAATGTCCGCTTCGGTGATGCCTTTGCGCAGCAAATCGCGCAGCCTCTGACTGCCTGCCTCCGGCGCCAGCGCCACTGTCTCAATGCGGCTTGCTTTAAGAAGACCGGCGATGATCTCATTAATTTGATCAACTCTGAGCGATCCGATTCCCGCCCGGCCATTTTTTGCCAGAATATATTGCCAGATTAGGGAAAGTTCAGGGTGATCGGAAACAGCCGTACCCACCAGACCGATTTTCTTCTTTCTGGCAAGCCCTTCATCTATGGAAGCGAGAATCTTTTCCCGGCTGCGAAAACGCACCGGACGGTAAATAAAACTGGCGGCGCAAAACCGGCAACTGCGGGCGCACCCCCTGTTGATTTCGGTAAGATACATATCTTCCATCTCCGTACCGGGAGCGCTGATAACTTCGGCGGTGCAGAAAGAGTTTATATCTTTTACCGGAGAAATCTTTATTCTTTCCGGCAAACCGGGCAGGACGGGTTCGATTGCCTTGATCCTGCTGTCCGGAAAGTATTTGACGTCGTAAAGACGGGGCACATAAGCCTGCGGCACTCTTTTTTGCATCCCGATGAGCATATCGGCGCGGCTTAACCCGCTGCTGCGCGCTTCTTCAAAAAGACGGGTAAATATAGGCAAAGATTCTTCCGCTTCACCCAATATGAATAAGTCAAAAAAGTCCGCCAGCGGTTCCGGGTTCAATGTGGCGGCAACTCCGCCGCCGATAATCAACGGATGATCTTCGGAACGTTCGCCGGCTTTAAGCGGAATACCAGCGAGCGCCAGCATGGTCAAAATATGGGGATAGTCGTTTTCGAAAGATAGAGAGAAAGCCAATATATCGAAGTCAGCAATCGATTTTTGATTCTCCATGCTGAAAAATTCCGCCCTGCCGGTGGCGAATTCGGCTTCGTCACCGGCATCAGGAAGAAATGCTCTCTCACAAAGAAAGGAAGGTTGTTCGTTGAATATCTTATAAACTGTCTGGAAGCCCAAATTCGACATGCCTGTCCTGTAATAATTAGGATAGGCCAAACAAACCGTATTATCTGCGCCCCAGTCTTTTTTTATATAGCCCTTTTCCCGCTCCAGCAGGGTTATATATTTCTTCTTCAGTTTCCAATTCATTCGTTATTCATAGCATGTTCCCGGCCTTTTTTAAACAAAAGCCGCATCCCGCCATGATTGTATCCAAACACCTCTTAACTAATCGGCCTGCCGGCGCAGGAAAGTGGGGATTTCGAGGTCGATATCATCGACTTCATCATTAACACCCAGGGTAACAATATTAACGCCGTCGGAGTTCTTTTCCTTGCGCATAAATGCCGGAGTCGATAAGTCCTCCCGCCGGAAACCGCTTAATTGTGTTAAATTGTCCGTACCCTGTTTGCCTTTCATGGTATCATCAAATCCGGTGGCAATGACGGTGATGCGGACTTCGTCGCCCATATTTTCATCAATAACCGTACCGAAAATGATATTGGCTTCTTCATGAGCCTCCGCCTGAATCAACGACGATGCTTCATTGATTTCATACAGGCTCACATCGGGTCCGCCGGTAATATTCAGCAGGATGCCGTGCGCCCCTTGAATGGTGTTATCCTCCAGCAGCGGGGAAGATATGGCTTTCTGGGCCGCTTCTATGGCGCGGTTTTCGCCGGACGCAATGCCTGTGCCCATCAGCGCCATGCCCATATTGCTCATGACATTTTTCACATCCGCAAAATCAAGATTAATGAGTCCCGGAATAATAATTAAATCGGAGATACCCTTAACCGCCTGATAAAGAATGTCGTCCGCTTTTTTGAATGCTTCCAACAGGGAAAGGTTGCGCCCCCCCAGAGAAAGCAGGCGCTGATTGGGGACAACGATCAATGTATCTACCGTCTCCCTTAAAAGAGCGATTCCCTCTTCCGCCTGCATGTTGCGCTTTTTGCCTTCAAACTGGAAAGGCTTCGTAACCACGGCGACCGTCAAGGCATTGCATTCACGGGCGATTTCCGCGATTACCGGCGCTGCTCCCGTTCCCGTGCCGCCGCCTAATCCGGCAGTCACAAAAATCATGTCCGCACCGTCAAGATATTCTCTCAACTGATCACGGGATTCCAAAGCTGATTTCTTGCCGATTTCCGGGTTGGAGCCGGCGCCCAGCCCTTTTGTCGTCTCCGTGCCAATCTGGACTTTGACGGATGAAGCCGATGCCCCCAACGCCTGTACATCCGTGTTGGCGACAATAAAATCCACGCCGCGCAGTGAGTATGAAATCATTGTATTCACGGCATTACCGCCGCCTCCCCCTACTCCGATTACCTTGATCTTTGCCGAATTTTCATTACACACTTCAGTCAGTTCAAACATGGGCATCCCTTCCTTTCAAAAAAATTCTAAAAACCATTTTTTAATTGTTTTGATCATATTATCGAATACATTTCCGGTTTTTTTGTAAACAGAGTCGCTGGACGTCTGTTTGCTGCCGTAAATAATTAACCCTACCCCGGTCGCACACGCAGGAGAAGTGACGACATCGGAAAGACCTCCCACACCAGAGGGAATCCCGCTGCGCACCGGCATTTCAAATATGTGCTCGGCCAGTTCATTGATGCCGGGCAAAAGCGACGTGCCGCCGGTCAGCACAACACCCGCCGCCAGCAACTCTTCAAACCCGGACCGGACAATTTCCTTGGAAGCCATATTCAATATTTCTTCCATCCGCGGTTCAATAATTCTCCCCAGAATCTGGCGGGAAACTTCCCGCGCCTCCCGTCCACCTACGCTGGGCACCTCAATCGTTTCTTCTTTGGGAATCATTGATGTTAAGGCGCAACCGTAATTGAGTTTAATCTTTTCCGCTTCATTAAACGGCGTGCGCAATCCGGTGGCGATATCCGAGGTCAGATAGTTGCCGCCGACCGGCAGCATCGCCGTATGCTTGATGCTCCCTTCAGAAAAAACGGCGATACCGGTGGTGGAACCGCCGATATCAATCAACACCACACCCAGATCTTTTTCATCAGGGCTGAGCACCGCTTCACTGGCCGCCAATTGCTCCAACACCAGATCTTCAATATCCAGCCCCACTCGATTGACAGATTTGACAATATTCTGAACGGAAGCCACCGCCCCCGTAACGATGTGGACTTTCGCCTCCAGGCGGACACCGGACATTCCCACCGGGTCCCTCACCCCCTCCTGTCCGTCGACAATATAGTTCTGCGGCAGCGCATGCAGAATCTCCCTGTCCACGGGGATGGCGATGGCCTTGGAAGCCTCGATGGCTCTTTGTACATCCTCTTCACCGACTTCCCGGCCTTTAACGGCAACAATACCCAGCGAATTCTGTCCTTTGATGTGGCTGCCGGATATGCCGACGTAAGCTGAATTAATGCTGCAACCCGACATATGTTCAGCTTCGTCAATAGCTTTTTTAATAGCTTCCACAGTGCTTTCAATATTGACAACAACGCCTTTTCTTAATTCCTTGGCCGGCGAAGTGCCGATGCCGATCACATCAATGCCCGTATCGGTGACTTCGCCCACAATTGCGGTTGTCTTGGTTGTTCCAATATCGATCCCTACCAGAACATTATTTCTTCTGCCCATCAGCTTCTTCTCCAACTTTTTAATGCGCGGCGCACAGGCTGCATTTCATGTCCGGTATTCCTTGCCCTTTTTCTCCTGCTCCGGCCGCTCTGAAACATCTCTATATTGAATGGTAATCTTTGTGGCATCGCATATATCTACAAAAAGATAACCCCTCCTCATGCCTCTCTTCTCCAGGTCCGCCATCACCACGCTCAACGTGTTCAATTTTTTTTCATAATTATCCGTACCCAGTTTCAGATAGAGGCCGGTATCGGTCAACAGAGACACACCGACAACATCTTTAACGTTAACCTCCGCTATCGTCCCCAGATAACTGTACCGGTTGGAAGCGGACATGGTCTGCAACAAATTGAGCGTGCTCAGCAAAAGCCTTGATTTTTCTTTCTCTTTAACGTCGACGCCGGTCAGAATCGGCAGATCCACTTCATCGTTTTTGTCCAGTTTCTTAAAAACATTCCCTTCATTATCCATGAGATACAAACCATTGGATTGCTTGACGAGAGCGACCGGGTTGCGCTCCTTTATTTCCAGTACCATTCTGTTGGGCAACTCCCTGCCCACATGAATATTTTTCACCCAGGGATTGGCGGAAATTCTGCCGGCCAGGGCGTCGACATTGACGGACAGCAGGTTTTGCCGGGGCGTCATCGCGGCCTGGGTTAAAACATCCTGCTCCGTCAACTCTTTCAGTCCGCGTACCGATATTTCCTTAATCTCAAAATAAGGCGTACTCAACAAATAACCGTAGGCATAAATAAACAGGCAGCAAAGCACTACGGCGGACAACAGCAGGCCCAGCGCACGCAGAAATTCACCTAAAGTGTCGGCCATACGCCGGCGCAGGCGGTTTTTTCGCGCAATTATGCTTGTCCTTGTTTTCTTCGGCACTAATTTTCTCCAATAACGATTACTTCCGTCTCCAGATCAATACCTTTTTCTTTTTTTACCTGATCCGTGACCAGACCAATCAGGGCAAGAACATCGGTGGCGGAAGCTTTGCCTTTATTCACGATAAAGTTGGCATGTTTTAGTGAAACTTCCGCGTCTCCGCAGCATTTTCCTTTAAGCCCTGCTTCTTCAATAATCCGGCCGGCGGGCATCGACGGCAGATTTTTAAAGACAGACCCGGCGCTGGGATATTCCAGAGGATGTTTTCCCTGGCGCGTCTGCATAATTTCTTTTATTTTTTTTTGAATTTGCCCCCGGTCGCCTTTTTCCAACTTTAAACGGGTGGCAAGAATTATGACTTCCCGGGGCAAAACAGTCCGGCGATAGTTAAAAACTATTTCTTCCCTTTGCAGAACTTTTCTTTGACTCTGAGCATCCAGCAAAGTCACCTCCGTGACAACATCCTTCATTTCCGCTCCAAAGGCGCCCGCATTCATCCACACGGCGCCGCCGACGCTACCGGGAATGCCGGCACAAAATTCCAGGCCGGTCAATTCGTGTTCGGCGGAAAACCCTACCAGCCGCGCCAGCGGAGCGCCGGCCTGGGCAGAAATAAAATGTTCGCCGCCTTGCATTTGCTGATAACTTATCGCCTTCAACCCGCTCATCAATAGAATCGCTCCCCGGTAGCCGCCGTCCCGGACAATGATATTGGTCAAGTTGCCCACCGGCAGATAATTTATTGCAGACTCCCGCAGCTTTGCGACAACCTGCGCAAGCTGGTCTTCGCTTTCGATGAAAACCAGGGCATCGGCATTGCCGCCTACTTTCAGCGAAGTATGCTGCGACATCGGCTCGTCATAAAATATTCTGCCGGCAACATCACGCAACACCTGTGCAATTTCCCTCTTCACAGCCATTTCTATTTTTCTTCCCGCTGGGCCAGCCGCTTTAAAAAAGCTTCGCCTATTTTATAGACGCTGCCGGCGCCCAGAGTGAACACCGCATCATCAGGCCGGACAATTTTCAGCAGATATTCGATGGTATCCTCCGCATTAGCCACATATTCCACAGAAGGATGGCCGGTAGCCTTGATCGCTGCGCACAGCGCCGCCGAATTAACTCCGGCAATAGGCTCTTCACTGGCCGGATAAATATCGTTGACAATCAGGACGTCGGCATCAGTAAAGGCTCTGGTGAATTCATCAAAAAGCGCCTTTGTCCGCGTGTAGCGATGCGGTTGAAAAACGACAATGCGTCTCGACTTCCATACATGACTTGCCGCCGCCAGGGTTTCCCGGACTTCCGTCGGATGGTGCCCGTAGTCGTCGATTACTGTTATACTGCCGACCCGGCCTTTAACCTCCAGCCGGCGATGTACTCCAAAAAAGCTTGCCAGTCCTTTCTGAATTACCGGAAATTCCAGTTCCAGTTCGCGGCCGACGGCGACAGCCGCCAGCGAATTATACACGTTGAACATGCCGGGAACATTAAGCTCGATTTTCCCCAGTATGTTTCCCTTATAATTAAGGTTATAGTTAGTTTTGCTGCCCTGAAATTCAATTTTTTCCGCCCGGTAATCCGCCGCATGTTCGATGCCGTAGGTGATGGTGCGGCGTTTAATTTCCGGGGCGATTTCTCTTATATGCTCGTTGTCGTTGCACATGACGGTGCAGCCGTAGAACGGAACGATATTGGCGAACTTCAGAAACGCCGCTTTGATTTCGTTGATTCCCGGGTAGTAATCCAGATGTTCCCGGTCGATGTTGGTAATGACGGCAATTGTCGGCGACAATTTCAGAAAAGAGCCGTCGCTTTCGTCCGCTTCGGCGACTATTATTTCACCGTCGCCCAGACGGGCGTTGCTGCCGATACTGGCCAGTTTTCCCCCGATAACCATGGTAGGATCCAGCCCGCCTTCCGCCAGCATTGTAGACACCATGGACGTTGTCGTTGTTTTGCCGTGGCTGCCCGAAACGGCGACCGAAAATTTCATTTTCAAAAGCTCCGCCAGCATTTCCGCCCGTGGAATTACCGGAATATTCCGCCGGTGGGCTTCCACAACTTCCGGATTGGACGCTTTGACGGCGGTGGAAGTTACTACCACATCGGCATTGCCGACATTTTCAGCGCTGTGGCCGACGGCCACCATCGCCCCCAGCTTCTGCAGGCGCAATGTTGTATCCGACTGCTGGGCATCGGAGCCGCTGATTTTATAGCCGAGATTGAGAAGTACTTCGGCAATACCGCTCATCCCGATGCCGCCGATTCCTACAAAATGAATGCACTTTATTTTACGCTGCATTAAGCCGGTTTCTTTATCTGTTCCCATTTACCCGATATTCCTCTTTTCAGTTTCTCCGTATTAATTCCCTAATTTTTCTTCGCCGTCAGCTCCAGACAGGCATCGACTATTGTTGCGGCGGCGTTGACATCACCGAGCTTTGCCGAGTTTTCCTCCATCAGCCTTAATTTCTGCGGGTCCTGCAGTAATTTTTCCACCACCGCAAACAATTTGTCGCCGCTCAGATCTTTCTCCTGAATCATAATTGCCGCACCCTTTTCAGCCATGGCCTCAGCGTTTTTTGTTTGATGATCATTGGTTGCAAAGGGAAAAGGAATCAAGATCGCCGCCTTCCCCGCTGTAGTGATCTCCGCCAACGAAGTCGCCCCCGCCCGGCAGATGATCAAGTCCGCCTGTCTGTAGGCGTCGGCCATGTCAACGATAAAGGCCGTGACCTCGGCCCGAATTCCATAACGGGCATAAGCCTCCGAAACCGGCTCCACGTCCCGCGCACCGGTCTGGTGCAGGATGCGGATGTTATTTTTTATCTTCTGCAGCTGCGGCAGCATTTCAACGATGCTTTTATTGATTGCCTGGGCGCCCTGTGAACCGCCGAAAATCAAAAGCTGCTGAAAATCTTTTGCCGCTTGCTGCCGGCTGCGCACACTGGTAAATGCCGCACGCACCGGGTTGCCGCTGACCAATACCTTGGAAGCGGGAAATGAATCTGCAGTTCCGGCGTAAGTCACAAAAATTTTATCCACGAATTTCCCTAAAATTCTGTTGGTGATGCCGGGGGCGGCGTTTTGTTCCGCAATCGCCGTCGGCAGTCCCATAAAATATGCGGCCAGCACCGCCGGTCCGGAAGCGTAACCTCCTACGCCAATGACTATGCCGGGACGAAACTCTTTCAGAATCCGCCGCGACTGCCACATGCTTTGCGGAATCTGATAAAACCCTTTGATCAAAGCCCTTATTCCCCGCCCTTTAATACCTTCGACGTCGATAGTGCTCAGTTTATAGCCGGAGGGGCCCAGCAGTTTACTTTCAATACCCCTTTGTGTTCCGACAAAAAGAACTTCTGTTTTTTTGTCTCTTCGAAGAAATTCCTCGGCAATGGCGATGCCGGGAAATAAATGTCCGCCTGTCCCGCCGCCGGCAATCACAGCACGCATACAACTCTCCCCGTGCAGCAGGAAACGATTAATTTAGTTCCAACACTCGTTCCTTTATCCTCAACAACCTCGCAAAAAGCTCCAGAGGCAAGGCGCGCAAAGCCGGAGGAATGAGGCGTACTTTTACGTACGCCGCAGTGACGAGTGATGCAGCGCAACGCAGCATATGGACTTTTTACGAGGTCGTTGTTCATGTCGCCTTTTGCGTCGATATGTTCAGTAAAATTCCAACCGCCGTCATGCTCATGATAAATGACGTTCCGCCGTAACTCAAAAAGGGAAGCGCAAGTCCCTTCAGCGGAATAATACCCATGACTCCGGCTATATTAATAAACGATTCCAGTGCAATGACCATTGTTAAACCCGCCGCCAGAAGCGTGCCGAAAAGGTCGGGCGCTTTGAGCGAAATCATGAAGCCGCGTAAAACAAAAAGCATAAACATGATGATCACTATCGTTACGCCGAGAAATCCACTTTCTTCCGCGATGATGGACAGGATAAAGTCTGTATGCGGTTCCGGCAGATAAAAGAGCTTCTGCATGCCGTCGCCGATGCCAACGCCAAAGGTGCCGCCCGATCCAAAAGACAACAGGGATTGAATAATCTGGAAGCCGGTATTGTCGGCATCCTTCCACGGATCCAGAAACGCCGTCAGCCGCGCCATGCGATATCCCTTATGCCAGATAAGAAAGGCGCCGACGGGAATAAACGCCGCTCCCAAAATCAATAAATGGCGAATCCGTGAACCGGCCAGGCACATCATTAAGAGCATGATCGCCATGATAATTACCGCCGTACCGAAGTCCGGTTCCAGTAATATCAGCAAAATGATCAAGGACGTTACTGATAATGGAACCAGAACACCGCGGGTAAAATTCTTCAACAGATGAAATTTGCGCGTCAACAAATGAGCAAAAAATATTACCATCGCAACTTTCACCAGTTCCGTCACCTGGAAAGAAAAAAATCCCATGTTCAGCCAGCGCGTCGCGCCGCCGCGCTTGAGACCGACATGCGGAATCAGCAGCAGAATAAGTAAAATCAACGACACGGCTATTCCCGGATAAGCCACTTTCTTTAACTCAGTATAGGGAACCCTGGTCATCACCACCATGGAAACAAGGCCGATAAAAACGAAGACCAACTGCTTTTTCAAAAAATACTGCCCGTCGTGGAAGCGTTCCAGCGCAATAATGGAACTGGATGAATAAATCATCGCCGTCCCCACAGTCACTAAAAGTAAAGTAACCACGAGCAAAATGATGTCGGGCGTCTTGTCTTCCTTTTTTAAAACTTCATCCATTTAAAGATTCCTGACTGTTTCTTTGAAAAAATTGCCCCGTTCTTTGTAATTTTTGAATTCATCGAAGCTGGCACAGCCCGGAGAAAGCAATATGACATCTCCCGCCTGGGCATTCTGATAGGCGCTTTCGACGGCTTCCCGCAAAGTCTGTTTTTTTTCCGACGGCGCACTGTCGCCGAGCAGCGAACCGATGCGGTCGCGCGCTTCGCCGAACAATATTACTCTTTTAGCCTTTTGCGCCACGAGAGGCTTCAGAGTGTCAAAATCACCATCTTTATCCCGTCCGCCCAAAAGCAGGATAACCGGATCGGCGAACGTATCCAAAGCCCTGATAACCGAACCAACATTCGTACCTTTGGAATCGTCGTAGAATCTGACGCTGTTTTTTTCACCGGCGAATTCAATCCGGTGCGGCAAACCGCTAAAGCCGCCGACGGCGTCTATGATGCTGTCCCTGCCGCATCCGCAAAAGCGCGCGGCCATTACGGCAGCCATGACATTTTCCACATTATGCAGGCCGGGAATTTTTATCATGCTCAGCGGATATAGTTCCCTGCTGCCGTCAAACATTTTAAAGACCAGGCTGTCATCCTTTAAATACATGCCGTATGGAACTTCTTTTGCTGAGCTGAACTGCGCCACCGTGGCCGCCAGGCCGGAGCTCATCGATTCCAGCGCCGGGTCTTCGGCATTGAACACGGCAAAATCATCCTGAGTCTGGTTGGCAAAAATTCTGGCCTTAATCCGGCGGTATTCTTCAAAAGAGCCGTGATAATTTATATGATCACAGGTCACGTTTAAGAGTACGGAAACGAAAGGCCGGAACCGCTCCACCCATTGCAATTGAAAACTGCTGATTTCCGCCACGACGAAATCATCCTGCTGCGAAGTACCGGCGTATTCAATCAGCGGATTGCCGATATTGCCGCCGACGAATACTTTTTTGCCGGCCCGCCGGAAGATCTCCCCCAGGAGGGTCGTCGTCGTCGTTTTACCATTGGTACCGGTTACAGCAACCAGCGGCGTCTCCATAAAAAGGTAGGCCAGTTCAATTTCACTGACAACCGGAATATTTGCCCGCACCGCCGCCGTGAGAATATCGTTATAAGGAGGAATCCCCGGCGAGGGAACAACCATATCCGCCCCGCTTAAAACACTTTCGTTATATGCTCCGGTCTCCAGCCACTTTTCCCCGGCAATATTCTCATACTGCGCATCCCACATCCGGCCGGGTTTTTCGTCGGCGGCCACAACCCGGCAGCCTCTGGAGCCTAGAAATGCGGCCGTGGCGACCCCTGTTTTGCCCATGCCGATCACAATTACTTTTTTACCTTTTAAATCCATTTTTCCTCTACCGCAATTTCAGCGTGCTCATCGCCATCAGGGCCAGCAGAATGGAAACCACCCAGAAACGGACAATCACCTTCGGCTCCGCCCAGCCTTTTAATTCAAAATGATGATGCAATGGCGCCATCCGGAAAATTCGTTTCCCCTTCGTCAGTTTAAAATAGCCGACTTGGAAAATGACGGAAAAAGTTTCGATCACAAAGATGCCGCCGACAATAACCAGCAAAATTTCCTGTTTGGTTATGACCGCCGTCATTCCCAACGCTCCCCCCAGCGACAGGGAGCCGACATCCCCCATGAATACTTCCGCGGGGTACGAATTAAACCAGAGAAATCCCAGGGAAGCGCCGACCAGAGCCCCGCAAATGACCGCCAGTTCTCCGGCGCCGGCAACGTAAGGAATTTGCAGGTACGTCGCCACCTTCACATTCCCGGCAAAATAAGCAAACATCATGTACGTGGCAAAACAAATGGCCGCCGGTCCGACAGCCAGCCCGTCCAGTCCATCGGTAAGATTAACCGCATTGGCCGCTCCCACAATAATGAATGTCGAAAGCAGAATATAACCCCAGCCCAGGTTGGGCAGAACAGTCTTAAAAAAAGGGACCGCAATCTGCGAATTGAAGCCAGGCTTCAAGTAAAGAATGATGCTGGCAAAAAGCGCGATTGTTATTTCCGCCGTTAATCTGGTTTTACCGGACAAGCCCTTGGAACTTTTGCCGGAAAGTTTGCTGTAATCATCGATAAAACCGATCAAGCCGAAGCCGATGGTCACCAGCAGCACCAGCCAGACATAGTTGACGGCCAGATTCGCCCAGAGCAGTGTGGACATGACAACGGCGAAGATTATTAATACCCCGCCCATCGTGGGTGTACCTTTTTTTACCAGATGAGTCTGCGGGCCGTCTTCCCTGACCTGCTGACCGATTTGCATACTCTGCAGTTTCCGTATGAGCCAGGGACCGACGACGAAACATATTATCAGCGCGGTAATGCTGGCGTAAATCGTCCGGAAGGTAATGTACCGAAATACGTTAAACGATGAAAAGGTCGTATGTAAGGGGTATAATAAATGGTAAATCAATGTTCATTCACTCCTGATTTGTTATTACCCCTGCCGGTGTTGTCGCCGGTGTCGTCTCTGCCGAAAAGATCGCATATTTGAGCAACAATTTTTTCCATTTTCATCCGGCGCGACCCTTTCACCAGGACCCAGTCGCCTTCCTGCAAATGTTCTTTTAAAAACGGCATGCCATCTTCATCCGGGGACAAAAAGAAAATATTCTGCGGCGGCATACCGCCTTCGGTGGCCCCAGACGCTGTTATCGCAGAAAAATCACCGCGTAAAAAAACGGCGTTGACACCGATTGTCGCCATCAAAACGCCGATTTTCCGGTGCATCTCGGGAGCCGCATCACCCAGCTCCAGCATGTC
>ERZ1645192.2869-NODE-2869-length-14213-cov-5.244738_pt1 | contig 14213 bp, 9 predicted proteins | sample MGYA00575354_ERZ1645192 | MGnify/ENA primary metagenome ERZ1645192 (study PRJEB40844, sample SAMN11349763) | freshwater sediment metagenome | isolation source: river sediment | host: Sediment | place: India: Faizupur Khadar , New Delhi | collected 2017-02-21 ... | reverse complement strand
CCAGGCGAACCAGCCCGTCCGGCACCCAGCCCCGCTCCACCCACCCGGTCAGTCGCCGCATGGGCCAGACTCCTTGGGAAACCATGGGAAGAAGGCGCTGGTGGTGCGCTGGTAGTCGGCGTAGTCCCGGCGGCTGGCCACGGCGTGCGCCTCGGTGGCGGGGATGCCGGTCACCCCGAGCAGGAAGTAGAGCATCAGGGCCGGTCCGAGCAGGGCGATCCACCACCAGGGAGAACCGATCGCCAGCAGCGGGTAGATCCACCAGTGGATCCACTCGAAAAAGTAGTTGGGGTGGCGCGAATACCGCCACAGGCCGGCCCGGCAGGTATTTCCCCGGTTCGACGGATCGGCCTTGAACCGCTCCAACTGGGCGTCGGCGAGGGCTTCCCCACCCACCGAGACGATCAGCAACGCCACGGCCAGGACCGTCCAGGGATTCGCCAGGGGCGCGGGATTGTGTATCGCCACCAAGGCCGGCAGGGCCAGGATGACCACCGAGGCGGCCTGAAGCTGGTAAAACCAGAAGAAGTAGCGGTCCGCCCGGGCGCCGTGTTTTTCCCGCAGCTCCCGGTAACGGCCATCCTCGGGCCGCCCCCGCATCCGGCGGTAAAGGTGGCCCGCCAGCCGGACAGCCCAGCCCATGGCGAGGACCGCCACGAGCGCCCGGCGCGTCGCGGGGGCGTCCGCCGCCACCGCCAGCCAAAGCACCATCAGTCCGATCGCGGCCGCCCAGCCGACATCGACGATGCCGGCGTCCCTCCGGCGCCACTGCACCACCCAGAGCAGGGCGAAAGCCAGTCCGGCCAGAACCGCGCCGGCCGCCAGGGCCGCCGGCACACTCAGGGTGACCGTTCCCGAAATGCCTGCGAACATATTCATCATGCCATGCCCATCGAACCACTTTTGAAACTGACCCGGCCTATTTTGCCACACTCCCCTCCGAGGGCAAACAAGAAAACCATCGACTTCCGGGAAAGGTCCGGAACCTGACGGGCAACCGGCGCTGTTCCGAAGACGGGCGGAAGGCAAGACCGGCTCCGGCGGTCCGGACCCTCACGAGGGCGCCTCGCCGGAGGCGCGGCCCCGGCCGTCCGACAATCTCCTTGCTTTTGAGGGGGAAAGTGGATATCTTTAGCCGTCAAGCCGTTCGTAAGATCACCCGATGGAACAGCGACCACCGTCCTCACTTTCCGACGAGATGATTCTCAAGCTGCGACAACGGCTGAGCCAGGTCGCGTACCGCCAGATGGGCGAACTGGCCGAAGACCTGGTCCAGGAAACCTTGTTCCTCTTCTTTGATAACGTCCACAAAGCCAAGTACCGTGGCGGAGACTCCTATCCCGAGTACTTCTGCTACGCCCTCGGCATCCTCAACGTCGTCATCATCAAAGAGATCCGGAAACGCCAGCAGGAGCGCAGCCGCAACGTCGCCGACGGCCCGGACCTATTGGAGGAGAAGATTCTCCAGGTCATGGAAGTGTCCACCGAACAGCGGCTGCTGGACCACGAACGGGATCATTGGGAAGGCCTGGCCGCCAACCAGGCCAAGGAGGCGTTCCAGACCCTGCCGGACCACCTGCAGGAACTGGTGCATCTCCACGTGGTCCAGGGGTGGTCTTACTCGCACCTGAGCGAACATTTCGGGATTCCCAAGCAGACCCTGGTCAGCCGTTTCAACACGTGCATGGAAAAATTGCGAAAAAAAATGAAAAAATTTCATACAAACGCCCCGCCTGAATACTTAACTGGCAGGACGACAGAAAGCGGAATTTAACAATGAACGCCAAATTTTGTAATAACAATAAGATAGAGAAGCTGCTGTACGATTACAGCCTCGGCCGGTTGGACGAATCCGAGGAGTTGTCGGTCGAGCAGCATCTGGCCGATTGCAACAAATGTCACAAAAAGTTGGCCGAGATCAGCCGTTTCACCCGGTGGGTCAAAGAAAACCCGGACGTTCTGGCGCCCCGGAACACGCCGGCCGGCCAAGGCAACGTGGTCCAAGGCTGGTGGGGCCGGACTTGGACGTGGCATCGCGGCATGGCCGCGGCCGCGGTCATTCTGGCCATGGTTTCTGGACCGTCGTTGCTGGTTTCCTACGTGGCTGAGGTACAGAAAGCCCGATTCGGTTTTGAAGTACCCAAGATCGACATGCTCAAGGGCCTGGGCGAGAACAGCCTGGATTTCCAATCAGGCGTGGTAGCCTTCCAGGAGAAGAACTACCGCCAGGCGCTGGCCCATTTCTCGACCTACCTGAAGCACTCGCCCGACAACTTTGACGCCAATTTTTTCTCCGGGCTCTGCTACCTTGAAATGTCCAAGCAAAACCTGGCCGGCATTCCTTATAAACTCGACCATGAGCAGGCGTCGCAGGGCATCCGCCATTTGGAGAAGGCCCGCCAGATCGCCGCGGAGCTCCAGGTGAAGATCGGCAACGTCCGCTACTACGCCGACTCGCTCTATTTCCTGGGCAAGGCGTACTTCATGATCGGCGATTCAAGCCATGCCCGGCAATGCTTCCAGTCTTACCTCAAGATCGATGAACCGCTCCTGCCCCACCGGGAAGAGGTTCAGTCCCTGCTCACGTCCATCCGCTGATTTTACCGCCGTAAGAAGTAAATCCCCGCGACCGCCGCCAAGGCGGCTCCGATGATGATGAGTCCGGCGAGGACCGCCGGCGTCCGGGGCCGGGTGAAAGGAACCGGGCCGGCGTCTCCCATCAGGATGAACGGCGCCCAGTAGAAGGGATCGCGGCTGAGCGGGTCCCGGATCATCTCCAGCTTGGCTTCCCGCAACGCCTCGCTTTTCGGCGCGCCCGACCACAATTGGCGGTAGAAGGTGGTCATGAACTGGGCCGTGTGCTCGTCTCCCACCGGCCAGAGGCTGACCACCAGGCTGCTGGCGCCGGCGTAGAGGAAGGCCCGGTTGAGGCCCATGATGCCCTCGCCGCGGGAGAGCAGGCCCAACCCGGTTTCGCAGCCGCTCAGCACGACCAGGTTCGCCGAGAGATTGAGGTTGAAGATCTCGTAGGTGTAGAGCGAGCCGTCCTCGTGCTGCTCCGGGTCGGAGGCAAACACCAGCCGCGAGTAGAAGGGTTGCCGGTCGTCCAGGAAATTGTGGGTGGAGGGGTGCAGTACCCGGAAGCGCGTCGCGTTTTCCTTGAACTTCGTCTCCGTGGCGGCCTTCCCGAGAAACAGGGCCGATTCGGGAATCAGCGAATGGATGTCCCGGGCCTCCTGTTCGGAGTATGGCAACTGGAACAGGTAGCGGCTCGGCTCCGGCCGGCTGGCCAGGACATGTTCCGAGAAATCCGGATTGCCGAGCAGCAGCACGTTGCTCAACCCCGCGGGACTCTGGCCTCGGGTCGGGAAACTGCGGGCGATTCCGGCGTAGGGCACGTAGTTGATGGTGTACTTTTCCAGCAGGAAGCGGGGCTGGCCGGTCTTGTCCCAGCGGTGCACCAGCATCTCGAAAGGCAGGTAGTGCAGCTTTTCGTCCGGGATGATCAGGAGTTGCCGGACCCCTTCCAGGTGGGCTTCCAGTGGTCCCAGGAGTTTGAGGAACAAGCCGTGCAGCCCCCGGGTCGCGATGCCGGCCCAGCGCTGGTTTTTCAGGAAATCGCCCGCCGGGTCCAGGCTCTTGGGGGAGTAAAGGTTATGGCTGGCCAGGCGCAAGAGTTCGTTGAGCTTCTCCCGGTTGAGTCCGAGCCGTCCCTGGTGAACACCGTCCCGCCGGATCACCCAGTAATAGGTTTCCTTTTCGCCGACAAAAAACTCGATGGCCGCGGCATCGGCCACCAGGCTCTGCTGAAAGCTCGCCAGGGGCACCAGGCCGGGATCGACCAGTTGGAAGAACCGGGGATCCTCCCGGCGGAGTTTTTCCAGAAAGGCGGTCCGCTGCTTCTCCAGCAGGGAGATCTCGGTCCGCAGCCGCAGCCTGGCACTCTCCGGCGCGCCCGCCTCCTGGTTCTCGGCATCCCGGTACTCCCGGTGCTTGAGTTCCAGCTTCTTATTGGCCAGCAGAAACTGTGTATGCAGGGCCGGCGAGATGCCCGACATCCGCTGGGCCAGACGGCTGCGGGCGATCGCGGTGGAAAGAGTCCGGGCCTTGGCCTGCTCGGAATATTCAAAGGTCTTGGCCAGCCATTCCGGCTTTCGCTCCTGGGCGTAGAGATCGGTGTAGATGCTGATCAGCGCCTCGTAGTACGTGAACAGGTCATCGCCGAAGCGGACTTTCTCCTGGTAGTTCTGGAGCGTGTTCTGCATTTCCTCCAGCATCTGCAGCGCCCGCTCGTAGCACTGGATCGCTTCCGGAATCCGCTTCATCTTGCGGTAGCAGGCGCCGATGCCGGTGATGGAGTCCGCCAGCATGGGCACCAGGCGCAGCCGGGTGGAGATTTTCTGGGCGTCCTCGAAATGACCGATCGCCTCCGGGTATTGGTTCTGCCGGTAATGAATGATCCCCTGCATGTGGGACGCCTCGATCAGGCCCGCCTCCCAGCGGTTGTGGCGAAAGATGGCCATGGCCGCGTCGATGGTGGGCATCACTGTTTCATTTTTCCCGGACTTGTAATTATTCCAGGCGATATCCAGCAGGATCAGTCCGCGCTGGATTTCGAACCGGACCTCCTTCGCCAGCGCCTCGGCCTGCAGAAAGTACTCCATGCCGCGGGGGTAGTCCTTGCGGCGGTCGGCCAGCCGGCCCAGCGCGTCGAGCAGGACGCACCGGGTGTACGGGTCCTGCATCTTCTCCGCCAGCAGCAGGGACTGCTGGTAGAACCGCTCGGCCTCATCCAGCTCGTTGAGGGTCAGCTTGAGGTCGGCCAGGTTCTTCAGAATCACCGTCTGCAGGTACGGCTGCTGGACCTTGATCGCCAGGATCAGGGCCTGGTTGTAGGCATCGTAGGCGTTCTGGTAATCCCCCATCAGCTCGTGCAGGGAACCGATCTGCTGATGCATGTCCGCCTGCGTCTTGACGTGGCGGACCCGCTCGGCGTAAGCCAGCACCTGCCCGTAGTGATCCAGGGCCAGGGCGTAATGGCCCAGCGCCCGGTAGTAGGAGGCGTACAACTCTTCCACCACCCGGCGGAGTTTCTGATCCCCGATGATGGTGCAGTAGTTGAACGATTTGTGGATGATCTCGATGGCCTCCTCGTACCGGTTCAGCGACAGGTACAGGTTCCCGAGCTGCGTCAGGAGGTAGGCCTCGTCCCGCAGCTTGCCCTGGGATGAAGCATTCCCGAGCCAGTCGAGGCTGAACCGGATCGCCTCCTCATCCCGCCCTTCCAGCGATAGCCGGTGGGCCGTCAGCAGCACGGTGCCGAAATAGTCAGGATTCTGCGACTGCGTCAGCTTCAGCCACTCGTTGAATTTCGGGTAGTCGTTCACGTACAGGTACAGCTCGGCGATGGAGCTGCTGACCAGAAAATTGCCGGGGTCGCGGCGGTAGATCCCGTTCAGGAACTGCAAGCCCCGCATCTCCTCGCCCAGCACGTCCAGGATGTTCAGGTAGATCTCGAAGGGATATTCCTGCCCCACGTCCTCGGTCAGGGACTTCTCCAGGAACTGGGCCGCCTGGTGGTAATCCAGCCGGAGCTGGTACAGGTAGCCCAGGGCGAAATTCAGGCAGGCGTGGTCCGGGTCCCGCTGCAGCTTTCCCAGGAAGTACTTCTCCCCCCAGGCCAGGCGGTCCGTCTTCTCCAGCACCTGGCAGAAAAAGTAATACCCGTCGGCCCGCTGCGGAGACCGGACCATCGCCAGCTGAGCCATTTCCAAGGCCTCTGACAGGCGGTTGTCGCCGATCAGGAAGATCATTTCCTGGGTGTTGAAGGGGGCGGCCGGAGCAACCTGGGCGGCAACGGCAAGGCTGAGCAGCCAGGCCGTGAGGATCGAAGTCTGGAGCGACCTTCGCGTCATCGATCGCTATTGTAGTGCAACACACTTGAAAAACAAGGGAATTGCACCTTTCTTTTTCTGCTATAATTTGACCGGGCGCCGGGAACAATTCGATTTCCCGGACCGTCACATCCCTAGAGGAGCGGCACCTTGGCCTCACCATCCGCGGGGCACCCCCAAGAGCAGAAACCCGGTCCGGCCGCCGGCGAGATGTCGACCCTGGACCGGTACCTGGTGGCCGGCCTGGAAAACCAGGCGACCACCATCTACATGTTCCCCGGTTCCTGCATCACTTACCGGGTCGGCAACAAGTTACTGAAGGTACCCAACACCAACCTCACTCCGCCCCAGACCCTGGCCATCGCCATGGAGATTCTGCCTCAATACATGGTGGAGGAGAGCGTCCTGGAGGACAAACGGAAGGTGCTCGACCGGACCAAGAGCTGCAATTTTTCCTACTCGGTCCAGGGCGTCGCCCGTTTCCGGGTACACCTGTTCCGCCAGCGGGGCTCACTGGCCTTGTGCATCCGGGTGATTCCCCACAGCATCCCCAACCTCTCCACCTACCAGTTGCCCGACGATTTCTTCCAGTTGCTCAAGGGATTGCGCGGCGGCATTTTCGTCGTCCACGGCCTGGCCCGGAGCGGCAAGAGTTCCCTGCTGGCCGCGATCGTGGACCATCTCAACAGTTCCCAGAGCCGCCTGATCGCGGTTTTGGAACCGACCATCCAGTTCAGCCATCGCAACAATTACTCACTGGTCAGTCAGCGGGAGGTCGGTAGCGACATGCTCAGCCTCCACGACGGCATCGCGGAAGCTCTGCACCAGGACCAGGATGTCATCATCCTGGATGAACTGATCGACGAGGAATCCTTTGAGAAGGTGATGGAAGCCGTGTTCAAGGGGATCACCGTCTTCACCGCCATCGGCACCCACGACGTCGAGAAGACGATCCAGCATCTGCTCAATTTCAAGCCCACCAACCGCCAACTGGAGCTGATCAACGACCTGATGACCTACTTGCGGGCTCTCATCACCACCGAGATGAACACGGATCCGGCCGGAAAGCGGTTCGTCTCGACGACCTACCACCCTGGCAACCTCCTCAACAGCATCCTGCTGTCCAAGCGGACCGAACTGGAACAAAAGTCCTCCAGCCAAAGAAGCAGCTTCGAGCGAGAGGACTCCACTTCTTCAGTGGATCACAGTTGGTTCGAAAACGAGTGACCCACCCCATGGACTTAACCGCCTGTCGGAGCCGGCGTGCAGCGGCCCGGACCTCCCGGCCGGGTTCCGGACGTCCGGCCGGCGTCCTGATCATGGTGTTGCTCGCCCTGGGCGCCGGCCTGGCCGCGCCCCCTGGAAAACCCAAGCCGGCGCCGCCCGGGACCGCCGAAACGCTCCCCACCGGTTGCCCTTTTTATGCCGAGGTCGATTTTCAGCGGGACCGCGACTTATGGCCGGCCTTCCGGGAAGTGTTCCCCTCCGTGGAGGCCACCCTGCAGGTCTTGGCCGCCCGGTCGCTGATCACCTCGCCCGAGCGGATCACCCGTTTGGCTTTCGCCGGGCGGCTCCAGGGCGAGACGGTCAATATCGCCCTGCTGGTCGAAGGTGAGCTGGGCTTGCCCATCGGCGTCACCCGTCCGGACTGGACGCGCGTGGCCGAAGCGGGCGGCCGGCCCGTCTACCGCTTCCGCGAACCGGCCGCCGGCGAACCGCCCGTCGCTTTCCTGGTCCTGAACGAAAAGACCCTGGCCACCGGCCGGCAGGAAGTGCTGTTGAACCTCTTCGGGGCCCCTGCCGCCGCGGCCGGTTTGCCCGGGCTGTTCAGGAAGATGCGGGCCAGCCCGGGCGCGGCCACGCTCTACGTCGGGCCCGCCTTGCTGCCGCACCTGCTCAGCCTCGATCCCTCCGCCGATTCCTGGACAGCCCTGCGCCGGCTGCTGGAAAGCTTCACCGAATTTGCCTGGAACATCGACCCGCGCCGGACTGGCGCCGGCGAGCTGGTCCTGGTCTGCCGGCAACCCCAGACCGCCGCCGAGGTCAGCGAGCTGCTGCTGAATTTTTTCAATCTGGCCATCCTGACTTCCGAGAACCGCGAAGCCGGCACCCGGGCGATCATGGAGAGCCTCCGCATCCGCTGCCAGGGCCGGGAGGTCCATGTCCAGTTGACCATCCCGCCAACGACTCTATTGGCGCTCTTTGCCCCGTCCGCGCCCTGAGTGCGCCGGCTGCTCAATCACCAGAGGGTTTCCACGTGGGGCCAGGCGGCGATTTTTTCATCTTTCGTCACCAGCCGCGCCCCCAGTGACAGCGCCGTGGCGATGATGATCCGGCCGGCCGGATCGGAGTGGGCGAACTCGGGCAACCGCGTCGCCTCCACGGCGATGGCGGCGCTCGGCGGCACGAAGGTCAGGAACGGGAGGGCCTCGCAGCGGGCCACCCAGTCGCGGACGTCCAGGGTCAGGCTCAACCGTCCCTTCCGGACCAGCATGGCCACTTCCCAGGCGCTGATGGTGGAGACGAACAGCTCGTGGCGGCCGGCCGCCAGATCGATGGCTTGCCGGGTCTGGAGGGGCAGCCGGTCCGGGTCGCTGATCCACCAGATCCAGGCGTGGGTGTCGAGCAGGATCATTGGTTCGCCTCCCAATCGTCCGCGCCCACCGGCTCGAGGGGGTCGTCAAAGCGGGTCACCGTGCGGCGCAACCCCTCGAAGGGCGTCTCCGTGTCTGCCACGTACGGCACGATTTTCAAAACCGGAACGCCATAGTTGGTGATGACGAGTTCTTCCCCGGTCAACTCGATCTTGCGGAAATACTCCAATGCTCGAGCCTTGAACCGCGCCTTGGAAACAGTGTGGGTCATGGTCACCTCCTGGATTATGTGACTATAATACTGCGACCATAGTCACTTGTCAATTCTAGATTGAATCATTCTATTTCTGAGAATCGTTTCCAGACTGTTTTCAAACTGGATCAAATTCTTTGCTTTCAGACCAATCCGGCATTACAATTAAAGCAATATCACGATCTCAAGTGGATGCTTGCCCGATATCGAGCATTGTGGAACCAGTGAATGAAGCCAAGCCGCGAGAGGTGTTCCATGAAACCCGCATTTTCCTCGTCCCCGTTCGGTGTGAATGCTGCCGGTTTGTTCCTGCTTCTGGTTCTGGCCGGCTTACCCGGCTGGGTCGCGGCCAGCGAAACCATGGGCCAGGGCTCCTGGCTGGAGCTGTGGGCGGAGGAGAAGTGGGTACCGCCGGGCGGCACCTACCACGTGCGGATCCGGGTGACTTCCCTCGGCGGTCCCGGCGGAGGCACGCTGCATTATCGAACTGATGGCGCGCTGCTCGCGGCCATTGGCACCGTCACTCCGCCGCCGGATGGCGGTTCCGGCGCCTCCCTGTTCTGGGTCATCCCGATTTTGAACACCGGCCAGACCTGGGAAGCCGAAGTCGAGGTCATGGTCCGGGCTGACGTACTGGCCGGCCAGAAGTACGAGGACCACATGTTCTCCCTCTATGAATACCTTGGGGTGGACGGCCTGTTTTACTGGCAGCCGCTCCGATGGGCGGACGCCAACCCGACCACGGCCGCCAACCCGTGGGCCCTGACGACCGATGACCCGGTCAACGCCGCCTCCGGCGAGTACGTGCTGGATCCGCCGCCGGACCTCGACCTGGGGGGGCCGCTGCCGCTCATCTTCCAGCGCCGGTACGCCTCCGGGCCCCACACCGCCGGACCCTTTTCGGACGCGCTGGGCCCAAACTGGCTGCACGACCTGGACATAGAGATGGACTCCCCCAATGACGAAACCGTCATCATCGGCTTCAAGGGATACAAGCAGATCGAGTTCGTCAAGCCCCTGGGAATTCCCTACTGGTGCCTCAACTTCCACCAGGAGCCGGTGCGCTACCAGCTCTGCCGGCGGGGATGGAAGGCGGCCACAGACTTCTGGCTGATGGACCCGGCCCAGGAACGGGTCTACCGCTTCGACAAAGACACCCTGACGCTTTCGGAGATCCGCGACCGCAACGGCAACAGCCTCTTCTTCACCCGGAACGATTTCGGCCGGATCACCCACATCGCCGACGGCTTGGGCCGAACGTTGACCTTCACCTATGCCGGCGGCCTGCTGACGCGGGTCTTTGACGGGACCCGGAACGTGGACTTCGCCTACTCCGCCGAGGCCGACCCCAAACTGACCGGCGTCACCGACCCCCTCGGCCGCACCACCACGTACGGCTATCAAGCGCTCGAGGATTCGTTGCTCCCTTGGTTGACCAGACTGACCCGGCCCGCGGGCAATACGCCGCTCGTCCAGCAGTGGAACATGGCCGGCCAGGTCGAAGTGCAGATGGACGCCTTCGGCCAGACCACGCTCATCGACTACGACACTCCGGCCGTCCACCAGACCCGGGTCACCCATCCGGACGGCGCCGCCACCCTCTTCACCCACTCCGGCGGACGGCTGGTTAGCACCGTCCAGGACGGCCTCGGCCACTCCTACTCGTACCAGTACAACGAGCATGAACAAGCCGATGCGCTCTTGAACCGATCCGGGGGCACCCTCCAGTTGACCTACGACGATCTCTCCGGCAAGGTCGCCAGCTTCACCGATGCCGAAGGCCACTCCACCACCTTCACCTATGCCACCCAGAACCAGACCTTCGTCCACCCCACCAACCCGAGCGATACCGCCACGTTCACCTTCTACAACCTCATCCGGACCGACTTCCCCGACGGCTCTTTCCGAACCTTCACCCATGACGGCCGGGGCAATATCCTGACCACCGCCGACAGCGCCGGCCGGACCTCGAGATTCTCCTACGATGCCCGGGGCCTGCTGCTGACCGCGACCAACCCCGCCGGCGGGACGGCGACTTTCACCTACGGTCCGGACGGCACCCTGGCCTCCCGCACCGACTCCGACCCCGGCATCGGCACGACCACGTATGCCTACGACGCCTCCAGGCGGCTATCCACCGTCACGGCGCCCGGCGGCCGGCAGACGTCCCTGACCTACGACGCCGGCGATCGCCTGCTGGTCTATGTCATGGCCCCTGACCAGCGTGCCGACATGACCTACGACGGCAACGGAAATCCCGACACCTGGGAGAGTTCTTCGTTTGGTGTATGCAGGGCCTATTTCGACGCCATGGACCGCCTGACCTCCACCAACGGACCGCTAGATGACGTGAGAAGCTGCACCTACGACGCCATGGGCCGGCTCAAGACCATCACCGACGCCAACGGCAGCACCATCGAGTACCTTTACGACGCCAACGGCCGGTGCGTCGGCGTCGTCAACGCCGCGGGCCACACAACGGACATAACCTATGACGGCGAGGGAGTCCCTGTTTCCGTGACCTCCCCGCTGGGCCATCGCACGGAGTTCCAGACGGATGCCCAGGGTGGCCTCACGGGAATCACCGACCCCAACGGTTTCCAGGCCCGTTTCACGCTGGACCCGCTCGGGCGGTTGTCCCAGACGACCGACCGCCTGGACCGGCCCACCCTGTACACCTACGATGCCGCCGGCGACCTGGCCTCCGTCACCGACCCCCTGGGTCACACGACCGCTTTCGCTTACAACGACTCGCAAAGACTCGTGGAGATCACCGACCCGCGCGGTTTTTCGTGGACGTTCGGCTACTCGGGCATGGGCCGGCAGACCGAGGAAGCTGACCCGCTGGGCAACCTCTGGACGCGGGAATACGACAGCCAGGGCCGGCTGGGGCAACTCCACCGGCCCGGCGGCGGCGCGTTGACGTACACCTACGACGACGACGGCAGGCTCGCCCGGATGTCGGGTCCCGGTGGGACGGATCTGACCTTCGCCTATGATTCGGGGGGGCACCTCTTCCAAACCAACAACCTCCAACTCGAGTACGACGGGCGAGGCGACATCACCCACAGCATCCAGGGCGGCGCGTCCTTCACCACCGCTTACGACGCCGGCGGTCGTCTCAGGCAAGTGACCTACGACGGGCTGGCCACCGTTCAGTACGATTACAACGCCCTCAACCGACTGGTCCACCTCCAGGACAACCTGACCGGGACTTACCTGGTTATTGACTATGACACCGACGGCCGGCGGACCAAGATCGCCCGCTCCAACGGTGTGGAGACGATCTACTCTTATGACGCGGCCGGTCGCGTCACCCGCATCCAGGACGGGACCTTCGGCGACCAGCAGATCACCTACGACGCCGAGGGCAATCCGACCCGGGTGGAGCAAGTTCTGCCCCTCAACGACGGACCGTCCGGCACCATTCCAGAGCTGACGCAAGCGACCTTCGACGGGGCCATGCGCCTGAGCGGGCCGGGGTACCTGTACAGTCCCCGAGGAGAACGCCTGCTGGCGTTCGACCAGGGTTATAGCTACGACGGTTTCTCCCGCCTGACCCAATTCACCGATTCAGCGGGCGGGACCAGCTTCGCCTACGACGGGCTGAACGGTCTGTGGGAATGCACCCGGGACGGCCAGTCCACCACTTATTTCCACAATTACGCCCTGGGCGGGGGACCGATTGTCGCCGAAAAGCAAGGCGAAACTTATCGACAGCTCTATGTGCACACCCCCCAGGGCGAGCCGCTTTACAGGATCGCCCCGGGCACCCTGGCGGTCGAGTTCTACCACTACGACCACCTCGGCAACACCCGATTCCTGACCGACGGCGCCGGAAACGTGACCCGGGCTTACGCCTACGACCCCTACGGCAACATCACTGACCAACTCGGCGAAGGCACCCAACCCTTCACTTTTCGCGGACGCAACGGGCTCTTCTGGGAGCCCGAACTGGACCTGTATCACTCGCGCGGCAGGTTCTATGACCCCCGGACGGCCAGTTGGCTGACCCGCGACCCGGCTTGGCCGCTGATCCTGGCCCTGGTCCACCAGAGCCCCTACCGGTTTGCCGGCCAAAACCCGGTCCGCCCCCCCGATGCCTCGCTAGCGCCGGCGGTCCAGTGGTTCGCGGACTGGTACCGCACTCAGCCGGGCCCCGAATCCCACCTCAAGTTCCTGGGCGGACTCACGAAGCTCGGGGGAGGACCGCTCGCCACCGCCGGCCCCGGCCGGAACAGGCGCAGCCTCCCCACCAGCGCCGCGGGCGTCGTCGATCCGCCCCGGGCGCTGTCCGGGGGCACTTCGCCGGGCTGGTTGGACCTCCCGACGACCTACTCGGGAACCGCCCCGGCCTCCGGGAATTACTACATCAACAGTCACGGCCTCGTCATCGCAATCGGCCCGGAAGGGCTCGAAGGCGCGCGCATGGGCACCATCGTCGGCAAGGTGGACGCCGCCACCGGGAACATCACCTGGGGAGCGATGCTGAGGGAGAACTTCTTCTCTTCCAACAACACCATGCAACCCGGCGCATACCGGTTGAGCCAGGAAGGCTGGCAGGGGCTGCACCTGCCGCAGAATATCAGCGCCTACGAAGAAGCCCGGCAAGGCCAGGACCCGGCGGCGCCGGAGTACCTGGCCGGCGAACCGCCCTGGCTCGAGCAAATGCCTTTCCTCCTCGAGAGCTGGAACCAGAGCCAGGGCATCCGGGAACCGGCCGATTTCAGTTTTCTCGAAACCCACCTAGCCTGGGGCGAGACCGTCGATTCTTTCTTCAGCGGCCGGAAAATCTACATCCCGCTGGACTGACCGGTCTCAAGCAGGAAAAACCCTTCCGTCTCACACCCGGAATCCGGTCGGCCATTTGTTCCCTGCACCTTAGCGATTACCAAGGCCATCCGCGATCAACGGAAACACTCGACGTCTCGCGGCAATGTTTAGGCCCAGAACCGCAGATCTTTTGAGTAGTCACATTCTTTTTCTATATGTGTGGTAATTTTCGGCCACTTCCTTGATGAGCTCGTAAAAATCCATTGAAGTACTGGCTTCCAGTCGGCAAGTCCTTTCAAATCAATCCAACTGTGCGGGCAAGATGCCGACGCTCCAGTTTTTCACGACTTCATCATTCTCTCATCCAAAGCGGAAGAACTCGTTGTTGACATGACAGCATCCAGATTTTATGATGAAAACAATTTATCATGCGGGGGTTCTCATGACGCGACGGCATGCGATGCCTTGGCCGGGCTGGGGCGGGTGCAACGGTTTCACCCCTTGCCTGGTGGTGCTCCTCTGCCTCGGCTTGGGGCTGTCCGGTCTGGCTCAGGAGCCACTCAGCGAACTGGGTAGTTGGGGTTACGGACCGGTAAGTTGTGCCGCGGTCAAGGATGGTTATGTGTACTACGTCTCCGGCCGGATGCTGGCGGTCATGACCGAGGCCGGCCGGCTCAAGGCCTCGGGCGTGCGCACCCT
>ERZ1645192.2868-NODE-2868-length-14213-cov-5.968216_pt1 | contig 14213 bp, 12 predicted proteins | sample MGYA00575354_ERZ1645192 | MGnify/ENA primary metagenome ERZ1645192 (study PRJEB40844, sample SAMN11349763) | freshwater sediment metagenome | isolation source: river sediment | host: Sediment | place: India: Faizupur Khadar , New Delhi | collected 2017-02-21 ... | reverse complement strand
GCCTGGTGGCTCCCCGGCCCGCGGTGGCAGCCCGTGCCTCCCACGCGCCGGTTTCTTCCACCTCCCCCTCGGGGTCCCCATGAGCAAATCGCCGTCCACCCTACTCATTCCCGTCGAGATCCAGGTCCGGGAACTGGATGCCAAGGTGCTGCTGGCTGCGGTTGCCGCCGAGCGTGGCTTCCCCGTGATCTTGGGCTCACGGGCCTTCGTGCACTTCCAGTCGTCTTCCATCGCCCCCGGGGTGTACCTCGCCAAGAGCATGCGCAAGCTCAGCATCCGCATGTTCGAGATCCTGCGAGAACTGGGGCACGACATCGTCGCTTACGACGAGGAAGCCCTGGTACGCTATCCGGACGAGGAGTACTACCGCCGCCGCCTCTCCCCCAGGACCATCTCTCGGGTCCAACACCTGCTCGCTTGGGGGGAGGATGACGCTGCGGTCCTGCGTGCCTACCCGGGTTATCGGGGAGCTCCGATCCACGTTACGGGCAACCCCCGCATCGACCTTATGCGCCCGGAACTTCGGGAGTACTACCGCCCGGAGGCCGAAGCCATTCACGCACGGTTCGGGGATTTCGTTCTGGTCAACACCAATTTCGGCAGTGTAAACCACTTCTTCGACGAACTGAGCGAATATAAGAAGGCGGCTCAAACGGGTGAGCGGGCGGGCGCGCATCCCTTCGAAGCCGGCTTGGGTCGCCACAAGCTGGCTTTGTTCAGGCACTTTCTGCAGATGGTCCCGGAGCTCTGCCGGGCCCTACCCGATCACACTATCGTGTTGCGTCCGCAACCGGTCGAGAATCATGGTCCATGGCTTGCCCTGGCGGAACACTGTCCCAACCTGCGGGTGGCCAACGAGGGCAACGTGGTTCCCTGGCTGATGGCCTGCAGGGCGCTTGTGGCCAACAGTTGCACCACCGAGGTGGAAGGGGCCCTGTTGGACGTTCCGACCGTGAATTACCAACCGGTCACGAGCGAGTTGTACGACAGCGCCTTGGCCACAGCGCTCAGCCGTCCGGCCCGGGAGCCCGTGGAGCTTTGTGAGCGGGTGCGCGAGATGGTGGCCGGCACCCTGGGCCCGCTGGAACCGGCGATTCGACGAGGGACCCTCGCACCGCACGTGGCCAGCCTCGAAGGGCCTCTGGCCGCGGACCGGATCGTCGACGTGCTGACGTCCTCGGGGTATCTCGAGCATCGCCCGCCTCGCCCGCCGCTGGCGACCTACGCCCGGGGCTGGCTGCGCAACCGGATCCGCAGCTTGGGCAAGCGCCGCAACATGCGCCGCCCTGGCCACCGCAACAACATGACGTACCATGCCCACCGTTTTCCGGAAATCCACGCGGCCGATGTCCAGGAACGGGTGGACCGTTTCGCCCGGCTGCTGGGACGCTTTGCGCAAGTACGGGTCGAGGCGGCGGGCGAGTATACTTTCCGTTTCCACATCTGACCTCTCTCGAGGCGGCCATGGCTATCGTCCGACCACCGCTCATCCTCCCGGTGGAAAATCAGGTCCGGGAATTCGACCCGAAGCTGTTGCTCGCCGTGGTAGCTGCGCGGCGCGGATTCCCGACGGTGATCGGCTCGCGGCGGGAAGTTGACTTTCAGATCGCCTCTTTCGACCGCGGGTTTTATCTCTCCAAGAGCATGACGGTGCGCAGCCTGCGGATGTTCCGTATCCTGCGGCAACTGGGCCACGAGGTGCTCGCTCTCGACGAGGAGGCCCTCGTCCACCTCCCGGATGACATCTACTACTCGCGCCGCCTCGATCGCGAGGTGTTGCGCTACGTATCCCACCTGTTGGCCTGGGGACAGGAGAACGTCGAATTGCTTGAACGTTTTCCCTACCGAAACAACGTCCCGATCCACGCGACCGGCAGCCCTCGCAATGACTTCCTGCGACCGGAGCTGCGCGGCCTGTTCCGGGAGGAGTCGGAGCGCCACCGCGCCGAGTACGGGGATTTTCTGCTGGTCAACACCAACTACAACCACGTCAATTCGTTCTATCCCGCCCATAACATCGTAGTGCCGGGCTCGACAGAGGGTGCAACGCCGACCTTCGGACGGGGCGCCCGCGGCATGAGTCCCGACTACGCGCTGGGACTCCGTGACCACAAACAGGCGCTCTTCGAACACTTCCAACGCGTCATCCCACAACTCGAGGCAGCGTTTCCTTCGCTCAACATCGTGGTCCGTCCACATCCCAACGAAAACCATGAAGTATACCACCAGATCGCCCGCGAGTGCACCCGGGTTCGCGTCACCAACGAAGGCAACGTCGTCCCCTGGCTCCTGGCCACCCGTGCGCTGGTGCACCATGGTTGTACCACGGGCGTAGAGGCCTATGTGCTCGGGGTCCCAGCCGTGTCCTACCGGCCACGCGTCGATCCGCTTTACGATGACGGCTTCTACAGGCTACCCCATCTAGCCAGCCACCAGGCCTTCGACTTCCCAGGACTGAAGGACACCCTCGAACGCATCCTGGCGGGGGAGTTGGGCCCTGCGGGTGGACCCGAGCGAAACGAGGCCGTAGGGCGCTACATTGCCGGCCAGGACGGTCCGCTGGCATCGGAGCGGATTGTGGCACTGCTGGAGGAAATCCAGGGTGAGCGCGATGCCTTGCCGGCGCCGCCGCTTTACCGCCGTCTGTATGGCTGGTACCAGGCCACTCGCCGACGCTGGGACAAGAAACGGCAGGGCAGGCGCCCGGGTGCCCTGAATACCATCGAGTTGCATCGCCACCGCTATCCTGGCCATTCCCTCGAGGATGTCCGCAGCCGTGTGGCGCGCCTTCAACATACCCTCGGCGGTGAGACCGTGCACCTGGTCGTCGAGTCTCTCGGAGAGGAGATCTTCCGGGTTCGGCGAGAGTAGGGCCTGCGAGAATGCCAACCCTTTCGATCCATGACCGCGCCGTGGGGTCTCCCCACAGTGCCTTCTTGATTGCTGAAGTCTCACAGAACCACGAAGGCTCTCTCGGCATGGCCCACGCCTATATCGAAGCGGCCGCACAGGCTGGCGCCGATGCCATCAAGTTCCAGACCCACATCGCTGCCGCGGAATCCACCCGGGATGAGCCATTCCGTATCCAGTTCTCTCGGCAGGATGCGACGCGGTATGCCTACTGGAAACGGATGGAATTCTCGCCGGAACAGTGGGCAGGTCTCGCGAGTCACGCACGTGAAAAAGGGTTGGTCTTCCTCAGTTCGCCTTTCTCAGTGGCCGCCGTCCGTCTTCTCCAGCAGCTCGGTGTGAAGGCCTGGAAGGTCGGTTCTGGTGAGGTGAGATCGCCCGATCTGCTTCGGGCCATTCTCGAAGCCGGTGGGCCGATCCTGCTCAGCACAGGTATGAGTTCCTGGGCGGACATCGACAGCAACGTGCAGCACCTTCAAGCAAGCGGGGCGGAAGTCGCGCTCTTCCAGTGCACCAGCAAGTATCCTACGCCCCTGGAGCAGGTGGGCCTGAACGTGCTCTCGGAAATGCGCGAACGCTACGACGTTCCCGTGGGCCTTTCTGATCATTCCGGTACGCCCTTCCCGGCGTTGGCTGCCCTGGCGAGGGGTTGCGATCTGCTGGAGCTTCACGTGACCTTCGATCGCCGCCTTTTCGGTCCCGACGTTAGTGCCTCAGTCACCTTCGAAGAATTCCAGTTGATTCGCGCTGCGCGAGATAGCTTCGAGCGCATGGACAGACACCCTGTCGACAAGGACGCAATCGCGCAAGACCTTGGTCCCCTGCGGGCGATGTTCGGGAAAAGCCTTGCACTAGTTTCCGACCTTCGGGCAGGGGAGCGGTTGAGCTCCCAACACCTAACCCTGAAGAAGCCGGCGACGGGTATCCCGCCGGACCGAATGATCGAGGTGCTTGGGCGTCGCCTTGCGCGTGACGTCTCGTCTGAACGTCTGCTTGCCTGGGAAGATCTCGTACCATGACCAGAAAGGTGTGCGTCGTCGTCAACAGCCGCGCAAACTACGGACGCATCAAGAGTTTCATGCGGGCCGCGCAATCGCACTCCGGCCTGGAACTACAGGTCATTGTCGGTGCGTCTGCGTTGCTCTATCGCTTTGGCGAAGTGATCAAGATCCTACGGGCGGACGGTTTCACCGCTCACGCGGTCGTTCACTCCATCGTGGAGGGAGAAACACCGACCACGATGGCAAAGTCCACGGGTCTTGCAATCATCGAACTGGCCACGCAATTCGATAATCTGAAACCTGATGTCGTCTTGACCGTCGCCGACCGCTTCGAGACGATGGCGACCGCGATTGCCGCGAGTTACATGAACATTCCACTGGCCCATACCCAGGGTGGGGAAATCACCGGATCGATCGATGAAAGCGTGCGGCATGCTATCTCCAAACTTTCCCACATTCATTTTCCCGCAACGGAACGCGCGCGGGAGTTCCTGATCCGGATGGGTGAGGATCCCGAGACGGTGCATCTGACGGGCTGTCCTTCGATTGACCTGCTGGTCGAGAGCGACCTGTCGCTGACGTCAGACCTGTTCGATCGATACAAAGGAGTGGGGGCTACGCTCGATCCGTCCCAACCGTACATCGTAGTGCTGCAGCACCCCGTGACCACGGAATACGGGCAGGGATTCGCACAGATCAATGAAACCCTGGATGCTATCAGACGGATCGGAAGCCGCGGGATGCAGGTCGTGTGGCTCTGGCCGAATGTGGACGCGGGGTCGGACGACGTAGCGAAGGGATTGCGGATGTTTCGGGAGAGGGTGCACCCGAGCTACATTCATTTCTTCCGGAACTTCGCGCCTGAGGATTACGCACGCCTCATAAACAATTCGCAATGCATCGTCGGGAACTCGTCCTCGGGGCTGCGGGAGGGCGCGTTCCTGGGAGTGCCCTGTGTCAATATTGGGAGCCGGCAGCATGGTCGGGAGAGGGCCGCGAACGTCCGGGACGTACCCTATGACGCCGATGTCATCGAGGATGCCATCGAGTATCAACTCCAGCATGGACGCTATGAGAGATCGCTGCTCGTTGGCGACGGTACCGCGGGACGCCAGATCGCCGACATCCTTGCGGTCGCGCCGCTGTCGATTCACAAGACGATCAACTACATCCAGGACATTGCCTCGGTGTAGGTGATGGCTAGGTTCCAGCTTTTCGGCGAATGCATGAGATGCACATCTTGATCATTGGGGGGGGAAGCGTGGGGCAGCGGCACGCGCGGAACCTGGCGCAGCAGGGATGCCGTGTTTCGGTTGTGGACCCGCGCGCGGACCGAAGGCAGGGCTTCGTGGCGGAGCATCCATTGGCGGGTGCGTGGGGCACCTTGGGGGAGGCGCTGAGCGGCAGTCGCTTCGACGGTGTCGCGGTGTGCTCGCCGACGCGATTTCACGTGGAACAGGCTTCCGCCGCGCTTCGAGCGTCTCTTCCGGTGTTGTTGGAGAAGCCCGTTTCGATGACGCAGGCCGAGGCATCGCATCTGAACCGCGTACTGGAGGAGAGCGGGGTGCCGGTCTTGCTCGGGTATACATGGCGTTGGTGGCCGCCCCTGAGGCGCGTCCGCAGCCTTCTGGGGAAGGGGGTCGTCGGCAGGGTGAGGCACGTGCAATTTCACATGTCAGCGCATCTGGCGGATTGGCATCCGTGGGAGCCTCTCGGCGACTTCTTCATGTCAAAAGCAGAACTGGGTGGTGGTGCTCTTCTCGACGAGAGCCATTGGATCGATCTGATGACCTGGTTTTTTGGGCGCCCGTCCGCGGTCTCGGGTTCGATAGACCGGCTCTCGAGCCTGCCCATCGATTCGGACGACACAGTCGATGCGATCGTCAAGTATGCTCGGGGCCTGCGGGTGACGATTCATCTGGACCTGTATGGTCGTCCGCATGAGAAATTCATCCGCGTTCTTGGTGATGAAGGTACGCTGCTCTGGTCGGCGGAGCCGAACCGGATCCGGATCGGAAGCGAAGCCGGGCAGATCTGGCAGGATGAGTTGTTCGAGACGGAGCGCAACGAGATGTTTTCGGAGGTGGCGCGTGAGTTCCTTGGGGTCTTGCAGGGCGAGCCCGTCCGGACCTGCACGGTGGCGGAGGGCGTGCAAGTCATGGAGATCATCGATGCGTTGCGTGTCAGCAGCGCAGAGGGGCGTGTTGTTCGCCTGACGGACGGTGAGGCTGGTTCCGCGTGAGCTGGAAGGGTGTCCGCATACTGGCGGTGGTTCCTGCGCGAGGTGGCAGCAAGGGCATCCCACGAAAGAATCTGCGCAAAGTGGCCGGTATTTCCCTTGTTGGGCACGTGGGCCGATTGTGCTCCGAAATGGAGTGGCTCGATGCTGCCGCGCTTTCGACGGACGACACGGAAATCGCGGATGAGGGTCGGGCCCATGGGCTGAGTGTTCCGTTCATGCGGCCCGCCTACCTTGGGCGGGACGACAGCACGTCGGTCGATATGTGGCGGCATGCCTGGCTCGCGTGCGAGGAGGCTTTGTCGTCCAGATTCGATGTTTCCATCCTGCTCGAGCCCACCAGCCCGTTGCGGACGGTTGACGATGTGGAACGGACAGTGAGAGTGGTCGTTGAGGAGGGGGCTGAGGCGGCGGCCACTGTGAGCCGGACACCCGCCCACTACAGCCCGCAAAAGACTCTGATGGTCAGCGAACAGGGCGAGATCGGGTTCTTTCTGGAAGGCGGGGCAGGATTCTCGTTGCGGCAAAAGATCCCAGAATATTATCACCGCAACGGTTTATGCTATTGCGTTCGCAGGGCGCAGTTGCTTGAGCGGGGTCAGATCATTGAGGAGCGCTGCCGGGCCGTCGTCGTGGATCGGCCCGTGGTCAACATCGATGACTTCTTCGATCTGGAGTTGGCCGATTGGCTGTATGCCCGGGGGCGGTGATGCGCTGGGGCTAAGGGGTCCGGCGCGCCCTGGGGCACGCCCTGGGGCGTGCACGGGCAGTTGCCGCCGATTCCCTCTGTAAGCGGCGGCGGAGCTCTGGCGCCAAGGAAGGGTGTTTCTGGGTTGATCTTTGCGCTGCCCTGAGGGTGAGGGCAGCAGGGAGGCTGCAGGGTGGTCCGGAAGGTTCTTTATCTGGGTGCGGGGGAGGGTTTCGAGGCAACTGGTGAGGTTCTGGGGGAGCTTGCCGAGGTCGTCCACGTAGACGCCACTGTCGATGCAGTGCGGGCTGCCTTGCCCACTGCCTGGGGTATTCTGGATGCGTCGATGCGCGTCCGCATCACGGATGTGATGGTGGGCGCCGCGCCCGAGCTCCGGATCATTTCCTGCGCGACGACCGGTAGTGACCATATCGAGCGCGGCGTCTTGACGGCTCGGGGTATTCCCGTACGCACTTTGAAGGAGGACGGGGACTTTCTGCGCAACATCACGCCCGCTGCGGAGTTGACCTGGGCGCTCGTCATGGGCTTGGCGCGGCGTCTCGTGCCTGCCGTGGCCCATACCCGGGCAGGACACTGGGTGCGGGAGTCATTCCCGGGGATGATGCTGAACGGCCGCCGGTTGGGCTTGGTGGGTTGTGGGCGGATCGGGGGCTGGGTGGCTCGCTATGGACAGGCGTTCGGCCTGTCGGTGGTCGCGTATGATCCGTACGTGCAAATGCTCCCGCCCGGTGTGGAGCGGGCGTGGAACCTGGAGGGCGTGATAGAGCAGGTCGATGTGTTGTCCGTGCACGTTCATTTGAGCGATGAAACCCGCGGGCTAGTGTCGAGAGTCTTGCTGGAGCGATGCAAGCCAGGAATGCTGCTGATCAATACATCCCGGGGTGCTATCGTCGACGAAGCTGCGCTGCTGGACGGGTTGCAGTCCGGTCGCGTCGGTGGTGCCGGTCTGGATGTCCTCGATGGTGAGCCGGACATCGCGGAGCACCCTCTGATCGCCTATGCCCGCGACCACGACAACCTTCTCATCACCCCGCATTGCGGAGGGTTTTCACCTGACGCTGTGCGCATCGTTTGCCGCCACGCAGCTCAAAAGATGCTCGGCGCACTGAGGGAGTAGGCGCGATGGCTTCTCGTGAGCGACTGGCCGAACAAATCGCCCGCAGAGGTGTGCCCTTTGTATTCGGTATTCCGGGTTCCGGTGCGAGCCTCGAACTGCTAGACGCGCTCGAGAGACGGGGCGTGGCGTTTTACCTCTGTCACTTCGAAGGTTCGGCGGCGATGATGGCGGCGACCGTTGGGCGGTTGACCGGACGGGCCGGCGTCGTCATCTCCATCAAAGGCCCCGGCGTCGCCAATCTGCTGCCCGGTCTGGCGCTGGCCCATTTCGAAGCGTTTCCGCTGGTCGCCATCGCCGAAGCATATGGAGTGAGCGCACCCCCGGCCCTCGCCCACAAGCGCCTCGACCATTCGTCGCTGGTGGCCGCCGTTGCCAAAGGAGTGCGGGGACATGCCGACACGGGCCCGTCGTTTGCGGAGCTTGCGTCGTGGGCGGAGGCGGAGGAACCGGGCCCGGTGCTGCTGGAACTGCGCGCCGGCCCGGACACTCCCCAGGAGCCGATACCGCCCGGGCCCGCGACCGTGGTGACGTCGGGAGCGGAGGCGGTCGCCGAACGGGTGGGCAAGTCTCAGCGTCCCCTGGTTGTCGCGGGTGCTCTCGCCGTGCGCCTGGGCCTTGGAGCCGTCCTCCAGGATCTAGCAGTTCCCGTCCTGACGTCGGTGGCCGCCAAGGGACTGGTCGACGAGCGAAGATTCCCGTCGGCGGGGATCTTTACAGGCGCGGGGGGCCCGCTCGCTCCCGAAGCGGCCATCCTCCGGGAGGCGGACCTGGTCATCGGTATCGGGCTCCATCCCAAGGAACTGCTGAAGACCGCGCCTTTCCCCTGTGCCGCCATCGATCTCGGTGTCGGCGCGCCACCGGGTTGGGAGGCCTTTGGCCTTGAGATGCGCACTGCGCCGGACGCCCTGCCGATGGTCATCGAGGCGCTGGCGGGCAAGCATTGGGGCCAGGAGCTTGCGGTTGATGCCATTGCCGCACTGGATGCGCGCCTCTGTGAGGGCTTTCTCCCCGGAGCGGTGTTCGACGCCCTGGCCCGCATCCTCCCCTCCCGCACCAGGCTGGTGATGGACACCGGCAGTTTCTGCACGGTCGGCGAGCACGTCTGGAAGGCACCCTCTGCGAGCCTCTCTCTGCTCTCCGCCCAAGGGCGCTACATGGGAACAGGACTACCCATGGGGGTGGCGGCTTCCCTGGTGGACCCCGAAAGACCCACGGTCACCGTGGTGGGGGATGGGGGTATTGGCATGTATCTGTCCGAGGTCCGCCTCGCGATCCAGGCCAAGGCGCCGCTGCTACTCGTGCTGATGACCGACAGTGCCTTCGCGTCGATCCGCACCCGCGCACTGAAGGATGGCCTCACCGAACGCCCCCTGCGCATGACTGGGGGATCCTGGGTGCCCGTCCTGGAGGGGCTCGGTATGCCCGGCCGGCACATCCGAGACGAAGCCGACCTTCTCGATGCCCTTCCCGCTTGGGATCCGAGCGGTGGCCCCCTGTTCCTGGAGGTCGCCTTCGATGCCGATCGCTACGAGGCCATGGTACACGGGGTCCGCTGAGAGCTCCGTCTCTGGCCCTAGGCCGGCGTCATGTTCCCCCGAGTTCCTCCACCACGATGCTGACGCGGTCCCCCAACAGGCGCCCACCGCGAAATACCTCTGGGCGAGAAATGATGAGGCGTGCGGGGTCGGCGATATACATCGCTGCACTGCCGGCATCTGTGGCCTCCATCCACTTGCGGCCCGGCACCAGCACCTCGGTAACCAGTTCGTTGTCGGGGGCAATGGGCCGAAGGATCGGCCGAACCTCCCGGTGACCTGACACGGCGGAGTCCGCACCGGTATTCCAGATCTGCATGAGCAGCCGATCCATGAGTGGCAGATCGGCGACGGCGCTGCGCACATCCGCCACCGCCACGAAGTCATAGAAGCGATGGCAATCGTCTAGCGCCTCGATGGCTTTCTGGATGTCCACCGCGAGTGGAGCGACGATGTCATGGGGTCCATAGCGCCGGACGTCCAGGACCTCGATCCCAAGGTTGGAGCAGGCCATCCGCTGCGCATCGTTAGAGGGCAGCGCAATCAGGTCCCATTCGCCGCCGATCTTGGCGAGCAGAGCCCTCTTCTGCCACAGTGCTTCCTCGTCCGCATGTCCATAACGCGGTGACAGAGGAATCAGCAATAAACGGGTCAGCCCATCCAGTGGATTGTCAAATCCAACATAGCGGGCATCGTCCCCGTGCATGGTCTCCATGACCCGCACGACCCCCTCGGCGCGCTTGCGAGTCCCGCTCTGATGAATCCCATGGTGGTGATACACGACTGCGTCTGGTGTGTAGTGGATGACGCGAGAGCCATCCAGCATTTTTGCTGCCCACACACGATCCTCGAGATTCGAGACATCCTCGTCGAACGGCAATTTCTCCCAATCCGCTCTCCGAATCGCCGAGTTTGCATTGTGGAAGAAGGGATCGCGGCGCTGATCCCGTGGGTCGAGTCCAAAGGTGATCCATAGGTCACGTTTGTCCGCCGGATCGGTGCTGGGGAGAGGGATCTGGCGGCCGTAAACGCCTGCCACCTCGGCTCGCTCCAGGGGCTCGATCAGCGCCTGGAGCCATCCCCGGCTGGCAGGAATGCAGTGTGAGGAGAGCAGTATCAGCGTCTCCCCGCTAGCGCGCGCTATGCCTCGGTTGAGCGCCATGCCGGGGCGAAAGTCATCAATTCTTACCACTACGACCGATGGATCGATGGCCAGGGCTTTGTCCACGGTGCGGTCCGAGGATCCGCTGTCCACCAACACAATTTCGATTTTTGCAGTGATCTCCTGACTGCGGATCGCCCGCAAGCAGAGACCTATCCAGGATTCCTCGTCCTTGGTCCGGACGATCACACTGATCGTGCGCATGGATGGCTTTCCACTGGCCCAGCAATAACACGGAATGGCACACGAGAAAACGAGAGGGAAGGTGCGCCCAAGGGATGCGGTCCACGACTCATCACCCAGAGTTCCCAGTCAGGGCCGAGTATCCATCGGAAGCGGTTTGCGCGGCCACCCGTTGCCACCCTGTCGCGATGGTTCCGTTGGTTGCCTGTAGCCCAGAGTCTACGGGGTATTTGGCGTGTCCGCACTGCGCGAGAAACAGACACAGGGTTCTTCCGGGGTACGGATGAAAGAAGAGGCGGGGGTTGCCACTGCCTCGAGCCAACTGCCGGCCTCGGAGACCAGCGGTTCGATCCGATGCCCCACCCACTCGGCAGAAATCAAGTTCAGCACTGTAGCACGCCATCGTGGACCCGGCACGCGAAAGGCGCGCTGGCGCGCGACCAGTGCGCGATAACAGCTCGGGTCCGGGGCCACCCCCGTGGATTGGCATTGCAGGGAATAACCCCGCGCTTGCGCCTCGTCATCGTCCATGTCCAGGGGCCAGACCGTGCCAATGCGCAGCGAGATGGCACAGCGGCCTGGTCTTGATGCGACGAACAGGTCGAGGAGGCCTTCGCCGAACAGCTTGCTTGCCCCGTAGTAGCCATCAGGCGCGAACTGCCGCCCTGCAAGGTGGGATTTCTCCGCCAAGTGTGGGTCCGTGTAGAGCGCGGGGGCCAGTTCGCGCTCCACCAATCCTATGACGTGGTTGCTGGAGGCAAAGATAATCTTCGTAACCCGGGCCGCCATGGCGGCACGCACCAGATTCCCCGTCCCAGTGACGTTGGCCCGGACGACGGTCTCCAGATCCGCGTTTGCCGACGACTCCCCCCCGAGGTGTACGAGGACGTCACCGTCTTCTACCAGTTGCGCACAGAAGGAGGGATCTGCCAGGTCTCCAGCCAGGAACTGCTCGTCCTTTCCCAGCGCTGACGGTCGCTGCAGATCCGAATACACCGCGTTGTCGATGTGACCGTGCAACCAATGGCCACAGCGCCCGGCTGCGCCCGTGACCACCGTCCTGGGGCTCATCCCCTGTCCTCCGACCTCTGTGGCCATGCAAAGGAGAATAGCGATTCGCGCTCGACGGCGCTCTCCGCACCCGAGGCCCAGTCCAGGATCTTCTGCAGGTACTCTTGGGCCAATCTCTTGCGCTCCCCCGGCGTCGTCCAAGCCGGCACGTGGAAGTCAGTCAGGTCGGAACGAACGATGGGTTTGCTGCGGCTGGCAGAACTGACGAGAAGGGGCACCAGCGGATGGGTGAACCCACCTCCTCGGCCGGTAGTGAACAGAGCGCCGACGCAGCCGGCCGAGGCCATTTCCGTGAACACTTCGGGTTCCTGATGAGAGCCGAGCTGCAGGAAAAGTCCGCGCTGTCCCGGGTGCGGGCTCTCGTATTCGGGCTCGGTAGCGAGACACGCCGTGATCGGGAGGCCGGCGAACTTGGCTGCGGACCCGAGCGCTTTCTCCTCTATGGTGGTGAGACCACCGGCTCTGTTCCCTTCCACCATCTGGGAGCGGGCTGCCCCCTGGCGACGCAAGCGGCCGATGCGCTGTTGGATATCGGCGTCGAAGCGAGTGGCCTCAATGGGGGAGGTGAATTGGGCCCGGATCTGGTTCTCAAGTCCGATGTATTCGGCCACCTCCGAGACCACGCAGCGGGCTCCAGCAGCAATTAGCAGCGCGAATACGTCGTGGACCAACGGATTCGAGAAGATCCCGTTCGAGTAGTCCGACCCGCCACACTTGGCGCCCAGGAAAAGGTCGGACAATGGGCACGGCTCCCGTGGGGAAGCGCTCCGTGCGCGCAGGTCATCGAGATGCGGCCGTGCCTCCGCAAAGAATTCTTCCGGGCCCTCGAAATCCGCCAGCACGAGGTGCTCGTGCGGCATGCCCGCCCGGACCAGCGCTTCTGTCAGTTGCGCCACTCCCACACTGTCACACCCCATGGATAAGGTGAGGACGGCACCCACGTTGGGGTTCAGCAAGAGTTGGCCGAGATCGTTGAGGAATCGCTGGTCGAAGGTGCACGCTCCCCGCGAAGGAAGAACGCGGTCGTAGGGCTCGAGGTGCAGCCGCCGCACCCAACCCTCGGCGCACGGGGAGATACAGGCCACTAGGGTGTGATTGCGAATCCCGACGCCACGACCGGCCCGCCGATAACCCAGGAAGCCGTCAGTAATCGACATAACAGGAACTCAGATTCTTTTCATCCACCGTCTCCCCTTCGTCGATTTCTCGGGATGCACGCCCGATGCGCATGCCCATCTTCCTTATGGGGGACCCGGCTGCCACCTTCCAACGAGCGATCTTGGTGCCGTCTTGTCGGTTCGGCTCCTCAATGCACACGGCGACGTTGTCGCCTTCGTCGAGAACCAGCAACATGCTACACGAGACGGGATTGCGCTATCACTCGGGCGAGGCGGTAATCCGCTTCCGAGTCCACGTCGATAGAGCGCATCGCCGGCATGAGATGCGCCCCGACCCGCCCATTGATCCGGCACCCGGTGCGGCGAATGTCTTCCGTGCGAAATACATACACGGCCTTGTTCTCGATGAACTGGTTCCAGCCTTCGGTTTGTCGAGCGGCACGTTTCGCGGGAACATAGTTGGTGGGCCGCATGCTGCCATCGGGGTTCCGGCTCCAGAGGTACGAGTGATCTTCGACGAGTGTCAACGCGCAGTCGAAGTCGCCAGTGGTGACCAGTCTCACCGTCGCGACGATGTCCTCCGGCTGGCGCAGGGGGGCAGTGCAGTACAGCAGGGCGCCGAGGTCCGGGACCGGCTCGCTGCGCACGTGCTCGATGTGGTCCAGGGTCCAACACAGCAACGGATCGACCTCTGCCGTGTCGGTGCCCAATTCTGCCGGACGACGGATGACCATCGCCCCGGCCGCGTCGGCAATCCCCGCGATCTCGTCATCGTCCGTGTTCACATAAATAGCGTCGAAGATGTCCGCCCGGCGGGCCACCTGGATGGCGTGGGCCACCATCGGAGAGCCGAGGAAGTCCAACACGTTCTTTCTGGGAAGCCCCTTGGAGCCACCGCGGGCTGGAATGAAGGCGGCGATGCGCATGGACCGGTCAATCCCTCAGGGAGTATGGAAATTGCGGTCTGTTCGGGAGTGCGAACCCGGACAGACCCACCCACCGGCGCGGAAGAGGATGCGTCATGTCACGCCCATCCTCCCGGAAGCCGGTGCCAGGACGCTGGCGGGGCGATTATGCCGCCTCCGCTACCGCTGCGGCCACACCGCCCTCATCCGCTCCACCAGCGCGGCCTGCACGCCCGGCTCGGTCGGGGTCGCGAAGGAGAGGT
>ERZ1645192.2864-NODE-2864-length-14215-cov-8.137641_pt1 | contig 14215 bp, 16 predicted proteins | sample MGYA00575354_ERZ1645192 | MGnify/ENA primary metagenome ERZ1645192 (study PRJEB40844, sample SAMN11349763) | freshwater sediment metagenome | isolation source: river sediment | host: Sediment | place: India: Faizupur Khadar , New Delhi | collected 2017-02-21 ... | reverse complement strand
GGCGGCGGCTCCCCAGCCCGAGGCCCCGCAGGGCCAGCCCAACCAGTAGCGGCCACTTGCCTGAGCTCCCGCGGGAGGCCCGAACAGGCCCTCCGCGGGGGTTGCGGGTTTTCCGGATCACCCTGGGAAAAGACCGCCCCTTCAGGCGCCCTCACCCCTCCTCGCCTCCGCGAGTATGGCTTCCCAGCCCACAGGCGTCCTGACCTCCCGGGAGAGCACCTTCTTCATGCCCGACCACACGGGGATGAGCATGCTCTTCTCCCCGGTGCCGCCGGAAACGAGGATGACGAGGTGATCGATGAACGGCACGGGGATCAGGGCGTTGGGGTCGGTGTTGCTCAGGACCCACTCCGGCACCCCGTTGATCTTGCGGGTGTCCATGAACCGCTTCTTGTACTTCGAGAAGGGCATGCGGGCGTGCTCGAAGATGAACCTCCTCATCCCTTCCTTCGTCCACCCCTTCCGAGCCAGCATGGCCGCCGTGTCCTGGGCGATGATGAGCAGGAGCACGGGCCTCACTGATCGGTCCAGGCTCGCCAGGTGGTCCGCAACCAGGTCCAGATAGCCCTCGTCGTCCCACCCGATGCCGAGGATCGAGTGAATACCCTCGGCGGCGACCACACTCACCACGTTCGCGTCCTTCTTGAATCCAAGCTCGACATGCAGCGGGCCCCAGGGGTTTTTCCCCTCGTTCTCCGCCAGGCACATGGCGAACTCCCCCGGCTGGCCCAGGCACGAGAGGTCGGTCACGCCGGGCCTGCTGCCGCCGATGTTCTGGGCCACGAGATGGAGCGCACGCCCGATGGCCGCGTTGGCCCGTGCGCCTCTGCCAAGCGCGTTCACCCCCGAGTTGATGTCCAGCTGGCGCGTGATGGGGCCGTTCACGATGATCATGGGCGTGTCCGGGTTGGTGGTGGTGGAGACGCCCAGGAGACTGAAACCCGGATCGGCGATAACCTCGACGGCCGCAATGACCACGGGCAGGTGCTCGGGGGAGCAGCCCGCCATGACGGCGTTCGCCGCGATCTTCGCCACCGTGGCCCTGCCCTTCATGGGCTCGATGAGCCCCACCACGTCGTCGAACCCCATATCGGTCCACCTGAGCATGGACCTCACGAGCTGCTCCGTGGGCGGCACGATGGGCAAACCGTCCGTCCAGCCCCTTCGATAAAAGAGTTCGTTCACTGCGGGGTGCGGGTCTTCGGTGTGGATGCACTCGACGCTGAACCGGGGAAACTCATTGGACAGGGGGTATCTGCCCTTGCCGCCTCCTGTCCGTGCGAGCAACTCGTCTACGAAGAGGCCCCCCTCGGTGACCCCCGCAGGGTTGAAGACCCACACCGCCCCCTCGTCGTCTCTTTGTGCCTTGATGGGCGGTGCAAGGAGAGGAAGAGCCGAAGCCCCGGCGACCAGCCCCTTGAGCAGGTTTCTTCTCGTGATCATGGGCCTCCTCCTCACCGTGAAAATGGCGGGCATCTCCCCGCCCCTCTCAGAGGGGAGGAGAGATGCCCTGAGGGAATTATGGGCTGCCGATGCCTTCCTTCTTTTCCTGCTACTCCCTGATTTTGAAGAAATTGTGAGCTTTCCGTGGAGATACCCGGGAGATTCACCCGGTGGAGGCAAAAGGCCCGCGAGAAGGCGAATAGCCCTTGACGTGCACCCCCCGGCTCCCCTACTGTTTTCGTACACTTTCCCAATGGCCGGTCGGCTGATGCCACGGACGATGGAGAGGCGTTGCCGCATCTTCGACCTGCTGCAGAAGAATGAAAAGGACAGCATATGAAAAACGCCAGGATTGCACTTCTCGGTTCATCGATTATCGTGCTCATGCTTCTCGCGGGCTGCAGCGGCCTCGAGGGAAGCATCAAGGAGTTCCAGCCCGCCAGAGAGGTGCGGGGCAACACGTTCTCCAGCTCGTTGCCCGGGCTCAGGATTAAGGTGAGCGATGAGCTCGCGTACCTGGGGACCGTGCAGGAAAACGCGGTGGACAACGGCTCGTCTTCCACGAACTCGGATGAGAGCACCTTCGAAGCCTTTTCCTATCTGTTCGGCCAGGCAGGTCCGGGAAAAGGGCTCACCCGGGGCATCGTCATACGGGTCCTCGTCGCCCGGGGCAACCCGAACCAGGAAGCGCAGGAACGGTTCCTCAGGGAGATACGCCACCAGACGACGCTCGAATCGGGCAGGGTGAAGATCCTCGAAGAAGAGTACCGACAGGAGCTCTCCCTCGACACGGACCTGCTCACCCCCGGGGAAAAAGGCCTGCTCAAGGGGGCCCCGACGCCTTCCTTCTTCCTGGTCAAGACGCTGGAGAAGAAGGACGGCTTCGGTGGCAAGTCCCGCGCACTGATCTCCTACTTCGAGGACGCCTCCCAGGCGTACCCGGGGGTTGCCGGGTCCGGCCCCGCCGGTCCGGGAGCGCCGGACCCGGCCCGGGACAAGGCCCTGAACGATTTCAAGGAGAGGAGCTTCGCCTCCCTGCGCTTCCTGAAGGCAGACCCGGTCATGGACACGACGTCGCGGTATGTGGACCTGGAGGCGGGCGGGGGGGAAGCCGGTGAGGTGAAGGCCTCGGTCCAGGGGAGGCTCGAGACCCTCAAGTCCCTTTTTGACAAGGGGCTGATCACGAAGGACGAGTACGAAAAGAAAAAGGCGGAGATTTTGAAAGAGCTCTGATCCCCGTGCATTGAAAAAGTCCCCTCCCGCGCGGGAGGGGACTCTATGAAAAGGAGGGAGATGAAATCTCTGCCGGTCTACTTGCCTATTTCCCTGGTGACCGGGTCGTACCTGGTAGTCTCCAGGAACACCGTGTGCTTGCCTTCGCCGCCGGCCACCATGATGAGGTAATTGCCTGGCCCCTTGACCACCGCCGGGTTGGCCTCGTTCTCACGGCACCCGGGTTTGCGGTTGTTGTTCCGTACGGTGAAGTCGGCCATGGAGATCCGCGCGTTCTCGTACAGGTACTTCTGGACGCGACCCAGATCCCAGCCGTCCTTCCTGATGGTGTCCGCGTGCTCGGGGCTCAGGATGAGCAGCTCCTTCACGCCTTCCTTGCACTCAAACCCGTTCTCGGCCAGGCCCACCACCGGGGCGATGGTCTTCGCCATGGGGTGGAGCAGGCCTTCAGCCGTGTTGGGCTCGTGGAGGTTGAAATTCACGTAGCTCCTCACCTCGAAGACCGTCACCGTGCTCGCCCCTTTCTTCGCGCCCATCTGGACGCTGAGGGTGTCCCACGGGTTCGCCCCCTCGTTCTCGCCGAGCACCATGGTGTAGCTCATGGGGGTGCCCAGCGTGGTCTTGTCGGGAGAAGGCGGCTGGGAACCGCCCACGACGTCCATGATGAGATTGACGGCGCGGCCGATGGTGGCGTTGGGGCTCGCGGCGGGGCCGGGGCCGAAGGCGCCCGTCCCGTACTGGATGCCCAGCTCCTTGATGATGGGCCCGTTCACCACGATGAGCGGTGCGCACGGGTTGGTGGTCGTTGTTGCCGAGCGCCAGTCATGCCTCGGGTCGAGAATGGCCTGGACGGCGGCGATGATCACGGGGAGGTACTCGGGCTTCGCACCCGCCATCACTGCGTGCACCGCGGCGAGCTCGACCGTGACGACGCCCATCCGGGGCGGGATCACGCCCAAGACTTCGCCGGGCTTCCTGCTCGTGCCAGCGAGCATCCTCTTTACCCGCTCGGAGGTGGGCGGGACGATGGGCAGACCGTCGCTCCACTTTTCCCTGTAGTAGAGGTCCGTGACATCGGTGACCGTGCCCTTGAACGTGAACCCCTCGGCCGGGTACGGCTTCCTGTCCGCGCTCACGTTCGCGGTGTTCGGCTTCCACGCCACAGACTGCTTCATGATCTCCGGAAATACCGCCGTTGTCTTCGCCCGGATCTCGTCGAGCTTGATCCCTCCCAGCGGGTGGGGAATGAGGGCGAAGGCCATGTCCGGAGCGCCAACGCTGCGCATGGTGGTTCGCGCAAGCTCCACAAACTCGGTGCTCGAAATGGTGACCGTGGGGATACCCAGTTTTTCGACATTGAGCTGGTCAACTACCAGCCATGAGGTGCAGGACCCTCAATCGGTCTGGGAAGCGATGACCAGGTCGGGCTTGAACGATGCGATCTTCTTCGCGATGTCCTTGCTCTTTTCCTGGCTGCTGCTCACCATCACCGTGTCCGGATATTTTTCCCAGAGCTTGACGATCCTGACGTCCTTCACCTGCCCGTCCAGCATCTCTGCCACCCGGTTGAGGATGTTGTCGCCGTTGTGCTTGCCGTTCCAGCGCAGCACAACGGTCTTGCCCTCGAGTGTCGCCGGATGCGGGTTGACTTTCATGGGCTCGACCTTGACCACGCCCTGCGGGTTCACCAGCTCCCAGCTCTGCGCCGTCTCCTTTGCGAAGGAGAGTCCGGGCAGGGCCAGGACGAGGGTGAGCATGGCGAGGGCGAGGAGGGGTTCGTACAGTTTCTTTCTCATCGGTGCGCTCCTTGTGTTTTGAATTTCCCGCAGCCCCCATGGAGAGGGGCTGCGGGTGTTGCCGTGGTGTGAAGAGAGTATCGGTGTCAGATCCTCAGTATCTTGTAAGGGTTAGTGGACGTCATCTTGATAAGGTCCTCCTTGGAGATGCCTTGCTTGAGCATCTCGGCGATGAGCAGCCTCATGCCCTCGGGCGTGGTGGGGTTGTCCACCTGGCCGAAGTCCGTGGCGAAGATGATGTGGTCGGCGCCCACGGCCTTGATCCACTTGGCAATCTTCTCGGGGGTCTGGCCCTTGGGACTCTTGGCGTCCTTCTTGTAGTAGTTTATCTGAAGGTAGTTGTACTCGAGGTAGACGCCCATGGCCGCCATCTTCTTCTGGTTCTCCACGCTCATTTCGGTGGTGGGGTTGGTGACATGCGTGCACACCACGCGCTCGCAGCCCAGCTCCCTGGCGGCTTCCGCGACCTTGAAACCTTCCGTCGTATGCAGGTGGCCGGTGCTCACGATGAGCTTGTTCTTTGCGCAGAACTTGATGACGTCGAGGGAGGCTTTGGTGAGCACGCCATCGTCGAACACCTTTACAAAATCGCCGTTTCTGGTCTTTTCGTCGTTCTGGGCATCCTGGGTCGGGAAGTAGACCTGTCGGAGGTAATTGCCCTTGACCTTTGACATGATCTCCACAGCCTTCACGTTCATCCCGCCCCAGCCGCGGTTCATGGCCATGGCCCCGAAGGTCTCGAGCTTGGGAAAATGCTTGCGGAGGTGGTACACGCGCTCGGCAGTGCAGGTGAGGTGGGACTTGAGCATGAAGCCCGTCAGCCCGGTGTCCATGCACAGCTTGGCCAGGCCGAAGTCATCGTATTTCCGCTCGATGACATCGGGTGCGCAGTGGAGATGGAAGTCCATGGCCTGGCGGTAGATCTCGTCCACCGCCGCGTCGCCGCTGCTGGCGGCCATTGCCGGCCCGGTCCCGCCGAGGATGCCCGAGCCCGCGAGCACAACCCCTGCGCCCGCCATGGCCGTGTTCCTGATAAAGCCGCGTCTGGTAATCCCGTTGTCTGTGCCGTCGTCTTTCTTCGCCATTTCTCTCTCCTTCCTTCGATCTCCTGATAAGTTGTTTTTTCTCTGTTTTCTCCCTCCCCGGAGATCCGGAGAGGGAGAAAACGCTGCATCACTTCCATTTGTCGATCTTGGTCATGATGGGCGGGAACGGGCCGAACTCGGTGAAGGGCCACCACTGGCTGTGCTTGCCGGGGCCTCCGACCACCACGATCTCGATCTGGTCCGCCCTCTTGCAGACCGGCACCAGCGTGTCCGGCGTCACCGGACCGAAATCGGCGGGCGGGCAGCACGCCGTCGCGGCGCATTTCCCATCCACCATGGCCGGCTGCACCCTGAACGGCGCACGGGCGTTTTTGAAGAGGTATTCCCGGATGGCCTGCTTGGTCCAGCCGCCGTTTGCCAGCTGCGCCGCATGCTCGGGGCCCATGATCCACACGCCGCCGTCCTGGAAGCACCGGGACAGGCCCACCGAGTTCATGGTGAACGCCATGACCTCAAGCAGGTCCACGGGATCGACACTGGCGTGGTCGTTCTCGTTCATGGGCATTCCGCCGCCCGCATAGATGACCACGTTCTCCTGCGGCTTGAAGCCTCTCTCCACCGGCCAGCTCTGTTTCCAGGGATTCTGGTCGACGTTCTCGCCCGCCACCGTGGCGATGATGTTTCCCACCCATCCCTGGGTGGTTTTGTCGCCGTCAGGCGGCATGGACCCGCCAGCCACGTCTCCCAGGAGGTTGACGAAATAGCCGATGGCGTTGTTCACAGGCATCTCCGGCCCCATGGCTCCGATGCCGTAGGCGATGCCCAGCTCTTTGACGATGGGTCCGCTCACGATCACGAGCGGCGCCGTGTGGTGGGTCGTGGTGGTGAGTGCACGCCATTCTCTGCCCTTTACCGGCGTGGTCTTCATCGCCTCCACGATCGCCATGAGAACGGGCATGTGCTCGGGTTTGCACCCGGCCATGACGCCGGTGGCCGCAATGAGCTCGACGGTGACGACGCCGTTGCGGGGGGGAATGGCGTCCCAGACGATCTCGCCGGGTTTGTGCGACGTACCCTTGAGCATGCGCGCGACCGCCTCTTTCGTGGGCGGAACGATGGGCAGGCCCAGGGACCACTTGTTGTCGAAGAACATCTTGTTCACCTGCGAATAGGTACCCTTGAACTTCACCGTCTCCAGGGGATACGGGGCTTTATTGGCGCCCGGGATGACCGTCCTGCCGGGCTTCCACTGCGTGGCCGCCTTCACGATCTCCGGGAAAGCGGCATCCGCCTTGGCCCTCACCTCGTCCCGGGAGATCATGCCCAGGGGATGGGGAACCGTGACGAACGACATGTCCGCCGCGCCAAAACTTTCCATGCTTGTTCTTGCAAGGCCCAAGAATTCATTGGTTGAAATCGTTACCGTGGGAATGCCTGTTTTTTCGACTGAGAGCTGGTCACCTACCAGCCATGATGTACAGGACCCTCAATCGCACTGGGCACCAATTACTATATCGGGCTTGTACTTGGCAATGAGCTTCGCCTTCCTGTCCGAGTCCTCCTGGTTGTTGCTCTGGGGAACGGTCGAGGGCTCCAGCTCGTAGATCTTCACGACCCTTGCCGTGGGATACTTTTCCTTGAGCAGCTCTGCGACCCGGTCCTGGAAGATGTTGCCATTGGGTTTGGAGTTCCACTTCAGCGCAATGGTTTTGCCCTCGAGCGAGTCGATCCGCGGCGCCATCTTGATGGGCGTCACCTTGATGACCCCCGCGGGATTGACCAGCTCCCACTGCTGCACCGCCTCCTTGGCCCAGGCGTACGCCGGCATGAAGAACCACGCGGCGATCAGTGCAGCTGCCATAACAGCGGTAAACCGTGTTTTCGCCATTTCCCTACCATCCTTTCGTTGTATTTAAGAAGTTCTTTCCACAATCATTCCTGATTTTCATCTGCTGGGCTGCCATTTCATTGCCGCCTCGAGAACCTCGGCGAGCATGCCCTCTGCAAGTTTGCGGGTGTCCTCGGCATTCCGGCCGGCAATGGGATGCTCGACGGCCACCACGGCCATTCCAGATATCCCCTGCTCCTTCATAACCGAACTGATCGCTGACTCGAAGACAGTGGTGGTGATGGTCACTGTGGGGATGCCCTTCTTCTCCAGATTCAGCTGGTCGATGGTCAGCCATGCACTGCACCTGTCCCCATCCGCCGAAGACGCGATAACCAGGTCCGGTTTCAGCGCGGCGATCTTCTCGCTGAACAGCTCCGTGTTGTGCTGGTTGTACGAAGTCATGGCCGTGGAAGGCTCTTCCTCCCACATCTTGACGACCTTCACGCCCTTCATGTTCTCGGAGAGAAGCCCGGCCAGGTTGTTCAACAGTATGTCCCCGTTGAACTTGCCGTTCCACCTCAAAACCACGGTCTTGCCTTCGAGGCTCGCCGGATGAGGGTTCATCCTCACCTGTCCGATGTGGTAGTCTTCAGCCTTCTGCCGTGATTCATCGAGCTTCTCCGTTTCCACGGCCTTGATGACCTCGGGGTGCTTCGATGCCTGTTCGCTTCGCTCGGGAGACTTCACGCATGCCGCCGGAAGGACGATCGCCAGTGCCATAACCATGACCCATAGGAAATTCTTCTTCTGGATCCCGCTCATTTCTTCTTTACCGTCTTCTCCTGGGGATAGCCCAGCTCCAGCCACTTGAGCCAACCGCCCTTGAGAACCTTCACGTTGGTGTAGCCGAACTTGCTCATGAGTTGCTCCGCCATGTCCGTGGACTTCTCGTCCGCCCCGCAGGCACAGTAGATTATGACCGGCTTCGCGCGGGTGATATTCCCCGCGCTCTTCATCTTCTCCTGCCAGGGAACATTGATCGCTCCTGGAATGTGCCCCGTGTCGTAGGCGCTCCTTACCTGGGCATCCACAATGACGATATCGGCCCTGCTCTGGATCATCTTCCTGAGCTCTTCGGGTTGTACAAAGGGGGGCGAAGCGGCTGCCGCTCCCGTGAAACAGGTTAGCAGCAGCGCTGCCACGCCCCCGACAAACGATGTGAGATTATGTTTGCTGAACCGTTTCATGATGCGCACCTCACCAGACCAGGTCGAGCTTCTGCTTGAGGCCGCTTGTGGAGAACCGTGCAAAGGACAGCCAGTGGCGCGACGAGACCGGGGCCAGCATGATGATCAGGCCCATGAGCGCCATGGGGATGTCCATGTAGATCGTCACCGAGGCCAGGGTCTCCACGATGGCGCCGAAGCACCCGCAGTCTATCGACCGGCCCTGGATGAAGATCACGTACCCCTTCACCAGAAAGAACATGATGCTCATTATCGTTGCGCCGAGCGCGGACAGCCGGGTCAGCACGCCGAAGATGAGCCCGAGGGCAACGCCCAGCTCGATGAACGGCATGATGAGACCGGCCGGGCGTGCGGCCCACAGCGGAAGGATCCCGAAGTTGTACACCGCATCCACCGAATAGGCCTCGATGTCCACGAGCTTTCCGATCGACGAGAGCAGAAAGATCCCACCCAGGAGCAAACGGCAGCCCAAAATCAGGTAACCGTTGGCCATGATCTTCGCAACCCAGCCCTGTTCAGCCGGATTTCGCATTATGGTACCCATGTCAGTCGTTGTGTTCATGATAATCGATCCACCTTTCTATTTCGTGGGCTGCCACTGCGTCGCGGCCTTGAAAATTTCGGGGAATACGGCATCGACGAACTTTTTCGTATCCTCGGGATTACGGCCCGCAATGGGGTGCTCCACCTCAACGATCGCCATCTCGGAAATACCCTGCTCGTCCATGGTCGATTTCACCATGTCGGCAAATGCCGTGGTCGTTATGGTGACCGTGGGTACGCCCTTCTTTTCGATATGAAGCTGGTCAACTACCAGCCATGGGGCACAGTGCCCTCAATCCGCATTGGACGCGATCACCAGATCCGGTTTGTGCGCAAGCACGCTGTCCGCAAACTTGATGCTGTTCTCGGGATTCTCGGACGTGGTTGCCGTAGCCTTGTCCACGGTCCACAGCTTGACGATCCTTACTCCAGGGGCCTTGCTCGCCAGGTTCTCAGCCACCCTCTCGAGGAACTTGTCACCGTTGAACTTTCCGTTCCACCTCAAGACCACGGTCCTGCCCTCCAGGCTCGCAGGGTGCGGGTTCATCTTCACCTCTCCCACCTTGTACGGACCGGCCTCTTCCGAGCCATCGCCCTTCTGCGCCGACCCGTCCGGGCCCTTCGAGCATGCCATCGGCAACACCAGCACCAGCGCAAGCGCCAGTATCATTAAGCTTTTCTTCATCTTGCCTACCTCACTCCTTATTTCTTCTTTGTCTTTTCCTGGGAGTACCCCAGCTCGACCCACTTGTTCCAGCCGCCTTCCATAAGCTTCACCCTGGTGTAACCGAACTTCGTCACGAGCTGGTTCGCCAGATCCGTCGAGTCCTCGTCATGAGTACAGGCGCAGTAAAGGACGAGATCCTTGTTCTTGGGCAGCGTGCCCGCCGGGTTCTTGATCTGCGGCACCCAGGGGAAGTTGATGGACCCCGGGACGTGCCCCACGTCGTAGGCCCCCTTGGGCTGTGCATCCACGACCACCATGTTCTTCGTTGCCTTGGTGTCGATGAGCTTCTTGAGTTCCTCGGGGGTGATCTTCCCCACGTTCGCGGCTGAGGCAGCGGATATCCCAAGGACCAGGACAGCTGTCACGTATGCCACAACCATGAAAAACGCTCTTGCTGAATAGCTCTTCACTCCGTGCTCCTTTCCGTGCTTCTGTCTTCCCCGTGTCCGGAGAATGCCGGACCGGTGATATGCTAGAACGATATTTCGAGCTGGGTGCCGAACTCCATGGGGTTCTTGTCGCCGTCCATGGCCTCGTCGTCACCGTAATTCCACTTGGTGGTGGCGTCTCCGGCAATGAGGTAGGCGGCGAGCACGTCCAAAGAGAGGTTGTCCAGGATCTTGTAGTTGGCCATGAGGTTGATCTCGGTGCCCAGATCCCTGTCGCCCGCCGGATTGTCCTCGGCGAGCTGCGCCCACCAGAGGTCGGCCGTCAGGGAGAGCTTCTCCACGGGCTTCACGGTCACACCGATGTTCGCGGCAAGGATGTTGGTGGGCTCGTCGCCGGAGGAGCCGTTGGACCAGTCGTTGTCGAAGATCGGACCGCGGCCCATGATCTCTGACCACTTGTAGGTCACGCCCCTTCCGATGGGCGCCATCCACGCCTCGATGTCGGTGTCGTCCGCATTGTCGTCGCCCGCCGCGTAGAAGGCCTGGCCATGGACGTTGATGTTGTTCACGTCGGTCTTGCCACCCACTGCCACCAGGTAGCCGCTCACATCGTAATCTTCGCCGCCCGAGAGGCTCTCGATGGTGCCGAAGTCATAGAGGCCGGTGAACCAGAGGGTTGCTGGGCCCACCTTCACGTCCACGTCGGCGCCCACGTAGTAGGTGTTGAACTTCTCGAAGTCGGCTGCGCCCATGCTTCTCCACCCGCTGGACGAGGTGTCCCCGAACCAGGAAGCATCCTTGGAGGTGGCCCAGAAGAGCGAGGGCCTCACGGTGACCGGTCCGGACTTGATTTTGGGATAGATCCCGAAGATATCGACATCGTAGTCGTTCTTGTGGCTCATGGGACCGTCGTTGCTGCTGTAGCCTTCCCTGGCCTTGATCCAGTAAAAGGGGATCTCGAGCTCCTTGCTCGCCAGGTAGGTGACGATGGCCGCGGCGGCATCGTCGCTGAACATGAAGCCCCTGTTTATCTTCATGTTCTGGACGCCGAGCTTGGTGTTGACCTTGGAGAGCGTGAAGTCCACGTATGAGTTCTTCACCTCAACCACCACGCCGTCGGCGCCGATGTCGCCGTAGTCGGACTTATCGTCGTTGCCGCCCCAGATGGCGTCCAGCTCGAACTTGTTGATGAACTGGAAGCTGTCGGAGAACTTTGCCGTGTAGAAGATCCGCGTCTGGGTGTCCACCATCTGGAGGTTCTTGCCCTCGGTGTCATCGCCGGTGAAGTCCTTCTGGATGTATGCCCGGGTGTTCCAGTATCCGCCGAAGATGTTCTCGATGGCGAACGCCGGAACCGCGAACATGAACACGAGCAGTAGCGCGAACAACGTCAACCTTGCCTTCTTCATTTCTATCTCCTCCTGTTGTTTTTGGTTCCTCTCGCTGTGGGGGCTAGAACCGGGGTGCCCTGCAATCACCGGATACCGGCCTCCTGTTCGCCGGCTGGCCAGGGCCCGTGCGCATGCCTCCTCCTCCAGGGAAACCTGGATATCACTCAAATATGAAGGAAATGTGTCGTTTCCATGGAGTGATTGTGGGGATGCTCTCCCCTGCCCCGCGTAAGCCTTTCCGGGCATGGCCCACCCGGGGGGACGTGAATTTTTTGGTTAGACCCGTCTTCGGGCGTATGGTAAAGCTAACCTGCAGCCATGGTGGAAAAGCGGAGAAATCATGGGTAAATCATGGAGACGAACATGGCCCGTCCGGGCAGGTGAACAATGAAGGTCAAGCTCGCGTACAAGCTCTTCCTGATGTTCGTGATCACGGGCATGGCCAGCATGATCCTGATGATGGGCTTCATGCGGTATTTCTTCAGGGAAGAGCTCCGGAACTTCGTGGTGAACTGGGAGGTGGACCGGTTCCAGGACTTCGCGGGCAAGCTCGGAGATGCCTATAAGGTGCACGGGAACTGGGAGGACGTGAAGCATTCCCCCCTGGCGTTTCGGGACATGCTCTTCCCCGACATCACCGAGGAGCAGAGCCTCAAGGGGAAACCGGGAGCATCCGGACAGGTGGTCGTGCCCCCCTCGCCCAACGAGGAGCTCTACTACCCGGCCATCAGGCGACGGGTGACCCTCTACGACGCCAACCGCCATGTGGTGGCAGGGTGGAGCGCCTCCCGGTACGAGCAGATCATGAAGCCCATCGTGGTGAACGGGCAGACCGTAGGCTGGCTCGGCCTCATCAAAAGAAAGAATGAAACGACCCGGCTGGAGGACAACTTTCTCTACCGCCAGACCATGATCTTCTTCATCGTGGGGTGCTCGGTCTTCTCGCTGTCCGTGCTCATCAGCATCCTGCTGTCGCGCAACATCCTGAGGCCCGTGGACAGGCTCGCCCGGGGGGCGTCGGCCATGGCCTCGCGGAAGTTCGACACCCGGATCGAGGTGAAGACGAGCGACGAGTTGGGGCGCCTGGCCGAGGACTTCAACCGGATGGCCCAGACCCTCGAGCGCTACGAGACCCTTCGCAAGCAGTTCATCTCTGACATCTCCCATGACCTGAGGACGCCGCTGTCGATCCTCAAGGGCGAGATCGAGGCCATGCAGGACGGGGTGCGGGAGATGTCCGGCAGGAACCTCGAATCGCTCTCCACTGAAGTCATGCACCTGGAAAAGCTCGCCAACGACCTGCACGACCTGGCCGTCGTAGACGCCGGGGGATCCGCTGCAACCCTCGAGCCCGTGGACGTGATCGAGGTGCTCATCGGGGAGATCGGGGTCTTCACCCCGGTGTTCGCCCAGGAGTCCATCGCGCTGACCTGCGAGCCCGGAACCGGCCCGAGGCTTACGGTCATGGGCGAGCGCCACCGGCTGGCACAGGTGTTCTCAAACCTCCTGGAAAACAGCCTGCGCTACACCAGCCCGCCCGGGGAGCTGAGGGTTTCCTGGGCGCTCGAAGAAAGCGACCTGCGCATCCGGTTCGAAGACACCAAGCCCGGCGTGCCCGATGAGTCTCTGGACAGGCTGTTCGAGCGGCTCTACCGCATTGATCCCTCGCGGTCGCGCAAGTACATCGGCAGCGGCCTCGGCCTGGCCATCTGCAAGGGCATCGTGGAGTCGCTCAAGGGCAGGATCAAAGCCGACCACTCGACTCTGGGGGGGCTCATGATAGAGATCGTCCTGCCGGTGCAGAAACAGGCGTGACGAAGGGAGGAAGCCCGTGACCTCGGAATACATCCTCATCGTGGAGGACGAAGCAAAGATCGCCGCCCTCCTGAAGGACTACCTCGAGAAAGCGGGGTGCTCCGTGTCCCACCTAGGCAGGGGTGACGAGGTGGTCCCCTTCCTGAAGGGCAACTCCCCGGACCTCATCCTCCTGGACATCATGCTGCCGGGCATGGACGGCATGGACGTGTGCCGCGAGGTGAGGAAGTTCTCCCGGGTCCCCATCATCATGCTCACGGCTAAAGTCGAGGAGATCGACCGCCTGCTCGGGCTCGAGCTCGGCGCGGATGACTACGTGTGCAAACCCTTCTCCCCCCGGGAAGTCGTGGCGAGGGTGAAGGCCGTGCTCCGGCGCGTGCAGCCCGTCAAGGAAGGCGCGGTCCTGAGGGCGGGAAGCATCGAGCTCCACGAGGACACGCGGGAGGTGACTGTGAGGGGCAGGGAGCTCAAGCTCACGCCCAACGAGTACGGCCTGCTGAGGATCCTCATGGCCAGCCCCGGGCGGGTGTTCTCCCGGGGAGAGCTCGTGAGCCGCGTCCAGGGCTACGACTACGAGGGCTACGACCGCACCGTGGACACGCACATAAAGAACCTCCGGCGGAAGATCTCCGCCATCGTCCCCGGCGAGGAGATCATATCGTCCATCTACGGCATCGGGTACAAGCTCCAGGTCGCTTAAGCTTTCCCGGCGCCCTACCCCAGCAGCGTCTTGAGCTCGCGCTTGAGGATCTTG